>JACCDT011625493.1_pt1 | contig 67216 bp, 62 predicted proteins | sample 7446291 | NCBI WGS metagenome assembly JACCDT01 (sample SAMN15323446, study PRJNA562643) | freshwater metagenome | isolation source: river surface water | place: USA:Blue River Watershed | collected 2017-08-17 | reverse complement strand
TTTACGTATAATATAACTACTTGAATTTCCTATGCTTGGGTGCGCGTATAATTATTTGTTTTTTATGATTATTTTGTGGGGATTGGCTAGGGAAGTACCTGAGCGAAGCGAAGGGGATGGGGTAAATGTTGAATACATCTACGGACGTGAAAATATATATCTTCCAGCACCATTAATTAAATAACCTTTCTTGCACGCAACCTTGATTTCACTTGTGCAAACATCTTAAACTTACTCTCAACCTGTGACATTAGTTCTTGTCTAGACTGTTCTTCTTTTTCTTGCCAGATGCGTAAACATGTGCCTTTAGGTTTACTCGCTGCAGCTTTTTTCTCAGCTGGTTCGATGTCCATAATCTGCTGACGTTCTTTCGCTTCCCACACTGTGAGTTGCTTTTGGATATTTTGGTAACCTGCCAAAGATTCTTTATAAGCTAAAAACCATGCCATCAAAGCATTATAAGTTATTTGTTCACTACTTTTAATTTCTTGAGCATCTGATTGTTGCTTCTCAATACAAAGCCTCAAAGGTATGGTTAGTTTTATAGTATTTAATCTTTGACCTATTTTAGCCATTAAATCATAATCTATTATCAAATCTTGTAGCGTGATTGGCTGTCTATTAAATGGGTTTTTACCAACATTATCAATATATTTTTTATAAGCCTCAAAGTCGACACAGGGCTGAGATGGAAACCTACGATCTCGAGTGGGCAAGGACATGATAACTTTTGTAAGATTGCACAGAATAGATTGAGTACTAATATCTAACTGAATATCACAATCCATAAGCTTACTAGGATTAAGACCGTATGCGAAAAGCATAGCAGCGGCAGGATTAGGATCAGGTATAAGATCATCTAGTTCGAAAATGCATAATGTTTGAGGATGTACTACAATATCACCACTGTATATGACTTCGAAGTTTTTTAGAAATGCATTTCTTGTATAAAACAACGCTTTTAAATACTCAAGTCTTTTTGCTGCAATATTTTGGAGTACATAAGTAACTTTTTTGCTGTCACTAAGTTCTGACAGCTGAAGATTTTTTGAAATTATATTTAGAACACAGGCAATTCCATAACCTTCCAGACATTCACCATTAGTGAAAGTTCTTTTTTCCCAGCTTAAATCCGGAGATAAGTCAAAATTATATGACCAATCTGCTTTAGACACGATAGACTCATTTGGTACTAGCACATTTAGTAAGTGCATTAATTGAGATTTTAAAAAACCTTCATTTAATGCTGCTAAAGATTCTGACAAAACACTATCAGCATCAAAGTCAACGAGCATAGCTTGTTGTTCTTCACAAAATCTCGCCTCAGGCGGATTAGATGATAATATATAATTAAATTTGATTTTAAATGTTAACATATAATTCCGCCTCGCTAACTGTTGTTTTCTCTTGTAAGCTTCACATCCTTTTTATTTACAATTTTATTATTTTCTGGACATCCAAAATATTGTTTTAATGTCCATGGAATTAGATAATCAACCTCATCAAATTCACTTAGTTTTTTGTTTGGGTCTTTACCTATTAGCTTTATCATGTGATTGACCGGGTACATAATATCCAATGCTTCTTTAAGATTGCGATCAGTCAATAAAGAACCAGAATATTTTTTACGACATATCTTATTGCTTTTAAGCAGCTCATCATAGCAGGTAAAAACTTTAGTTAAGTATTCTTTAAGATACACAGCTTCACTATAAGTTGGCTTCTTGTCCCATTCAAAAAGATAGTTAAAAAAACCGCCTCTATGCCTTCCTGGATCATCTAAGTAATCAGGAACGCTGCGTTTGTATTCATAAAGCTTGTCATAGATAGCAATTCTCTGCTTGATTCCTTTAAGATCACTCATAGACGCAGTTACGGGTATCAAATTATCATATTTTAAATACACAAAGAATGATATAAAAAATATATAAATTATTTTTATTGAGTGTTTATGCAAAAACCTAAACATGCGAACACTCATTTTAGTTGAGGGATCGAGCTGCGCAACTTCTTTGATAAACTCTTTATTTTTTGCATAAAAGACATAAGCAAAAATAACAATAGTCAAGATGATGAATGGAATACTAGATTCATCATCTTGAATCAAACTTAAGATTGCTAGATTTACGTCAAACATACTATAGATACGGGCCGTTTTCTATCATGATATTTTTTGAACAAAAGCATGGTTAATGTCTAATATATCAGCCTGTTTTTGTATATGATTAGCTTGGTCAAACGACATCCACATTCCCATATAATCAGAAAATGTCCCATTACCGCTCTTGATCTTTTGACGTTGTGCTTCAGCGTCTCTCCTATGTTGTTCAGCGCTGGATCTCATTTGTGCAACAGCTGCTTGATTGTAACCTATATCTGCTATTTGCATAAAAGTCATAGCCGCTGATACCGGGCCCGATGCTGAGCCGGTAAATATTTTTACTGCTAATCCAACGCCTACTTGCTTGACAGTTGCCTTCGCACCATCAACAACTTGTGCCTTTTTATCTTTTTGTGGTTCTTTGACCCCTTCAGATATTATATTCATGATAACTGAAAATAATAATCCTTTACCTTTCAGGAATGCTATAGCTGACGCGGTGCCTCTTGCATTCGGATCAGTCATTAATTTATGAATAGTCGGTTTAAAACCTTTACCTAACAGATCCACAACTTTATCTAAGGCTGCTTCGCCGCCAGCTTGATAGATTGCGATGATGGCTTGCTCTAATTTTTTTCTATTTTGAGGAGTATTTGGCTTTTTCTGCAGTTGTTTGATCTCATCAAGTTTCTCATCTACAGACTTCTTTTTCTTAGCCTCGCTGTCTAGTGACTGTTTCTTTTTTCTAGACCTAGGATTTTTACTATCTACAGGTGCATCTTCCTCTGGAATATCTTTGGGACCTGCAGGACCTTCATAGCCAGCTCCATCAGTTGTTTGCTGAGGCCCAATTAAGCCTTCAACAAACTCAGTAACAACTGTCTTCGCTTCTTCATATTTCTCTTTAATTTGCTCAGCGACAATAGCTCCACCTTGCTCAATATTTTCTGCAGCCTTATCTAAGTACTCGCCATTAGTGATTGGTACATCTAGTGTTGCGTGAAATTTGATATCTCTGTCAACTACAACTCCATCTGCTGATGTAGTATGAAGATTTCCGGACACCTGCTTAATATAAGCATTGTTGGCACCTACACTGAACATAACTGGATTTCTAGTCGCATCATAACGTTCAACATCCACGGTTACATGAGCAGATGCGATAGCTTGCTCGCCTACTCTATTGGTCGGTTGTTGGCCGTTTAAACGCTGCAGATCTTTAAGATTTAGGCTGACCCCAAATCCTGTGTAGGTAGCCGTATCATGAAGAGCAGTAGCATTTAAAGTACCGATTTCTGCACGATTTTCACCTGCTGTAGTTATTTTACCACCTGTCATATCTACTACGTCTGCTTTGAAAACATGGCCATTTGTATTTAAGCCATCTGTGATCTCAATGCCACTACTTTGTTCGACTTTTTTACTACTACCTTCACCATGGTACCCAGATACCTGGCCTGAAGTGCTAGCGCTTACCGATGTCGTTTTAGTTTTTGTTTCATCTTGTTGGTCTACTATAGTAATGTGTTTGATTTCAGCATCTAAACTCTGAGCTTTAATATTGGCGCCTTCTAAGCTCACCTTGTTCATTGCACCATCACCATGATGCAGCTTCATATTACCACCAGATGAAAGTTCAGCATTTACATAATGGGTTGTTTTACTAGAAGATTTTGAATACGAGCCACCTACATCAACTACATCACCTGAAGCTGTAACGCCTACGTTAATACTTTTAGTTTCTGTAGTTGATGAAGAACGCAAGACAGCTGAGTGAGCTATTATTTCTGGACTATCGACATCCATTGTTTCTCGGGCATGAACTCTTACGCCATTTTCTAAATCCACGCCCTCACCAGCTGTTATTTTTACATTTCTACGATCAACACCACCAGCGCCTTGTGTTTGAGTATGCGAGCTAGTTCTCGTTTCAGTTAGAGACACATTCACTGAGGGCGAAAATCCCTGTTCTCCACCCAGACCATATCGGCTCAAAGCTTCAGCACCAACATTTCCATTAGCAACTCCACGCATCATACTATTTGTAGTATTAAAGGCTTCAATTGCTAAATTAGAAAGATTAACAGCTCCTTCAGCGCCACTGTTGCTTTTCATTAAAGTATCTAATTTGGCGAGTGTAGAATCTGTAGTAGCAACCGCACCCCATGCTCCAGCACCTGCATTATAACTTTGGCATGCAGGAACACCAAAAGCTGATACCCCCACTGTTCTTGTTTTAGTGTAATCAGAGTGATCTAAAGTCGGAGCACCAAACTTTACACGCTTGGCTGCCTTTATTTCTAAATCACCTTCACCAATAAACAAAGCTCCACGTGCATCGACATTACCTTCAGCTGAATGGACTCTTGTTAAACCATTATCATAAAATAAAGTAGGTGTGGACTGTTGTCGGTAGCTGTCTGTTTCATACGAAGTCAAACCCCAATAATGCGAAGTTGATTTAAAAGTGTGATCTTCAGTTTTTAGGCCGAAAAGTTTCACATCCTGTTTTGCATATATATCGGTACCAGCCGGCGATACAAATTGGGTTGCCGTTGAAACCACTTCACCTTCACCAGAACGTATTATGTTCCTACCCTGTTCTGATTGCACAGTACTCCCATAGACACTAGTACTAGTGGTAACTTTGGTTGTTTCGGTAAATCCCCAGTGTTTTTTCTTATGCGTAACATCAGAAATGTATGTACATGACCGTGCTTTAAATTCTACGCCCTGGACTCCTTCTATATAGTTGCTTCCAATGCTAGCAAAACTTGAGGAATCTGATATAACTTTACCATCAGCCTTGACATGTAAACCCACCCCATCGGTATTGGCTCCATTGCCTCCAGCTATTATGCCTGGATCGTAAACAGTAATAGTATCATAAGCACCTTGTACTGTACGTTGATTACATAAATTCAACACATTCTCAGTGCTAGTTAATTGGGCGTATTCCGTTCCTCGAATAATACCACCATGGTTCTCAATATTGCCTGAGGTACTTTGAACAAAAACTTCACGACCATAAATAACACCTGCATCTCCCACAGGCAGATCCGAAGGTTGCTGGCCTAACGCAGAGCCTTTAGTAATGTTGTAGACACTTGCTGCTTTGACAGATACTCTATCTCCTTTTAAGGTTCCGCCTAAGTTATAAGCTTTACCTTTAGCTTGCACAGAAAGAGTCGATTCTGCAGTTATCGTACAATTTGTAGCAAAATCTGCTGCAGAATCTACATAAAAATCACTTGCAGCAATATCTTTAGTTACTTTAACATCACCTGTAGTTGAAATAAGTCCTAAGTGTTGATGACTTGTGTGTTTTGCATTCCAGGTCACACTACTACCTTGAGCTACTAAGCCACATTGTCGAGTTGATTCATTGACAATAATCTCATCTTTAGTTACTACAGTTAATTCATTGCCAAACTGGTATTGGTCATAGTGACTGGTTCCACCTAGAAATGCTGCAGCGTCTTTGAATGAATCAATACTATAATAAGCATTAGCAACATTTCCCGAACCATTTAACTCCGCAGTAGTAGCGACCACTTGAAATATTTCACGAGGTCCTTTTTGCTCAGGAGCTTCTTGTTTTTGTGCTTTATCAGTTTCAGCGAAAGCCTTGTGTATACTAGCTGCAGCTGAAGCAATTATTTCATCTTTCTGTTCTGTAATTATATCAACAGCTGATTTGATTAGGTTATCTTTCTTTTCAGTAATCACTTCAACAGCTGATTTAATCAGCTCATCTTTCTTTTCTGTAATCACTTCAACAGCTGATTTGATTAGTTCATCTTTCTTTTCTGCAATTTTTTCTACAACTGATTCAGCTGTGGTTTTAAGCACAGCTTCGGCAATTTCTTGAATCTTTACCTCATTAGGTAGCGGCTCATGAATGATCTTCGCACCTTCTGCATGCTTGTAATGATTAGTCTCGAAAAGAACCCGACCTGACACTGTCATTTGACTTTCATCAGTAATGTTATCAGCCTTAATTGACGTATCAGTAAGATGTTCTTCGGCACCTTTTTCAAAATGAACTTCTTTTATTTCACCTGCTACTTGATCCGTAGTGAATTTACCCTTAACGTCGAGTTTATTACCCTTAACACACATTTTTTTCAAAGAAGTTTCAGCTTTAGCACTATCATTAAGAGTCTCGTAACTCAGCTGCCCTTCAGATAAGGTTAATTTCCCGTCTTGATCAATCTTTTTCACATCAACAACAGCACCATTACCTTTTATTTCATCTTTATTATGCAGCTCATCTGCTTTGACATATAAACCATGTGAACCTTCTATTTTTCCATGATTATCTATTTTAGCAGCTATGAACGCTGCGCGTCTTCCGCCCGTATGACCAGTATTAATAAGTCTCTGTGTACTTACATTGTGAGAAAAAGCAGATCTTTCGACCCCTGTGTTAACATGTAAGGCACTAGAAACATTAGTATTCAGTGCTAAACAACCACCCATATTGGCGTGCAATAAACTATTATCAGTGTAACTTCCACCAAAAAGACTTGCCGCTCCATAACCTAACGAACCCCAAGAAATATCATCAAACTTTGGCAAAGCAAAGCTAGTTTTGCCTAATTCTCCCGGTAAAGAAGCTGTCATACCTAATGTACCGTAGGCTGATAAAGCTACGCCTTTAAATTGACATAAGGTAGGCATTATTTCATGCATCCGCATCGAGCTTAATTTTTTCAAGTCCGTGCTAGATATTTTTTGAGCCATTGAAGACACTGACGAAAATAACCCAGGCAAAGTACAAGCTAAGTCGATAGCTGTTTTATAGCTTGGCAATAGTGTAGATACTATATTTCGACCAAAAGATGTTAAGTTTCGAGAAGAAAAAATATAACTTAAATCAGCAGAAAGATTAGGCAAAATGAGGCCAGCATTTACTGACAGCAAGCTATCTATTGATGCATTATTAGCCATAATCAAGCCACCCAGATTCATAGCAACAAAACCAGAACAATTAAAATTTTGTTCTGCATAAATTCTACCGGTTAGATTGAAGAGATTACTGTGACAAGTTATACTTTTTCCGGACAAACTACCATAATTAACAACTGCTTGATCAAAGCCCATAAATATACTAGACGCCTGAACTCCTCCCCAGTTGGAGAATACTCCACCGCGTGTTGCTAATGAGTCTGAGAGGGAGATATCACCATAATGATCAAAAGTGGTGGCTTCGATCATCAAATCATTCCCTTTAATTAATGAATCATGACCTGTAGCTAAGGTATCTTTTACGATTAAAGCAGGAATTTCTTTTATACCGTCATCTTTTATAGAAGCTTTAACTTCTAGATTACCTTCAAGTAAAACATTACCATCACTTTTTACTACTGTTTTACCCTCGACTATTGTATGGGATCCATTATAGGCTCTGAATGTTTCAGTAGCATGGAGAGTAGAGCTTGCTAACAACATATCACCTAAGGTTGAAATTTCTTTACTGACCAAGGTGCTATTATTAATTTTAGCATCTGAAGTTTTTGTAAGCTGAACACGTTTTTGCGCAAGAATTGTCGAGTGATCAACCGTTAAAGAGTTATAAATCGCTATTTCATCCGCACCTAACAAACTCTGTTTTAATTTGATCGCCCCTACAGCGCTAAATTGGCCTGCTTTGATTTTTGATAACTCAGCAGAAACTTCAGAACTTTCACCTGTAATTATTTCTTGAGCAACATTTAAAAATCCGTTATTTTTCAATCTTATTGCACCACTTTTATGATAAATATTGGTTGCTTGAACTGTAGATTGATCACTAAATTTGCTGCTGCCTCCGGTAGAAATAAAATCACCTTCTATACTAACGACACCGTTGGTTGAGGATAATTCGCCACCTTGTTTGAATAACTGAGCTGGGATTAGTTGCGAACGTTGATTTTCAATATCTCCTTCTTGCCATAACATACCAGCTTTCATAATACTAAAATCTTTTAATACTATACGCCCTTTACTAGCTACATGTACTTGCCCCCGGGTTGCGAAACCTGATGCCTGGAACTCTAATTCTTCTGAGATATAATGACTCACTTGCGGGTCAATACCATATATATTCGTAGTGTCTAAAGTTATATGTTTGCTTTGATTCAAAGCTTTAACGCTCAAATTACATTGTTGGAAAACAACTTTATTTTTTTCTTTGCTACCTCGTAAAGTAAGGTTTTTAATTGAGCCACGACAGCGATTAATAGTAGATTTATCACTATCAAAAGTCATTGCTTCATCCACATGAAGCACTAAATTGTTTATGTCACTTTCCCCGGTAAGAAGCAATGTAGAGGAGTTTATCTCACTATCCAGAGCCTTTAACCCTTCATGAATCGCCCCCCTCTTCACTATTGTTAATTTAGATTTTACTAAATTAAGTTGTTGCTTTGTTACGCCCATATCCTCAGTTGTTACAGAAGACGAATCAAGTGTAAGCACACCATTGGAGGTTAAATTTTTGCCAATTTCAACATTGCTTTTGGATATGACAGTAGCAGCATTGCTGAAAATCTGTAATTGTTTTTCTACGTATACGTCGTCACAATTTTTGATCGAACAATTTCCAGAAAAAATATCAAATTCTTGACCTGTAAAAGCAGTGTCTTCTAGAGAAAAATCCCCGTGAATTCTGGATCTCTTGCAAGTGAATTCAGAAGAATCAATAGCTGTTTTTGATTGTATACTTTGATTAAATTCTTCGCTTATATTAAATTTCGTTTTCTTGGAGTCTACGGCACCTGATTGATGTATTTCCTCTACGTCTATAGCAGTATCATCTGTAGTTAGCGTTCCTTTGGTAACCATAGTTTTAGCTGAAATGTTTGTGCTGCGCAAATCACAAAACGTATCTTTATCTAAAGCAAAAACATCATCGATTATAAATCGATTGTTTTTACTAGGCGCAGATTCCTGGCCTAAATCCAATTGAGCAGCGTTGCTTAATTTACAATAATTTGTATGAATATAATGTTCGGATGTTAAGCTGATGAGGTTTTGAGTATAACCGTCTCCCAGCCACAAACTATTGGCTGTAATAAAGCATTTACCGTTATCGACCGTAAGATCACCGTATAACTCGCATTGTTCTGTAACCACTGAGAAGTTATTTGCAGCTGTCTTGGCGCTATCAGTTTGCTTAACTGCCTGGGTAATTATTGAATAATTCTCAGCCCGAACAACTCCTGACTGATGTAAATAAGCCGCATCTATTTTCAAGCTTTCAGTGCGAACATCTCCTAAAATAGCGACTCCTTGCTGGCTTTTACAATTAATGATACCTGAACAAACAAGGTCTCCAGTAAAAGTTAATGCTTTCACAGCATATTCCATATGCTCAGCATGAATTTTACCCGTAAAACAAACTGGTCCTTGAGATTCGATTAATAGGCTTTCAGCTTCAATGTCGCTTGAAAAATTTATTTGCTTATCTGTATAAGACTTAACGATTATTTTGCCATTTTCAATAATTATATCAGCCACTTTGAAATCACCATCCATGATAACTTGATGATCAGTAGACTCCAACATTTCTGAAAAAATACTATAAATATTATTCGGATCTGCGGTTATGGAAATAACTGAACTATTTGATTCAATTATATCTTGATCTTGTTCAGTAAATAATTGCGGTAGCGATTTGATGGGAGATTTATCATGATAAACCGGAGGGAAGTCTAATTCGACTCCTACTGAACCTAAGTCTAATTCAACTCGACGATATCCATTATAATCTCCCATACAAAGTACTCCAATTAGATTGTATTCTTAGTTTTTAAATTTATTTGAATTTATGCGCCTTTCGTTGTGTTACGCCTTGTTCACTTTTAGCTGGTGTGTCATTAGCAGCAGCTACTGCTTCGCCTGCAGCAGCGCCTGCGCCTGCAGCAGCTCCTGCGCCTGCAGCAGCTCCGGCTCCTGCAGCGCCCGCTCCAGCAGCTAAAGAAAATAACAACATCATTCGTTTTAGTTCTTTAATTTCATCTTCATGAAGTTTAGTTTTTTGAAGAATACTATCTATTTGTTCCTTATTAGCGAGCGCTTCTTCGATTTGCTTTTTACTTAACCCTTCTATATCTTTTTTCATCGTATCGATGTCATTTCTAAGCGTAGCATTTTCAATCACGCCTGTAATTTCTTTCGAATTTAATATCTTATCAGCCGTTTTTCTGTCGTCTTTTAATTTCTTGATCTCTTCTGCTTGTTGCTGAATTAGTTGTTCAGAAGAGGCCTTGTTCTCTTCAAGCTCCCTTATTCTAGCATTTTTTACTAAAACTATTACTACAAGAGCTGCAATTGCTCCTAAGGCTGAGGCTATAGGTAAAAATGCAGAAGAACTTAGTGCTATAAAACTTGCAAATAACCCCGCTATGGAAGATAGAAATAAATTTCCGATGATAGTCCAATTAATTAAATGCAATCCAAAAAAAGCTCCAGCAGCAACAGCTCCACCCATTATTAAACCAGTTGCGACTATATGTTTTTTAGCTGTATCTTTAACAGACACAGCTGTTTCTTTTACCTTATTCTTTGCTTTCGAAAACCAACCCATATTAACTCCCAGGTGCTACGAATCTTAATTTATGAAGCTATCGTTAGTACTTTTCTTCAGAATTTACTCTCAATTAAACAACTTCTTAGGTGCTTGCTCATACAGCCTTGGGCTTTCGTAGGCAAACTCTAATAATTGCATATAGTCGTACTTTTCTTGCAGAATTTCATGATGCAAATCCTGGCGCTGACATATAGCATAAACCACTTCATTTAAGATAATAGCCAACCTCTCTACGGAAAGATCACTAAGATTTTCTAGGGTACAGATTGTAATATTATCTCTTAGGTCCACTAAATCTGCTATTTTATCTTGCGCCTGGGTAATTTCTTTTTGTTTTTCTTGTATAGTTTTGGCAAGAAGCGAAGGTTGTCTACCTTCAACCTTATCCGCAAATGACCGCATAAATGACTGTTTTATTCTATCGCGTTCTTCACGCAGCTTGACATTATCAGCATCGCGACGTTCGATTAAATCTACGCGGCATTTATCAATCGCTGTAATGTCCTCGTGGTATTTTAATTCATCCTTGAAATATTCTTCTCTCCTTTTATTAATTTTCTGGATCAGTTCTTGCTTTGTATTTTTACCACAAAATAATTTAGACAATGGAAAAAAAACAGATGGTGTTATGCTAGCAGGAATTCCTTGCTGCAATAATCTATCTTGATCCGAATAATTGTTAAAACTCGCATTTTGCTGCCAAGCCTTAAGGTAAGGATAAGATACAGAAAATCCAATCATACTCATGACAATTGAGGCAAGCCAAATCCCCTGATTTATTGTTAAACCCAAAGCTCCTACTCCAACGCCGTAAGTAAATACTGATAAAAAAATTACTGCTATTGCAATAACACTAACAGCTAAAATATTCTTCAATAATCGCATAATTGACCTTTGTAAAATTATCGTGGATTGACAGATGGTTTGGATAACTGGTGTGCTTCTATTCCTACACGAGACCTTTCATAATATTCTGATATTAGTTTTATATGCTCGGTAGCTGATATTAATATTCGTCTATGGAGTTCATTACGCATAATAACGTCACCTTCTAGCCGTTTTTTATAACTAACCATCTCAGGTATGTTTAATGTTTTAAATTTCAGATCAGGTAACTCATAATGATCCCACTCATCCTTTAATGCCTGAAGTTGTGCCTGCGATTCTTCAATAGAACGCACTTCTGTAGCCGATGAAGGAACTTTTTTATCAGATAAAGTAACTACTGAACGACTTGGATTTGTTGAGACTGCTTGTAGAGCGCGTATTCTTTCACGAAGTTTTGTATCAATTGCGTGAAGCCTGGTATTAACTGCATGTTGCTCATCAATAAAACCCACTCTTAACTCATCGACTTCCTGCATATCTTGTGAGTACTTTAATTCACCCTGGTATATCTCCTGCATAACATTTTGCAGAGCATTTACAGCTTCTTTTTCTTCATCTACTGATCCCGTGAACAATCTTGTGAGTTTGCCTATCAATCCCTCAGGCTTTTGAAGCCTAAATTCGCAAGCTCTGTGTTGTATTACTGGATTTATTACTGGATTTATTAGTGAATTTTGCTTGGGCATCGTCTTATTCTCCTCTATACCATGTTGCGATTTTACTAATAAATGTGCTAAGCAAGCTCCTAGGACTACTGTACTGCTACATGTGACCAGTAGCAAAAAACCCGTGGATCCTGATCTATAATTAAACATATTAGAACACTTATGCTCATCAATTCTGGCTGTTATAATACTGGGAGTTTTAACTAAAATCAAACGATTTTAAAGTATTAGCAATCTACTTCAATGTTCAGCAAGCTAATATCTACAAGCTCCATTTGATTCGAAACAATAGTCACCTAAAAGTCGGGTATAAATACCTATATCAAAAAAGTTTAATTATTCGGCAAAAAAAATGATATTTGAGTTGTAAATAGATTTGTAGTAAATGTTAAGGCAATGGCGTCAACTTAAGAGATTTGCCATTCCGGTCAAGCGACTTTAGTCGCGCAGAACCGGAATCTAATATAGAAGAGATCTCGGTTCTGCGGCAGCATAGCTGCCTTGACCTAGATGACAATTCACAAAAAACTTGCGTAAGTCCTGATAATCTTAGATCATAAAAAAAGCGACCGAAGTCGCTATTGTAATACTGTCCGAGTTATTCCCCTTATTGTCTAGGAGCAGGCTTTTGTGAACCTGCTTTTTGCGTATTAGCTTGTTGTGCTTCTTTTAGCTGCTCATAGAACTGCTGCTTGGTCACACCTTCAGGAAGCTGAACAGCAGAATAATGACCTTGAGGATCTCCCTTATCATATTGGATGAAAGTAGCTTCACCTATCTTCGTCTCCTCTCCGACAAGATATGCTGTTTCTATAGAGGAAAATTGTATTTCTGCATCACTACCACGTACGTCTGGCGTTGTTATAATAACTACAGGTCGCTGATACTTTTCCACTAATGCTGCGATCTCAAGGTTTCCTGCAAATGTTGCATTTTTTTTCATCTCGTTAATATATTCTTGAGTCAACTTAGTAACCCCTCCAGATCGTAAATCCCCATATTTCTCTTGTCCATTATTTAACCATAACTGTAGCTGTTCACACGCAGCTGCTCTTAATTGTTTAGCTGTAGGAATTCCACTCTTAGAACCCTCTAGCTCCAATCCTTTAAAAATAGCATGAAATAAACAATTACCATCTCCTTCAGTTTTTAACGCCTTAAATGATGTTATCCTTGCAGCTACGGCTGGCGGAGAAACTGTTGGAGCTATGTAACTTGGCGTGTCTGGGCGCCCTGATGCCGAAGGCATATATGAATGAGCCCCGTGCACAGCTAGATCATCACTGCCGCCAAATCCATCACTGCCAACGCGGACGCCATCACCACCGCCAACTGCAGCACCACCACCAGAACTACTGCTAAAGCTGGACCTCACTTCGTCCTCTACTGCTACTACTCCACCACCGCCATCAACGCCATCAACGCCACCACTACGAACATCATCACCACCGCCGAATCCATCACCGCCGCCGCCACCAATAGCAGCGCTTGTACTAACACCGCCGCCACGACGGACACCACCACCGCCGCCACCAATAGCAGCGCTTGTACTACCACCACCAACGCCGCCGCCACCAGGAACAGTGCCTGCAACTGTACCACCACCAGCACCACCAGCCACGCCAGCACGATCTACTACTATGGGTCCCGTAGAAACAGCAGAGCTTATAGCTGGACCACCTGCAACACCACTAACACCTAAAGCCGAACCTAAACTAGGAACAGATTTATCTGGAAATCTTTTTTTAAATTTTTCCAGAGCCTCTTTTCTGAATTTTACAGTATTGGTTACTTCACCCTCTTTATAAGAATTAAAATCCATCTCTAAAAACTTTGCTATTTCTTTATAAGCTGCACGTCTTTGCTGGCCTCTAGGGCGAATTCCACCGCCTGATGGTCTGCCTTTATTAGTCGCTTCGTCATCATTCCATTTAATATCTTGTCCAGTATTTTCTTCATGGATTTGCGCCAAAGCATAATAAATAGCATGATCTAATTCGTTACTATATTCTTTCTCATGCTTATGGTCTTTAGACTGTTTGTTCTCTTGAAATTTTGCAAAAATTTCAGAAATAAGCTTGTCACCTTTGGTAACTACCGGATAAGTTGATCTTCGTACTCGCGGCGGATGTCGTTCTTCATCTTCATCCACTTCACTAGATGCATCATGATCGTCATCCTCCGCTGCAGCTGCTGCTGATTTAGCTGCTTGTTTAGCTGCTGGTTTAGCTGCTGGTTTAGCTGCTTTAGCTTTTTCGTCGTCTGCTACTTTTTTTTCTGCTGCTTCTCTAGCTACTCGCGCCGCTTCAGCCACAGCTGCTGCTGCCTCTTCTGCTAGTTTAGCGTTTATTTTATCAGCATTTTCTTTTAGTTCGTCAGTTAATTTGCTCTTATCTTTCAACTCCTTACAGATCTTCTCAAATAGTTGGCGCTCTCCTTGATCAAGCGCTGGAGTATCTCGCCGTGCAGCTAAATGTTTTAATGCCACACCATAAACTATTGCTTTAGCTAGTTCATTTGGTTGATCTATATCTCTCTTTTGTTCTTTAGCCTTCGCCTTCAAATCTTCTTCAGCTTGTTTAATTTTAACTTCAATAGCTCTAATAGTCAGTCTTTTTTGATCAGGGGCTGGGGCGGTTGGACTTGGCATAACTACACCTCAATGTAACTTTTTAACCTTTTATCTATAGGATTATAGTAATATATCAACATTAAGTGAAGATTAACTTACTTAATATAAATACTCTATTAGAATCAAAGTGTTACAAGAATATAACGGGTTGATTTTATATAGCAAACTGCTTAAGATTTCCTGACTAGGGTAATCCCATCCCTGACCGGCAACATCACGACTTCTACCCCAGGATAGTTAACAATCATAGAGTTAAACTCATCCATTAACTTACCCCTTTCTGTAGTCCTAGGTTCGAGTACGCGGCCATCGGATAAAGTATTATCGACTACTATTAGCCCTCCGGATCTGACTTTGGGCAATATACTTAAAAAGTACTCTGGATATTGTTTTTTATCAGCATCAATAAAAACAAGATCAAAAGTTTGAGTCAAATTAGCTATAGTTTCAGAGGCCTTACCCATCATAATTTTAATTTTGTAACCATGCGGGCTTTTAGCAAAATATTTCAAGGCAACTTCTTCAGCTTTGGGATCTATATCCAAAGTAATTAACACACCATCACTCGGTAACGCTTCAGCCATTGATAACGCTGAATAGCCGGTAAACATACCTATTTCTAGAATATTTTTGGCTTTAGTTAATTGAGCTAGTAATTTTAAGAACCTACCCTCCAATTTACCACAAAGCATTTGTGGCAGCTCCATTTCACTTTTGGTGGTAAGCTCAAGATTCTTTAATAACACTGGTGGTTCTGATGTTTTATTGTGACAATATTGTTCAATCTGATCATTACGCATGACTTGCTCTATAAAATTTTATTTGATTAATCTTCAGTACGACTGCGGCGATTGATAGCCTGAGCTAGAGTACCACCATCAACATATTCTAACTCGCCGCCTATAGGTACACCATGTGCAATGCGAGTGACAATAATATTATTAAATTTAGTCTTAATCCAATCAGTTAAATACTGTGCCGTAGCCTCACCCTCTACTGTCCAATTAGTAGCTAGAATAACTTCATTCACTTGGCTGTTAATTAAAACTTGCTGCAATTGTTCTAAACCTAAATCATCAGGCCCAATCCCATCTAACGGTGATAACCTGCCGAGTAAAACAAAATATTTACCCTTAAAACTACAGGTTTTTTCAATGGCTAGCATATCTGCTGGGGTTTCGACAATACACAAAAAAGTTTGATCACGATGAGGGTTTTGACAAATGCTGCAAATCTTATCTTCAGTCAAAGTGCGACAATAAGCACAATTACCTATCCGTTCTAAAGTTTTTAATAAACTATTAGCAATCGCTTTGCCGCCCTGACGATTCTTTTCTAAAAGAAAAAGCGCCATCCGTTGCGCTGACTTTGGACCAACACCAGGCAAACATTGTAATGCGTCGATTAATTCACGTATTAGCGGGCTGTATCCTGACATTTTGGTCCTCTAGCTATATTGATATTAAGTCAAACTACCCATATCTTTAGGTAAGTCCATACCTGCCATTAAACCACTCATTTTAGTTTTTGAATATTCTTCAATTTTATTAGCTGCGTCATTAAAAGCTGCGGCAATTGCATCTTGAATAACTAATTTAGATTCTTGCATTAAATCATCACTAATTTCAACTTTTGAACAATTGTAACGACCATTAACCCAGACTTTAATTTTACCCATCAAAGCAGAGCCAATAACTACTTTTGCTACTAGATCTTGTTGCGCTGCTTCAATACTTTTTTGCATTTCTTGCGCTTGTTTCATTAAGTCTGTTAAACCTTTCATTTGGTACAACCTCTTTTACTATTGATATTGATATTAATATTACTTTTACTATTTAAATTATTGATCGATTGATCAGTCAGTTAATTCTACCGAGTCTAACCTTAACTCTCCATTAAAAACTTCCATTATTTCTTTAATATTGGGATCTTTCTGCAGGTTTGCAACTAAATTATCATATTTTTTTTTTTGATTCTCTTGTTCTTGCGCTGCTGGTGTATTAGCTCCTGCCGTATTAACTACATTGATAGTCAACTTTAATGGCTTCTGCAAACAATGTTGCAGCCTTGCTTCAATCTCTTGGCGACGCTGTGGACTTAATAAACTACCAAATTTTTGATCAAGATTTAAAACTAATTCATCATGAGTTAAATTAACAAATTCACAATTTTTAATTAATTGCAGGCTAATGGCTTTAAGATCTAATTTATTAATCAGATCAGCCCAATTATTAACAGGTGCTGTTACAGCTGGACTAGCTACGCTAACTGGAGCAGCTTGGACAGCTTGAATAGCTTGAATAGCTGGGCTAGGTGCATTTGGCAAGCTTAAACCAGCCGAAGAATTATTTATAGGTGCAGAAAATGTTCGCTGTACAATACTAGGTGCAGAAGATACTGAAGCAGTTTGTGCAACATAAGGCACAAACTTTAACATGCGAATCAGTGCCATCTCTACGCTAAGTTTAGGTTGCGGGCTATATGGCAAATCACGTTTAGCTAATAAAGCAATTTGATAATATATCTGCACATCTTCGGGTGTTATTAATGATGCTAATCTATTGAGATTATCTCCGAGTTCACGATTTAAACCTAACTCTGTTGCTAATTCTGGTGCTTGTTGAAACACTGCAAGTTGATGTAATACACCAATCAACTGCGTTAATAATTGACTGAAATCAACACCGGTCATTACCATATTATTAACTTGATTAATTAAAGCGTGACTATCTTTATTAACAATATTATCCAGTATGGCAACAATTTCTAAACTAGAACTGCGACCTAACATCGCAAGAGTCCGACCGTAAGTAACCTCACCAGCACCAATAGCAACTGCCTGTTCTAATAAACTTAAGGCATCACGCACGCTACCATTAGCTGCTTGTGCTATTAGATCAACAGCTGATAAATCATATTTAATATGTTCTTTTTGTAAAATATTTTCAATATGCTCAGCTAATCTCTCATGATTAACCCACTTTAACATAAACTGTAAACAGCGCGAGACAATGGTCGCAGGAATCTTATCTGGATTGGTCGTTGCAAATAAAAATTTTACATAAGGGGGCGGCTCTTCTAAAGTCTTTAATAATGCATTAAAACTATGCGTTGACAACATATGCACTTCATCAATCAGGTATATTTTATATTTACCCTGTGTAGGCGCATAAATAACTGTATCTAATAAAGCCCTGGTATCTTCTACCTTAGTTTTAGAAGCAGCATCGATTTCTATTAAATCAGGAAAATTGCCGGCGGCAATACTGATACAATTTTCACACTGATTACAAGGCTCAAAACTTTGCTGAGCCTCCCTGGTTAGGCAATTCAACGCCTTGGCAATTATTCTAGCTATAGTAGTTTTACCTACTCCCCTTGTGCCCGTAAATAAATAGGCATGGTGGAGTTTATTTTTAAGCAAAGCATGCTGCAAGGCACTAACAATAGGCTCTTGCCCAATGACTTCAGAAAAACTTTGCGGCCTAGTTTTAATCGCAAATACTTGATAACTCATAATATTGGAGGTCCATTCGTGAGTATAGTGTGAAAAGCAAAGGGATAAGATTAAGGTGATAACTAAACCCATCCGATCTCGGCACATGCTCTATTACTACCGTTGCTCCCTTCCGGGCCTGGCGGGGTTTATAATATTACATTGCGAGGAGACAAGCCTAGTCACCACTGCGTCAATGATAACAAATTTTATTTAATAAAACTACTAGCTTTTAATTAAAGCTCTTTCTAGCCTCTGATAATAACAGGCGTTATCAAGATAACTATTTCAGTTGACTTATTAGTAGCGCCTTGGCCACCTAATAAGTTGACTTTAAATGGCGTTAAGTCTCCAGTTGAGTTTTCTATCGATTTAAAGCCAGTTAAGACTAATGTGCTGTTATTAGGTATAACACTACGCTGTGTGAATCGACGATCACTTATTGTCGGCAATTGTAAGTCATTAATAGTAGAACTGCTGTCCGTTTTAAAAGATTCCAAAGCCGTTCTACGCGATATCGAAGTTGTAATCTGTAACAATACCGCCGAATCATCGAAAATTGTCGGTACTATATATAACGAGAACCCTGTTTTGATACTACCTGGCTCTAAAGAAACCTGTGAAGTACCCAAACTAGTAAGCGTATCTGTACGAGATTTAACATAACCTTGATCATTAGTAATTTTAATTTCCGCAACCTGGTTATTCAGCACTGTAAATCTTGGTTCTGATAGTACTGATAAATTACCTTGTTGTTCTAAATACTGAACGATAGCCTTTGAACCATTGTACTTGCCATCTAAAGAAGTATAAGTAAAGCTACCACCATCATCGGTTGTAACAGATGCCAATGGGGAAAGATTTCTGGTGAAATTCATAGCTAAGTTTGTTTTAGAATTAAGAGTTGTACGAATAAGCTCCCAATCAATACCACGTTTATGCTCGTCGTTAAGTTCAACTTCTAGAACTTGAATTTTAACCCCAACTTGTTGCATATGGTAATCATTAAATTTCTTAATGTAATCCTGAATAGCATCCATATTATTTGGTCGGTCGATAACAGTTACCACTGATGCATCTTTATTGATAACGTAACTACCATCAGGTTTTGAGATTAATTTATCCAAAGTTTTAGTCAGCGTCTCCCATACAGAGCCACCTGCAGAGTTTTTGTAAGTAACCTCGCCGCCTTTAATTCCTGAACCCACAATAGCACCAAAACCTGTTGAAGAAGTATTGGTAGCACCACCCATCATGTAATCTACCTCACCTGGCAGAATACCTAATTGGAAAATTTTTGTTTTTCTTGGCGTCCAAGTTAATGTATTATCTTTAATAATAAAATGATAGTTAATATGTTTACTAATTTCATTAAGAGCTTCATAGAGCCTGCCATTTAATACAATATCTTTGATATCAACATCTTCAATACCTTCTTGATAAGTAACTCGCACATCACCACTAGCTTTAAATAATTCTGACATTAAAGCTTTTAAACGAACAGTATTGCCATTTAAATCAACGCTCACTTCTCGCGCCGTCCAATTTGGATAAAACTCAGTAAAAATAGGTTTACTGTCTATATAAGCATCATCGGTTACGACAACATGGGCAGGAGCGAGCAGTGATCTAGTAGATTTTACTCGTTTTGAAACAGCACTCTCGGCTTCTAGATAAGTTGAAGAAGAACAGCTAATCAATAAAATAGCTGCAGAAAATATATATAACAGTACGAAGATCCATTTTCGATTTTTGATCATAGCAATCCTTTGACTATCTCCTTACTATCTGCGGGTATCTACTGTATACTCATTCGAGTAATCAGACTCTTTTTTATCATACATCGGCATCATAGTAACCATACGATTCTTAGTATAAAACATTGTCTTTACTGGCAAATGTGAAGTTGCCTCTGCCACGATTTCCGGAACGTTTTTGTTTCTAATTGTAAATTCTGCAGGCACATCATAATCCGTATCTAGATTCCAGTGAAGTTTATAACCTGAGCCATGAATTAAGGCAGTTATATTATTTCGTAAACTACCTGTTTTAAATTTATAATTCATTTTTTTGAATAATCGTTTAGTATTATTTTCGTAATACACGCCTGAGGTTTTATGCTCAATATCCCTAGCTTCAGCTTTATAGTCTTCTTCTGAAGCGGTTATACCTAAAAAAGCTTCCGGCGATTCAATAGCAAAAGCCGACTGCATTAGAAATAAAGCTAACAATAATATTATTTTGTGCATATTATATTTTTAAAAATGAAATAATCCCTGTTTATCAGTCCTATGTATTAAATTATAGATGCTATCACCTTGAATGCAAAATTTATTGGCTTTTTTCAAAAAATTTAATGGGTTGGGCTGGATTTGTTACATCGATGCCTTTGCTCGATAAAGACTCAGTGAACAGATAAACTCAGCACCAAATAGCACAATTAACCAAGAAATATACAGCCAACACAAAAAGATAGGTATAATAGCAAACGCGCCATATATCAGCATATTAGCGTTCATACTGGCAACGTATAAGGCAAAGAAAAACTTTGCTGTTTCAAATAACAAAGCTGCAATGAGACCACCTAATAAAGCATGTGTTTTAACTACCTTACAATTTGGCATCGCCACGTAGAGTAATGTAAAAGCACCCCAAGTTAACATTAAGGGCAAAAATTTTAAAAAATAACTCGTATTAATAAACTGAAAGAAATCTAAAGCTACCCATAAATAAGTGCTCACCAGAAAACTAACCCCCATAAGCGGCGGCGTGCTTATTAATAAAACGCAATATAAGCAAAAACTAGCTAATAACGATCTATAAGTCTGCACCTGCCAAACACGGTTGAAAGTCATCTCAATAGTATAAAGCAGGGTAAGCGCTGAAATAAATAAGAATACTGACCCATACAAACTTAATTGACCAGCATGGCTGACAAAATCTAAGAGGTAGAGTCTAATCTCTGTGCCCGTCGCCGGTACAAAATTACTAAAAATATATTGTTCAGCATCACTCCAAGCATCAGTAAAAAAAGGCATGCGTTGAGCAATATAAAAACTGACCGCCATAAACGGCACTATAGACAATAAGGTCGTGTAACTAAGTGCTGATGCACTTTCAAAGCACCTGTCTTGTACTATTTTATTTACTAAATAAGTCAGAAATTCTTTCAGCGATTGAGCAGGCGCTGCTACTCGTTTTAATACGTTTTTCAATTTACCAAACTCTCAAGATTATGTACAATAATCACTTATTATTTAATATATCATATTTATCTAAACAAATGAGTAATACTCCATACATATTAATTTTATATTATAGTAGCACAGGCTCAACTAAGAACATGGCTGATTTGATCGCACGTGGCGTAAATAGCATAGAAAATATATCTGCGGTCATTCGCACAGTGCCTAGTGTTTCAGCTACTACCGAACAATTAGAATCTACTGTACCAGAGCATGGCGCACCTTTTGTTACCTTAGAAGAACTCGCCAATTGCGCGGGTCTTGCTCTAGGTAGCCCAACTAGATTTGGTAATATGGCCGCCCCTCTCAAATATTTTTTAGATTCAACCTCAAAATTATGGCTTGCAGGTAAATTAATTAATAAACCGGCATGTGTGTTTACTTCTACATCGAGCTTACATGGCGGGCAAGAAACTACTTTGTTATCTATGATGCTGCCTCTAATCCATCAAGGTATGATGATTGTTGGCCTGCCCTACTCTGAACCTGCGCTTAATAACACACAGACGGGTGGCACCCCTTACGGTTGTTCACATATGGCTGGATCAATGGGTAAAGCTCTCTCAAAAGAAGAGCAAGACTTGTGCTTTGCACAAGGCAAAAGATTAGCACAAATCGCTAGCAAACTTTTATAATTAGGGTTTTATACCAAAAGTACTTGTTCATTACTATAAGATATCAATTATAATCTATACTATACGCAAGATTCTGATAATTTTAATTAGGAAAGAACAACATGGTCGGGATAATCCAAAAAGTTTTAATGAATCTTTTAATGAGAGTTGGCGGTGAAGATACAGTCGCAGCAGTACTAAAAAAAGCCGGAGTGCCAGAGGATCATAATTTTAGAATTGATACGGTTTACTCCGATGACGAATGGAATCGTTTGTTAGTTGCGACTATGGAAGTCCTAAAAGTTGATGACGCCACTGCCCTTAAATTATATGCTGAAGAGTTTTTTAATTATGCTAAAAGTGTCTTTCCTGTTTGGTTCAAGATGTCAAAAAACTCTTATCAATTTTTAATGAGGCAACCGCAGGTCCATAGCAGTTTTGCAGCCAGTGTTAGTAATAAAGAAGATCGCAAATCTATAGAAGATAAATTTTTAATTGAGACTTATGATCTTGAAAACAGGATGGTTACTCATTATCGCTCACAAAACAAACTATGCAAGCTTTATAAATTCCTTGCGCAGCAAACTATTGATCATTATCAAGATGAAGCAACCATTACTGAGACTAAATGTCAGCACAACAACGACCATGAGTGTGAAATACATATAACCTGGCAAAAATTCAATACACAACCCAGTTAAGGTCAGTTAAAGACGACAAATGATCAAACCAACGTAAATGATAATCATTACCATTTACATCCAGCATGAACTAATATTTAATATATATACGTCATTATTTTTTATTTATTAGATCTGGACTAAGTTATAGTGAATACATCATTACCCAAATTAGATCGCCTACTAGACAATTATTTAACTCAGACTATAAATAGCTTACACTGCTGTCTTAGTAAACTAAAATATAATTCTGAGCTGTACTGCATTAATCAATTTGTAAATATTTGCTCAGAGATGATAATGATGATGCAAAATGATCGTAGCTCTATACTTCTTGTTTTGGCAAAAGCTGCCGCCAAAAATGATCAAGCAGGCGTAAACTCCTGCTCTAGCTTTTTAAAAATATATTATGCTGGATTTATTATTAATTTAAATTTATTTATAAAAACTTATCAAGCTATTATCAACTCTATCTCTAAAAAAAACATCAATATCTTAGATTTTTTAGATTTTTTAGACTGTTCAGATCTAAATAAAAATATAAATAACAACTTAGACCAGCTTCAGGATCTTATTTTATCTAGCATTGGCGGAGCCTGTTGTTTCTTAAATATTTACCATAATCAAATTTCTTTTGAATGGAAACAACAACTATTAAACACTATTCTTGATTTAGATCAGCCTGAATACACCGCGCTTATTGAAAGCATTAATTATAATAACCAAAGACAGCCGTACATGCAGCCCGACTTATTATGTCCACTTATGGCTGAGTAACCCCCCCCTGCCATCTCTATATTTATTTAATCGAATTAATTAGCTTGGTTTTAATCTGTTGATACTCTTCTACTGTTATAGCACCATTATCCAAAAGCTGCTTAAACTTCATCATCTCATCTGCATGACTCACATTTGAAGCTACATTTGATTGTGCTTCTTCTTCCGTAATAGTTTCTATAAAGCCGGCACTAATAATGCCCGTTGGCACAGCTACCAGGCCAATACCTAAAAGAGCTATGATACCGCTTAATATCTTGCCTATGACAGTAACAGGATAGATATCACCATAACCAACTGTGGTAACTGTAGCGACCGCCCACCAAAGGCCGGAAAAAGCATTACTGAATTTATCTGGTTGGGCTTCACTTTCAAAATTGTACATTAAGACTGATGCAATAATCATGAGCAGAGATACAACAAATATTGACGAAAGTAGCTGGCTGCCTTTCTTCTGAAAAACTGCTCCTATCGTCAAAAGCGCGTCAGTATAACGGTTCAATTTGAATAGTCGTAATAGTCTTATAATTCGTAAAGTACGGAGTACTCGTAAGTCCATTGGAATAATATATGGTAGATAGAATGGCAAAATGGCTAATAGATCAATTATTGCCATAAAAGTTAACATGTATTTGATACGGGCTTTGTAAGGCTTTTCTTGAGGATATAAATAGGTGGCTGTCCACAACCTTGCAAGATATTCAATAGTAAAAATTATTACTGAAATTATTTCTATATCTCTAGAAATAACTTGTAACCATAACGGGAGATCAAATGTATCAAGGATAACAAGTAGAACGTTAATGATGATTATGGTAATAATTACATAATCAAAAATATTACCGGCTAGATTATTCGTATCATCATCACGGACGACATTGTAAACCCATAGTTTGATTGCTTTCATATATTACTTAATTTAAGTCTAATTATGCTTTAATAAATTATAGTTTATTTTTTAGATAATAGACTTTTCAATCAAACAAAACCTCTTTGACAAAAGGTATCGTCAACTTCCGTTTTTGCCGCATGGAGGCCCTATCTAGTTTATCCAACATTTCAAATAAACCAACGATATCACGTTGACCATGCGTAATTAAATATTCAGCAACATCATTGCTTAAAGTAATTCCTCGTTCAAAGGCTCTGATCGTCAAGAGATCCATTTTATCTTGATCATCTAAAGTTTTAATATGATAACTAACGCCTGAGGCTAATCTTGATTTCAAATCTTGCAGATTAACGCTTATGCTATTAACTGAGCAAGTACTAGCAATTATCAAGTTTTTATTAGCGTCTTTAATACGATTATAGAAACCAAAAAGCTGCTCCTCCCAGTCATTATGGTTAGCAATCAAATTTAAATCATCCAAGCATATTACATCTTGCATTTCTAAATCATCAAGCACAGCTGATAAATCAAAATTTGATAGATTATTAGTTAAGTATTTAAAACTAAAATAGCTTGCTGATAAATTATATTTACTAATAGCTTCTTCACAAACGGCTTGTAACAAATGAGTCTTCCCCACCCCCGATTGCCCCCAGAGATAAAGATAGTTCGAGCCTAGATGGCCTGTTTGATTTAAGATAAATTTTAAGTGAGCTACAACTTGTTGGTTATGATTGGCAACAATATAGTTATCAAATGTATGTTTAATAATTGGCTTGATGCCCAAATCTATTAAATCTAATTGTTGCACGTTTACCCTTTGGATTATTAATTAAATTATTGATGCTTGGCTAAAGAATCGAAAGAATCTTTAACCCGATAACTCCATTTATAAATATAATCTAAACCACTATAGATGCTAGTAATAAGAATTAAAATAATTGAATAATATTTAATCGCGCTAAACATAACATTTGATCCCAACATGGCTTCTAACAATGTTATTAATAACAAAAATAAAAGTAACCCTGTATTAATTTTACTGATCATAGTAGGGACGAAAACTACAGGGCCAAATTTGAGTCTATAATAAGCAGCGCCGCTTAACAGGATAAATTCTCTACCAATAATAATAATGCTGAACCATAATGGTAAATAATTTTTCCATGCAATAACAATAAATAACGATATGATTAAAAACTTATCTGCCAGCGGATCTATAATTGCACCTAGCTCAGTTTGGCAAGCTAATCTGCGAGCTAAAAAACCATCGATACAATCAGTTGCAGATGCTAGCACAAAAATGCCAATCGATAGTTGATAGGATTCCGTGTAAAAAAAATATGCGCAAGGAATAACTAAGAGAATTCTTAAAATAGTCAAAATATTGGGAATAATTCTATAGCTCACGTGTTCCACCTAAACTGCAATGGCTCACCATCAATTGGGCCAAAACTATTAAGATTGTTTTGATTTTCTAATATTAATTTATTATCTTGGCTGAATATATTTAATAAATCTGCTCGGCTGCTTTTAATATTAAACGATAACCGCAACACATCACCTTTAAGTTTGGTTAATTTTAAGTTTTTAACTACGTTTAAACCTTCTAAGTATTCTTGTAATGACGCGTACTCGCTTAAGCTATTAACTCCTCGTACTATAATATTTACTGCTTCCTTAACAACTTCTGTTTGTGCTGTATTCAGTCCTGCAGACTTTAACAGACTCTCAATTCGACCAGGAGCATACGTCTGCAAAGAAATTTTTTGGGCTGGCTCAACAATTTGTACAGTATATTTTAGCAAATAGCTTTCAGGAGTTTTTAACGCTTGCTGAATCGCAGGTAATTTATCAAGTTCGGTATTGCCGCTTACATTAGTTAAAACCTGCAATAAACCCTGTTTTAAAACTTCTGGGTTATCAGCTGCTGTCTTACTGTCTATAGCCACAGAAGCACTGTAGCTATTTAACTCAGCTGCCTGTAGATATACTGTGTAACCCAAAAGAGTCAAAGTGATAAGAAACCATGTTAGTAGTCTCATCATAGTTTTATTTCCTAATCTATTACGATATAACATTATACCCTAACGTTCGGCAAAAATATAACTTATACGGCTCAGACTTTTAGCTATGTCAGCTATGCTAGCTATGACTGTATTTGTGCACAGGGCAGTATAAAACAGTAGTAGACTCTGCAAGCTCAGCAGGTTTTGTAACTTGCGTTGCAACTTGACCAATGGCATGTTGTAAGAAACTAGTTCTCATAACGCCTATCATCTCTCTAGTACGTTGTTCACGCCAACTCACCCGATTCTCCGGAACCCCCATGTCTTTTTTATCTTTTTGCGACCATATTAAAAACGTTTCTTCTATCATAATGCCCTTAAAATTAAACTTATAATAAACTTATAATCAACTAAAATTAAACCAGCTGATCATATCTCGCTGATCATATCTCATAGATACCTACACTTCAAACTTATTATAATGTACTGTAATATATTGATATTTTTAACTTTATCTATATAATTGCCCTGTATTATATACGGATATCATATAAATAAGGAGATTTTAATATGCTGTACTCTAGAGCTGAGAGTCCTCAAAGTTCGGAAGCACGTCAACCGCTGCTCCCTAAAGAATCACTAATCGCACCAGCACTACCTCGGATAGGCGTCAATATAACAAAATTTGCAACTGATAATGCTCTGACCCTCGGTCTGATGGCTTATTTAATGTATAAGGCGCTACATGATCCTATAGGTAATCGCTTAAAAGCAACAGGCGTTGATACTCTGAACCATTATTTTGGCAGCGATAACCTAAACACCACTATTGCAGCCCTTTGTGAAGCGTTCATTAGTAACGCTAGCTCTACTGATAAAGCACTATGCCCAGAATATTTACAATTGGGTCTTCCGTGGTTGTTACCTAAAGCAACATCTACTATAGAATCGATGCCTTTAGATCTATTAGATCCCTACATTAAAAAATTAAGCACCTATCTTTTTGTCGCGTGTGTGGCTACTGCAATCGTAACTAGTATAATAAATCCTACTACAGGCGTAGCCAAGAAAAAGGCTTTAACATATCTAGCACGACGCCCGGAAGCTAACCAGCCCCAAAACGTCACAGCTGAAGCCTCTATGTCTTTTGGTATAGGAAGAATTGATATGTAATAAATATTGGTTTAAATAGCTTTACCAACTAAGTAAATCCATTTGACCTACGTTTTTCTGTGGTTGTTTTAGTCCAGCTTTGTTTTCGAGAGCATCTTCGGAATCAAGGCTGACTTTGTAGTTTGGTGTATCAAATGACACTTTATTACCTAATACATTGATATCTTGATCAGGGTTAACCCACACCGAATCTTCCCCCCTACCAGCTGGCCAATGTTCTAAAACAGGGAAATCTAATTCTTGTTGAGCTCTCTCAATATCTTGCTGAGTTTGAACTTGCTTAAATGTTCTAGCAAAGGCCATCGAAGCAGAGATCAATAAAGCTACGATAACCCATACAAATACGACTTTGTCTCTATTATTATTATTATTCATGACTGTCTCCAAATCTTAGTAAGTAAGATTATTAATTTAAGTATAAATGAAGACAGTTAGAATTCAAATTAATTTGAGTGATAGATATAATTTAATCTGGCTTATAATATTTTTTTATGGGGGCTTGTAAGATAATATTATAAGAAGAAATCAGGCTGGGTCGGGATGTTTAGTTGGTGCAACGTTGACATCAACCACTTCCCCTAAAGGGGAAGAAAAGTATGTAACTAAATACCCGTCAAGGGGCTTTGATGAGCCCCAGACTCACTTAATTAAGCCAATGGCAAAGTAACGCCACGTTGCCCTTGATACTTACCGTTACGATCAGCATAAGAGACATCACAGACTTCATCAGATTCTAGAAATAACATTTGGGCTACACCCTCATTAGCATAAATTTTAGCTGGCAACGGCGTGGTGTTAGAAAACTCTAGAGTTACGTGTCCTTCCCACTCTGGTTCAAGAGGCGTTACATTAACTATTATGCCACAACGTGCATAAGTAGACTTACCTAAACAAATCGTTAAAACATTCCTAGGAATGCGGAAGTACTCTACAGTTCGAGCCAAAGCAAAAGAATTAGGTGGAATAATACATACATCAGAGCATACATCGACAAAACTGGTAGCATCAAACTTTTTTGGATCAACAACAGCCGAGTTTATATTAGTAAATATTTTGAATTCATTAGCACAACGCACATCATAGCCATAACTTGATGTCCCATAGGAAATAATCTTGCCCTTTGCATCATTCTGACGAACCTGGCCTGGCTCAAAAGGTGAAATCATCCCATGTTCAGCCATTCTTCTAATCCACTTATCAGACTTTATCGACATATTCTCCCCACTAAAATATTATAATTTTAAAATATATTTCAATTTCATGCATGCTATATTATTGTATAATAATAGCAAGAGATAAATATGGTTAATAGTAATTATGACTCAGAACGAAACAACTGAAACAACCACTGTTAAGAAATCAAAACACCCTATTCTTAAAAAAATTTTAATTGGGTTTGTTATTGTTTACATACTTATGTACGCATACTCACGGTCTACTATTTCTACCATACAGAACAATGCTAAGAAGCTCTTTGTCAGCACTAACAACTCGCTTATTAACCAAGGGGTCTCTATCGATCATGTTGTCACTAGTGTATATGGCGATAGTAATAATATTTTTGATCTAACTATCAATAACCCTACTGGCTTTAATAGCAAATTTGTATTTTATTCCCCAGAAATAAAAATTAACATAGCTTATAGCTCTGATCCTAAAATCCCTTTAATTGCTATCACATCTATTATTATAAAAAAGTCAGTTATCAACTATGAAGTCAATGCTCATAAAGCAACTAATCTTCACAAAACATTAGATAACTTGATCCTCAAATTATCGCCAGGGCCTAGCTTTTCGCCATTGAGTATTCTTACTTCTGCTAAACAAGCATCCACGCCTTTAAATTATAATGGCACAAAGTTTCTGCTCGGAGACGTTATTTTTGAAAAACCAACTATCAATATTCACAACAATGGCTCTCTTATAAAAACATACACTTCTGATAACATCGTTCTTAAATTTAATGATGTAAAACAACCATTACATTATGGTGATGCTTTATTAGCTGGCAGCTTACAGCTCGTAGATAAGCTCGATAAAATAACAAAACAATGAAGCAATTAATTCTATTATTTATTAATAGCATTTTTATTAATAATTTTGTTTTAGCAAAATTTTTAGGATTATGCCCTGTCTTTGGTGTTTCTAAACAATTTCGTTCAGCTTTAGGTTTAGGGCTTGCTACTTTTTTTGTTTTGACTATTAGCTGTATTATAAGTTACTTGATATATTTTACTATTCTTGAGCCGTTTAGTTTACAGTGGCTTGATGTAATCACCTTTATTTTTGTGATCGCCGCTATTGTACAGATTGCTGAAATTATTATTAAAGCTAAAAGCCCTTTATTACAACGCAACTTAGGTATATTTTTACCATTAATAACCACTAATTGCTCTGTATTAGGCGTCGCATTATTTAATATCCGTGAGCAGCATAATTTAACCGAGACTATAGTTTACGGCCTTGGGGCAGCCAGTGGCTTTACTTTAGTTCTCATAGCTTTTAGCGCTATTCGCGAACAACTACAAGTAGCAGATATTCCAAAAAACTTTCAAGGTAGCAGCATTGCGATGATTACTATGGGATTGATTGCTTTAGGTTTTATGGGATTTAGTGGGTTTAGAATTTAAACAATTGAATTTCTAATACCTTTAGGATTCCAATTGAAAGCAATAACATTTGGCATTTCACTACGATCTAATAACGTCGCAGGCAATACTACAAACTCACCATAACGTCTATTAATCTTATCAATTACCTGGTTAAGATTTTGTTTTTTAGCATCAACATGAGTAAATAAATCTTCTTGTATATTGATAGGACTGGGATCTAATGCCGTAATTTGCACATGCGACACTCCCTGCCCTGCCCAATAGTTTGCTAAGAAAAACTCACAGAGTTTATATATTTCCGAACCATCATTACCGGCACGCGCTAAATTAAACTTATCTGCTATAGAGTAAAACTCATAATTATCTGTAATTTTAATGCCAATATAATATTTTTTAGCTTCTAAATGATTTCTGCGTAATCTTCTCCCTACTTTTTCTGCCATATGTCGAAAATAAATTAATAACGTTGCTTTATCTTTGGTTTGCGGTGGTAACACTTTACCATGCCCGACTGACTTTGGTGGTGCATCATGCTGTTTGACTGGCAAAGGATCTAATCCTTGTGCCATATACCAGATACGATCACCCCATGGGCCAAAACGTTTGGTTAAGACTGATTTAGGAATTTTTATCATATCACCACATAAGACTACTCCATGTTTGGCTAAAAAATTACCAATTCCTTGCGCTATGCCACAAAGATCCGTCACTGGAACTTTAGCTAGTACGTCTCTTGAACGCGAAGGGTGAATAATAGTCAGACCATTGGGCTTTTTTAAACCTGCTGCATACTTAGCAGTTGTTTTATCGCCACTTACTCCGACGCTACAAAGCAAACCACCGGTCGCATCATAAACTATTTGTTTAGCCATTTTAGCCATGGTAAGTGGACTGCCATGTAGTCTTTGACAGTGCGTGACGTCTAAAAAAGCTTCATCTACTGAAACAACCTCCATATCTGGTGTAATAGCAGACAGTGCTGTCATAATTTTTTCTGACATTTGTGCATAACGATGGGGACGAGAGGGTCTGGCAATGATATCAGGACAAAGTTTTTGTGCTTCACGTAATCGCATACCGGTATGCACACCCATCCTTCTAGCTTCATAAGAACAAGTAATAAAACATGTCCCTTTTTCTCCATTGATCACGCCAACCGGTTTACCCCTCAACTCCGGAAAATCTAATTGCTCTATGCTAGCAAAAAAAGCATTTAAGTCGACTAGCATAATAGCGCGCTGCCAATATTTGCTCACCTGATGTTTCCTTTTTGTTCTTTATTTTTTATTTTAGAGAACAAATAGGAAACTAGCAATATCAGCTGCTATTTTAGCCTGCTGCTTTTTTCTTATCGACTACACAAACGGTGATCCGACCGCGTGTCGACCTTTTACTTGGTTTCACTACAATTTCCACATCTTGATTAAGCAGGTTAAGAAAATACATAAGCCTCTCTATCGAAAAGCCATCTAAACGCCCATTAATTAATGCTGAAATTTTAGGCTGATTGACATGAAGTATGTCAGCACTTTGTTTTTGAGTAAGATCTCTTTTTTCTATAAGATCATTAATTTTCATCGCTAACTGAGATTTAGCGAGTCTTTCTTTACTATCAGAAAAACCAAGATCCTCAAAAATATTCCCGGTACTTTTGGTGTACTCAATCTTTGCATTTTTCATCTCTTGCTCCCTATTGGCTTGATCTTGATAATTGTATAGCATCTTGTATTCTTTTCTTTATTAACTCTACATCTTCTTTGGGTGTTTTTATCCCTGATTTAGATTTCTTTTGAAAGCAATGCAAAATATAAACAACCTCATCTATTTTGATACTATAGACTGTTCTATACGTACCTTTATTAAAGTTTGTTACTATTTCCATAGATAATAGCTTCACGCCTTTAAATGGCTTTACGCTGGGAGGCGTTTTTCCATTTTGAATTAGGTACAAAGCATAACCTATTTCTTTTTTCACTTCCTCTGGGAACTCTCTTATATTTTTAAGGGAATCCCCCAACCAAATTAAATTTTTTAACTTGCTCATATTTATTATATCCTAGTTTTGGGATATATCAACCCCCTTTTAAACTTTAGAGTTTACAATAATAACGCAATCTATTGATATATACGAGAGTATTATTTGATATTAGAGAAAATATTCAGTTATTTTAAAAAAATAGGTACAATAGCCCAAAGTATGTTTTAGATAATTATATGTTCAGCCAAGCAGTCCCCTTATTAATCATATTGTGCCTAATCAGCTTGGTTAGCTATTTGATTCTATTAATTCAGAAAAACTTCAAAAGCTCTGACGACCCAATAATAGAAAAAATCAATAATCTGTTGCCGCAGACTCAATGCGCACAGTGTGGCTACCCTGGTTGTAAGCCGTATGCAACTGCAATCAGTAAAAACGAGGCAGATATTAACCGCTGCCCACCAGGCGGGCAACAAACTATAGATAACTTAGCAGAACTGTTGAATTTACCTAATAAAGCTTTAGCTGAAGACTTGCCTATCGCTAATAATACACCAAAAGTTGCCAAAATTAACGAAGCTGAATGCATAGGCTGTTTACTGTGTATTAAAGCCTGCCCAGTTGATGCTATCGTAGGTGCCAATAAATTAATGCATACTGTAATTACTGATCAATGTACCGGTTGTGATCTCTGTATTCCACCTTGCCCGATGAACTGCATAAGTATGGTTGAACGACCGGTGCCTGTTAAATATTCTTATAAATAACATGATAAACTCCGAATTAAAAAATTTACCATGCAGTGTCAACAAAGTTATTTTGTCACTGGATGCTAATTATACCCAGATGGGGGATTTATTAGTTACACCAGGAGATCGTGTTTATAAAAACCAAGCTTTAACTAAAGTTCTACCTGATAATGATTATAGCGTCGCATTGCACTCACCTATTGATGGTCTTGTTACCAGGATAGATTATTTTCCTACGCTACAATCTCTAGGCGATCTGAATAAAATTACTAAAGTACTGGGTATTGAAATTGAAAGTGACTCGTCAATAGACACCTTAGAAAAAAACCACAACCCAGATTTATCGAGTGACGAACAATTTACTTCAATGCTCGCCAATTACGGCATCATTGGTCTTGGTGGCGCCGGGTTCCCTACCCATAAAAAATTACAAACACCAAACATTGAGACTATTATAATTAACGCCATGGAGTGCGAATCACCGATCAATGTTGATAATAGCCTGATTGCCGAATATAGTAATAATATTATTGACGGGCTTAATATATTAAATAAACTAGTTAACCCAAAAAAAATAATTATTGCTATTAAACAAGATTATACAGAATCTATCGAGCTATTAAAAAATAGTTTACAAAATTATCAAAAAAATAATATATCTAATAATATTTTTATAAACGTTTTAGACGGCGGCTACCCTAACGGGTACAGCAAAACTTTAATTAAGATGATAACCAAACAAGAGCTATCAGCAAAAAAACATAGCTCTGAGCATGGTATTATTTGTTTGAATATAGCTACAGTTTTTAGTATTGAACAAGCGATTAATCATCAGCAACCAGTGATTAATCGTATTGTGACCATTAATGGAACTTTAGTTAATAAACCAGGCAATTATTTAGTACCTATCGGAACTCCGCTTGGTCTTATATTACAAGCTTTTAATATTGATAAGTGGCAGCAAAATTTAAGTATACGAATTGGCGGCGACTATATGGGTTATATATTATATAACGCTCAAAATACTATCCATATGGCAAACGTAGACTTTTTAGACAGTATCTCAATAGAAAAAACAACACAAGCAATAAGTATTAATCACATTAACCAACAGTCAAAAACTAAAGCTTATAGCGCTTGTATCAAATGCGGATTTTGTGAGCAAGTGTGCCCAATGAATTTATTACCCCAGCAATTATTTTGGTATGGTCAAAAGATCACTCAAGATAATAATCATGATATATTAGATAAGTATTATATATCCAGCTGTATAGAATGTAGCCTGTGTGACAGTGTTTGTCCAAGTAACATACCACTTACTGCTGTTTTTAAAAACCTAAAGACTGAGATTAAATATAATAAACATATAAAAACTAAGGCTGAGTCAGCCAAAGTTCATTTTGAACACGCAACAAAACGACAACAGGAAAAGATTACGCAAGCAGACAAATTAGCAAAAAAGATTAACACACAATCTTTATTACAGTCAGCTTTAAATTTGGCGAAAAACAAGAAGAAAAATAAAGACAACTAATTAAACGAACTAGTCAAACTAAAAGCCATATGATACAAACTAAAACTTCACAAATAATGCTACAAGTACTTCTTGCTTTATTGCCGGGAATCTTAATATTAAGCTATTTATTTGGACTAAGTATTTTGAGTAATATTATAGTAGCTATTTTATTTGCTATCGGTTTAGAAGCGTTTTGTTTAAAAGTACGCCAAAAAAATATTTTATTCGCCTTACAAGATAATAGCGCATTAGTAACAGCTATTTTACTAGCGATATGCCTGCCTCCCCATATAGGTGTTTTTAAAATCTTTATTGGCTTAGTTTTTGCTATTATTGTTGCCAAACACTTATATGGTGGGCTTGGACACAATATTTTTAATCCTGCCATGATAGGCTTTATTGTATTGCTTATAGCCTTTCCGCAAGATTTTACAAATTGGCCGCTTGTCCACAATCTTAATTTTGATAGCTTATCTAACGCTGATGCAATCAGCGAACCTACGCCTTTGGATCCAGCATTTACATCTAATCACGCCCTCGGATCATCTTATTTACTTGCTTATTATTCAGTTAACCTAGGCTGGTTAATTGGAGGCTTATATTTATTATTTAAAAAATTGATACCACTTGCTTTACCTGTTGGATTTATTCTAGGTATAACTTCCACAAGTTTCATTTCTTTATTGTTTGATAATACGTTTTATAATCCATTACAAGAATTATTCCTTGGTGGCTCTATGCTGGGTGCCTTTTTTATTATTACAGATCCCGTAACTGCAGCGACAACTCCAAGCGGCCGCTGGATTTACAGTTTTTTAGCCGGATGCTTTTGTTTGCTTATTAGAAATTATTGTGGCTATCCCGATGGAGTTGCTTTTGCTGTTATCTTTATGAACACTTGGGTACCCTTAATCAATAAACTTACGATTAAACCTGCTTTTGGCATGCGGTCATGAACAAAATTTTAACTAAAGCTATTGGTCTTTCTATAATATTACTTACTATTTTAAGCTCTATAAAATATGTAACACAAAAAAACATTGAGCATGCTGAAAAAACTTATTATAACCAGCAGTTAACAAGCCTATTACAAAATATAAATTATAATAATAATCTAATAGAGTCTACCATCCAGATCTCTGATAAAAAGTATTTAGATTACTTAGGTAAAAACAAACCTACACCAATGTATTTTGCCAAGTTTAATAATAGATTAAATGCTGTTATTCTGGGAGTCACTGCACCTAATGGTTACAATGGCAATATAGATTTACTAGTGGCTATTAACATAGTTAGACAAAACAACCAGCACTCTATTTTACAAATAAAAACAATCCATCATCAAGAAACGCCCGGGCTAGGCGACTTTATTGAAGATAGCAAAAGCTCTTGGCTTGATCAATTTAAAAACAAATTTCTAACCACATTTTGGGGTTTAAAAAAAGACAATAAAAATAATCTGTTCGACAGCGTAACTGGCGCGACTATAACTTCACGCGCTGTGACTGAGGCCACTCTCAAGAGCTTATTATTATTTAAAGATCATCCTGAAATACTAGATAATTTAGACAGTTTAGACAATCGAGCTCAAAAATAAAATTATGGCTGAATTAACAAATTCTGAAATACTCAAAAACGGCATCTGGACTAATAACCCAGCGCTCATGCAATTACTAGGCTTATGCCCTTTATTGGCAGTTTCTAATAATACTATCAATGCAGTAACTCTAGGCATAGCTACAACTATCGTTTTAGTGATCAGCAATACCATTATTGCTGCACTCAAAAATTATATAGACACACAATTACGCATTCCCTACTTTATGTTTGTTATTGCATCTATGGTCACTTTATTATTAATTATCATGCAAGCAGCAAGTTATGAGCTTTATAAAAATTTAGGCGTGTATCTGGCTTTAATTACTACTAATTGTGTTATCTTGGCGCGCGTTGAAGCATTTGCTTACAAGACTAATATTAAACAAGCTTTTTTTGATGGCCTAGCTAATGGTTTAGGCTTTTTTATTGTTTTATTTCTTTTAGGCAGTCTAAGAGAAATCATAGGACAAGGGACTTTATTTGCTAATTTTAATCTGTTATTTGGCTCGACAGCTAATAACTGGATTATAAACTTACCCATTTCTAATAACTACCATTTTATTTTAGCGCTATTACCGCCCGGGGCTTTTATAACTCTAGGTTTATTGATAGCATTAAAAAATTATTTTACGACGAGCAATGCCCCACAATCACCTAGACCAATAGCCTATGAACTCCCAGCAACGTTATCAAGTATTCGAAAGATTCCAAAAAAACAATCCTGAGCCAACTACTGAGCTCGTTTATAATTCTACTTTTGAATTATTAATTGCTGTTATTTTATCGGCACAAGCAACAGATATCAGTGTCAATAAAGCTACCGCTGTTTTATTTAAAAAATATAACACGCCTGAAAAGATTTATGACCTAGGTGAAGCTAATTTAAAAGACTATATTAAAACCATAGGATTATATAATTCGAAAGCTAAAAATATTATTTTAACGTGTGAAAAATTAATCAATACTTTCAATTGTGAAGTGCCAGATAACAGGGCGAGCCTGGAAAGTTTACCAGGCGTAGGACGTAAAACTGCCAATGTCATATTAAACACTGCTTTTGGTAAGCCAACGATAGCTGTTGATACACATATATTTCGAGTAGCTAATCGCATTGGCTTAGCTAACGGTAAAAATGTACTAGAAGTTGAATTGCAGTTAGAAAAAAACACACCTAAAGAGTTCTTGCAAAATGCTCACCATTGGTTAATTTTACATGGCCGTTATATTTGTGTGGCCCGCAAACCCAAGTGTGAGCAATGTTTTCTGACAGATTTGTGTGAGTATTATAAAAATAGTTAACTCTGTCCTGCTGCAGGTCGAGGCGTAGATAATGCTCGCTGACTACTATCTGGCTCAGCAACAGACTCAGACCCTTCTTTTGGTCTAAATGAAACCACTTCAGATACAGAAGACTGAGAATCATCTTTAATTGTACAATCTTCAGGCATATCTGCGCTTTGTCCTTGCTGAGGACTAACAGTACTATCAGCTGTTTTAGGTGTTTCGTCTTTTTTACAAAAACGATTAACTAGATTCTTTACACCATAATAGGCAGTTAGCGTGCATGTAAATACCGCGCCAGCAACTGCTGTGCCATATGCTTGAAATAATAAGATATTGGTACCAAACGAAGCAATATGAAAACCAATCAGACCACCAGTAAGATAGCCGATAAATAGCGTTGGAATCAACAATACCCCCTGATATAATTTATGCCGCAGTTTTGGGTTATCAAGGTCAAAATATTTTTGTTGTTCTTCTTTATTATATTCATGACCTTCAAAAGCATGTTTGACTATATTATTACCCATTCTATTGCCGATGAAGGCCGCAACTAACATACAACCAGCACCTAATAGGCAACCTAAATATAAAATTGGAACTGGCAACAAAGCATTAATGACTACTCCGAGCATTACACCGCCTAATACGCCAGATACAGCGAATAAATTTGATAGCACCTTGGCTACTGTCGGATTGGGATTGCAGAAATGATTAACTAGGCCAAGAACCATGCCTACTACAGCACCTCCTAATAATCCAGCGCCCCAGCCGAATAGACCTAAACTAATCCCAAGACTACCGCCCAAGATCATACAAATAAAAGTTGTAGACAACAAAATAAATGACCAAGGAGAATGCTGAAATTTAGGTTTACAAAACTTTACTAATGCATTTATTACCTTATCTAAAGCATAGGCAGCAAAACCTAATACCAAAGACGAGACCAGGATAGTGAGCACGAGCAGAATATTAGGTGGGATCAGTGTAGCAAAAATAAGTAAAAAAGGACCAACAGTTGCGCCCCCCAAAAAACCACCTAATATACTAGCAAAAGCTACTGCAAATCTCCGAAAAAATGATGCCGTATCGCTAGAAGGATGTTTATAAGCCATGTAGCTAACTGCTCCAAAGACAACGCCTCCCAAAATAGTAAATAATAAAGTAAAAGGCATAGCTATGGTAACCCCGATAACCTGCCCAACCATAATACCTAAAATCATTGTAAAGCTTGCGCTAGTAACACCAGTAGGATTTAACTTAATCTTCATAATATTCTATAATATTGCATATCTTGTGCTATTAAACTTTGTATTATACTAGAAATGCTGGTAACATAGCCATATGTGCAAACACTAATAAACACTTAATAATCAAGTAGTTAAAAAAATATCCAGTCACAATAGTTACATTCGCCAAATGCCTGATATCAAAATCACCCCTAAAATTATCCATCTAGAGCATCATAAAATTGATCTTAGTAAGATTAGTAAAAGCATTATTCAAATCATCGAAAAGCTCCATCAAGCTAAGCATGAGGCTTATATAGTAGGCGGTGGAGTAAGAGACTTACTTCTTGGTTTTAAGCCCAAAGATTTTGATGTGGTAACGGACGCCACACCTGATGAAGTTCGAGCTATGTTTAAGAACTCAAGAATAATAGGGCGAAGATTCAGGTTAGTTCATATTTATTTTGGTCGAGAGATAATTGAAGTTGCAACTTTTAGAGCGGCTCCTACTGCTTTAACTAATCATACTGACGATGAGAATGTATTTAATCATGCACACTTAGCTATTGATGGTCAAATTATTCGTGACAATATATATGGTACGTTAGAAGAAGATATATGGCGGCGTGATTTTACTATTAATGCACTCTATCTTGATCCAACTAATGGTAATATTGTGGATTATTGCGGCGGCTATGCTGATTTGTTAAATAAAAAAATTCATGTGTTAGGTGATCCAGCGGTAAGATATCGAGAAGATCCTGTACGCTTACTAAGAGCTTTAAGATTTGCTGCAAAGCTAGATTTTGAGATAGAACTTAAAACTGATCTTCCCCTTAAAGATCATCACTATCATAACTTGCTAGACAATATTCCTCCAGCTCGCTTATTTGAAGAATATAATAAATTATTCTTAACGGGGTATTCAGCCAAAAGTTTTACTATTTTAAAAAAATATCATTTATTTAATAAATTATTTCCTCTGACTAGCACTAACGCTATCGATAAAGAATTTCCGAATAATTTAGATTTTTTATATAAAGTCCTGCAGAACACTGATAAACGTAAAAATGATGATTTACCAATTAATCCAGCGTTTTTATTAGCAGCTTTTTTATGGTATCCATTGCAGTACCAACAGCGACAAATGCAGGGTGAAAAACACAGCCGTGAGCAAATCTGGCGACTAGCAACTCACAAAATATTTAAAGCACAAAATGGACATTTGGCTATTCCTAAACGATATACTAAAGTAATTGATGACATTTGGTACTTGCAGAGATTATTTAACAAAGTACAACCTAAATCAGTGATTAAAGCAGCGACGCATCCTAAATTCCGTGCTGGCTTTGATTTCTTGTTACTGCGCTCTGAGTTTGAAAATATTAATCATAAACAACTAAAGTGGTGGCAACAATACGAAGCTGCGGATAGCCATACTCGTTCAAAAATGTTAGACAGTTATGCAGAATGCTTCTAATATTGTCTTTTTAGGCTTAGGCAGCAACCTAGACGATCCCAGCAATCAACTCAAAACTGCTATTAACTTTATTAGCGATGAAAACAAAATCACAATTTTAAAACAATCTAGTTTCTACAAAACCAAACCTTTTGGTTATTTAGAACAAAATGATTTTGTGAATGCAGTTCTACAAATAAAAACCAGCTTAACATGTGCTGAACTACTAAAAACTTTGCAATCTATTGAGCAAAAACAAAAACGTTTAAAAACATGGCACTGGGGACCACGGACTATTGATATTGATATCTTGTGTTATGGTGATCTAGTTTTAGATACCCCCAAGCTACGCATTCCCCACCCAGGCATTAAAGAAAGAATTTTTGTGTTACAACCGTGGGCTGAAATAGCACCGGAGTGGATTTTACCTGATGGCAGTGTAATTCAAGATCTCTATCAAGAATTAGTTTCTTACTGTGACATTAAAGCTATTTGGTAACAGAAGATGGACGATTTATATTTAGCTACCAGCCTGCCGTTTCTTTTCCGCATTGTTTTTCAAGACATCTTTGTAAGATGTCATATAATCAACCACATCGGCAGGAGACATTGCTTTACCAAAATAATAACCTTGCATTTTTTGGCAGCCATAACTTATCAATGAATCTGCTTGCTCTTGTGTTTCTATACCTTCTGCTATTACCTCAATTTCTAATTCTTTAGCCATTTGGATAATCGCTTTAACAATTACTTCATCAGCTTTATTAGTTTTCATATTTTGTACAAATAGTTTATCTATTTTAATTTGATTAATCGGAATTTTAACCAAGTTATTTAGACCTGTATTTCCTGTACCGAAATCATCGAAAGAAATAGCAACCCCCAAAGATTTTAACTCATCTATTATTTGAACAGTCCTATCATTATCAATAAAAATATTCTCACTAAGCTCGATCCCCAGATACTGTGGTTCTAACTTTGACTTGGCTAGCGCTGATTTAACGCTATCTATAAACCCATCATGTTGTAATTGCAAATGAGCCACATTGATAGCAATTTTAATTTTAGGCAATCCTTGATCTTGCCATTCTTTATTTTGTTTGCAAGCTTGGTGCAGAACCCAAACACCGATATCTATGATTAAATTGCTTTGTTCAGCAAAGTGAATAAACTCGGCTGCATTTAATAGATCCTTGTCTTCTTTTTTCCATCTTATTAAAGTTTCCATCGCAATAATTTCACCAGTTTGCACATTGATTTCTGGTTGATAATGCAACACAAAGTCACCATTATTGAACGCATGCTCAATAACAATCTCTTTTTCAAATAATTCTTTCGCTAAATTAGCATGGTGTGCTGTATAAAACTTATGCTGGTTACCACCATTCTTCTTTGCCGAGTACATCGCCAGATCCGAATTGCGCAACAGATCAGTCGGATTATCCCCGTTTTGTGGGTACTGCGCGATTCCTATACTAACTTTGGAGCTTGGAATTTTAGATTCAAGCATTCTATCTTGTTTATTATTGATAGCAATAATTAAATTATCACAGAACTCTGTTACTGCGCGTTGATCGCAGTTTTTCTTTACTATGACAAACTCATCACCACCGAGTCGCGCAATATGATCCGTCGGAGCGCAATTTTCATTCAAAATCTTTGCAACATTACGCAATACTGCATCGCCCACATCATGACCCAAATTATCATTAATAGACTTAAATGAATCCAAGTCTAAAAATAACACGAAGAAGCTCTCCCCTTCCTTCACTGCGCTAATAGTCTGGTTTAAATCACTTACCAAAGTACTGCGGTTATGGAGCTCTGTTAAAGAATCATGAGTGGCATGATACTTAAGCTGACGCTCTATTGCGATACGATCAGTCAAGTCACGAATATTTACTATCACACCGCTAACTTGGTTTTTGAATGTGTAAGGATTAATATAGCAATCCAGAATACGACCATTGATTAAATTTATTTCAAGATGTTTCTTCATGCAGTTTTTACTATCGTAAAATATATCAGACAATACTTGCTGGCTCTGCACTTCCACCTTGTCTTTTAATGCACTGAAAAGATCATTCTTAGTCATTGGATCTGTTTTTTTATCAATATTAAATAGCTGAAAAAAATTATTATTGATATCACGAATCACTTCATCTTCTGATAGCACAATAATACCTTCCGCTGAAGAATCAAGCGTTGCCCGTGTAATTGATAAAGATTTTTCTAATGATTCCGTGCGTTGCTTGACTGTTGACTCTAATACACCTTGTTGCTGCTGTTGTTCTTTTAAAAGATTCCACTTTTTGGACAGAGCACATGCCATTTGGCGAATAGATACTGTGTCGTAAGGCTTTTTAATAATCAGCAAGTTGTCTTTTGTACCCAAATTCATTACAGTTTCTTCCCAGGAGTAATCTGAAAAAGCAGTACAAATTACCACCTGAATGTCTTTATCAATAGCCCAAATTCTTTTTATTGTTTCAACACCGTCTATACCAGGGGGCATTTTTATGTCAACAAATGCCAATACATAGTTATCTTTTTTATCTACTGCCTCTTGTACTTTCTTTACTCCAGCCTCACCTTGATTAGCATAGTCAATAATAAAAGCAGGGAAATCTATACTATGGCTAGTAACTTGTTCTTTGCCTGCTGGAGCACCAAATAATTGTGCAGTTAATAAATCAATATCTTTTTTAGCGCTTACAGTTCCCTCATCCAACACTAATATTTTCTTGAAATCATCATAGATCATTGGGTTGTCGTCAATAACCAAAATCTTGAATTGCGTGCCTTTCATAGCTTATCCCCACTAATGTCTATTGTTAAGATGAACATGCAGCCTTTGTTTATACCTTCACTTTTAGCCTCAAGCGTACCATTGATTTCTTTTGCCGCCAAAATACTGCTGTGTAAACCAAAGCCATGACCATCAACTTTGGTTGTAAAACCAAAAGTAAAAAGATTATCTAAATCACTTTGATTTATACCTATGCCATTATCTTTTACTTGGATTATTAGAGAATCATCAATAATCTTACTTTCTAGAAGTATTTCACCGCCTTCAAGAACATGGTTTTTATCATAAAATATCAAAATCGCATCTTTAGCATTAGCGATAAGGTTAACAATAATTTGCGTAAGCTTTGATTCATCGGTATATATTTCTTTCTCACAGTCACAATTGTTAATAATTTTTATGTTATGATTGTTGAAGTTTATTCCGGTCATATCTAAAGCAACTTTAATCAATGGTGCTATCTGTACTTTCGTCTTCACTGTTGACGTCTTAGCCAAAGACTGCTGTGAAGAAATAATTGATTTCACATGCTCAAGATGTCGATGGATTCTGCTTGATTCAGCCTTTATAAGGTCCTTCTTTCTTGAGACTTCTTTAATTAACATAATTAAATAAGAAGGCAACAACTTGCCTTTTTCATCCTCTAAAATAAATTTACCTATATTATCCAAATTATCTTCCATCATACCAATTGCCATATTCAAGCGTTCAACATCATCTTGATTAATTACCTCTTCGACAACCGATACAGATGTATTAACACTATTTAAGACATTACCTATGTTATGTAAAATTGAAGTGGCTATATCCGCACGTCCAGCTACCCTTGCTGAACTAATTAATTGTTTGTTCAACTTTTCAACTTCTAAAGCGTAGTTTTTTCTTATCGTGATATCTATCACCACACCTGTTATATTACCGACATCAATGCTATTGTTTACTTTAACTGGTGATAACATAAAATGAAACCAGCCTGAAAATTTAGAGGTATTTATAGCTGCTTCAAACTCTTTTTTTTCACCACCTTGTAAAACCTCATCAAACTTCTTCTTGACTTCATCTTGGACATCATTATCTAAGTTTTCAATAAAGTTTTCTAAACTTATAGCTTTACCTGTAAAGTCAGAACCCAACAGATGCACCGAATCATTCGACCAATAAAATTTATTATTGGCTTTGTTATAACTCCAATACCCCATTGCAGCCATATTCTGAGCTTGACTTAATTTACTATTCAAATCCATGACTTCATTAGAGGAGATTTCCATTGATCTTTCTAATATATATCTTTCTTGTTGTACCTCACTATACGTATTGTCAACTTTTTGCAATAATGCATGCCAGTCTTCTAATTTTTCAGGTAATGAATCTCTTTCAAGATTCAATTTTTTTAGTTGTCTATTTAATAATTGATTTATTTGTGGATTCATTTCTTTAGCATCCATCTATAAATACTTAAAATTAGCTAGCTTCACTTAATACGGTAACCGTCATTGTCTGGTTATGCAGGCTACAATCTCCAGATGCGAATGGTGAAATTTCTCCGTAAGAATAAAAACCTATTTGTTTTACTAAGTCTTTAGGGAAAATTTCAAGAAGTGATTCTACTTCTTCTTCTGTTCTTTGACCTAACAACAGCCTGCGACCAACACAGCTTATTGCTATTGATAATTGTGGCTCTAAACTATTGCTATTACCTGTCTCTGCGACAGCTCCTGCTTCTTCAGCGCTAGCTATTAATTTATCGAAATTTGCCCGCATTAACTGTGCTAAACAACCCGTTGGTACATCTCCGGCAAAAGTTAAACTTTGATTTGACTCATCTACAGCTAAGATTGTTCTAACCACACTGTTTTTATCATTTTTATCTTTACGTATGGAAATTGGGAAAAGTAACCCTGATGCCGGCAACTCAGCTGCACGCTCGCCTAAATATTCTTTGTATAGTTTTAAAGCTGGAGTTCCATCAATTTCAAAAACAACATTGCCTTCTGATTTAGTAATGCGTCGCTCTGGTCCAAATACATCCCAACCACCTCTTGAACCATGGCCAATATTGATGTGTTTACCATAAAGTCCTACAGCCACAACGGTATCTGTTGTTACTTCACCATTATACACGGCCCATGTTTTACCAAATCTAGGACCATCACCAGCTAAACCGCCCATGACAGGAATTTTAGAATTATTATGTTCATTTAAACCTTTCACAAGTTCTGAGCCATTTATGTTTATGCCATTTGACAGTACAATCATGCCTGATAAATTTTGGCTATTAAGGTTATCAAAAATTTCTGTACCTGCTTTGCATGAATCTTTAATATTCGCAATTTTGGTCCGGTATACTTTTATTTCAGTTTTTTCGAACTTAATAATTGCTACTGAAATACTGTTATCATTTACGGTGGCATTGTAAATCTCCCCGGCGCTAGAACAGCCAATCATTTGAGATGTTGGATAATGCTCTATTAACTCTTTGATAGGACCTTGTTTATCAATAAACTCAGGATCAGCGAATAACAAAACTAATGTATTCTTAGAATCTAAATCTGGAAATGAAGGAGCTGACCAGCCTTTACTTGCCGTGTATTGAATTGTTTCTAATTTCATATGGACCTCAAATTATTGTTAAATTGTAATAAGTTTTATAACTTGCTAGTAGTATAGCTAAGGTTTTACAATTTTTTTCAAGATCGAATAAAATTAGTGATAAATAAAGTTTTATTGAATTTATTTATTTTACGATAAGATTTTTTTATAGCTGTGCCGTAAAGCCAACAGTATTAACTGCTGTGTAGATCCTCACGTAATTACCGAACCGGAGTTGGCCGGCCCTCTTCATTAAGCGCAACAAATGTAAAAGTTCCTTCAGTTACTTTTATCTCATCGACTGTTAGTTTCCTTAATACCCAAACTTCTATTTTAATCTGCATTGAGGTATTACCTATTTTTATCAATTGACCATAACACGAAACCAAGTCACCTACTTTTACTGGATTTAAAAATACTATTTTATCTACAGCCACTGTGGTAACTCTTTTATGAGACACACGAGTGGCCACAATCCCTGCACCCATATCCATTTGTGACATTACCCAACCACCAAAGATATCACCATTAAAGTTAGTATCACGTGCCATGGCAACTGTTCTTATAACAAGATCACCAGAGGCTTGTTCATGTTGCACAAATTGATTATCATCCATTATAGATATCCTGTTTCAAAAATAATTCTGGATTGATTGATGCTTGATTTAATTTTACAGCCCAATGCAAATGCGGTCCAGTAACCCTACCCGTACTACCCACTAAGCCTATCAGATCTCCTGCTTTAACAGCATCTCCAGCTTTAACGGTAATTTTATTCAAGTGTGCATATAAAGTAATTAAACCACTACCATGATTAATTGCCACCATATTACCTGGCAGATAAAAATTTTCTGCCAATAATACCTCGCCATCTGCTACAGCTAATACATCAGTATTTATTTTGGCAGCTATATCCATCCCGCTATGCGGACTCTTAGAGATATTATTAATAATTCTTCTTGAACCAAAAGAAGTGGTACGAAAGCCAGACACAGGGGGTTGAAATATTAAATTACTGGGAAGATTATTAGTTCTTGTGTGACTCGCCTTACCTATTTTTATTTGGTCTTCAAGAATCTTCTTTTGAGTTTTTTCATCAGGCTCAACCATATTATTATTCTTGATGGTTATTCTTGATGTTTTATAGGCCTTATTGTAAACCCTAAATTTTTTTTGTTTAATCTGATTGTTAAAATCATAATAGCTTAAGTTATAATTTCCTGGTTTAGTATCGAGCGGCAAGCCAATAATAGCGTAATATTTATTCAATTTTTTATTCTTACAACTATCCTCGTGCGGCACTACCATGACTTGTTTCTGATTAAAATAAGCTTTAGGTAATTCATCTGAACTGCAATTTTCCCCAACATTGAAAGCTATTTTTACTATGCCACCAGGAACCGCTGCTTCCTGAGGTAAACTCGGTGCACTAGCAAATACCAAACTAATATTATTAACTAATATTACAGCAATTGTTAATTTAGCGTAAATAACTAATTGTCGCTTATTTACGCTAAACTTTTGTACTAAAAATTTATACATCAATCTTTTTACTTATTTATACATTTATCTGATTTATAGATACAATTTAATTCATTTGCGAGACGATATCCAGCTAAAGCAATTTGTCTTCTTACAATTGTGCGATTATCTTCTAGGTATTTCTTACTTGGTGCTTCATCGCTTTTAATATTTTGATAGACATTATTTTTTACGATTTCGACCCCTTCATCCAGCCACTGCTTTGGTGAACTACTAATCTCACGCTCAGTAAAACTATTTTTAGAGTACTCCATCATCAAACCATCAGTATAATTATTTAACCAGCTTATTTCACTATCAGTGAATGGTCGTTGCAATTCATTTAGAGCTCCTAAACCAGAGTCCCATAAGCTATGTAAGTTTCCGAAATTAGGGTGTGCAATTTTAAATAAGTTACCACCCATATCTCCTCTTGGAAAGTTTTTTGAAACACGAGATGCACTATGTAGCGGCTGATGAATATCTCCGACTAAATGTATGAACAGTTTTAAAGCAAATGATTTTTCTAATACGGTTGTATCACTACTTTCGAGTAAAGTTCTAAATTTCTTTATCATTGTAAGCGCCTTACCATCATTAAAATATTTTGGTATAGGCGTCCCATCATCTGAAAATAGTGAATCTTGATAATGCCAATTATTAAAAAAATTAACACCATGCTCTTTTATATCATCAGCCCAAACACTTGAAGTAACAAAAGTTGCCGCCATCGGGTATTCTTCAGATCCACGAGTAGCTAAGTTTTCTACTTTTTTAATAATATTTTTATCGAGATTTTTATAAGCAACGCTTGCAACTAACATATGCCCGGTTTGGTGCCAGGCAAAACATGAGTTGTTTAAGCTAAATAAAACAATTGAAAACAAAAAAAACTTAGATAGACGTGACAATAAACGATCCATATAATATATCTCCCTATATTCTTAAACATAGAAAGTATAGTTTATATAATCAAAAAATACTGCAAAATTTAAGATTACCTTTCCATAGATTTCCGATGTTTAATCATCCGCTCTCTTTTATACATTTGTCGCGGTGTTAAAGTGTTTCTGATCCCTGCATATGGGTTATCATCAGTTTTAAAGCTGAATGATACTGGTGTCCCAAATAATTTAAGTTTATCTTGAAAAAATTTCACTAAGAAACGTTTGTAATGCTCAGGCAATGATGCTGTTTGCTTACCATGAATGACAATCATAAATGGGTAATTGCTACCTAAATGAGCATAGCGTAATTTAATTCTGCGGCCAGACACTAACGGTGGCTGATGTGTTTCAACTGCTTCTTCTAATAAAGCCGTTAACTTTGCTGTACTAATATTTTCATTTTTATAAACAGAATCATAGCAAGCAATAATGCTCTTCCAAAGATGCCCCACATTGGTACCATGCTTAGCTGAGATAAAATATTTTTTAGCATAAGATACAAAGCTTAATCGTCTATCTAGATCACTTTTTACTTTTTCTTTCTGCTCTTCTGACAAACCGTCCCATTTATTACAAGCAAGAATCAAGCTCTTACCTGAATCTTGAATATAGCTTAGCAAATGCATATCTTGTTCAGTTAAGTTTTCGCTGCTGTCTATTAAAAATATAATAACATTAGCGTCCTGCACAGCTTTGAGCGTCTTAATAATCGAAAATTTTTCTACCACATCAGTAACACGACCACGTTTTCTAACTCCAGCCGTATCAATCAAAATATATTCACGATCATCTTTTTGCAACGGAATGTAAATACTATCACGAGTTGTGCCGGGTTCATCATAAACAACTACACGTTCATCACCAAGCATTCTGTTAATAAGCGTAGATTTACCTACATTAGGACGGCCGATAACTGCCACTCTTATTTTACTATCTCTACGTTCTTTATTATCTTCATGATCTGCTTCAGCACTTGATCTAGCAAAAAACAGCTCATCATCTGAATCATCTGAATCATCTAAATCGTCACTGTGTCTATAATTAAAATATTTCGGGAAAACTTCGTCCATTAAACTAGTGATACCACGACGATGTGCAGCTGCGATAGGATAAGGCTCCCCCATTCCTAATGAGTAAAAGTCTGCCAGCGCAATATTAGGATCTTGGCCATCAATCTTATTAGCAATAATAACTACTTGCTTATCTATAGCTCTTAATTGCTTGGCAATCAGTTCATCAATAGGCGTTAATCCAGCTTTGGCATCCACCACCCAAAAGATTAAATCACACTCATGAGCAGCTTTAAGAGCCTGACCGGCCATACATGCATCTATACCCTTTTCATCAAAATTGATACCGCCTGTATCGATAACAAGAAAATTTTGATTAAGGCCATATTGACCCTCACCAAAGATACGATCACGTGTCACACCAGGTCTATCATGAACTAATGCGTTTTTAGAATTAGTTAAGATATTGAAAAGTGTAGACTTTCCTACATTTGGGCGCCCAACTATAGCTATTACAGGTACAGACATATTAAAACCAACTACTTTATTTTTTACTGCGCTAACTCTCTGTTTTAGGCTAGCTTGTAGGCTGCTAAGCGCCCGCTATTGTCTAAAACATAGATTATATCATTTTTTACTTGTGGCGCCACTCTTATTCCACTGGCACCCACTTTTGTTCGAGCAATGAAATCACCATGCTCCCGAGCCAAACCATGAAAATAGCCGGCATAATCACCTACGAGAACAGTATCATTTAGAAAAGCCGTGCCTGATAGTTCCCTCATATGCAAATTTGGCTGTTGCCATAACACTCTACCATTACTGCTGTTGAGCGCCCAAACCGTGCCTTCAGTGTCACTAACATATAAGTATTTGTTATCTATAGTAAAATCTGCGATTGAAGATAAATTAGCTTTCCACAACTCTTCACCATTACTTAAATCTACAGCAACCATATTACCCTGGTAGCTCACTACATATAGAGTATTATTGGCTATCACTGGAGTTGCATTTATATCAACCATTCTTTGAATACTGGAACGACCGTTGGGAACAGCTACTTGATAATCCCAACTTGGAATACCTGATTGCTTATTAAAAGCCATGATTTTACCATTAGCAAAACCTGCTAGAACATAGTTATTCCATACAACTGGGCTACTTGTAGAATAGAGAGTCAAATCTGGCATAACCGCTTTATATTCCCAATTTAATTTGCCAGTCGTGCCTTGTAAAGAAGTAAGCGTGCCATCAGTAGTTTGTAAGTAAACGTTTTTACCATCATAAGATGGGTTACTAAGAATGTTTTTATTTAGCGGCTGTGACCAAATTTTATCACCCGTCTTAGCATCAAGAGCCATAACACTGCCATCTGCTAATCCAAGAAATAATTTTTCTTCATCACCACTCACACCAGCATTTACTTTATTTTTTAGTTTTTTATTCCAAAGTAATTTACCCGTTGCTGCATTACGAGATTGCAAGCTACCTCTTGCATCGACTGTAATGACTCTGTCTTTTAATAACAAAGGCTTTAAACTCAAATAATCAGCATAATCGCCGCCACCAACTTTTTCTGACCAAAGCTTCACTAAATTTTTAGTCGGTTTTATTTTACTCAATGCTTGTGGCGGTTCTGAATTATCAGTACCACCAGTAATAGCGTTGCAACCAGTAAGTAAAGTAACGATTGATAATGATAACGTTATCATTATTTTATTAATTCTTTGCATTATGCTGTCCTTCAACCTATTTGTTAAATGCTTTGTGGATTATTTTAAATCGCTCGCTTCTAATAAGTCATTGCGCTTTAAAGTAATCAAATTAGCATATTGTGGTAATTGTGAAGAGAAAATAGTATTTTTACTCATCTCGTCAAGCGCAATATTATATGCTGCAACTGCTTGCGTATTTTTATTTTGATAATGTAATAAATCGCCTTTAAGATTATAAAAATTTAATGGGTATTGTTTGTCCAAGCCATCTTTTTCGCCCTTAGCTAAACTTAAGGATGCTTTATCTAATTGGTTAAGCTCGATATAGGATCTTACCATATTTTCTAAAGCAACAATTTTTAGTTCAGGCCATGAATTCGTCTCAGTATATACCTTGCTATATTGTTCAGCTGCTTGCGACCATTTCTTTTCAGCAACTAATTGATTGGCCAAGTAGCTAACAGCAATCTTGCCATAAATTGTAGATTTATAATCTTTGGCTAATTGATTGGCGAGATTAGTCTGCTCTTTCTCATCTGCCGTTTGCATCTTTTCAAATATGCTTGACGCGGCAACTGTATAATTATGAGTGTAGTTTTGCCAATACTGCTGGCCAGCTACTATTGTTATTACCATAATAATAACCGCAGCTAATTTATTGCCATGCTTTTTTAGCCAATTACTGATGACTTCTAGTTGTTCTTCTTCAGTTGTATAAACGCGCACATTCATCCTTAGTGTCCTCAAATAATGCCATTAACTATCTTATTCTAATTAGCAGGTCTATTTTGTGATTTAGACATACTATTCATGATCGGGCTTGGAGTTACATCTTTCTCTTTTTTATGTTTTAAAGATATAATTAACTCATCAAGATTTAATTGTACCTGTCCTGCATGCTCGTTTAGAGATTTTACAGTATAAATTTTATTCTTTACTTCTTCATCCCCTATGATGATTGCTCGCTTGGCTTTAGATTTATCAGCTTTTTTAAATTGATTCTTCGGAGATTGGCCTGTGGTATTCAGCACCATTTTAATAGCAGGAATTTCATTCCGAATTTTTTCTGCCACCCACAAACCATGGTTTATAGCCTCTTCCCCAAGCAATATCATATAACAATCAGGGTAATATTCTGCCTGATTAGTTGAAGATAATAAATTTAAATCTTGGATCATGAGTACTAAACGCTCTAAACCCATACTTAAACCAACTGCCGGAGTTGCATCGCCACCGATTTGTGCAACGAGCCCATCATAACGACCGCCTGCACAAACAGTGCCTTGTGATCCGAGAGTATCTGTTACCCATTCGAAAACTGTTAGACAATAATAATCTAAACCGCGCACTAAATAAGGATTAACCTCATAATCTATGTTTAAGTTTTTTAAACTATCACACAGTATTTGCATATGCTGTTTGCTATCGGCTTGTAAATAGTCTGACAGTTTAGGCGCAGCAGCAATTAAATCTTTAAGATCAGGATTCTTGCTATCTAAAATTCTTAAGGGGTTACGTTCTAAGCGCTTTTTGCTATCCTCATCAAGCTTGTCGTAATGATTCTTGAAAAACACAATCAGATCTTGTTTATATTTTGCTCTCTCTTCTAAGCTACCAATACAATTAATTTGTAGCTTGACATGATCTTTTAATCCCAGCTCTTGCCAGAGGCGCTGACAGAAAGCTAAAACTTCTGCGTCCATATAAGCTGAAGGATCACCAAAGGCTTCTAGACCAAACTGATAGAACTGACGATAGCGGCCTTTTTGTGGGCGTTCATGACGAAACATTGGCCCCATATACCAGACTTTGGGATTATCACCGTAGAATAAACTATGTTCAATGCCCGCTCTGACCACACCAGCTGTGCCCTCAGGGCGTAACGCTAGGCTATCATTATTTCTATCATTGAATACATACATTTCTTTTTCAACTATATCGGTGACCTCACCGACGCTACGTTTAAAAAGATTAGTTTGCTCAATGATTGGCACACGTATTTCAGAATAGCCATAGCTCGCCGACAACGCGCGCAATTTTTGCTCAATAAATTGCCAATAGATTATATCTTTAGGTAATATATCATTCATGCCTCTAATGGCATTTATCTTCGCATGGGCCATCTATTACTTCCTGATTAACTAATATCCTGTAGTTCGTCTTGTTTATCAAATGTATTCTGCGAAAGCATTCGAGTATTATCGCTATTCTCAGGATTGTCTATATTCTCAAGGGTATTTTTAACAATAACCGGTGACGTAGGCAACAATTCATCGACTACCTCTGGTGCTAACTGCATAACATTTTCGGTAACTATTTTATCGTTTTGAACATTAACTGTTGCAACTAACCACCATAAAACTGAAACAATGGTTAATACAGATACAACTAGTAACAAGTATTTGATCCCATTAGTGCTAAGAGCTGGAGTTCTTGTTCGCTCTTTAGTGAAGAAGTTAAACGGCCAATGCTCGCTCAAGTTTTTTAGAATAGTGCTTGAGCTTACAGCTAATGTCTTCTTGTATACAGGGCTTTCCGGTGCAGCCTTGTAAACCGCATGGAACTTCGCAATCAACTTATTAGGATCAAGACCTAAAAATTTAGAGTAATTGCGTAAGTAGCCAATATAAAAAGCAACAGCTGGAAACTTATGGTAAGCGTCTTGCTCTAGATAATCGATGTGTCTGACTGTTAGTCTTAGTTCTTGCGCGACATCTTCTTTTGAAAGTTTTGCTTCTTCACGTGTAACTTTTAACAAATTGCCAGGTCCAAGCGACATCGCATTAATTGTATGATTCACACTTTCTAATTCTGCTATTTCTTCTTCAGTTATCGAGCTAATTTCTAAAGGATCTTGCAGATGATCTTTAGGCTTAGGTACGTAATTAGCACTATTATGAGAAAACTTTGATGTTAATTTATTGACTGCTTTTGTTGAAGCTTTTTGTTTTGCTTCTTGGGTAGCATCTTGGATAGTATCTTCTATAATTTCGCTCATAGCTTGTGACTCTTTATAATATCTTTAAATTTTAAATAATTTCACTAAATTTAAACACATCATAATATAAATTGCTCTAAACTTTAAGCATAAAGTTTATCTAGTTTCCTAATTTTACTCTATTTTTAGGAGAAACTTGTATTTTCTTACTCATGCCCTGTAATTTAGATAATTCTTCTTTCATTTCGGGGAATTTTCCTAATATATTCGAAGAAATCATTTTAGTCTCGGTCGCATTTCCCTCTGCTAATGCCAACTTTAGGTTTAGCATGAGCGCTCTTTTGTCCTGTTGGTTGAGCTGATTGTATCTTTGTAAATAATATTTAGCTTTCTCAAAATTTTGCGTATCGTAATTATATTCGCTAAGCTCTATTAACGACTTGGCAGCTAGAGGGTTTTTCTTGACCGCATTTTCAAAATAACTCACAGCTAATTCTTTATCTTGGGCTCTTAATGCACATAAACCTGCATTCTCATAAGCTGAAGCACTGTCAGCATAGTTTTGATCTGCTATTGCCTGAGCAAATTGGTCATAAGCTTTACTGAAGTTATTAATTTGGCACAAAAATACACCATAGTTATTATTAGCTGTACCTAGAGCACCTGTTTCACTATTTGAGGCTAAAGAGATGGCACGATTGAAATGATTGTCTGCTAAATCGCGCTCATCTATCAAATAATAAAAATGTGCTAGATTATAATGAACTTCAGGTAATTGTGGCGCTTGCTTGACCGCTTTTAATAATTTTTCTTTTGCGCGCTCTACGTCACCTTGTGCTATATATCCTAAAGCTAGCTGAATGTTATATTTTGCTGAACGTACCAAGTCAACGTCACCCAACGTGCTTTCAGCACGACGCACTTGTAGCTCTTTAGTTGTAGTCTGGGATGAGCAAGCTGATAAAGCTACAACTATAGAAACAGAAATAATTAAAATTTGGGGAAGTCTAAAAGATCGTAAATAATAATTACACAGTCTTAGCTGCATAAAGGTCCTTAATTTAGTTAAATTTATATACCCTTCGTCTCTTAAGCTACGGATATGGCTAGCCTTGAGCTAGTTTTTCAAAACGCTCACGCATAAGCCGTGAACGCGGTGTTTTATCTTTGAAATCACCAGCCAACTGTCCACAAGCCGCATCAATGTTATCACCACGGGTTTTACGAATAGTAGTGATCAAACCAGACTTGTTCAGTATATCATGGAATTTATAAATTGCGTCTTGGCTAGAACATTTATAATTTGTTCTTGGGAATGGATTAAATGGTATTAAATTAACTTTGGCTGGAACACCCTCTAAGATTCTAATTAACTCACGAGCATGTTTTGGCGAATCATTAACGTTTTCTAACATAACATATTCAAAAGTAACTTTACGTCTAGGCTCTTTCGCAAAATAAGTTTTACATACCGCTAGTAACTGTTCGATTGGGTATTTCTTATTGATTGGCACGAGAGTATTTCTCAACTCATTATTAGTCGCGTGTAATGTTACAGCTAGCGCCATTGGTGAATCTTTTTGTAGTTGCTCTAAATTAGGGACTACCCCTGAGGTACTTAAAGTCACTCTATATTTAGACAACCCATAAGCATAATCATCTAGCATCAAATTAGAAGCTTTTAGAACATTTTCATAATTTAATAATGGTTCGCCCATCCCCATAAAAACAACATTAGTAACTTGTGGTAAATTTTGTGGGTTATTGGTTTTTAAATCATTATAAACAATCCATAACTGAGAAATAATTTCGCTGCAACTAAGATTACGATTAAAACCTTGTTGGGCTGTCGAACAAAAAGTGCAATTCAATGCACAACCTATTTGTGATGATACGCACAAAGTAGCTCGGTTAGTCTCAGGAATGTAAACAGTTTCAATACAATTACCCGGGCTTAACTCTATCAAGTATTTAATAGTGTCATCAGATGCTTGCTTTTTTAAGACAACTTTAGGTCGATCAATACAGCATAATTCTTCAAGCTTAACCCGTAGAGCTAGACTCAAATTAGTCATATCATCAAAATTGGTAATCCCCTTTTGATGGATCCACTGAATGACCTGGGTAGCACGGAACTTGCTTTCGCCAATGCTTAAAAAGTACTGCTCGAGATCAGATCTGGAAAAATTTAATAGGTTTACTTGGCTCATGGTTTGGAACTGCAATTACAACTAATTGGCGCATTTTATCATATTTAAGCGATGAAGTGTAAATTTTGAATTTCAAGGACTTAAGAGGACAAATTGGAGCTGGTGAGTGGATTCGAACCCCCGACCGGCTGATTACAAATCAGCTGCTCTACCGACTGAGCTACACCAGCATGTTGAATTTATTAGCTTTTTAGGTTTGCCTAAAAACAGGATTAATTCTATTACAAAAAAAGTAATATAGCAACATCTTATCTCATCTTATATTAATAAATCTTCAAACCAAAACTATATACTCAGGATTATACGCTTATTAGCTTATTAGCTTATTAGCTAGTTCTAGATATAAATATTCTGCTATTATTAAACAGATTACTTTAAATATTGCAACTAATTATCAAAGCTAACTAGTTACAATCGAATACTAAACCCTTTATCCTCTGCTGAACACGGTGGTGAGTAATGATAACAACAGACGAGTACACTAGTTTATCGATTAATGATTATTCTAGTTTTTATAATAATATTTACTTGGGTGAATCTAACGGTCGAGGAGTTTTTGCCAAGACTGCTTTTAAAAAAAATCAAATAGTTGAAATTGCACCGTTTATCTTAGACAAATCAGTCGCAGGCTTCGCAGATTATGTGTTTGGATCACATATTGAAAACTATGCTGCCGTTCTAGTGTTAGGCTATGGATCTATTTATAACCATTCAGAGAAACCAAACCTTAAGTATTTTTATACTAATGATGATCTTAATAAAAGTGACCCCTTGAAAAACTTTATTGTTTATTACGCAGTGCGAGACATCGAGATCAATGAAGAGCTCAAAATTTCCTACGGAAAATCTTGGTGGACTGAGCGGCAGTTAACCCCTCGTTCTTAATAGCTCAATCACTATTGAGAATCTGAACTTCTTGATATTGTGAATATTTTATAATAGACTCACCCCATTTTATTACTCAATAAGAACGAGTGCTCTATATGAAACCACATAGCTCTCATCGAGAAGTCTTAGCGTCTATTAGTAGATTATGCCTTTTTGTTAGCATATCAGGCATATCATCTGGTTTTGCGTTAACCATGATTAACAATCAATCAGAGGATAATCGTAACCGAGTACTTACAAACTTCTGTAGTCTAACATTAGGTGCAGGTGGTTTAATTTTATTGCTGTGTTGGCTCTTGACCAAAGCAGTACTAGCTGAGCATCCTACCGTACGTTTTAATTTAACCCCTTCAACAAGAAGAAAAACGTCTAATACTATTCACAAAAGAGAACTTTCACCAGAAAGCCAAAAGCGCTTAAGTTTCACCTACCAATAATAAAGCTAAGATGACACTTGTAGATAACGTCCTGTAAAATTTAGCACTTCGCTAGTGATAGTTTACCTGAATCCGTCATCCTAAGAAAAAGTCGTCCGAGAACTTGAAAAAAATAAATTACTCTCACGACTTTTTTGAAAGGATCCAGTGCAGATTTCTTTTAGTGGTACCATTAATTCAGATTCGCACACATGATTGCATTTTTTTTTATAAATCAAAACCTCAACTGGATCCTGACGCTTTTGTCGTGTAGTTAAAATGTACTTAACAATAACTGTGGACGACAAAAGCTCAGGATAACGGAGCTCTAGTACCTGCGTGAACTCGTACCCTCGCGCTCTTAATGCTGCTTTATCTTCTGCACACTCGACGAGTAATTTCAGGATCTTTGGTTTTGTTTTCATAGCCAAATTGATCCATGATGGTCTTTAAGCTCTCATAAGTATTACTGCTAGCAAATGCAAATTTTATCAAATGCTTCTTACCATCATGTGACTGCGACTGTTCCTTAATGTCCATGGTTTCTTTCAGACGGTCAAGATACCCCATAAACTTTCCAGTACAACCTATACAACTTTCTATTTCTAGTGAAAAATCATATACAGGCTTATTATCTGTAACTTCAGGCTCACCTAATGCTGAACTTCCAAGTAAAGTATATTGATTGTTAACAATCTGTTCAGGTTTATACTCATCAGCTGCATCATGTCTTAATTGATGACCATCTTTAGTAACTTTAGCGCTCTTACGAATTTGAGAAACAGTCCACACTATAATAGGTATTAATAATGCAGACCAACCTAAAGCTACAGCTGAAGAAAGGGCCATACAAAAACCAAAACAACCTGCCATACAAACCATACCTGTTAAGGGAAAAACTATAGCAGCTAACATCATCGCCAGCAAATTATAACCCAATGAAAACGCTAAAACTTGACGTTGTGTTCTATTTACTGCGGCAAAAACTTTTTGTAGTATAAGCACATCAGATATATTCTCAATAGTTAAACTAAATATACCACTCATATCACTTGCCGCACCCATGGCAATACTACCTATATTTGCTAAACTAGCAGCAGCTCGGTCATTCCAACCATCGCCTACATATAAAACTTTCTTACCTTGTAATTGCAGTTTTTTTACATATAACTCTTTATCGCTCATTACTCTAGAATTAGTTTCATCATCTGTAATACCATGAGCATTTTCGATTAAACAATCTGCTTGAATATTTTTATATTTTATACCCACTTCGCGTGCAACTTTTAAAGCTGCATCTAAACTATCACCCGTCAGCATATGAACTTCAATACGTTGTTGCTGCAGCGCTTTAATAGTGTATTTAACATCTTCTCTTATCTTCTGAGTAAAATTAATATGCCCAACAGTTCTCTTACGTCCTGACTGTCTAATACCTATATGAGTAATACTAGCTCCGTCACTATTTATATCTGCATGGGCAATGGTAAATTCATTATGGGTTAGATAAACTTGATTACCAATATATACTTGCTCAAGTTTATCCTTGTTTAATAGGTGTTCTGGATCTAACTCTATGAGAATTCCATTAATATTATCTACAACAATATTTTTCACCAACCCAGATCTCTCAAGATCTCGTACATTTAACTGCTGTCCAGGAAAATTATGTCTTAAGATAGCCAAAGCATAACTGTCAGCCGGCCGAACTTTGAGACGACACTCTTCTGCGTACTTAATCAAACTTAACAATAAGTTACTATCTGTCAATGACAAGTTAATTTCTTTGACTGCTAGCTCCGTTAAGGTTCCTGTTTTATCAAAGACAATCGTATCTACCCCTTTAAACCTTTCAACTATAGCTTCATCATGGACAATAATATTTTTGCTGAACAACAAGCCTTTTAATATGCTGATCGGAAAATACTGAGCTATTCCAAGCGCACACGGACAAGCAGCAAAAATTATATCCATAGCTATAATAAAGCCAAAACCAAATCCAGATATTATTGCCCAAGTGGTAAATGCCAAAATAGCCATAGCAAAAACAACAATAACAAACCAACTCAAAATAGTATTAATACGTTTATTAATGGCTAACTGATGCTTTCTTGATTGCACGGATTCTAATTGTTTATAGCTAACACTTTGATCGCCCTCGTCTGTCGCCTCTATTATTATATCTTGAGTTCCTATATAAATGGTTTGCGCATATACTTTCTCACCCCTCAAGTAAGTCCTAATTTTACCTTGCTCACCTCTAACACGAGTACCCTCTAAAATTTGAGCTGAATCAGACTTCAGTATGCCATCTACAGGGATATAGGCCCCAAAATCTTGAGCTTTAATACCAACATGCTGCCCTGGCTTAATCACTCTAAGATCCAGTTTGGATTCTAGTAATTGACGCTCAGATTGCAGCTTTTGTAATTTCAGTTCTGAGTTTTTATTAATATATCTGCTTATCAACTGCTTAACAGCGTTGCTAATATGTAACGCTGATAATGTGATCAACGGTGCAGTAAATATTGCTAAAGGTGCAGACACCACAATGAACAATCCATAAACTATACTGGATAAAACGCTAAGTGTAATCAGGCTATTCATGTCTAATTTTTCAACAATTTTTGCAAAATTAGGCGTTTTGTCATCTATTGTTTGACCTATTACGACAGCTTTTTTAAAACTCTCCAGCCATCGATTTACACTTACAGTTGCCCCCTCTTGTTGAATAAGCTTCAAAAGCTTCCTAAATTCATTAAAGAACTTTTTAAAACTGAAAAACCCGCCCTTTAAAAAATCATATCCTGAAACTAATGAACAAACCGTGGCTAATATGGCTATTAAAATTTGACCGGCCAATCCTAAAGATAATAATAAAAAGGGCGCATAGCTCAGAGCTATACAAATGGCCGCTGGGATTAACGCTATGGCAATTTTTTTAGCAGTAGATAAATTTTTTAATTTTTGGTCGATTAAACTTAAACGAGATTTAAGATCAAAATTGAATTTTTTAGGCATAAAACTTCACCCTTTTAAACGAGTTAAAAACTTAAACGACCCGCACGCTCACCTCGCCCGAATGAAAAACTTGGCTGATCCCATCTATGTCTACTAATAACGCTCCTTGATTATCAATACCCATAGCAGTCCCAGACTTTGTCTTTCCGGCAATGTCTATGTTTATAATTTTATTTTGTAAGATATCATAATTGTTCCATCGTTGTAAGAACATGGCTAGCCCATTAGCTATAAAATCATGATAATTTACGACAAATTGGTTCAATAAGCTGGTAATTATTTGATTTCTGTTAATACCCTCAACTTGAGCTGAGTCTATGTTACTAGTAATACTGGTCCAGGGTTTATCAATTTGTTGGTTCAAATCAGTTAATACTTCATCGTTAAAATTATTAAAGACGTTAATACCAAAACCAATGATCAACTTACAAACACCATTAGGCTCACCAATGATTTCGGTAAGAATCCCAGCCACTTTTTGATTACTAATAAAGATATCATTAGGCCATTTCAGCCCAATATTTTGACCACCTAACCCGCTTATCACTTCAGCAACCGTAATCCCAGCCACGATGCTTAAACCAATGAGCGCATTTTGATTACCGCTGTATTGCCAGGCTATTGAACAAGAAATGTTATTACTAAATGGGGTATGCCAGTGCTTAACTCTAGCAGAGGTACTACGGCCACGACCAGCAGTCTGTAACTCAGCCAAGCAAATATAAAATTGATTCTGTTCTAAATTTTTAGCTATGAGATAATTATTAGTAGAATCAATCACCGGATAAAACTCTACTTCTGCAGAAAAGTTTAAATGACCATCAATAGCCTCTATAATAAGCCCATCAAATGGTCTATTTAGACAATAACCTCTGTTTTTAGCTGAAGTGATGAAATAATTATTCTTAGTATTTTCAGCTAAAAATTGGTTAATTTTACAGATCCGCTTATGTAAAGCAGCTCTTGAGCTTGATAGAGTATCTGCTAACTTTTGCCCTGAATGATAATGACCATCGGCGATTAACAACATTATTTTATAATCGATCTGGTCCATACACCCCTACTTCAAATGATTTTCGAGCTTCCAATTAGCTTTTTCATATTTAGCTATTAAATCTGTCGCTATCGCTAGTGTACCCTCGTCATGCTCCGCTGATGCAGCTGACATAACAGCACGTAAATCTTTTAAAATTTGCTTTTGATCAGCGGCTAACTCAGACAGCATATCTCTTGCTGATAGGCTCGAGTCACCGTCTTTGATTTTAGTTAATTCTGCAAAAGCTTTAAAAGTTGCCGGGGCTTTAGCTCCTAAGATAATAATTCTTTCGGCCAAAACATCAACTGATTCAGCCAAAAATGTGTATTGTTCTTCAAATAACTGATGTAACACATTAAAATTTGGACCAGTGACATGCCAGTGGTAGTTCTGTGTCTTTAAATATAGGCTATAAGTATCTGCTAATAGATGATTCAACTGCTTTACCGTTGTGGCCATTTTTATAACTCCGTTTATAAATAATAATAAGCTTATTATATCAGATAGCTTTAATATTTCTAACTTTTGCTGTTACCCCTGACTCTATTTGGTTATTAAACTGCCCCCCTATGACTTTAATAAGGTTAACTAAAACGGCTTCTTTAGCTATTAATTGTAAATCCTGTGTATTTAATAAATTAACGACACGGTTAAGTCTAATTATCAAATCTTCAATTAAAAAAGACGAGAACGGCAGCAGCTCTGTCCCTACTGTTTTTATTTGACCTTGCAGAGTATGAAAAGATAGCTCACATTGTTTAATACGCTTAATAATTAAAATCTTACTAAATATTTCAGGTGAATCGACTTTGCTTTTAATAAGCTCAATCCATAATGCTAGTAGATTATCGACTAATTTAAATACTAAAAATAAATACCGGCAATAATAATTAAGATAATTTTCAGTTTTTAACGCTTTGAAACACATCAAGACACTAAAAACACTATAGTATTTCAACTTCACATCATCGAGAATCTGCAGATCATTATCTAGCTTATCTAATTTTTCAAGCTCTTTTAACATGTCATCAAGATTTCTTGTCTGTTGTTCTCGACATTCTTCTAACAGATCGGCACTTTGTTTAAACTCAATAACTTCTCTACTTAGGCGTTCATGATCACTTTGCTGTGTCAATTGCAAATCCCGAAGTGTTAAGCGGGTCGCTTGCAACATTGTAGTTTCTTCTAAGAGTCGTTTGCGGCAATTAGCAATCATTGAATTGACTGAACTGAGTTCCAATTCGCCAGCTAATATTTTGGTGGTACTTAAAGATACAAACTTTGTAATTATTGATAATAATGGGCAGGGCTCAATGTCAGCTATCAAATATTTATAATATTGATCATAAAAATACAGCACCAATTTTGATGGTAATGTTGATGGTAATGATGATTGCCCCATTAATAGCCTCTGGGCCTTTGTTACATCCAGCCTCAAAAGCTTTTGAATAAACATGGTTATTTTTATTTCAACTGTACCAGCAACACAGAGCTCTGCAAGAAAGTTTTTTATCTTTTCCGAATGTTCGACACAATAAACAGGAGTCTTATCTTGAACATTATTGAAGCAATAAAAGGCTATTGTTTTAAAAAATCTTTCTTTAAAGGCATCAGCTATTTTATATTTCTCTAATAATGATTTCCTAACACCTGGGTCATCTGCAACACTCAGCTGCCAGAACAAAACAGAGAGTCTAAACCAAAGCAGATCGTTGGTTTTAACTTGTTTATTATTAACGGCGAAATAAACAGTGAAATCCAGCAAATTAAATAAATACTCGAATGAGTTACTACTAGAATCCAGACTGAAAACAAGCACGTAAATAATGCTTACCTGTGACAGTTCACTATAATTTATTTTTTTAGTATCGCCTGTTATTAGGCTGGTTAATAAGCAACTACATGACCAAGCCTGGGACCTATATTTATCCTCACTCAAATCAAGCAATAACTTTTGATAGCATGTGAATTGTTCGCTTGCTTGAATTGTTGTGACAGCAACTTGAAACAGCGACCTTAACTTAGCATCAATATTGTTAAGTAAATCATCGTTTAACTTCCTAAATAATTGGTTTCTCTTCTCTGTGTCTTGAGCCAAACCAGGATTACCTAACGTTGATCTTACTTCTGCATTACCAAACACAGACCAAAGGATCAATTGTTCATCTTGAGCTGTTACAGAAGACACTGGCTTACTTGTAAAGATCTTATCTAGAATGGTTCTTTTAAGCATATAAAATTCTTAAAGCGATATAAAACCGCGAGGAAAACAAGCATCCATATCGCTTTCAATTTTATGTTGTAAATTATCAACCTTCTTTACTGACACCAATAAGCCACTGGATCGCCACCATGTCGTTACCAAGGCTGGCCTTACAATTTGACTTGACGTGACAACTTTAGCCACAGCCAAATGAATGTTATTAATAAAGACTGTAAAAAATTGGCTATAATTATCTTGTTCTTTAAGTAACAAAACAAAATACTGAAATTTAGCCATGTAAAGATCATAATCATCTTTATTACCCAAATTATTACTGAGAATATGACAAATCATTACATGCATGTATTTCGCTGCAGCAAACTCAAAAACAATGTCAACACCTTTTAATGCCGAAAAGGCATGATGCCTAATCAAAGCAAATTGACTCAAGCCATCATATATCATCAATAAATCTTGTACAAAACCCCTAACCTTTCTGAGTATTTCATCATTAGTCTCATCAGCATAAGCTTTAATATCTTGAATCCTTGATTTTAGATTTTCAGTATTGGCCTGTAATTCTATTCTCTCCTGCTCAAGTGCCTGCAATAAAACCCCTATCTCTTGTTCGTTTTGATCACGAATAGCTGGCTTGCCTGTTTCAATGATTTGACATTCTTGTTCTAAATATACTACGCTAGTCGAAACACTGGTCAGTGCTGATACTGAGGCAATCAATAATTGACTAACCTCATTATTTTCTTTTAGAGCCGCCTCTAGATCTTGTAAAGCATTACTTATTGAATCGACGCTAGCATAATCTTCTGCTAATATTGATTTTGCTCTTAATTTAAAAAATATTTCTTTTGAGCGATCAACTTTTATAAGAACATTCTTCACAAAAACAATGACAGCACCGATAAAGTCAGAGTACTCAGGTAGTTTTAACTGGAACATTCTTGAATTATAACTAATCATATTCATAATATTCTCTTTTATAGAACTAACATGATCGTGTATTAATTCTTTCAAGCGCTTGTTTCTTTCTTCCAAGCTAACAGCTAATGATGTTTGTTCTAACAGTGTTGTAAACAATAGTTTTATTGCCTGAGGGTCGTATAACACAAGATTTTTAATAATAAAATCCACTAATTTACTTATTATTGTTGTTTTAGTGCTGTCTTCTAGCTTGTCTAATCTGGAGAAATCATGCTTATGTATCTTAATCACTATTGATAATAAAACACTCAAATATTCATGAGCTATAGGTTCAGTAGTACTTACGCTTTTAAGGTGTGTTACTTTTTGGCTAATTACTGTCACACCATCTGGTTTAGTGGTATTTTCTATATAAAAATATTCGCCTAGAATTACTGCTATATCTTTGCTGAAAAGCCCATTATTTCGCAAGCTATTAATGAATTCTTTGATTTCTCGCGAAACTACCGATTTGCATTTACCCTGCGCGCCCATATGCTTAAAGAAAGTTTTTAACATCTGAGCGACATGTGAGTTAGGACTAGTCTCACAAGCATGGTCCATAGAAACACTGTCACGATAGAGCCTGATCTTAGAAAATAATATATCTATATTATTTACAATTAGCTCAGCCGCAGATGTTATCGCATCAAAACATGGCCTTACTGCATCCGTATTCTCATGACTTTCACAATACTTATCAAAATAACCACGCCATTCATAACACAGCTGTAACTGTTGTTTAATATCTTCCATAATCATCTGCAATTGAAACAGAACATCCTTTACTTGTTCTACGGAAACTAAATGACCAGCAGAGCTTATGTGAACTTCCGTATTAATATACCTCATTATCTGAAAAAGACTAATCGCAGTAATTATAAGCTCGTGTAGTTTCTTAATAATTACGGCAACTTTTTGATCGACTCTTTTCTGTTCAATAAAGGCTGGACATATAGCGGTCAAAACACCAGGATCATCGTTATAATCACATGTACTCTCGATTATTCTCTCTAACTCTGCTGCATATTTAGCTATATCCTCTGCATTGACTATCAAATCTTTTGTCAATAAGCTTTGCAAAAGCGCATTCCACTTCGCATAATTCTCTTGTTTTCTATTAAACTCAACCACGCTGGTTAGAAAACGACTCAAATCTCCCGCTATAGTTCTAGTTAAATTTTCAATCAAGCCAATAGTCGTAACTGAAGCGGTTCTGGAAATATTTTCAGTTAATTTTTTACGAGCTTCTGCAAGCTGCGATCGTACTGAAAGTATAGTATGCAAAAAATGCCGATCAGCTTTAATATTATCGATGCCAGCCAACCTGGAAAGATATGTAATTAGACCATCTATTCTTTGCAATTCTTCCGGGTCATTTTTATAATTAATCAGTTCATTTTCGATATACTCAGCTATAAATGATAAAACCATAAGATCTGGAGTCATTTTATCTTGATCAGCACTTAGCATTTCAGTCAAAAAACTCTTCTTATGATTGATCCTAGCTACGTATTTATCAATTTCGACTAATATATTTTTAGCATTACTATAAAGCAATTCATTGCCTTTATAATCTATGTAAGAATTATCATGTGGCTTGAACTTATATTCAGGCTCATAAATATTGGTAGATATTAATTTAATCTGAAAGTATCTTAGCGTCTTGTCTGGGAATCGAGTTACACTTTCTAAAAGTTTTTTTAATTGTGGCTTGGCATACCATTGCTCGTGTTTTTTCAAGTCTTCTTTACTAAAATGACTTAGACTAAGCCCCGCCCCAAAGAAATTAATAAAATCATAGCCTATCTCCTTTGCTCTTCTTGCCCCACGATGCAGTCCGTTAATAATTTTTTTAATTATTATAATCATTCTAAAAAATACAAGAATATAAACTAGACGGATTATAAGAATATAAATCTTAGAAGTAAAATATATTTTATTATTCAGTATTTTAATTTGTTTCTTAGCAGAATTTTGATATACTTTTGCACATTGGAGAGATGGCCGAGTGGCTGAAGGCGCACGCCTGGAAAGTGTGTATACGTTATGCGTATCGAGGGTTCGAATCCCTCTCTCTCCGCCATCCGTCTTCGCTAATCTTGCCAAAGGCAAAATTTAGCTACGACGAGATTCATCGAATCGTAGCGTGCGAAACAGAATGCCGCGCCGAAGCTTTAGCGTAGGCGGGCTTTATGTATTACGTTTATCACTTACAGAGCGAAAATAATCCGGACAGATATTATGTTGGTTTGACTTCAGATGTTGAGCGAAGATTAGAAGAGCATAATGCCGGAAAATCCATACATACCAACAAGTTCAGGCCTTGGAAATTGGTAACCTACACCGCTTTTGTATATATCGAGAATATACCAGAAATTCTAACAGAAGAAGTAATTGAAGCTTCACTGGCTGCAGCGCGCGCTGAGATTTTCGCCGCTGCAGCTACCCGCCCAGGCCATGCTAGACCTAGATAACGAAATGGAAGACAAGGTCTTAGGCTCTAACGAAAGCCTTGACAAAAACAAGATAGGTAAGCCACATTAACCAGGGTATTTTTAACCACGGAGCTCTTTAAAAACACACTTCATTTTCGCGCATCCACCTCTAGTTGTTGGCGCGTAATTCAAAGATTGTTGGTAAGCATCCGGTTATCCACGTCTACTAACCACGAACAACCAATGCTAAAATCATTTTAAATAATCAAGCTGGCATCCAGTTATAAGGAGTAAAATTTTTAATATCAGATTGTTTGGCAGAAGGTA
>JACCDT011169099.1_pt1 | contig 67502 bp, 95 predicted proteins | sample 7446291 | NCBI WGS metagenome assembly JACCDT01 (sample SAMN15323446, study PRJNA562643) | freshwater metagenome | isolation source: river surface water | place: USA:Blue River Watershed | collected 2017-08-17 | reverse complement strand
TCCGGGTTCATGGCCGGCGGCAGCCACTACAACACCACGGGACCTGCGGCCACCGGGTTCGTCTTCACCTCGCAAGACGGCGGCAAGTCCTACATCCTGAACGCGAACACCGCGCTATCCGGCTGCTCTCCGTTCTCGACGTTCTACGACAGCATCAACTCGCGCTTCGTCGTGGCTTGCGCACTGACCAGCAATCAGGCGGCGTACAAGTACACCTCCGATTTCGGCAGGACGTGGAGCAGCTCGATGGTCTCGCCGACCGCTGTTGTGAACCACCAGGACTCATTTTTCTGGCCGCAAGCCGGGCGCTACTACATCGTCTCCACCAGCACGCACACTTGGAACTACTCCGCGTCGAGCACCATCGGCAGCTCGTTCAGCGGCAACGTCAGTCAGACGGCCAACGACGTCAACCGCCGCAGGCCGGTGTGGAACAGCCGATACATGATGTGGCTCTCGGCACCGAACTCCGGCACGGCGTTGGCGCTCTACCACGTCCCCATCGCGTCGGCAGGCTTCGGCTCCTTCGCCGGCATGCGCACCTTGACGAACAGCACGCCGCTCAACATGCCGAACAACATCGGGCAGGCGTTGTTCCACCTGCCGCACAACGACACCTTCGTCATCGCCACGACCGGCGCGTTCCTCGTGCTCGACGGCGCGACCGGCGTCCCGAGCACGGTGGCTAACTGGACTGTTGTCGTGCCGAGCACCGGAATGCCGAAGGGCAACATCTCCTTCCCTCTGTTCGAGTGGCTGTACTACGACACCAAGCGCTCGCTCTTCTACTGCTACGAGAGTGGCTTGTTCTCATCGCCGTCGCTCGCCGGCCCGTGGCAGCAGTTGCCCGCTCTTGAGGCAGCGCCGAACGTAGGCGGGTGCTTCTTCAAGGTGCTCAGCTCCTCGTACATCACCGAGTACCTTCACATATTCAACATGACGAACGTGCTAAGCTCGGTCGCGGGCACGCTCGACGCGGCACTGCTCACCACGGCGCGGCGTTCGTTTCCACCGTTCTTCTAGGAGGCTTCGATGGCATCGGCAGGCATGGACGAACCGGCGGAGTTCGACATCGTGATTCAGCGCGGCGTCGAGTTCTCGCTGCCCATCGTCCTTGAGGACGCCAACGGGCCGGTGGACCTCACAGGCTACTCGCACAAGTGCCAGGTGCGCACGCAACCTCACGAGGGCGGCGCGCTCCTGCTCGAAGTCTACGTCCTGCCGGTGGCCATCACCGCCGGCTCGGTGAGGTTGTACGCGGCGGCCAGCTCGACGGCTGGCATCACTGCTACGGCCACGCCGAACCTGCCGCAGCGGTTCTTCCCCGCGTACTACAACTACAACGCCGCCCCGTCGGCATCGACCGGCACGTCGGACAAGTGCTGGCTGATGGGCGTCGCCAAGCTCTACCCGCGAGCAGTGGTGCGATGAGCAAGGTCGTCGTCCAGACTGTGCAGTCGCAGGTCACCGTCGTGGGCGAGGGCGTGCAGGTGAAGACCGAGGTCGTGCAGACCCAGGTCATCATCGGCGCGGTCGAAGTCGGTGGCGGTGGAGGCGGCACGTCTGCCGTCGTGGACTCGACGGCCAACGGACTCGCCCCGCTCACCAACGCCGTGGCCTCGCAGACCCTGGTCGACGACGGCACCGGCAACCCGGCGTGGCGCAAGCTTTCGCTCGACGACCTCGACCCAGCGTTCAACGCGTCGCTCTCGGGCGGCGGCACTGTCGAAATCGGCGCGAACGTAGTCAACCCGAGCTTCACCGCGAGCTACACCGGTGGCCCAGCGACGAGCGCCAGCATCACCGACAGCGACGGTAACCCGGCGCTCACGCTCAGCTCGCCGTTCACCGCCGGCACCTTCTCGCGCACGTACAACAAGACCGCGAACAACGCCTCGGTCTCGTTCACGCTCAGCGCCAACAAGGGCGCGCTCAACGACACCGCGCAGGTCTCCTACGCGTGGAGGCCGCGCTGCTACTACGGCGTGAGCAGCAACGCGTCCGGCAACAGCGAGGCATTCATCGAGGCGCTCGCCAGCAACCAGCTCCAGTCGTCGCGCAACGCAACGCTCAGCGTCAACGCCGGCTCTGGTGAGTACATCTACTACGCCTACCCGGCGAGCTTCGGCGCAGCGACGTTCACCGTCGGCGGCTTCGAGGGCGGCTTCGACCTCATCAGCGCGACCATCAGCGTCACCAACGCCAACGGCGTGACGCAAGACTACCGCATCTACCGCAGCACGAACCCGAGCCTCGGCTCTACAACCGTGGTGGTCACATGAGCATCGACCTCATCGACACGGCGCGCCCGAAGAACAGCGGCGCGTTCCCTATCGCGCTCGCGACCGACATCAAGGGCGGCATCATGCAAGTCGCCGACGCTGCGGCGCGCACTGCCATCACGACGGAACGACGCGTCGACGGCCTGCTCGTCTACCAGCAAGACACCGGCGATGTGTGGAAGCTCGCGGCCAACCTCACCACATGGGTCATTGCTCAGTTTCAGGTAGCCACGTCCATGACGAGCAGCGCCACGCTGCGCGTAGATGCCGGTGCCGGTAACGACAGCGACGCCACGCGCCCGTCGCGCATCACGGGCGGCGACTGGACAGCCAAGCCGTTCGCTACGGTGCAGGCTGCCGTCGACTCGTTGCTCAAGGACACGGGCGGATTCTACCACCGCATCAACCTGGACCCTGACACCTTCTCGGCGGGCGTCGCCGTCCAAGGCTTCACGGGCGGCGGCACCGTGGACGTCGTCGGCGACTTCGTCAACAGCACGCTCACGACCGGACTCAACACCGGCACCGCCGGCAGCGGCACGACGACTACCGCCGTGAAGAAACCTACCGGCGCAGCCGACTGGACCGTCGACAACTTGCGCGGGAAAATCTTTCTGCCTACAGGTGGCGGCGGGTTCTACGCCGACACGCAGTCGAACATCATCCAGAACAGCGGCCCGTGCATGCGCATCATCAAGAGCAACACGGTCGACACCATCACCATCGACGCGCTCAACGGCGTCAACTCGACTACGACCTTCCGCATCGTGGACGTGGCGACGCTGCTCGGCCAGGCCGCCGCGAGCTACGGCCCGCTCACCTACTCAGTCGGGCTCTTCGGCAACACCGCGCGCGTGTGGTTGCGCAACCTGAAGAACAACGCGGCGGGCGTCTTCTACGGGTTCTTCGGCCAGGGCAACCGGCTGGTCGAGCTGTACGGCCTCGACATTGCGACGACCGCGTTCGCCGGCATGGGCATCTACGACACCGACAACCTGTCGTGCCGCTCGCTGTGGGCGCACGGCGGGTCGACCGCGCTCATGGACGTGTTCAACGGCGGGCGCGGGCAGTTCGTCAGCCTCGTGCTCGACAACGCGCGCTTCCAGATGGACCACTTCCGCCGCGCCGTCGCGACGGTGAGCGCCAAGGCATGCACCGGCACCGCCGTGCGCATGCGCTACAACAGCTTCGCGGCGCTCGACCTCGACGCCAACGGATGCACCGTCACGCCGCTGGTGCTCACCGCCAACGCGCGCTTCCAGCCCAACGGCGCTGGCTTCACAGGCTCGAACCCGAGCGCGGCGTTCGGCATGGCCATTGACGGCGGCGGCTACCACACGCTCACCGGCGCATCGCTGGCTGGCGCTGCGAACCTCTCGCTCGACGGCGCGACGGTCTCGTGGTCGGACCTCTCCGTGCGCAACTACCAGAGCGGCGGCACGTTCGCCTTCTGGGCCGGCAACAAGTGGACGACGCTCGGGCAGTTCCGCATCCTCAACAACGACGTGGACAACTTCGACGACCTCCAGGTCAGCTCGCTGCAAATCGAGGTCTACAAGAAAGAGTACAGCGCCGACCGCGCGTTGCCGACGACCGACACGGGCGCTGGCGACTACAGCGCTGGCGCTTACGCCGAGGTCATCCCGGCGGCTGCCGGCACGCAAGGTGCGGCGACCATCATCGGCACGCAACAGACGCTCGTGCGCGCTGACGGTGGCACGGCGGACGACCACTCCATCCGCTTCTTCACCGACGTGGAGAAGGCTGGCACCGGCTTCGGCACGCACGGCACCATCCGCAACGGCAGCGGCTTCATCGTCAGGTTGTTCCCGCCGAGCGGAAAAAAGATTTTCTTCGTAGGCGTCGACCAGGGCGCGAACAACTACGTCGAACTCGGACCAGGCCGAGTCGACTGGCTCACGGACAAAGACGGCAACTGGTGGGTGGACTGATATGAAACGCTTTGGCTTCGCTCTCGGAATCCTCGTCACGTTCCTCTTCGGTGCGGCGCGCATCGCGAACCTGCCGCCGTTCGACCCGGTGGCCGACGCCGGCAAGCGCGTGTGCGTCAACGGCGGGACTTACCAACTCTGCTCCGGCTCTGGCGGTACGCCGGGCGCGACCGGACCCACCGGCCCGCAGGGCGCGGCTGGCTCGAACGGGTCCAACGGAAGCAACGGTGCGACCGGCCCTACGGGACCGCAAGGTGCGGCAGGCTCGAACGGCAGCAACGGAACGAATGGTGCGACCGGACCCACCGGCCCGGCATGGACGACGAGCGCCGAGGCGCGCGCATCCATCACCGACGAGACCGGCGGCGGCGCTATGGTGTTCGCCGCAGCGCCGGCCCTCACCGGCCTCGCGACCGGCGACCGCATCACGCTCACGAGCACGAGCGGCCACGCGCTCGTCGCCACCGGCCAAGGCACGGGCAGTGGCGCGGTCCTCGCGGGCGGCTCAAGCAACACTCCGGCGCTCCAGTGCTCGACCGGCGGCAGCACCTACGTCGCGACCTTCGCCGGCACCACGTCCTCGACCGCCGGCATCAACGTGTCGACCGCAGCGAACTCCAACGGCGGTGGCATCAACGTCACCACCGTCAACGGGCAGGGCGTCGCAGTCACGGTGAGCGGCAACGGCAACGGCCTTGGCGTCACCTCGGGCACCGGTTACGCCGGCATATTCCAGGCCGACACCACGTCGCCGGTCCACGCCGCGCTCCGCATCGTGCCACAGGACACCGACCCGACCGGCATCACGGGCGGGACGAACGCCGTCGGCGACACTTACATGTTCACCGGTGGCATCCTGAAGACATGCACCGTGGCCGGCAACCCCGGCACGTGGCAGCGCGTCGGCGACCAGTACAGCGACTCAGAACTCATCGCGCTCGCGAGCACTACCAGCGCCTCGAACAAGCTGCCCTACTACAACGGCGCAGGCACGGCGACGACCGCAGACTTCACGCTCGCCGCGCGCGACCTGCTCGACGACGTGCTCGCGAGCGACATGCTCATCACGCTCGGTGCGGCGGCGCAGTCACACACTCACTCGGCTGGCGACATCACTAGCGGCACCGTTGCGACCGCGCGGCTCGGCAGCGGCACCGCAAACAGTGGCACGTTCCTGCGCGGCGACCAGACGTGGGCGGCTGGAGGCGGCGGAGCAACCGGACCCACGGGCCCGCCGGGACCGACCGGTGCGCAGGGTCCCACTGGTGCAGGCACTGCGTTCTCCATGCGCACCAAGAGCTGGGGGCTGGAGGAGTTCACCGGCAACTCCATCGCCGGCAACAACAACTGGGGCTCGCAGACCAACAGCGGCACGCTCACGGTGAACCTCAGCAGTGACAACACCGTCAATCACATGGGCATCGTCTCGCTCAGCACGAGCACCAGCTCGTCGTCGCAGCCGCTGCTCCTGTGGCAAATCGACTCGTGGATTTTGAACGGTGGGCTCGTTGCCGAGTATAGCTTCAAGACGCCAGCGAACTTGAGCGACGGCACCAACCGATACATCACCTACGTCGGCTTCTCGAACTCGGCCAACGGCGTGCCCAACCAGGGCGTGTGGATTCAGTACACCGACAACGTCAACAGCGGTCAGTTCACTCTTGAAACGTCAGACGGCTCGTCGCCGCAAACGGCCAACAGCGCCGTCGCCGCATCGGCGAACACTTGGTACACCGCGAGGCTGGAGTTCGACGCCGGCTACACGAGCGTGACCGGCTACATCGCCACCGACGGAGCGGCCTACTCCACCGTCGGCACCATCTCGACGAACCTACCGGCTGGTCGCGTCGGGCCCATCTTCTACATCCGAAAGACGCTGGGAACCACGGCGCGCATCCTGCTCGCCGACGCGTTCTACTACGAAAAGACGATGGCCCGCTGACATGTGGCACGGCTGCACGCACATCGCCGGGCTCTATCCGTTGCGCACGGTGCAGCAGGACTTCCTGCTCTACGGTGCTGACCTCATCGCCGGGCTCGGCTTCCGCACCATCAAGTTCGAGTTCTCCATCGCGTACAACACGACCAAGTACCCGAACCAAGACTTCGGCGGCACCGCCGCCAACTTCACGCAGCTCGCGCAGACGACGCCCTTCGCCGCCGTCTTCGCCGACGCGCGCTTCGACCGCTACCTGCTCTCGTGCTTCTCCATCGCGCAGCCGCAGGACAACGCGTGGGCGGGCAAGTGGACCGACGCCGTGGGCGACGCCGTCGAGACCGAGATGTACGACCTCGCCATCCACCTCGCGACGACGTACCCGACCAAGGAGTTCATCCTCAAGAACTGGGAAGGCGACTGGCAGCTCCTCAACAGCTTCGTGCCGCAGGACCCGCAGCGCCGCGCGTGGCTCAACGCCTACATCGACTTTCAGCGCCGCCGGCAGCGCGCCGTGCGCGCGGCCATGCGCGACGTGTCTACGGGAGGCCGCGTGTACTACGCGGTCGAGTGCAACCGGCTGCTCGACGACTACGGCCTGCGCGTCCACCGCGACGTGATACCGGTCATCCAGCCGGACATGGTGTCGTGGTCCTGCTACGAGGTCATCGAGGGATGGACCGAGGCCGGCGGTAGCATCACCGACCAGGCCGCCATCGAGGCGGACATCGCCGCCAAGATGGAGCGCGGCAAGACGCTGCTGATGATGGAGGGCATGCCCGCCGGCACGCCGGTGGTCCTCGGCGAGTTCGGCTTCCCGCAGGAGGCGCCTTACTTCCCCGGCACGCTCGACGCCGTCGGCATGCTCGACGCGGTGCTCACCAACGGTGTCTCGCTGGGCTTCGCTGGCGCGGTCTACTGGCAAGGGCTCTCGAACGAGGAGTACGGCGCGGGCCTTCCGCGCGGCTTCAACCTCTGGTCGCGCAACGGCGGCAGCGACACCGTCGGCGCGCGCAACGCGCTGGGCGACTACTACGCCGGCATTCTGTGAGGTCGGTGGTGGGTGGGTGGGGTGTCCGCTATAGAGAAGAAGAAATAGTATTGTAGTTGTACTACTGTTCTTTTCTTTCCGTAGGGGACACCCCACCCACCCACCTCCTACCTCTCCGGCATTGATGGCCTGTCGCCGGTGGGCTAGACTCCGGCCATGAAACACCTCTACGCCATCGGCGCAATCTTCGTGTTCCTCTCCATCGCGAGCTACATCGTGGCAGCGCCGCTGCCCATCACGCCGGCTGGAGCGGCCAACCTCACGCGGCCCTGCTCTCACAGGGGCTCGCCGTCAGTCGAAGTCGACTCGACGGCCACGCCCTCGACCGACGCGACCGCTGTCACCATCGGCTCGGCCTTCACCATCACGTGCGATAACAAGGCTTGGATGAGGCAGGGCGCGGTCGGCGTCACCGGCATCACCATCACTGGCGTACCGTTGTTCTCGGCGAACGTGCCCTACTGGTTCACGTCCGAGGAACTCGGGCAGTACGTCGGCTTCGTCAAGAAGAGCGGGGAGACCGACGGCAAATGCTACGTCACAGAATGCCGCTAATACTCCTCGCGCTCTGCCTCACGGCGGCAGGGCACCCAGCGCACATGCGCACACAGCTCGCCGCCACGGCGGGAGGAAACACCGCGCTCTCGAACACGCTCTCGACCTCGTTCGACGGCGGCAACGACGTGGTGAGCATCGGCAAGCCGGCGAACATGGACCTCACACCGGGGTCTAGCTTGTTCAGCATGTCGCTGTGGTTCAAGCGCGGCGAGGCAGGCGACTTCGAGCGGCACATGGGAGGCAAAGCCACCATGGACGGCGGCGGCCAAGTCGGCGTCGTGGCCGGGTTGCGTGCCGACGAGGCCATCGAGGCGCTCGTCTACGGCGGCGAGAACACCTTCGGCGGTAACGCGGCGCCGGGCGGCGTCTTCGGGTGGCACTGCTACTCGATGAGCATCAACGGCGCGACGGCGCGTATCTACTTGGACGGCACGCAGGTGGGTTCGACCTTCGCCGTCGGAGCTGGTCCGTGGTCGACCACGCCGAGCTGGCTCATAGGCGGCAGTCGAGGACTGACCGACACTTCGACCGAGGTCTGGTACCCTTGGAAGGGCAGCATCGACGAGGCGACCTTTTGGTCCGACAACCTCACCGACGCGCAGCACCGAGAGCTGTGCCAGAGGGCCAAGCCGATGAACCCGCTCGCGCACAGCAAGGCGGCGAACCTCATCCATTGGTACCGCATGGGCGACGGTGATACGTACCCGACCATCACCGACCGCGCAGGCTCGGCGAACGGGACGTGCCAGAACATGGCCGGCGCCGGCAACATTACCTCGGACGTGCCGTGATGAGGCGCGCCGCGCTCGCCTTGCTTCTCGCCGCGCCGACACCGGTCGAGACGACGGTCGCGCAGACGGTGCCGCCCGCGATGCTCATAGCCGTCATCGGCGGCATGTTCACGCTGCTCGTGCTGCTCGGCACCGCGCTGTGGAAAGCGTTCGAGCGCAAGATGGACAAGATGGAGGGCACGCTGGAGAAGGTGAAGGACGCGATGCCTCTCTACGCGACCAAGACGGAGGTCGAGCAAATGCGCGAGCAGACGCGCGCGAGCATGCGCTCGATGGGCGACGGCTTCGACGCGCGTGTGGAAAAAGTCAGCAACCGAGTCGCCGTGCTCGAAAGCGACCTCGCCAGGGAAATCGCTGTGCGTGACGCGCTCGGTAAGAACAAGGGGTCGGAATAAATGATTATACTCAGTGTCGCCCACACCAAGCTCGCGCCCGGCGCGAAGACCGTCAACGGCCTGTACGAGTACGACATGAGCAAGGCCGCCTCGCGCGCCTGCTTCGAGGTGTTGGCCGCCGCGCAGATACCCGCGTTCCTCGTCGAGGCAGGATGGTTCACGCGCGACGGCGCGATGGCACCGAAGCAGCGCGTGTGCGCGCCCGCGACGATGGCCGTCGAGATTCACTTCAACGCGTCCGGCACGAACCCCGCCGCCAACTACAGCGAGGTCATCCACCACCCGGCGAGCAAGACCGGCAAGGCATGCGCGACCGAGGTGTCCGTCTCGCTCGCGTCAGGCTTCGCCGCCGGCAACCACAAGTGGTCGAACCGTGGGCCGCGCGGCGACGGCTCGCTGTTCTTCCTGAAGGCGCCGTTCCCCGCCATCATCGTCGAGGGACTCTTCGGGAGCAACGCCGAGCAGGCCGCCTTCCTTGGCTCTAGCGGCGGGCCTGAGTCCTATGGCATGCTGGTTGCCGAGGGACTAAAAAAATGGTGGTCAAAACTCTGAAGCGCCTTCTCGCCGTACTCGCAATCCTCTTCGTGCCCGCGCTCGCGCTCGCTCAAGTCGAGCCCGCGTCGCTGCCGGTGTTACTTCCGACGACTGACCTCACCACCGACCAAGCGCTCGGCGAGCTGCTCAAGTCGCTAGGCGGTTTCAAGGGCGCGACCGCCCTCGGCATCGTCTTCCTCGTCGTGCAAGCACTGCTGCTCTTCTTCCGCACCAAGCTCGCGGACTTCGCCGGCAAGTGGAAGCTCGTCATCGTCACCGCCTTGTCGCTCGTCGGCGGCGTCATCGGATTGCTCGTCAGCGGCGTACCGCTCCTCGCCGCCCTGACGCACGCGACCACGTTCACCTCGCTGCAAGTCTTCGGCAACCAGTTCATCAAACAGTTCGCCGAGAAGCCAGCCACCGCACCCGGCGCGGAACACTAAGTGACCACGGCCTTCTTCGCTGGCGTCGCGGTGGGCGCGCTCATCGCGTTCGTCGCGCTCGCGCTCGCGCAGGCCGCCGGCAAGAAGGTGCCGGGCTTCGCGGCGGAGGACGACGCTCGCGCCGAAACGCAGCGCAAGGTCGAGGACATCGACCAACGCAAGGAGTCGGCTCATGCCGCAATCGACACGCTCACGCCCGACGAGGTTGACCTGGTGCTCAACGGTTCTGCTACTGTTGACGACATCCTGCGCCGCCGTGCAGCCGCTCACAACGGCCCCGGCGACGTCATCGTCGGCGGCGACCCCGGCAAGCCAGCCGGCCCCGTCTAAGCCCTGGGAGTGGCGCACTGCGCCACGCTTCCCCCGGTGCCCTGAAAATGTTCCATTTCGGTACTGCCTCTCCCTGGCTGACGGGGTGGACTTCCTCCACTGGAGGGAGGAGCAGGCCTCCGTCGCGGAACGGGCTGTGGAGGAGGCAATGGGTGCGTTTCGCGCGGAACGGGCCCGTCGCGCGACTTTAGAGGGCGGGCAGGGGCTAAGCCTGGGCGGATGGCTGGGCGTCGCTGGGGGCATCCTGGGCGCTTTGGGCGCGGGGTTGCTCATCGGCTGGCTTTGGGGCCACTTTCAGGTGCCGGGCGGCCAGGTAGCCGCTCCCCCGCAGGGCCAGCTCGAAGGCGGCCTGCGTGTGCCGCTTCCGCAGCCATAGGTGCGGGTTGAGGCCGCCGTCGGCGGCCTGCTTGATGTACTTCACCCACTCCGCCGGGTCCTCGCCCTTGACCACGCGCCCCGGCCACTCGCCGACGGCGCAGTCCTTCAGGCCACCAGCCGGCGAGCACACCACCGGCAGGCCGTGGGCCATCGCCTCCAGCACCGTGTTCGGCATGCCCTCGTTGTGCGAGGTGAGCAGGAACACGTCGAAGGCTTCCGGTTTGAGCTGCGCGAACTCTACGTAGCCCGGTCGCAGCTTCACGTTCGGCAGCGCCCTCAGCTTCGAGAGCGCGGTGAAGCCGTGGTAGTCGCTCGACTCGCCGACCACGTCGAACATCACCTTCTCGCCAGCCGTGAGGCAGTGCGACGCGATGGTGAAGACGAAGTCGAGGTTCTTGTTCCAGTCGGCGCGGCCAGCGACGAGCACGCGGATGGGGTGACCCTCAGCGCGCGACTTCGGTTTCAGCTCGCCGACCGGTGCGAACGGCGTCGGGGCGACGACGACGTACGGCCAGCCGAGGCGCTCGCGCACCTCGCGACGGAAGACGTCGTTGTCGGTGAACACCGTCTTGACGGCTTTCATGCTCGCGCTGAAAGCGCCGTTGGCGACGTAGCCGCCGAGCGCGCCCGTGAGGTTGTGCTCGTAGGCGTAGAGCGAGGCGTAGACCGTTTTCCTGAACACGTCGACGTTCTGCGCGACCGCGTGCCAGGCGGCCTGGCTGTTGACGATGTGCAGAGTCACGCCGCGCGCCGCCAGTTGGAGCATGAGCCGCTGCACCACGCGCGAGCGACCGCCGGGGTCGAGCGAGCCCAGCGCCTGCGCGACCTCGATGGTGTCGTGCTTGGGGAAGCCGCGCGAGCGTGCGTCGGTCGAGATGAGCGCCGGCTTGCCGCCCGAGGCGACGATGGCGTCGGCGTACTTCTCCACGCGAAGGTCCGCGCCGCCGCCGAGGCCGGCGAAGAACACGGCGTGCGTCACGTCCGCCGGGATGGTCGCGCGGATGCGTTGGTACACGTCGAACAGCGGAGGCGCTGCGGGCACGTGGTAGCGCTGGCGCTGGACAAGCTCGCGCTGAGCCGGCCACAGCTCGGGCTCGATTTGGTGCGCCGTCTTCCACGCGTCGGTGAGCCACTCGCCGAGCGAGAGCGGTGCGGGCGCGCCCATCTGCACTGGCGTGTAGGACTTGTCGAAGAACTCGTTCGGTCGCGTGACGCTGCCGAGCGAGGCGTGACGGTTCGTCATGCTCCTGGGCGAGCGGCGGATGAAGTGGACCGTCTCGGGCACCACCACGTGCGCGATGCCGTCGGCGAGCGTGCGCGTGTTCCACTCCCAGTCCTCGAAGCCGAAGCCGTCGCCCGCCGTGCGGTACGGGTGCTTCGCGAAGAGCCAGCGCGGCGCGAGCGCGAGCGCGGTCCAGTGGTTCGTTATCATGAACGTGCTCGGGTCGAACTCGGGGCTGCGCGAGTCAGTGTGCTGCCACCACATCTGGTCGGCCTCGAAGTTCACGTTGACTTGTGGGTGCGCCACGGCGTTGCCGGGCACCGTGTCGAGGAACGCGATGCCCTTCTCCAGCCAGTCCTCGCACCACACGTCGTCGGCGTCGAGGAAGGCGACGAACTCGCCGCTCGCCTCACGCACGCCGTCGTTGCGGGACGCGCCGAGGTCGCCGTTGTCGACCTGGAGGAAGCGCGCGCGGTGCTTCGGTTGACCAGCGCACGACTCCACGAAGTCGTTGGCGCACGCCTCCGTGTCGTGGTCGCCCCGGTCGACGACGACGAGCAGCTCGCCGCTCGGCAGTTTCAGGAGCGCCTCCCACGCGGAGCGCATGGAGCGCCAAGCGAGGAAGCCCTCGTCGTGTACAGTCACAATGGCCGTAGCCTTCACTTCTTCGCTCATGCCCAGCTCCAAGTCACACCGCGACGCACGCGGGAGACGGTGATGCGCGAGACATTTAGGCGTGCCGCCAGTGCGGTGTTGCCTTCAGTGCTCGCGCGGATTTGTTCTACGTCCGAGACGCTCAACTTCGCGACGCCGTTGCGCCCTCGCGTGTCTCGGTCCAACGCGTTCATCTTCTGGTCGCCTATGTAAAGGTGTTCGACGTTCACGCACGAACGGTTGTCGCAAGTGTGAAGCACCTTTGCGCCGTGTGGGATGTCTCCTTTGAAGAGCAGCCACGCTGCACGATGCGCCTTCATCATGTGCGCAGCGGAGTTCGGGTGCGCAAAGAAGCCGTACCCTCGTTCGTTCTTGCACGCCGTCCAAATCAAACAGGCGCCGACTCGTTTTGTTTTCGATAAGAAGCGGTCCTGAACTTTCACTTCTTCACCCAACTACCTTCCCAATGATGGGCCGTGATGCTCCGCTCGTCTCGTTTTTTAGAACCGTTCAGAGAATCTTTGTCGCGCCAGTGCCAAGGATAGAAGTAGACCGGCTCGACTAGCTCCGCGCGCGGGTTGCCCCGGCACGCGTTGGTGAGCATCGTCGCCCCGGTCACGGTCCCCTCGAAGGTGTCCTCGAAGCGCGTGCGCTTGTAGCGTTCGAGCAGCTCGCCCACGATGGGGTGCCTCGGCGGCGCGATGAGCACCGCGTTGCACGCCCATGTGTCGTCCTCCATGCCGGCGACGAACTTGCCGTCGGCTATGGCCATCCGCTCCAGCTCGGCGAGGCGCTCGGCGTCGTACACCTCCACGTCCACGTCGAGGTAGGTGCCGCCCAGCTCCCAGAGGAGCATGAGCCGTGCGACGTCGCTCGCGCCGGCCCAGTGCCCGGCGTCGTACGCGCTCTTGAAGTACGGAACGGAACTCACGTCCGGGATGACGCTCGACAGGTGCGCGCGGCCCTGCCAGAGCGTGGCGTCCTCCGGCCACGTGTCCATGCACTTCTCGGCGAGCGGACTCAGTTGCCCGCCGCCTAGCCATACGCCGAAGACGCTCACGCCTTCACCACCAACCAGGAGCGCCAACCGCCGTCGGTCTGTTCGGAGGTGAGGTGGAGGCCGTCGACGGTCTCGCTCGTGAGCTTGCCGCCGGGGCCGAAGTATTCGTTCACGGCTTTGATGACCTCGAACGGGCCGCAGTGGCCGGGACCCACGCCGGCCTCTTCCGCCGTCGGGTAGGCGTTGATGGCGTCGCCGTTGCGGTGCCAGCCGTCGGGCACGTAGTCGTGACCGGCGAGAATGCCGCCGCTCTTGAGCAGCGGCCACCACGCCTCGATGCCGTCGCGGAGCGCCTCGTAGAAGTGGTCGTCGTCGAGGTACACCCAGTCGAGCTTGTCGTGGACTTTCTGCTCGATGCGTTGCTTCACGACCGTCGCGGCGACGACGGACTTCATGCGCAGCGTCTCGAACGGCTGGCCGGTGCCGGCGAGCGCTTGAATGGCCTCCTGCATGTAGCCGTTGTGCATCTCCTCCGTGTCGACCACACCGGCGTAGGGTGCCCACGGGTCGACGGGGTAGAAGAGCTGGCCGCGCCACTGCGAGCAGATGCGCGCGGCGTTGACGCCGCGCTGCACGCCGCACTCGACGCCGACGCCGAGCAGGCCGCGCGCGTTGAAGATGGCCGCGAGGTTCTCGCGAGAAGAGAAGTCTTGGGTGAACAGTTCGACGCTCATTGCTGTAGCTCCTGCGCCTGCGGCGCTTCTGGTTGTTGCTGTTGTTCGATTGCCATGCCGACGATTTCGGCGAGCTTGTCGTCGCGCGCCTGGCTCGCGTGGCGTTCCTTGCGCTTCTCGTCGATGAGCGCGGCGAAGATGGCCGAGCGCAACTTGTTCGCGCGGCTCACCAGCATGTTGTCGCGCACCGCCTCCCACGTCGCGTTGGCCATGGATGCCAGCTCCGCGCGCGGCTTCTTCGTCATCTCGATGAGCTTGAAGCCGAAGTCGACGGCGTTCTTGTAGTGCGTCACGCCTGGGGCGTGCCAGTCCTCCCAGTCGGGCGCGAGCACTGCGGCCCCGGCCCATGCGCCCTCCATCACGCTGATGTTGGACTTCGCCTTGTTGAATGGCGTGTCCGCGAGCGGCACGACGAGGATGTTCGGGCGGAGCTGCCCGAGCATGTTGAAGTAGTTGATGACGTCGGTGAACGGGTACTCCGTGATGCTGGCCGGCGGCATCTTGTCGTGGATGCTCCACACCGAGCTGCCGACGAAGTGCCACAGCGCGGGCTCACCTTCCCAGGCCGCGCGCACCATCGCCTGCGAGAACTGGTCGAGGTCCTGGTTGTGCGAGTCGCCGCCGCGCCACATGATGTTGAGCGTCGGCAGACGGTCCTCGCCACGGTTGACGACGAAGCGGTCGTCCCACGCGTTGGGGATGATTGCGATGCGCTTGTTGAGCGCGCGCCAGCGGTTCTTCAGCTCGCTCGTGCTCGTGACCACCACGTCCGCGCTGCTGATGATTTCACGCACGCGCTGCTGCGTGTCCGGCGCCATGTACTGCGCCATGCGCGGGTTGTTCGCCGGCACGCCGGTGTAGTCGTCGTCGTACTCGACGACGACCGGCACGCCCTGGCGCTTGGCGAAATGGATGTACGCGATGTCCTCGGGGCGGATGGGCCGCTGCATGAGGAGCAGGTCGCACTTGCTTATCTGCACGTGGTCGGTGCCGCTCGCCACGTCGAAGTCGAACGCGCCCTGCGACTGCTCACGCAGCACGGAGAGCGGGCTGATGACGCGCCACCACGCGGTGCCGTCCTGCGGCATGGGGCAAATCGCCAGCACTTTCATTCTCACGCTCATTTGTTCTCCAAGCGCCACGCAGCGTAGCGCGCCATCTCGACGACCTCGGTGCCGCCCATGTTGTAGTGGATTGCGAGCATCATGAGCGCGGTGCGCACCATGACCGCGTCGACGTTCGGACCCGCCGGGCCCTTCGCGACCGTAGCCTTCTCGCCGATGACCTCGCTGTAGCGCGCGATGTCCACCACGCACTCCTTCGTGAGTCGCACCATGCGGAAGGCGTCGTCGACGAGCTGAATCGCGCGCTCGCCCACGACCGGCGGCAAAGCGGACTCGACCTTAACCTCTTGCGGCTTTTCGTTTTGGCTCACCGAACTCCCCTCCGTTTTTCTTTTCGAGCCGTTTCACGCCGGCCTCCAGTTGTTGCTCGACGAAGCCGTCGAGCGTGAGGAACTCGGGCGCTCCCCTGTTGTGGTGGACGGCGTTCCGTGTTCGACGGACGACCTCCTCCTCGATACGAAACGAGACTTGAATCTTGGCCATGTTGGTATCTCCTTACATTGACTCGGCGTAGACGGCGGTGACGACGGCGGTGCCGTCGGCGACCTCCACGTGGTCGAACAGGTACTCGCGCGCGCGGCGGTGGTAGTCCTCGTCGGACTCCTTCGGCGGCGGGCGCTCGTCCTTCACCCCGGCGAGCCCGGTCGCGAGCGTGCGCACTATCTTCTGCGGGAGCTGCGACTGCGGGCGACCGAACGGCATGCTCGCCGAGAGCGCGTCGCGCGCGATGAACTGGATGAGGTTGACGGTGCGGTCGACGCTCGGGCGCTGGATGAGCCGTGGGGTGACGGACATGCGCGCGAAGGTGCCACGAGCGTGTACTGCGTGTCTAGAGGTGCGGCGCGTCGCGGCGCTAGCGGAACCGCCCGGACTCCCAGACGAAGTGGTCGCGGAAGACCTTACGCTTGGTGATACGAAGCTCGCGCTCGTACTCCGTCTCCTCGCTGGAGAGGATTTTGATGTCGAGGTACTTCAGCTCGACGCCGAGCATCTTCGCGCCGGCCTCCAGCCTGTGCCTCAGCTCGTTCGCGTAGGTCCTCTTGTGCGCGACGATGAGGACCGGGTCACCGTCGACGGCTGCGGCGAGAGCTTGCGCGAGCATCCTCACGGTGCGGCCCGAGCGCCTGTTGCTTTCAAGGTGCATTAGTTCATCCTCTTGGGTCGGTGTTGCATTATCTCCGGGCGCTTCTCGACCACGCGCTCGGCGATGGCGACCTGCACGCTGCGCTCGTCGCCGTCGTGAAGGTTGTCGACGACGTGAGGCACGTGGAAGAGCGGCAGCGAGCACCGCTCGTCGCGGCCCTCGCCCCACACCACGCGCGTCTCGCCGGTCTCCATGCACCGCCAGAGGTCGACGGGCCGCGTGTGCGCGCCCGAACACACCGTGCCGGTGGTGCCGAGGTGGACGCAGCAATCAGAAAGCTTCGGCCACCAGGGCTTGATGTGCCACACCGTGGAGACCTGCATGCGTCGCGCCGCGTCGAACTTGAGCGCTACGACCGTGTGGTCTGGCAGCTCCGCACCCTGGCGCTGCGCGGCGTCGAAGACCTCGGCGAGGTCCGTCTCGATGCTCGCCAGCACCATCGGCGACGCCGGCACGTTGGTGTAGCGCCGGAAGGCGTCCTGCGTGCGGGCGTGGATGAGCCTCACCAGCTCGGGGTCGCGTTTGGTGAGCGCCGTCATCGGGTCGTGGAACTTGCGCTTCATGGCAGCGTCCTCCCCTCGCGGCTCAATCGCACGCTCGCGCGGTACGCGGCGAGGAGGAACGAGTAGGCGGCGAGGTCGAATAGCGTGTCCTCGACCGACTCGTCCTTCACCTGCGCCGTCTTCCCTGGCTTCGTCAGCGACGCGGCCCGCGCGAGCTTGTCCGTCATGCGGGTCAGGAAGCCCTGCTCGACGGTCGCGATGCCGAGGTCCTCGACGTTCCTGAAGTTGCCGAACGGGTCGGGCGCTGCGCCCGAGTAGTCGGCGTTCTTGCGGCGCACGGTGTCGACGAGCGCGGCGGCCTTCGACTCGACGAAGGCGAGCAGCCAGGCGCTGTCGATGACAACGTCCTTCTCCGCGTCCGCTATAGACGCAACACCGAACGACACCGGGTACGTCTCCTTGAGCCTGTCGAGGCGTGCCAGGACGTCGCGCAGCCTCCTGGCGTCGTGCTTCCACTCGTGCACTGCGCCCGGAGCGCTCTCGACGCTATCGCTTGCGCGCGCCTCGTAGATGTCCGCCGTCTCCTCTATCGCCTGCACCACCACGCGCAGGTCCTCGCTGTCGAACTGCGCCTTCATGCTCTCTTGAGTCCCGTTTGCCACTGCTTCACCTTCCTTTTCTTCCATGCATCTTGAACGATGCGCTTGTAGAGGTCCTCGCCACGACTTGCCTTGAACACCACGCGCGCGGCGAACGCGGTGCTTCCCACGTGCATGGCCACGAGCCCGATGGTGAGCGGCCACTTGCGCCGCGCCTCCACCAACTCCAGCGGCGTCGGGCTCATTGTGCGCATCCAACGCCGACCTCGCGCAGCGCCTCGATGAAGCGCGCCATCTTGTCCGGGTCCTTGTAGTCTCCGCCTGCGGGGTGCATCACCTCACCCGTAGCATCGACGTGCCGTAGGCCGAAAGCGTGGCCCAGCTCGTGGACGATGATGCTGTCGTACTCCGGCGGCTCGGTCGGCAGCAGCTTGCCGGCGACCTCGACGAATGCCGTCTTCGGGCGCACCATGATGTCGCGCTCTGGGTTGTCGCGCTCCGAGCGCGTGAAGCCGGCGGCTTGCACGCGCATCGCCTCGGAGAAGTACACCTGGCTCTCGCCGTCGAGCCACTCCGCTCGGTCGCCCTCGCGCACGTCGACGACAGTGCAGCCGAACGTCGCGTTGATTGCGTCGGCGGCGGTGACGGCGGCGGGCATGATGTCCGCCGCCGCCGTGAGCCTACCGTCGAACCCGCCGCATGCCACCAACTTAAGGGCCAACAGGCTTAAAGCTGGTTTCATCTTATTCCTCCCAGTCGCGCGGGATGTTGTTGCGGAAGTCCCAGAAGTCCGTGCCGCCGGTCTCCGGCTCGTGCGAGACGGTCTGCTCCAGCATCGTCTCGTACACGTAGTGCTCGGCGTCCTTGAAGCGCTCGTTGTTCTTGAGCGCCATGACGTAGCCCATCGCGAACTCGTGCATGCGGTCGAACGCCGCCACCTTCTCCTCGACGGTGTGGTCCGTCTTCGGCTCCCACGCCTTCGCGGCCTTCTCTTCCTTGGTGAGCGCCATCACTTCACCTCGCGCTGGCCTGGCGTGACCCGCACCGTGCGAACGTCCTCGAACACGACGCCGGGGACCTCGACGCCGTCGCGCGCGGCCATCGCCAGCTTGTCCTCGTCGAGCACGAGCTTGTAGAACTCCTTCGGGACCTTCTTCTGGTCGAGCACCTTCGGCGTCTTCTTGGCGACGAACGCGATGCCCTTCACCTTCGGCACCAGCTCGTCCTCGGCGCGGGCGTTCAGCTCGCGCGCCTTCTTCGGGTCGCTCTTGGCGAGCTTCGCGGCCTTGGCGAGGATGGCGTTGTACTTCGCCTCGCAGTCCATGGCGTAGTCGCGCACGCGCTGCTTGAGGTCACCGTTGAACTCGTCGAAGCTTTCGTCGAGCGGCGCGTACTCCGCGCCGACGGCAGCGAGCGTGGCCTTCTCCTCGGCGACCAAGTTGTCGCGCTCCTCGGTGGCCTGCTTGCGGATGTCCGCCGTCTCGAAGAGCAGGTTGCAGACCTCGCGGTAGTCGTCGTGGTCGCCCACCGGGATGCCCTTAATCTCGCTCATGCTGTTCTTCACGCTCTTGAGCAGCGCGCTCGCGTACGCCCGCGCCTGTTCCACCTTCTTCTTCATCGTCGTCTTGCTCATGATGCTTTTTCCCTTCTCTGTTGTTTGTGGTTCTGCCGGCAGTCCTCCAAAACGGAGACCACCTTGTCGCTGTCGCTCTTGCCCGCCTGCGCGAGCACCCAGTCCTTCAGTTCGTCGGTCAGGCGCACGTAGATGTACGCCGAGCGCGTGGGCTTCTTGTTCTTCGCTCCGTTGGTGCGGCTCATCAGTCGTCCCACCCATGGTCGACCGGCACGACCAGCTCGGGCTCCGGCTTGATGCCGGGTCCGCGCTCGGCCATGAGCATCTTCACCTTCTTGTCGAGCGCGGCGAGCCGCTCGTTGACTGCCAGCACCAGCAGCTCGCGCCCGATACGGTAGCGCAGCGCGCCGGGCTCGCTCTTGCGACCACACACGAAGTCGTGGTCGAGCAGGCCTTCGGGCGTGAAGAGGCCGGCGACCTCGTGTGCGATGGAGCGCAGCTCAAGCTCGGCGAAGTCGACCTGCGCCTCGACCGGATTCACTGCTACCAGCTCGCGCAGCTTGCCGTCCTTCAGCGTGACGTTCACGCGGTCGCCTGGATTGAGTCCCGTGATGCTGCGCACCATGCGGCGCGGCGGGATGTTGCCCGGGTTGCCGAACTCGTGCTCGCTCGCGCGCGGGCCGACCCTCACGTAGTCGCCGTGCTCGGTGACGACCGTCTCCGGCCCTTGGTAGCGCTTCGCCAAATACACGCCGTAGACCTCAAGGTAGAGCGCGAGCACCGAGTCGATGGCGGTGTAGCTGAAGCGCCACACCTTGCGCGTCGCGTTCCACCTGCCGCCCAGCGCGCGCGCCCGCTTCGGCAGCGCCGCGTGGTACGGCGACGTGACCTCGATGTGGCCGCCCTCTGTTACCTCGTAGAAAAGCTCCATGACTATCCTCCTCCCGCCGGCTCCGCCGGCAGCACTTCGTGACACAGCTCTTCGGTGTCCACGCTCAACTTGACCAGACACGCCGCGCAGAGCAACAGCCCGATGTCGCTCACCTGGATGTGAGCGACTGCCGGCGTCGTGCCGCAGTCGTCACAGTGAAACGGCGTGGATGCCTTCTCGACCAGCATTCACAGACCCCTGCGCTGCTTCGAGCGCTCGATGCTGCGCTGGAGCCGCTTGATTTGCTCCGGCGTGAGGTCGTCCTCGACGCCGAGCACCTCGTTGACCGTGGCCTTCGCCGCCTTGAGCGCGTCGAACATCTCGGCCTCGCCGTGCGGCGCGTCGACCTGCACCTCCACCTCGATGCGCTCCGTCTCGTAGTTACCGAGGTTGCTCACCCGCCCGTACTTCACCGTCAAAAACTTCGCGTGCTTCTTCACTGACATGTTCCTTCTCCTTGTTGTGGCAGCGTTCGCACGCCGCGTGTTTCGTACCAGTAGCAGCCAGGCGCGTGGTCCTTCGCCAGCTCCGCCCAGCTCTTGTCGTCGCTGATGGATGGGTAGAAGCCTGGTCGTAGCCCGTACATCCTCTCGCGCGCGAGCTGGATGCGACCGCACTGCGGGCACGGTCCCAGCTCCGGCGTCTTCGTGCGCTCACTCACGAGTCGTCCTCGCAATGACAGCTCAGTCGACCGCTGAACTTGCCGTCTTTGTCTGGTGCTCGACCGCAGTGGTCGCAGTGGTTTTCGAGCTTCTCCATGCGCTTCAGCACCGAGCGCAGTATGAACGCACGTCCTTCCTGCTTCGTCGCGTCGGCGCGCTTGGCTTGCGCTTCGACGTAGTGACGCAATCGTTGCCAGCGTTGACCGGTCATCGCGGTACCGCCCAGCGAGACGGCAGGAAGCCGCCGGCCTTGAGCCAGCCGTCGAGCGCGACGAGCAGCTCGGCCAGCTCGTCCAGTTGCGACTGCGCGTGCTCGCTGTCCGCTTCGCCCGACAGCACGGACTCCGCGAGGCGGAGCAACCTGTCGAGGTTCGTGTTCGGGTCCATCCTACACCTCCTCCTGGAGCACGCGGTCGCGCAGCGCCTCGGCGATGTTGTTCGCACGCTCCTCGCAGAAGCGCCGCAGCACGTCCGCCGTTATCACCGGGCCGCAGTTCTGCAGCCAGACCTCCGCGCCTTGCTTCAGGTAGCCGAGAAGCTCGTCCCTCGTTTTCATCACGTCCTGCACTTGCATCGTTCCCTTCTCCTTCCGGCGTTCGACCGCCGAGGATGCCGCCGAGCTTGCGCTCGGCAGTCACCTCGGGGACCGAACTAGGCCGCTTCGAGAACCTCCTCGCGTTCGCGCGTGCCGGTGATGAACTCGCCGGCCAGGCGTTCGAGGTCGAGGCGGCGGTCGGCGTCGACGTCCTTCTGACCCGCAATCCAGCTCACCGCGTTCGAGGCGCGCCATTGCGTGTCGCCCGCCGGCAGGTTCACCACATCGTTGCTCTCGAAGGCGGCGATGATGCGCTCGGCCTCGCCCTTCGTCACCCGCTTGCCGAGCTGCGCGCGGAGCGTGGCCTTGTCCGCGCCCTTCGCGGCGGCGGCGTTGACCATCGCCACCTGCGCCTCAATCTTGGCCGGCGCGAGCAGGCCGCGCACCACGTCGTTCATGGCGCTGATGGTCGTCTTCGTGTCCAGCTCCATCGTGCGCGTGCTCAGCTCGATGTCGTCGCTGATGGCGCGCCCGAGGTGGACCTGCGCGAGCGAGTTGTCGCTCTTCGCGCCGTTGAGGCATTTGAGGCGGAGGAAGAAGGCGCGGAGGTAATTCTTGCTCGCGGCGTAGTCGCTGTTGCCCCACTCCAAGCCGAAGGCGACCACATCGCCGCCGGCCAGGTAGACCTTCGGAATGATGAGCTTGAGCGCGACGCGCACGTCGCTCGACACACCCGAGTAGGGCTCCGCGCCTATCATCTGTGCGGCCTTCGCGAGCGCGTCGACCATCGGGCGGTTATCCAGGCGGCGGTACTTGTCGCTCATCACGCCGCGCGCCATGCCATTGACAGCGCGCACCAGGAAGCGCTGGTTGGCGTTGCCTTGGTGGAAGTGCTCGTTGAGGATGCCGACGGCGAGGCGGCGTTGCCACTCCGGTCCGATGGCCAGCTCGGCGAGGTACGAGCCCGGCACGCCCGCGCGCGTCGCGAGCTGGCTGAGCGCGTGCTTGTGGATGCGCATGCCCTTGTCGCCGACGCCCATCACCAGCTCGGGCGGAGCGTCGAGCGCCTTGTCGAGTCGACCCTCCAGGGTCGCGTCGAGCGCCTGCTCTCGCCGCGTGCCGAAGCGCAGCGCCGCGCCCTTGGCGAGCTGGTCCTCCGGCAGCTCGTTGTGGAGGCGCTCGATGAGTCCCATCGCCGTCGTCCGACCCGCCTGAATCGCCGCTTCCAATTTCGCCTTGCCTGCCATCATGTCCATGTTCCTGCTCCTTGTTGTTGTGGGCTGCCTCGTCAGGCGCGCCGAGCCCAGCGGCGCGCGACCCGCTCGCACGGGTTTCGGCAATCAGGCGAAGAGCACGTCCAGGTGCTTCAGACCGTGGCGCATGATGCCGAGCGCGTCGTGCCAGGTCGCATCCGCGCGGAGCTTGTCCTGGTAGCCGGCGACCTCTTGGGCGCCTGCGGCGTAGCGGTTCACGCGGGCGCGGACCAGGTTGTCGTGCCACGCGTCGTCGGCGTCGATGGCCATGTAGTAGGCGGCGAAAACAAGTGCTTGGGTGACCTTCATGTTCGTTCTCCTGTTCGTGTTGGCGTTCAGATTTCGTCGACCACTTCGTCGATGGCGCGGAAGCACTCGCCGGCCGTGCGTCCCTCGAAGACCGTGTCGCCGTCGACCGTGACGACCCAGCCCTTGCCCAGCTCCCCGGCGACCGCGTGGCCCCGGTAAATCACCCAGCCGTAGCGGATGGCGCGGGCGTAGGCTTTCTCGTGGGTGCTGGCGCGGTTCGGCTTCGTGCTCAGGTAGGCTTTCGGGCTCGCGTTCGTGTTCGTTTCCATGTAAGGAAGCATGCCAGTCCGCGTATAAATCCGCAACAGGTATATGGGACTATTTCACAAACGCCCGAAATCATTGAGGTTTTTCGACGGGTTTTTTCCCGGCCAGGCCGACAACCAGCGCGCCAGGGCGATGGCGTCGACCACGTTGTGCCGGTAGCTCGGGGCGGGCCAGGTGATGGACGACGCCTCGCCGGGGGCGAGCCCGTTCGGCGGCGTCATGTGGAGCAGCCGGCGTTCGAGCACCTCGGTCTTCACGTTGTGTTTCCACGTCGAGACCTGCAAGCGCATCACGTGCGCCTCGGGCATGCGGCCCTGGATGTACTCGGCGATGCGACCGACGGCGAAGCAGAGGTCGAGCAGGTCCTCGGTCTTCGCTTCTCCTCGCGCGCGGTCGCGCGTCACCTCGGGGAACTCGATACCGACGACGATGTCTGACTGCCTGATGCTCGGGCGTGTCTGCGTGGCGATGCGCAGGCCATGCATCGCGGCCTGCGCGATGTCGGGAGCGAGCGCTTCCTTGGTGTCGGTGCGGGCCCAGAGCGCGCCGAGCAATCCGTACTTGTCGCACGCCGCGATGCCGCACGCGTGGACGCCGGGGTCGATGCCTACGTAGACGGTCGTCATACGTCTATTTTTCCTGTGATGGTGATAGGGTGAATGGGCACGCTGAACGTCACGCCGCGAAGCACGCGCGACTCGCGGTCGCCGGGTTGCGCCGGGTCGAACTCGACCGTCTGCTGGTAGCCTAGGTCCAGCTCGTTGCTCTCCATGATGACCTTCTTCACGGCGTCCTCGATGCTCTTGATGCCCGCGTCGGTGAACGGCACCTTGGGCTGGTTCATCAGCGCAGCGTAGACCTCGCGCTCGATTTTCTTCTTGATGGTGTCGAGCGTGTGCTCGACATCGACGATGAACCAGAACTCGTCCTGCGTCCAACGCCGACGGTATCCACCGTCCATCTTGTGACGCTCGCGCGTGGCGTGCGCGAGCTTGCGGTCACGCACGCGGCGTTGATGAGCGTTCAAAGCATCACCACGTAGCGCAGCCGACCGCAGGCCTGGCACTGCACGTACATTCCTTCGACGTGCTTCTCGACCTTGTGCTCGCAGTCGGCCTCGGCCTTCTTCACGCAGTCGGGGCAGAGTGCCACGTCCTCCGCGCCCTTGATGAGCCGCCAGTCGTACGGCACCGCGAACTTGCGGAAGGTGGCCACGTACCCGCAGCAGCCGCACTCCATGCTGAACGGCCTACTCATCGCAGTCCACCTTCAGCTCTTTGATGTTGTACCTGCCGTTAGGGTTCTGTTTCTTGCGTTCGGCTAACGCGGCCTCCGCCAACCCCTTCGTCGAGTGAGCCGATTCGACACTCGGCGTAATCATGTAAGCATTGACATCATGAAGCGACTGTACGAGCCACACGCTCTCGCGCACGTAGGCGCTGCCGTTCTCGCCGTGCGCCGACGCCACGTAGTGAGCGAGCAGCGACTGCGCCCGCTCGGGTTGCAGGTTGCTGATGCAGTGGATGCGCTTGCTCGGGAAGAACATCACCATCGCCGTGCCCAGGAACTTGTCGGCGGTCAGCTCGCTGAGCTTCGCGCCGCAGGCCTTCAGGAACTCCAGCTCCTCCTCGTTCGTCATAGGAGGTCCAAGCCCGACAGGCGGTCGAGGTCCTGGCGCGAGGCCCTGCTCACGAACACGCTGTCGGCTATCCGCCTCATCTCCGCGCGTAGCGTCTTGTTCTGGTGCCTCACTTCGGCGAGCAGGATGCGCCCCGTCGTCGTGCGCTCGATGCGCCTCAGCATCTCCGCCGCCGTCACCCGCAGGCCGTGCGTGCGGATGCGGTACTTCCTCTTCTGTTCTGGCTTGCTCACGCAGCCTCCTTGTGCTCGGGCATTCCGGGTTCACGCAGAAGTCGGCGAGCACGCCGCTCCCGCACATCCCACAAAGTAAAAGTCTCACTCTTCATTCTTATCACCCTCTCGTAGCTCGAAGCACTTACGCTCGCTCACGATGCTCTCGACGCGCACGCGACCGTGCGGCGTCCAGAACTCCTTCATGCCGGCGGTCAACTCGATGTTCGTGCGCAGGACCCAGCTCTTGGCGTTGACGGCGTAGTTCTTGATGAGCGATGCGATGGTGTCGCTCGTGACCCTGACGAGCCGCTCTCCGTTGCTGGCGTAGGTGAGGTACTCGACGCGCGTGACCTTCGGCACCGGGAATCCTCCGTCGCTCACATGTCCCTCACGTCTCGGATGCCGAGGAAGACCGGCGAGCGCGGCGCGTCCTTCGCACCGTGCGGCTGGTGCTTGTAACGGACGAGTGCGCCCCTGAGCTTCTCGCGGCGCACCCAGAACTCCGCCTTCTGTCCGTCGTTCATGCCCGAGCCGCAATTGAAGCGCACGCCATCAGGGCGTTCGAGGATGAACGCGCCGAGCGCGGGAAACGGCACGAGCCCGGCCTTCGCGCTCGACCGCTTGGTGCGGCCCAGCTCGTTGGTCTGCGCCTCGTTCTCGTTGACCATCATCTGCTCGAAGCCCACGATGGTGGCCTCGGCGTCCTCGAAGCGCTTGACCTTGAGCAGCCAGCCCTCCTTCATCGTGCCGCGCCCGAACTTGTACGGGCCGTTCGGGTCGCGCAGCATCACGCCCTCGTAGCCCTTCGCGAGTATCTCGGCCTCGTAGAGCACCAGCTCGTTCTCGTCCCTGATGATGGTGTGCGGCACCAGCTCGATGTTCGGCCAGTACGGCTTGACCATCGCCACCTGCGCGGCGGCGCGGGCGTAGCGTATCTGGAACTTGGCGTCGTCGTGGACGTGGTCGAACACGTTGAACGTGATGCTCGCCGTCACCTCGGGCTCGACGCTGCGGCCCATGACCGCGCTCGTCGTCTCCTGGAACGTGCTGCCGGGGAGCATCAGCTCGCCGTCGAGCCCGTCGCACATCCTGCGCGCCTCCAGCAACGCGCGGAGGCCGGGGTTGGGTATGGGCTTGAGCGAGCGCGAGAGCGCCTTGCCGAGCGGCAGCACGCAGCGGATGCCGTCGAGCTTCGGACTCGCGATGACGGGGTAGCGAAGCGTCTTGAAGTCGGGCAGGTCCGGCGGCGCGAGCATCGGTTTGAATGACTTAGACATTGGGCACCTCTTCACCGGGCGCTGGAAGTAGCGCTGCCGCGTGCTGCGCAATACGCAGGGCTGTTCTTTTCATCTCGCTGGGGTGTACGCTGAACACGCTCTGCGCGCTGAGGTTCGCGACCGTTGCGCCGAACGCGGCACAGAACACCGCGTCGCGCGCACGTAAGTAATCCTCGAACGCCTTTTGAGTCGCTGGGTTTTGAGGCATCACGGCACCATCCTTTCTGGCTTCTCGTACTCGACGATGGCCGCGTCGAGCGCCTCGGTGTCGGTGATGACGGAGCTGAGCAGCATCTTCATCGTTGGGTAGCTGCCGCACCACGATTGATAGTCGCCTCGCGGAAGGTCCGGCCACGCGTCCCATACGCCTGGCTCCACCTCGCGCGCGTGGAACTTCACCATGCGCCCGTTGTAGTAATCGATGTGCAGCTCGCGCAGCTTGTCGTGTCGAACCGTCAGGTCAATCTCGCCGAGCAGCGCTTCAGCACCTGATTGCAGGAAGCCCATGCCGAACTGCGCCGAGGCGTTGATGGCGTTGACCGCCATCTGCTTCACTTGGTTGTCTGTCGCTTTGAATTTCATATCACGCCACCTTCGTGGAGCCGGCGTCGAAGTCGCCTGGCTCGCTGGTCAGCTCGAACTGCTTGCCGTCCTCGCCTCGGATGGTGAGCGTCACCTTCGTCGGGTCATACGTGCGCGGCGCGGGTTGCTCGTCCTTCGCGGTGCGCCACTTCACGCCCCAGACGGTCTGCTTAGAGGTCTCGTTGCCGAAGCGGCGCTCGCCGATGTCGGCGATGTCGAACATGCCCTGGCCCGCCTTGAAGCGAGGCTTGCCGGCTCGCAGCGCTTGGAGCGAGCGTCGCACCGACGGCTCGGGCGCGTTGAGCTTCTGCGCCAGCTCCCGGTGGGTGAGCCCGTCGGGGTTGTTGAGGAGTAACTGTTCGATTGCGTATTCTCTCTTCATGTTCCTGTTCCTTCTCTCGTTAACGATTGAGCTTGTTGCGCAGCACCATCACCATGATGATGAGCGCCCAGAAAACCAACGGTGAGGCCGCAAGGCCGCACACGAAACCGGCGGCGAAGTTCACGCTGCCTTCCTCTCTTCTTCTTTCGGTCGCCAGGGGATGAGGATGCCGGAGTCGTTGGCCACGTACTCCGCGCCTTTGTACCAGCGCTCCATGAGCGCCGGCTCGACCTTCGACTTCACGTCCGGGCAGTAGCGCTTGCCCATCTCAAGCATCACGTCGGCAATCTCGAACGCGCACTCGTGCGCTCGGTGGACCGGCACCTCGGCGAGCAGCTCGTCGTGCAGCATCGCGACGACGCGGCAACCGAAGAGCGCGCTCGGCGAGCCGTCAGACTTCAGGCCCGTGTAGCAGCGCTTGACGACATCGTAGGTGGCGGCCTTGGACATGTCCGCCGCGAGCGCGCTGAAGAATCCGTTCGCGCCGTCGGTGAAGCCGACGCCCGGCCCTCGCGAGCCGCCGCCGCGCACGCGCCCCGAGACGAACTGGCGTATCCAGCCCGTGTCCTCGACCTGGTTTGACACCCACCGGAAGTATCGGCGCGGGTCGTTGTTCCAGGTCTGGAACCAAACCTTGCGCTCGTGCTCCGCCTCTTCAATCGTGTAGAACTCCGGCGGGTCCTGCGCGCGCATGTAGTGGACGAAGTTCTCGGGGCCCATGCCGCCGGGGTAGCCGAAGTTTGGCCCCTTGCTCTTCTGCCGGTGGTCCTTCACGAGCTGGTCGCCGGCCTTCCTGCGGCGCATGCCGTCGTCGTAGTCGATGCCCATGCGGCGGCAGGCCAGCATCAAGTGCGGGTCGAGGTCCTGGTTGAGCGCGTCGGCGAGCGCGTTGTCGCCGATGGTCCACTTCATCACCTGCGCGAACGTCACCAGCTCCTGCGAGCCGTAGTCCGTCGAGCAGAGGAGGAAGCCGGGCCGGGGCTCGTAGCACTCGCGCACCTTGCCCTTGCGCGGCAGGTTGCCGATGTTCGGGTTGTAGTGCGAGACGCGACCGTTCGACGTGATGCCGTAGCGCGGGTGGACGATGCCTTGCTCAAGCACCGGCACGTAGTTGGAGAGCATCTTCTCGGCGTGCTTGTACGCCTTCCACGGCGCGAGCGAGGGGTCCTCGCAGTCCTCGATGGTGTCGGCGTCGGTTGCCACCTGGCCCTCGGGGTGCGACGGGCTCGGGTCCGTCATCGGCACGTCCATGCCCTGGCGCTCGAAGGCTGCGGCGATGAGCTGGCGGAGCGCCTTGGTGGAGGACTTCCACTTGCCCTCGTCCTTCACCGGGCGCGTCTTGCCCTTCACCTGCCAGAGCAGCGGCAGCCACTCCTTCTTCCCGCCGTCGGAGACTTCGACGAGAATCTTGCCGAGGTCCTCGCGCATCTTCTCCATCGAGGCCTCCAGCTCGGCCTTGTAGGCGGCGACCGTCTCCAGGTTCGTGGTGAGGCCCCAGGCGCTGATGAGGTGCAGCGCCCAGTAGGCGCGGAGCTGCGCGGCGAAGTCCTTGAGCGGGGCGCGCTTGTCGGCGAGTGCGCGGGCCCATTGCGCGAGCGCCACGCCGACGGTGACCTTCGCATCGGTCTTGGCGTAGGCGACGTGCTCCGCCGGCCAGCTCTCCAGCTCCATGCCGCGCAGGTAGCCGAAGTTGGTGCGCACGCTGTGCTCGCCTTTCTCCAACTCGATGAACAGGTACTTGCTCGCCAGGCGACCGAGGCCGTACCAAGAGGAGCCCTTCGGCGGGCGGCGGTAGCCGGTCTTGCTCTTCTTCCACGGCTGGAGGTTGAGCACGCCGTCGGCGTTGTCGAGCACCCACTCGGCGACCATCGTGTCCCATACGCGCTCGCGCTCGAAGAGCTGGAAGACCTTGCGCACGAACGCTGCGGTCCCTATCTCGCGCGCGAACACGGCGAGGTCGTAGAATCCGTTCTGGAAGGCGAGGATGAGCGGGTCCTCGTCGGTGCTCGCGAGCGCGTCGTCGATGAGTTCCTCGACGAGCGCCGCGCCATCGACGTGGTCGTAGAGCTTGGGCTCTCTGCCCTGCACGCACACGCTCACGCACACGAGGCGCGGCACCTGGTCGCCGGGGGAGAAGTTCTCCGTCTCGGAGTCTATAGCGATGAACCTCATGTCGGCATCCTTCCAACCACTTCGACACCGTCGGGCCCGGCGTACAGGCTCCTCACGCGGGCGTGTTCCTCGACCATCTCCATTGCCGCGACGAGCGCTTCTATCTTCTGCGCGTCGGTGAGCGACGAGAAGAACTCGCGCGCGATTTCAATCTTGGTGGTGACGTGGCCGCGCTGCTCCAGCACGAAGTGCGCGTCGGTCTCTGTGAGGGTGTAGCTCATCGCTTGGCCTCGCCGAACAAGCCGTCAAGAATGCCCTGCACGGATTCGAGCGCCTGAGCGTCGCGCCGCGTCGCCTCTTGCAGCTTCTCGAAGCCGACCCAGTCGCCGCTCACAACGAAGACCGTCACGCCTTCTTGTGCGCGCATCTCCTTGATGACCGAGAATGGCAGGTAGAGTTGCGTGTTGGTGAGCCTGTGCCGCAGCTCGTAGGACTTTTGTTTTTCCTCGACGTAGTCGAACGGTCCCTGCGCGCCGCGACCGATGCAGCCGACGTACACGGACATCTTGGCCTCGAACGGAGTTTGCGCCCGGAGCTTGAAGCCTGGATGGCTTAGCGCCGGTGACGCCACCGATGCCGGCTCGAAGCCTTCGAGCTTGTCGGCGAGCGACGGGCCGGTCTTCTTCCGGGCCGGCGTCGAACGCTTGGGCATGATGTTGTCGACGCAGTCCTCGTGTACCCAGGCGTCGAGGTCCTCGTCCTTGGCGATTTCGTCGCCCTCGTAAATGCGCTCGCCGCACGCTTGGCAGCGAGAGTCGAAACGTGACTGCATAGAGCTTCCCTTCTCCCGGCTTCATCAGCCGCATCTACGTTCGTCGGGGGTGAGACGAACGTAGATGCCGATGCTGAAACGGGTCCGGCCAAGGACCACCGCGCGCTTTCTGCGGCTATGCGAGGGCGCGCGGTGGTCTGGCCGGGTAGCGGAGAAGGGAATCCTACGCTTCTGCCCGAGCCGAAGAGGTCGCCTTACCAGCTTCCTCGTACTTTTTGAACTCCACCTGAGTGAAATCCTTCTGTGCCTCGCCGATTTTGATGTTGGTCGCCACCGCGCTGAGCAGCGCGCCTACGCCCTTCTGCCTCTCGCCGAGGACGAGGTCCATGACCTTGCGGTCGATGTCGGTGTGGTCGTCGGTGCCGAAGACCGCCATGAGGAACTTCTTGATGTTCTTCAGGTAGAAGGTGTTCGGTTTGCCGTCGGCCTTGCGCTCCTTGATGATGTACTCGATTTCGCTGCCCGGCTTGCGGTCGGGCACTTCGCTCTCAAGCACTTCGAGGATGAAGATGACGACGTCGCTCTTCTTGTACGTCTCATCGGCGGACTTGAACTTCGACTCCTTCAAACGCAGCTTCGGGTACTTGCCCGGCACGAAGTAGATACCGTTGCCCGAACCGCTCATGTCCTCTGCTTCGATTTTATCCCAAACGCCCATCGTGTTCTTCTCCCTGTCCTTGTTGCTGTTCTGCGGTGCCGCACCATGCAGCGCACGCAGGAGTAGCTATCTCAATTATCGAAACCTCTGTCCAGACCGTCGGTGCCGAAATCTTCGGCTTTGTTCCACCCGATTGCCTTGCACACGAGCAGCTTCTGCGACGCGCCGAGTTGCTCGCGGATGAAGTGCGCGCGCTTCATCGCCGTCGCCATCGAGCGCAGCGACACGTAGGTGTGCGCGAGGAAGTCGCACGTCACGCGCGACCCCTTCTGTCCCGAGCGGTGCGTGCGCCCGAGCTTCTGCTCCCAAATCTTCGCGTTGGGTCCGGGCGTGAGCACGAGGTTGCTCGACCAGGCCTGGAGGTTCTTCCCTTGGAAGTGCGAGGGCCGCGAGCAGAAGATGCTGTAGGTGCCGGCGCGCTCGCTCTTGGCGAAGCGGCGCAGCTCCTCGTTCATGCCGGCGACGTAGGACGCGGAGGGCCGGCGCGCGGCGAACCATTCCTGCACCGCCGTCTGCTCGCACCACACGATGCCGTTGTGCTCGTCCGCCCAGCGCAGCGCCCAGTTCATCACGTCCTCGGTGAGCCACGTGGCCACCGTCGGTGGCTTGGGCTTCTTCGCTTGCTCCTCCCAGGCCTCCAGCGCGCGGAGCGTCGGGCCCTGGAGCGACTTCGGCAGCTCGCCGCGCTTGGTGCCGTTGCGCACGCGCAGCTCGGTGTCGAAGGCGAATATGCCCCGGCGGCAGACCTCGGCGACGGCCTTGGCCCAGTCGCGCCGGGCCTCCAGCCACTCGAAGTCCGGCTTGCCGTCGCGCGTGATGCGGCTCCAGTCCCACTTGTAATAGAAGCCCAGGCTCAGCGTGCGCGAGTGTGCGGCCCAGCGCGAGGCGTCGGCGACGGGCTCGTTGTCGGGCGTCATCCACACGTCGTCGAGCTTAGCCATCGCGTCGGCGATGGCGCGCGAGTACGGCACGTCGCGCCGCGCGGTGAGCACGATGGGGATGTCGATGCTGGGCTCGCACGCGAGCACGAAGCCGGATGTCTCCGACATGCGGCGCTGGAGGCCTTCGCGCGGTGACTCGCCGGGCCGGCAGAGTTCGAGCAGCGCGCCCGGCGGCAGGCGCTGCATCATGTCCACGTCGGCGTCGACAGCGTTGGCCCAGTCCTCCAGCTCCTTCCACCCGCGTGGCAGCGGCGGGTCGAGTGGGTGCGTCCACATGGCGATGTGGTGGAAGTCGCGGAGCGAGTCGTCGGCGAGCGTCGCGGTGAAGCCGGCGACGATGGTCTCGGGCTCGGCCTTGATGTAGACCTTCACGCGCTTGGTCCGCGCGGAGCTGAGGTTCTTGAGGTTGTGGACCTCGTCGCAGAATAGGAAGTCGGGGCGCAGCTCGTGTAAAATCTCGGCGCGCTTGTCTTGCTGAAGCTCGGAGTAGCTCACGAGCTTCAAGTTCGGGTGGATGTGGTACGCGGTCTTGAGGTTCGGGAGCACGTCGCGCTCCATCTCGTCGCGCACCGACGGCGGAAGGATGAGCACCGGGCGCTCGCAAACGATTTGCGGCCAGAGGCCGTCGAGGCGCGCGAGCAGGGCTGGGTCCACGTAGCCCGGCTCGACCGCGAAGAGCCCGGCGACCCAGCTCTTGCCGGCACCGACGGGGAGGGAGGCGAGGAGGCCCTCGTGCTCCGAGCAGTCGACGAGCATCGCCGCCTGCAAGGGACGCAGGGGCAAGGGGCTGGGACCCTTGCCGCCTGCGGCCCACCAGAGGAAGTTGCTCACCGCGACGGCGAAGCGGTCTGCTTCGTCGCTGTCCTCCAAGCCGAGCAGGATGCGGCGCGGGAGGTCCCGCACGCGCACGAACTCAGCCGAGTGGAACACGCCCTTCTCTCGGAACGACTTGGACAGGTTGGAGTTGCGGTTGAGCGACTCCAGTCCTCCGTCTTCTTCGAGTAGTCTCGCGGCGAGCTTGCTCATTTACATCTCAGCGAAGGCAGAGCCGTTCTTGGCCACCGGCTGCTTGCTTTCTTTCTTCGGCTTGCGACCGGCCTTGCCCTTCTTCGGGGCCACGTCGGCAGCCTCGCTCGCCTTGACGGGCGTTCCGACTGGGCTGATGCCGATGCCAGCGAGCACTTGGGCGAACGCGGCTTGCGCCTCGAACACCTTGCCCGCTGCCTTGGCCAATTGTTCCTTCTGCTTCTTGTACAAAATAACGTCTGACATGGTCCCTATCTCCTAGCCCTGGGGGCTGTTGACGGTCTGCGTGCTGGCAAAAGCAACCATTGCTTTGCCGAGCCACAGCTCCGACTCTTGTGCCGCCGTGCGAGCGAGCGACAGGTATCGCTTCGCCTCTTTCACGTCGGGCGTTTCTTTGTTCAGCTCGTGGATTTGGTCGGCGGTGCGGACCGCCATGTCCGCGAGCGCTTCGCTGCGAGCTTGGAATTGCGCCTCGGTCACGGCTCCACCTGCGCGCCGCGCGGCTCGTCCGTCTGCGACTGGTCGCCGACGACCTCGTCCTCGTTCGGTTCGGCGGGCGCGCCGTCCTCGTCGCCGCCGGGGTTCTGCGCCATCTCCGTCATGAGCACGAAGTTCATCACGCCCTGGTTGATGCCGTGCAGCTCGCCCGCGATGGCCTCCATGGCGAGCACCTGGCGCAAGGCGATGATGTCGCGCACGAGCGCGAAGGCCTCCTGCACTGTGGTGCCGTCCATCTTCGCAATCTCGATGAGCGCCTGCCACTCCTGCGTGGCGCGCGACTGCGCGTGCTTGTTGGTGAGCTTGCTCACCAGCTCCTCCAGCCGCGTCATCTCTTTGACTGGCTTCACTACCTTTGGTCCGTTGCTCATGACAGCGCCTTCGCCACCGCGATGGCCTTGGTGTAGAGGACGCGCTCGGCGACGTCCTGGTGAAAGTTGGAGCGACCGACGACCACGTTGGTGCCGTCCAGCTCGCTGCCGTTCTCCTCCAGCCACTCGGCCAGGGCCGCGCAGGTGTGGTTGACGCCGTCGAACTTCACGAGCCCGATGTCCTCGACCTTGTGGGCCGCCGCGATGCGCGCGGTGATGGGTTCGATGATGCGGGCGAAGTAGACGCGCGGGCGTTTACTCTCGACCGGCTCGCACCCGAGAAACAAGGCGAACCCTGCGCCCGACGGTGCCGTCTTCTCGGACGTAGCTTTCGTCGACCCAGTAGTTGCTGCCGTCGTTTCGGGCGCAGGCTTCGAGGCCGGCTCGGATGTCTTCGAGGATTTGGTCGCCGCCGGTTCGTCGTCCAGCGAGTCCGCCAGGCTCGACTTCTTCGAGGCCTTCGGCTTGTCCTCCTTGTCCATCGTCGCGAACGGGCTGCCGCCCTTTGCGGTCGCCGGAGGGTTCATGGCCGGGGCCTCTTCCTTTGCCTTGGTGGTTTTCTTCACCGGGGCCTCGTCGCCGTCGTCTTCTAAAAGTTTTGCGCTTAGCTTTCCCATTGTCGTCCGTGCTCCTGTTCCTTTGTAATCGACGCAGTAGGCTCGATGCGGGCAACCACCATAGTTGCCGCACGCCTCCTCGTTTGCTTCCACCTGCGCGAGCGCAGGGCGTTGCTTGTGTTGGACCTGCATCTTCTCGACGAGCGGGACGATGCGGTCGCGCCATTTGCCGAGCGTCTCGGCGCGCTGCATGTTCGCACGCACGACGACGATGGGGCTGAAGTCCTTCGAGTAGTAGACCCAGCCCGATTTGACGAACTCGACCGGGAACCAGCGCAGTAGGCGCACCGAGTAGGCGATGTTCTGGATGTCGTCGTCGAGGAACTTGCGGCTCTTGTTCGCCTCGTTCTTCGCCGTGCGCTCGCTCAGCGCCCAGCCCTTGGCCGCGTACTTCTCATAGCTGCCGGTGGTCTTGTGGTCGAGCAGCTCGGCGGAGTCGTACTCGCCAGGCTCGTCCTCGTTCCAGCCGTCGGGCTCGACCATGAGGTCGATGGTGCCGGTGAACTCGGGGCCGCCGGGCCACGTGCCCATCTTGAACTCGCGCTCGACGTGCATGCCGGGTGTGCCGTGCGGCGGCAGGTGCGGCAGGCCGCGCGCGGCGAGGCGCTCCTCCATCGGCGCGTTGGGGCTTGGGTCGAGTTGTGTGCCCTTCTTGAGGGCGCGTTCGACGTGACCATGCACCTTCGTGCCGATGCCCAGCGCGGGGCCGACAGGCGGCTCGATGCCGACCACCTGCTCGAACCAGTGCCGGCGCTCGCAGCCGCCGCTGTCTGGGTCAATCTGCTTGACGGTCGAGGCGCTGTAGCGCTCGCCCTTGCCGTTGATGGGCTTGGGCGGAACCTCGCCCGCGTGCAGCAGCGTGACTATCTCGCGCATCGTCATGCTCATCGCGCGCGCTCGCCGGTGGAGTGGCAGTCGTTGCAGTACATGGAGTCGCCGAGGCGCGTGGTCGCGGGCTTGCCGCACTTCCAGCACGTTGAGCCTTCGAGCGGGGCGAGATGGCCGAGGCTCGTCTGAGCGAGCCCGTACTTCTGTGTGAGGCGGTCGATGAGCGCGCGGGCGCGCTCCAGCTCAAGGTGCGCGGCGAGCAGCGTCGGGTCGCGGAAGACGCTCTTGCCGTATCTCTCCTCACGTACGGTGCGTGCGAGCTTTCGCTTCTCACCGAGAAGCGCGTCGGCGCGCTTCTTCTCAGCGTTGTACAACGCGACGTGGCGTTCGACCTCGTAGCGCATGTTGACGAGCGCTCGCATGTCGCGGCGCATCTGACGTCCCTCGAAGGTCAGCCACGTGTTTCGCGCGAGTAGCCAGCCCACGAGGAAGCCTGCGAGCAAAGCTATGGCAAGGGTAAAAACAGGGTCCATGGCTACATTTCCTCGTTGGATACGATGCGTGGGCGTTGCTGTTGTTCGGGCTCGCGCTTCGGAGGCGCGATGATGCTGATGACCTCGCCGGGCTCGTCGTCGGCGACGAACTGCGCGCCGTCGTCCTCGCGCTCCATGATGGCGCGGCGCACGCTCTCGCTGCCGTGCCCGAGGCGCTTGGCGTAGAACTCAAGGTAGTCGAACTTGACGCGCCAGTATTGGCGGACCTCGCCGTTGCGGCGCACCGAAACGCGGCCTGGGTGACACACGCTCTCCAGCGCGTTGACGAATGGCTCGGTGCTCGCCATGCGATAGGCCGGGCGGAAGTCCGACCACGTGCCCACGATGACGCTGAGCGAAACGTACAGCTCGCCGTCGCGCGCGAAGAAGCCCTGGCGCACCGTCGACGTGGTCTTCTTGTTGGCGTGCAGGCCGTAGGTGATGAACCAGTCGAGCACCTGGCTGGTCAGCTCGTCGCCGGCCACCAGCTTGTAGAGCGCCTTCTCGCTGTTGCCCTCGACGACGAACCGGCGGCCTTGGTCCTTCACCTTCCAGTTGGCGGCGAGCCAGAGCGCGTGCTTGGCCACCTTGTCCTCGCTGCGCCAGGTGTCGACCTCCTCGCGCCCGAACTTCATGAGGTAGTCGGCGGCGCGCGCGTCGCACTCGATGGTGAGCAGGCGCTCGGCGATGGCCGCGAGGTCGGCGTCGGTGGGCTGCCCGTTGGAGGCGAAGCCTCGCAGTGGCGCGTCGCCGTTGGCGGCGACCAGCATGCGGAGGTAGCCCTCGCACTTCACCGTCGGCATGAACTTGCGCTCGATGGTGACGTCGGGGTTGGAGACGATGCGGCGAAGCTCAGCGCCGAGCGACTTGCCGCGCATGCGCGGAAGCTCCTCGTCGGCGAAGATGAAGGGCGTCTCGGCGAGCCCGCCGTTGAAGCGGTCGCTCATCGCCTCGCCCGCGTCGACCGGCGTGCCGCGCTTCCACAGGCGCGCGAGGCCGTGCGCGAGCAGGTTCTTGCCCGAGTTGCGCGGCATGATGAGCATCAGGATGGAGAGCGCGCGGCTGAGGTCGGGCACGAAGCTCACCCAGTCGACGAGCTTCTCGCCGCCGAGAGTGAGCAGCCACTCGTGTATCTCGTCGTAGCGCGTGGGCGACAGCTTCGCGCGCAGGCCCATGGCCTCGACGAAGGTGCTGGTGCGCTCGTCGAAGTGCGAGCGCTCGACCCGGTAGCTCGCGCGCACCGATGCAGCGTTGACGCTGTGGCGGGCGATGATGTCCTGGAGGCTCAGCGTTTTGAACTCCGCCTTCGCCTCGTCCAGATATCTGCGGCTGACGCCGACTCCCGCGAGCACCGCCTGCGCGTAGGGCAGCGTCAGCTCGCGCATGTGCACGGTGCGCGGCCCGTAGCCGTTGACCTGCCACACGTATGTGTCGCGCCCGAAGACCACGAACAGGCGGCGCTTCATCGTCTCCGTGTCGACGCCCGCTTCTTGCGCGAGGATGCGGAACTCTTGCTCGCTCATGCCGCCCGAGCGTTGGCCCTGCGTCCAGTCGCGGATGTAGCCGCTCTCGGTGTCGCTGACGTTCATGTGCCCGAGCGGGTTGGTGGCGTCCTGCCGGCGGCCTTCTACTTGCTGGATGGCCCAGTCGCACAGCTCGCGCGGGTCGGGCATGTTGGGCTTGACGGGGTCGTCGGGCGCATCCGCGTGCGTCTTCTCCAGCACCGGCAGCAGGAGCGAGTCGAGCAGCGGGCGCGTTTCATGTTCGAGGAAGCGGTGCGCGAAGAAGCCGACGAGCCCGATGAGGCCGTTGTCGCGCGAGCCTTGCTTGAGCGCCTCGCCGTTGGCGACCGCTTCGAGCGCGGCGCGCGTGTCGGCCTTCAGGCGCTGGTTGCCCTGCGCGACCTGCGCGCACTGGATGCGCAGCTTGCTCACGAGCGCGGCGGGCAGCGCGAACTCACCGATGGCCGGCGAGTAGATGCGAGGAACGTCGCGCGTCGCCTGGCCGCGGACCTTGTTGCGTTGCTCGGGCGGGAGCGCCTTGTACCACTCGACCAGCTCCTCGAAGCTCAGCAGCTTGTCGCCGACGCGCGAGCCGAACTTGTAGACCTCGGTGCGTCCGGGATGCACCGCAGGGAGGCGCATCAATCGCTCGGGGTTGTATGCCGTGGTGTCGCAGACGAGGTTGAACACCTTGGCGTTCATGGCGTGGTTGGCGTCGCGCCACCTGGCGAACTGCGCGGCAGGCACGTCGGCGGCGAGGGGAATCCAGACGCGCCAACCGAGGCGGTCGGAGTCCGTGTGCGAGTGCGTGGTGTGCCAGGCGTGGTCGTAGCCCTCGGGGCCGGAGAGGAACTCCAGCGCGCGCATGAAGTCAGCGCGCACCTTGCCCGAGCGCGACCGCCACGCCGGCTCGCTCTCGTCCTTCTCGGGCTTGCAGTCCACGTCCATCACCAGCATGGAGCGCGACAGCACGTGCGCGTCGCCGCGCTCGCCGTCGTTGGTGCCCGCCATGATGAGCGGGACCTGCTCGCGGTCCTCGGTGGTGCGCGCGGGCTCGGTCAGGGCGGCGGGGCCGTCGCCCGGCCACGTCAGCGTGTGCGGTGTGGACTTCTTCGACGCGGTCTTCTTGTAGAAGGAGACGTTCAGTTCACGCATAGCCGGCGGGGACCTTACAGGCGGTCGTGACGAAAAGCAACACTCGTCCACCGACCTGCGACGTTTTTGTGCGCGCGGCGCGTGCGGCGCGATGCACGAGGCGCGCTTCGTGTCAACCTCGCGCGCGAAGTCGACACCGCGGTGCGACCACGACACAGGTGGTAGGTAGGTGGGTGGGGTGTCCGCTATAAAGGAAAAAAAATAGTATTGTAGTTGTTCCTCCCTTCTCTTTTCTCTTTATAGGGCGACACCCCACCACCACACGTACCTACCTAACCGCGTCGACCCGAACGCCGGCGCGGGACACCCTCCCATGGACCTCCCGCCTGGACGCGCGCCCGCGTTCTCGGTAGCGTCGTGTGCAACCAAGGGAGGCAACGGGAGATGGCGAAGAAGACGATAGGCGCGGCGTCCGTGAAGGTGGCGACGAAAATCGAGGTGTGGAAGACGTACGACGTGAAGCCTTACCCGCTCAACGCGAAGAAGCACCCGCCGGAGCAGGTTCAGCACATCGCGCGCCTCATGGCGGAGACGGGCTTCGACCAGCCCATCGTCGTCGACTCGAAGGGCGTCATCATCAAGGGCCACGGGCGCTGGCTCGCGGCGCAGAAGCTCGGGCTGGAGAAGGTGCCGGTCGTGGTGCAGGCGCACCTCACCGAGGCGCAGGCCCGCGCGGCGCGCGTCGGCGACAACAAGGTGTCCGAGTTCGGGTGGGACTTCGACGCGCTCGTCGAGGACATGCGCGGCGCGAGCGAGCTTGAGGACTTCAACCTGGAGCTGTCGGGCTTCAACGCGCGCGAGCTGGGCCTACTCGAAGAGGCGGACGACGTGCTAGCCTCGGGCGACGATGGCGCCAAGGAAATCGAAGAGGAAGAAATCGGCGAGGGCGAGCACGAGTGCCCGCGCTGCTCGTTTCGTTTCGACTGAGCACTCGGCGCGCATGCGCAGGCAGCGCACCTCCGGCACGAAGCCGGAGCAGGTGGTGGGTCGGGTGCTGCGCAGGCTCGGCCTCGCGACGACGAGGAAGAAGCTGCCGGGCACGCCGGACTTCATCGTCGCCCGGACCGTCGTGTTCGTCCACGGGTGCTTCTGGCACGCGTGCCCGAGGTGCGGCGAGAGGAAGTGCAAGGGTCCCAACGCCGCCGCGTGGCGGCTCAAGTTCGCAAACAACAGGGCGCGGGACGCCCGCAAGGAAGCCGAGCTTCGGTCGCTCGGCTGGGAGACGCTGACGGTATGGGAGCACGAGACAAGGCAACCGCTAAGGCTGGAGGCGCGTCTCGCGGCCTTCTTCCGAGGAAGCGCACGGGCCAGTGGACCAAGGACGACTACCCGCCGCTGAAGGGCCCGACGGTGTTCTCCTGCTTCCACTGCGGCGGCGGCTCGACGATGGGCTACAAGCTCGCCGGCTGCCGCGTGCTCGGCGGCGTCGAGATAGACAAGCGCATGAGCGCCATCTACGTCGCGAACCACGCGCCCGAGCACGAGTACCTGATGGGCGTGCAGGAGTTCGCGGACATGGACGACAAGCTGCTGCCGAAGGAGCTGTTCGAGCTGGACGTGCTCGACGGCTCGCCGCCGTGCAGCTCGTTCTCGATGGCCGGCTCGCGCGAGAAGAAGTGGGGCGAGGCGTCGAAGTTCCGCGAGGGCCAGGCGGTGCAGGTGCTCGACGACCTGTTCGGCCAGTTCCTCCGCGTGGCGGCCAAGCTCAAGCCGAGGGTCGTCGTCGCCGAGAACGTCAAGGGCATGCTCTCCGGCAACGCGAAGGGCTACGTGCGCGAGGTGATGGCGACGTTCAGGAAGATAGGCTACGAGCCGCAGCTCTTCCTCGTCGACGCGTCGCGCGCCGGCGTGCCGCAGGTGCGCGAGCGCGTCATCTTCGTCGCAAGGCGCGCGGACCTCAAACTGCCGCCGCTCAAGCTAGTGATGGACGAGCCGCGCATCCCGCTGAAGAAGGCGTTCGCGGACCTGCCCGAGGACAAGATGGAGGACCCCGGCAACCCCGAGCGCAAGCGCAAGTGGAACGGCGCGGGCGTCGGCAAGCACGCCACCAGCAACCCGCGCTGGGGCACCGCCGAGCCCGGCGGCACCACGAAGGTGATGCGCACGGGCCAGACGTTCGGCTTCTTCCGCAAGGCGTCGCCGTTCAGGCCGGCGCACACGCTCCAGGCCGGCGCGAACCTGTGGCACTGGGCGCACCGACGGCTGCTCAACAGGCGCGAGGTCATCAGGGTGAGCTCATTCCCCGAGGACTACGACTTCGGCGACGAGCACCCGCACTACGTCTGCGGCATGAGCGTGCCGCCGTTCCTCATGCAGCGCATCGCGCTCGCCATCCGCGAGCAGTGGCTCGGGTAGCTCGCGGTTGACCGGGCGCGCCGCGCGCGGCACACTGCGGTGAGGAGCACCCTCACCCATGGCGAAGAGAAACGGACCCACAGACGGCTCGCGGTACAAGCGGGCCAAGCCCAGCGGCAACCACCAGAAGCCCGAGAAGAAGAACCCCAACAAGGCCGCCGGCGAGACGCTGCTCACGCCGGAACTCCAGCGCAAGCTGGTCACGCTCATCAAGGTCGGCAACTACGCCGAGGTGGCCGCGCGCGCGTGCGGAATCAGCAAGGACACGTTCTACAAGTGGCTGCTGCGCGGCGGCAAGGGCGAGGAGCCGTTCAAGTCCCTAACTGACGCAGTAGAGGACGCGGCGGCCGAGGCGGAGTCGCGCGACGTGCTCCACATGGCGAAGCACGCGTCGAGGCACTGGCAGGCGGCGGCGTGGAGGCTCGAACGGAAGAACCCCAAGAAGTGGGGGCGCAGGGACTCGCTTGAACTCACCGGCGACGAGGACAAGCCCATCGCGGTGCGCGGCGCGAAGGTCGACCCGAGCAAGCTCTCCGTCGAGGAGCGCGCGCTGCTCATGAAGCTGCGCGACAAGATGCGCGTCGAAGACGACGACGATGAGTGAGCGCATCAAGACCGTCATCCCTACGCCCGACCTGCGACTGGAGTTCAAGCTGGAGCCCAACGAGGACATGACGCTCACGTGCATCATCTGCGGCTTCAACCGCTGCTCGCTCGGCTTCATGGTGCGCAGCAAGCGCGCGGGCAAGCGCTCATGGTACGGCGTCCACAAGGACTGCCAGCTCGACCACTGGCTCGACAATGGCTAGCGCGGCGGAGCGCATGCGCGCGGACGAGAACGCGGAGTGGCTCTACGACTGGCCCACGGTGTACGCGCGCCCGAACCAACTGGAGCCGCCCGGTAAGTGGAACACGTGGCTGCTGCTCGCGGGCCGTGGCTTCGGCAAGACGCGCACGGCGGCGGAGTGGATACGCTCGCGCGTCGAGCGCGGCAAGGCGAGGCGCATCGCATTGCTCGGGCGCACGTCGAGCGAGGTGCGCGACGTGATGATTGAGGGCGAGTCGGGGCTGCTCGCCGTGTGCCCGCCGTGGAACAAGCCCATCTACGAGCCGTCGAAGCGCCGGCTCACGTGGCCCGACGGCAGCATCGCCACGACGTTCACCGCCGACGAGCCCGACCAGTTGCGCGGGCCGCAGTTCGACACGGCGTGGGCGGACGAGCTGGCGTCGTTCAAGCACCTCGAAGCGTGGGACAACCTCCGCTTCGGCCTGCGCCTCGGCAAGCGCCCGCGCGTCATCGTGTCGACGACGCCGCGCCCGACGCAAATCATCCGCGACCTCGTGGCCGACGACTCGACGCACGTCACGCGCGGCTCGACGTACGACAACAAGGGCAACCTCGCCGAGGACTTCCTCAAGCGCATCGTCGCCAAGTACGAGGGCACGCGTCTCGGCCAGCAGGAGCTGCACGCAGAGATTCTCGACGACACCATCGGCGCGCTGTGGAAGCAGGCGCTCATCGACGAGCACCGCGTGCGGAGCGCGCCGTACCTACGGCGCATCGTCGTGGCCATCGACCCGAGCACGACGAGCAACGAGGACAGCGACGAGTGCGGCATGGTGGTCGCAGGCATCGACGACAAGGGTGATGGCTACATCATCGACGACATCAGCGAGGTGCTCTCGCCTGATGGATGGGCGCGCAAGGCAGTGAAGGCGTACAAGAAGCACGGCGCTGACCGCATCATCGCCGAGGCGAACAACGGCGGCGACTTGGTCGAGGTCACCATCCGCGCCGTCGACCGCAACGTGAGCTACAAGAAAGTCCACGCCTCGCGCGGCAAGGCAGTGCGAGCCGAGCCCGTGAGCGCGCTCTACGAGCAAGGCCGCGTGCATCATGTCGGCATGCACTCGAAGCTGGAGTCGCAGATGTGTACGTGGGTGCCCGGCATCAGCCCGAAGTCGCCCGACCGCATGGACGCGCTCGTGTGGGCCATCACCGAGTTGATGCTCGGCGCGGGCATGCAGATTGACTCGCTCGACCTCGACAGCGGCCACCGCGAGGCCCCGCACCGTATCACCTGACACGACCCAGCGTACATGCTAGGCTCGCGCTCATGGCGCTAGCGTTTCGCGGTGTGGCGGTTTTGCAATCTAGAATATTCCCGGTGCGTGCTGTAGATAGCTGGGCAATGAAGAACAAACACATCACGCTCGTCACGACGAAGTTGCCGGCGAACGTCAGAAGCTTCATGTGGGTCCGCAATCACCACTACGTCCAGCTCGAAGACGAAGAAGGCAACACCGTGAAGCTTCACGCAGGCGGCCTTCTTCGCGGCGTCTGCACGCAGTGCCACGAGGTGAACTTCGCGTCGAGCAACCAAGGCGCGATGGTATGCACGCACTGCCTCTCGCCGGTCGCATGGCAGTGGACCAAACCACAAATCGCTTTCGTTCCAGAACACGAGGCCACCTTCCTCGGCTTCGACACACCACAAATCGGCAAGCCCGCGCTGAGCATCATGCAGCGCGCGTGGCTGGTCATGTACACCGCAATCACCAAGCGCGCGCCCAAGGCATCGAGCGCGCCGAAAGACACCACCGTGCTTCCGAAGCCCGGTGAAATCGACGACGAGAAAACTCCCGTCGGCAAGCCGCCCACCGAGTAAAACCGACGAGAGACACGCCGTCGGTATTAGACGTCGCCATTGCGCAGCGAGTGTCTCTCGTGGCAGATTCTTTTCAGCGTTGCTTTTCGGCGCATGCCGAGAGCTGAACAGCCAGCACGCCGTCGTCTTCCGACAACCCCAAAAGGGAAACACACGCGTGGCTGAACTGAACTTCGACATCCTCGGAACAAGCGGCCTCTATCGCACCGGCGGCTATGTCCTCGAAGAGTTCATGCGCCAGCTCAAGGGCCCGCGCGGTCTTGAGCTGCTCAAAGAGTTCACGCACAACAACCCGCAAGCCGGCGCGATACGCTCGCTGCTTCACTCGCTCGTGCGCCAGGTCCAGTGGGACGTCGAGCAGGCGAAAGAACCGTTCGACACCATGCAGGCCGAGCGCTCCGCGATGTTGCTGGAGACCGCGCGCGACGACATGGAGCACACGTGGCACGACTTCATCGCCGAGGCTCTCTCGATGGTGGAGTTCGGGCACGCCGAGCTTGAGGTCATCTACAAGATGCGCCGGGGCTGCGATGACGTGAAGATGCTCAACTCGAAGTACGAGGACGGGCTCATCGGCTGGCGCAAGATGGAGCTGCGTGCGCAGGACTCCATCGAGCGCTGGGAGTTCGACAAGGACACCTTCGACCTCAAAGGCATGTGGCAGCGCGACAACTACGTCTCGCGCTACGTGTTCATCCCTATCGAGCGTCTCGTTCACTTCCGCACCGAGAAGTTCAAGAACAACCCCGAAGGGCGCTCGCTCTTCCGCAACGCCATCATCCCGTACCTGCGCCTCAAGCACATCGAGGACGTCGAGGCTATCGGCATCGAGCGCGACCTCACGGGCTTGCCCACGATGGAGGTGCCGTCGGACATCCTCCACCCGAACGCATCCGCAGACAAGAAGGCGCTGCGCATCGCCATCGAGCGCATGCTCGGCGCGGTGAAGAACAACGAGCGCGGCTTCGCGCTCGTGCCGTCGTCGAAGAACCCAGACGGCACCGACAGCGGCTGGCTCTTCAAGCTCATGGCGTCGCCGGGCCAGCGAGCGCTTGACATCACGAAGGTGAAGGACTCGTTCAAGACGGACATCCTCCAGGTCTTCCTAGCGCAGTTCATGCAGATGGGCGTGCAGAGCAACGCCGTCGGCAGCTTCGCGCAGCACGACAGCGCCACGAACCTCTTCGGCCTCGCGCTCGGCGCGCTCCTCGACAACATGGAGGAGACCATTAACCGAGGTCCCGTCGACAACCTCATGGAGCTGAACAGCTTCAACCCGAAGGACTACGCGCACTTCAAGCGCGGCGACGTGGAGACGCCGGACTTGGAGAAGCTCGGCAACCTGCTGGAGAAGCTCTTCGTCGTCGGCTTCGTCGGCCCCGAGAGCGAGAAGCTCAAGCAGAAAATCTACGACCTCGCGAAACTGCCTTACGAGGCGAAGAGCGAGGCCGCGCAAACGCCGGGCGGCGTGAAGACCGCCGACCAGCTCATCGAGGAACACCTACCAACCGGTTTGCCGGGTGCCGCAGAACAAGGCGTCGCACCGGGCGAAAGCGGCGGCGTCAAAACCGCCGACCAACTCGTGGCCGAGCACCTGCCGGGCGGATTGCCGAGCGCACAAGGAGCGCAGCCAGGCGCGCCCGCAGGGGCTCCCACGAACACCACGACGCCTCCAGGCGCGACACCCTCGGTCAACGGCGCGCTCGTAGGCGCGGACCAGAAGGTCGCCGACACGGCGATGAACGGTGCGCAGCTCGCGGGCATGCTCGCCATCGTGCAGGCCGTCACCGAGGGAACCATCCCACGCGACTCGGGCTTGGCCCAGTTGCAAATCGGCTTCAGGCTGTCGCCCGAGGACTCCGAGAAGCTCATGGGCAGCGCGGGCGCTGGCTTCACGCCGACCGCGAAGCCAGCACCGGCGTTCGGTGGCGGAGGCTTCGGCGGCAAGCCGGGTGCTCCACCGAAAGGCGCTGACGACATCGTAGGGGAGCACCTGCCTGGCGGCTTGCCCAAATGACGGTGGCTCGACCGCCAGACCCGCGCGTCGTCGCGCGCATCGCTGAGGTGTGGCGCGCGCTCGCGCACGCCATGCTCACGCCCGACGTACTTCGTGATATGCTCAGCTCATTGCAGCGCCGCGACTTGAACGGCGCGCTTGCGGCGCTGCCCAACCTTGCTGACCCCCGCGACGCGCGTTCGTCCGAAATCAAGGCGGGGCTCACGCACGTGATGAACGGCGCGCTGAAGAACGCGTTCAAGTTCAGCGCTGACAAAGAGTACAAGCGCGTCGGCTCCGGCATACGCGTGGCGAAGGCGAAGGAGCCCGCGCTCAATCGCTTCGCGGAGGTACCGCACGATGACGAGTTCATCTTCAACCGTTCAGCAGACCTCGTCGTGGATATTGGAGACGAGCAGCGCGACAATCTCCGGAACACACTCGCGATGCGTTTTGACCCTGACGTCCGGCCAGAGAACGTCATACGCGACATCAAGTGGGTCGTCGGACTCACCGACCGAGAGAGCACCGCAGTCTTCCGTCGAGAAGAAAGTATGCGAGCTGCTGGAGTACCTGAAAGACGTATCCAGACAGCGGTCGCGCGCTATTCGGACGAACTACACCAACGGCGCGCCGAGAGAATCGCGCGCACCGAGACCGTCTCCATCGAGACCCAGGCCCGCGACACAGCGTGGCAAGTAGCACGCGCCGACGGGCTCATCCCCGACAACGCCAAGAAGGAATGGGTCGCGAGCGCGAGCGCGTGCAAGGACCTGTGCAAGAAGCTCGACGGCGTGAAGGTGAAGCTCGACGGTCACTGGCTCTCGCCCGTTGACGGTCGCATCATCAAGGGTCCGCCCGCGCACCCGCACTGCGAGTGCTCCACCGTGTTGAGGGTCGCATGAGCCTAGCGCAAATCACCGGTGACGACGACGCGCACATCGCGAAGGTGGACGCGCAGGGCGCGCTGCTCACCAACATCAACTCGGTGCTCACACCGGCGCAGTTCGACACCATTGAACTCGGCTACACGGGCAGCGACCTCACCACCGTCGTCTACAAGCTAGCGACCGTGGTCGTCGCTACGCTCACGCTCACGTACGCCGACGGCAAGCTGTCGACCGTGGTGAGGTCGTAATGGCTCTGAAGTTCCTATTCAACGCGCTCTCCGGCAAGTTCGACTTGGTCGATAGTGGAGGCGGCGCGGTCACCAACCCGCTGACCGCCGACCTCGACGCTGATGGTTTCAAGGTCGTTAATCTGCTAGACCCCACAGCAGACCAAGATGCAGCGACGAAGAAGTACGTGGACGACAACTCGGGCGGCGGTGGCGGCTCGGGCAACAGTTATTTTCCCGGAGGATGGTGATGCCTAAAGCAACGAACGCCTGCAACAGTCTCTTGGCCCTGCTCTTCAACGCAACGACGTGGAACCTCCTCGCCGAGAACGACAGCACGTCACCGGCGACGAACCTCTACCTGTCGCTGCACACCGCTGACCCTGGCGTCGGCGGCTCGCAGCTCACGAACGAGACGACGTACACCAACTACGTGCGGCTCGCGGTCGCGCGCACCACAGGCGGCTGGGACATACCGAGCGGCGGCGCAACGCAGAACGCTGCGCTCGCTCAGTTCGCGCAGTGCGGTGCGTCCGGCGCGACCATCACCCACGTCGCCATCGGCACCGCATCGGCTGGCGCTGGTACGGTGCTCTACGCGGGCGCTTTGAACGCGCCGCTCGCCGTCGCGAACTTGATTCAGCCGCAGTTCGCTGCGGGTGCGTTGACGGTGACCGAGGCATGATACCCCGCTACCGCGTCGACGAGAGCGGAGCGCTCGTCCCGGACGAAGCCGGCGACGTCGTGCTCTACCGCGACTACTTGGCCGACGAAGGTAACTGGGTGCCGTTCGAGGACTACAAGCAACTGGACGAGCAATTCAAAGAGATGCTCGCGAGCTTGAGGAAGAAATGAAAAACGTAGCCGACCCCCTACGCAACAGAGTGAAGTACAAGTGCGCCGAGTGCGGCGAGCGCGTCGTCGTCACCGACGGAAAAATCGAGCGCTCGTGCAAGCACGAGAACGTGGCTGTCCTTGCCGACATCAGCGCGACCGCCACCGGCGAGTCGCAGGTGGCCGGGTAACAAGTGCCTGGCTTTGCGAACTACGGTGACTACGTCGGTGCCATCGTCAACGGGCAGACGTCGTTCTGTAGCTTCCGCAAAGTTCCGTCGCAAGCGACCGTCGCCAACCGGTGGGTCGACCTGTCGATGGCCGCCGGCAACCCGCCGCCGAACTACTACGCCAGCTCGCCGCTAGTCGCCGCCGTACTCGACGGGCAGCGCGGCATCTTCCACGGTGCGGACAAGGCCCCACGCAACAAGCACCTCGCGCGTGCGCACTTGCAGACGCCGACGGCTGGCTTGCTCGGGATGTACATGCTGCTCGACTACCTGCTCTACTACCCGTTCATCGACGGTGATGAGTCGGACGTGCAGGTGATGGACAACACCGTCACGCTCCCGCGCTACTCCGACGGCGCTGGCGTGCAGGCGATGTTCGTGTGCGTCGCGCCTACGGCTGGAGGCGGGCAGTTCACGTTCGACTACGTCAACCAGGACGGAGACACGAAGACGAGCCCGGTGCATTTCTACACCACGACGGCGGAGGGCATCACATCGTTGCTCACGTCGCAACCTGCGAGCAACGCGGCGCTCGGCCCGTTCCTCCGACTGGCGAGTGGTGACAGCGGCATCCGCTCCATCGTGAGCTTCACCAACACCGTGCTCAACGGCGGCCTCGGTACGCTCGTGCTCGTGAAGCCGCTCGCCGACTTGGCCATCCGCGAAATCAACACGCCCGCAGAGTTCTCCTTCGCCGACCAACGCTCGCCTGGACCGCGCGTCTACGACGGCGCGTACTTGCACCTCATCATGAATTGCGCCGCGACTGTCGCGGCAGGAACCCTCACAGGCTTCGGCCAGTTCGTGTGGGGATAGGGAGAACGCCATGGGCTACACATCCGACGACGACATGCTGAACCAAATGACCGTGAACGGAAAGCGCGGTCGCATCGACTTCGTCAAGAGCACCGCGCCCGTCCACACGGCGGGCGGCTGGCACATGCTCACCGGCCTCAACGGCAACCCGAACGCGGGCACCTTCCCCGGCACCGACCTGCTCTTCCAGTCGTGCTGGGAGACGAGCGGTGACGGCACCGTCGTCATCGGCCCGCAGCACGGCGGCGCAGTGAGCCCGGCGACGAAGCACTTGCTCTCGCTCAAGGCGATGATGGTCGCCGCCGCTGGCGCGCCGTGGGTCGCAATGCTTGTGGACTTGCAGGGCTACTACCGCATGAGCACCACGAACGTGACCGGCACAGGTTCGCGCTCGCTCATCAACAGCAACACGTTCACGGCGTCGAGCAGCTCCGGCTTGCTGCTCACGTACACGAACGACTTCAACACGCTGACGAAGGTGCGCTTCAGCAACTCGGGCGGCGCTTTGCCGACCGGTTTGTCCACCCTCACCGACTACTGGCTCGTGCGCGTCAGCTCGACGACCGCGCGCGTTGCGACGTCGCTCGCGAACGCAATCGCCGGCACCGTCGTGGCGTACACTGACGGCGGAACAGGAACGCACACGCTCCGAATCGAGACGCGCTCGGGTGGCGTGGGTAACCAAGCGTTCTTCATCACGCAGACCGCGCCGACTGCCGGCGGCCCGAACCTCACGGCTAGCGCCTACGACGACGTACTAAGCACGCCGGGCTCCGGCACGCGCGCCTTCCAAGGCACGCCCAACATGGGCGCGGCTGCCGACGCGTACGCTTGTCGCATCCTGCACAGCGGCAACGCGACCGGTCGCTTCGGTCCGTTCCTCCCGCTACAAGCTGCGGACACCGGTGTCGCACGCATCAACTCGTTCACGTGGTCCGGCGGCACTGCTTACACCGGCTCGGGCGTCATCGCGCTCGCCATCGTGAAGCCCATCGCAGAAATCCCTATCCCAGTGACTGGTATCATGACCGAGCGCGACCTGCGCTCGCAGCTCGTGAGCCTGCCGAAAATCGACGACGGTGCGTGTCTTCAGTGGATGCTCTTCGGCACCGGCGCGACGACGACCGCCAGCCCGTTCATGGGCGTCGCCGAGTTCGGGTGGGGAGGCTAAGTGGCGCTCATCGTCAACGGTGTTCGGCTCGCGCAAGGCAACGCTCGATACATGGGCGGCAGCGGCGCAACGAGCGGGCAGTACACTTCGGGTCGTGCCCCGATGTGGAGCCCAGGCGCGCGTAAGAACTTCGCCCTCGGCGAAGCGCGAGTGCAGGACGTGACCAACCGAGCCGCAGTGCCAGAGGGCTACCTGCATCCTACAGCGTGGGCCATGCCTCAGAAGAGCGGAGGCATGGCATCGCGCGGGCGCGTGGCTGGAGCCGGCGACGTGACGAGCGGCAACCTGGCCGGGGGCCTGAATGCGGTCGCACCACTCACAGGCTCTGGCGACATCACCAACGCTGCGCTCGGGCTCATCCTGTCGGCGGTCGCGAACATCACTGGCTCTGGCACATTGAGCGCAGCCATCGTCGGCAAGCTCGAAGCTGCGGCGGCGCTCACTGCCAGCGGCGATTTGACTGCCGCGCTCGGCGCGATGGCCGGCCTGCTCGCGTCGCTCGCCGGCAACAGCTCGATGTCCGCTAACCTCATCGCCAAGGCGTTCATGAGCGCCGGCATATCCGTCACCGGCGAGCTGCTCAGCACGGCGAACGTAGGCGACGCAGTCTTCAACTCCATCATGGAAGCCGGCTTCTCCTACGGCGACGCCGTTCGCATCCTCACTGCCGTCGCCGCAGGCAAGACGACCATCGTGCCTGGACCTGGTGCTACCGCAACAGTTACCTTCCGTGATGTGAACGACACGAAGGACCGCGTCGTCGCAGACATGGACGGCAGTGAACGTTTGGACGTCACGCTAGACGGCGAATAGGGAGCAACATGACCGACGTATCCAAGGGCATTTTGAAGCCAGGCTTCGACGAGAAGACCATCAAGCAGAACATCGACTACCTCGTCGTCACCGGGCACACGCTCGAAGAGTCGAAGGTCATCGCCGAGGCGTACGCGCAGAGCTGGAGGGAGTTCAACGGCGACGTGCCTGCACCATCGCCGATGTCGTCCAACAACTTCGTCGTGCCGGCTGGCTCGCACACGTTCATCCTACCGAACGTCACGTCGCTCTCGCCGGTCAACCACGTCGAGAAGAACTACGCGCGCAAGCACAACGCGCTGCCTGAGCAGAACGGCGACTTCCACGTCGTCGGCAAGGGCCGCGTGCTCGTGGTGAAGGGCGCACCGACTCCAGCCGAGGAGCTGCGCGGCGAGCCGTTCGTCAACGCCGACCGCGCCGCGCTGGAAAAGCACGTACTCGCTCCGCTCGGCGTCGAGCGCGCCGACGTGGTGCTCGCGTGGTGCAGTGGACCGGCGGGCGAGGAAGCGTTGGAGGCGTTCATCAAGAGCGCCAACCCGGACGTCATCGTGTGCATGAGCGACGAGACTCACCTCGTGAAAGACAAGCGCTCGTGGAACCTCCCGACGCTCGACGAAGTGCGCGGCGACGTGGTGAAGTTCGGCGAGGAGCTGGGGCGCAAAACGGCGGCCATCAGAAAGCGCCTTGACGTCACCTCACACCGCCAGGCATACTCAGTCCAACTCGTCGCTAAGGGCGCTACGCCGACCGACCGAGCCACCATAGACACGCTGATTCACAAAGCCGACCCCATCGAGCGCGTGGTCTACGGAGTGGTGCTCGACCCTTACACGGTCGACACGCAAAGCGACTGGGCGCCGCCCAGAGAAATCCGAAAGACAGCGCACGACTTCCTGACCAAGAGCGGCGGCGTAGGGCTCCACCACAAGGAGACCGTCTACGACGCACGAGTGGTCGAGAGCTTCGTCGAGGACTACCCACCCGGCGAGCTGGAGAAGGCGAACCTCAACCTCCCGCACAGAGTCTACTCCCGCAAGTACAGCAACGGGCAAGTGGTTCACTCGGGAGCTTGGGTCATCGGCGTGCAGCTCAGCGACCGCCTCTGGAAGAAGTTCGAGGCGGGAGAGATTGCGGCCTTCTCCATGGAGGGTTTCGGCAAGCGCATCCCGATTGAGCACAGAAGCGAGATGCCGAACGTTACGTGCGTGGAACTAGGAGAGGTTGGCAATGTCTGGAACGGCAGGACGAGTGACCAAACTGACTGACATCGAGACGCTCGTCGTCTCGCTCGTTCAGCGCGGAGCCAACCGCAAGAAGTTCGGCGTCAAGAAATCAGAGGGAGAACAAGACATGGCCACAGTCGCCCAACTCATCGCGCAGGTCATCACGAAGGGCGAGCTGCCCGTCGATGACGCGGCCTTCGCGGAGAAGGTGAAGCAAGTAGGGTTGACCGACCCGCAAGCCATCGAGGCCGCGAAGGCTCTCGTGAAGATTGCGGCGGCCTACCAGGACATGGGCGCGTTCGGGAAGTTCGTCAGCGAAGTGCTGCCGGGCCTCATCGGACAAGCCACTGGCGCACCGCCGGACTCCGGCGACAAGCCGCCGGGCGATGCGCCTCCACCGTCGACGGACAAAGCTCCGCCGACCGAGCCGGGCAAAGACAAGCCGGTCGATACCCCGAGCGCCGGCAACAAAGAGCCAGCGCCCGGAGAGAACAAGCAACCACCGGCGGATTTTCCGACGGAGAAAAAGGAGCCACCGATGTCGAAGGACGACAAGACGAACGCCGGAAACGGCAACGGGGCCACGACGGACGTGGCGAAGCAGGCGAGCGACGAGAAGGTCACCCAACTCGAAACGCTCATGAAGTCCCAGCAAGAGGCCTTCACCGCGACCATCGCCAAGCTGGAGAAGCAAGCGAAGGACCGCGATGAAGCTCAATTGCTCAAGGACTGGGTCGTGAAAGCCAAGGACGAGCTGAAGTTCGTCCCAGGTAAGAGCGCCCAAGAGCTGGGTCAAATGCTCTTCGACGCCGAGACGAAAGTCTCGAAGGAAGCTGCCGAGTTGCAGTTCGGCGTGCTGAAGGCATCGAGCCTCGCGCTCGCCAAGAGCGCGCTGTTCCAGCCGAGCGGCTCGCAGCCGCACGGCAACGCCTCCGCCGCTGGCGGCAACGATGCGCTCTCGCGCATCAACAAGAGCGCGACCGTCATGTTGGAGAAATCCGACATCCTCAAAACGGAGCTGCCAGGCATGGTGGGCGTGCAGTCCATCGTGAAGAGCGAAATCCAGAAGGCCATGTCGGTCGCGAAGGCGTTGGAGTTCGACCCCGAACTCTACACCGACTACCTGCGGGAACACCCGCAGCAATCGGGCAGCCGCTTCGCCGGCTAACGGAAGCTGAAGCAGAACCACAAACGTTCGTCATTGACCGTTAGCTCGGTCAGAAAAATGGAGTAGCAAAATGGCTTTTGAAGGACCACAACTGCGACTCGCTGGCGTCGTGAGCGGCGACATCGCTCTCACGGCCAGCCAGTTCCGCTTCGTGCAGTACGGCACCACGCCCGCAGGGGCGATGGTGCGCGCGGCAACCGCCGGGCAGAAGGGCCTCGCTGGCGTCATCCAAGACACGGGTGCCGTTGGCGACCCCGTGTGCGTCGCCGGTGGCGGCGTCACCAAGGTGGAGGCCGGCGTCGCGATTGCGACTGCGGGCTTGCCGCTCATGACCGACTCCGTCGGTCGTGCAATCACTGCGGCTGCCGGCGTCGGCAACCACATCTATGGCTACTCTCTGGAACCCGCAGCGGGCGCTGGTTCCAAGATTGCCATGGTCTTCGCTTACCACGGCCCGGTCACCAACGCTTCGTAAGCGGGAGGATAGAAGAACATGCCGCAACCAACACTCAGCGACGTTCACGTCAACAAACCGCTCACCGACCTGTCGGTGGCCTACACCGGCACGCTCGAAACGGTGGCCGACAAGGTCTTCCCGTACGTGCCGGTCGACAACAAGTCGGACAGCTACTTCGTTTACCCGAAGGGCAACTGGTTCCGCATCCAAGCTCGCAAGCGCGCGCCTGGAACCGAGTCGGTCGGGTCGGGCTACGACCTGCAAACCGCCACGTACACGTGCGACGTCAACGCGTTGCACAAGGACGTGGACGACCAAATCCGCAGCAATGCGGACCCGGTCCTCAACATGGACGCCGACGCCAGCCGGTTCGTCACGCAACAGCTCACGCTGAAGCGCGACTACGACTTCGCGGTGACGTTCTTCGCGCTCAACACCTGGACGGGTTCGAGCACGGGCAACGACATCGTTCCCGGCAACAAGTGGGACACCGCCAACGGTGACCCCATCAAAGACATCCGCAAAGAAATTCGCGCGATGAAGAAGAAGACGGGCATCAAGCCGAACAAGATGGTGTTCGGCGCTGCGGCCTGGGACGTCGTGCTCGACAACCCGGCGGTCATCGACCGCATCAAGTACGGGCAGTCGAGCCCGAACAACCCCGCGTTCACCAACGAGCAGACCATCGCGGCCATCCTCGGCCTCGAACAAATCGTGGTCGCGGACATCGTGTACAACACGTCTGAAGAAGGCGCGGCGGACTCGATGGACTTCATCTTCACCGAGGACTCCGCGTTGCTGTTGTACGCGGCGGCCACGCCCGGCATCTTGATGCCGAGCGCCGGCTACATCTTCACCTGGCGCCAGTACCTGTCCGCGACGTCCGGCCTGCGCATCATGCGCATGCGCAACGACCTCGCGCGCAGCGACCGCATCGAGGGTGAGATGGCCTACGCGATGAAAATCGTGGCCTCCGACCTCGGAGTGCTCTTCAAGACCGTCGACACCTAAGCTGTCGCAACAGGCTTCCTCCCTGGGGTGAGAGGATACGAGACACATGCGTTCAATGTTGTGTCGCTGGCCGGGTACGGCTTACTCTCTCACCCAGAAGGAGATTCAAATCATGGCGTACGTAGCAGGCAAAACAATCAAGGTCGTTCGCGACGGTCAAACCATCGAGCTGCAACCCGGCGCACCCGTGCCGGAATGCACGAGCTGGAGCACGTTCAAGGCGTGCCTCAACACCGGCCACATCGTGTGGCAGCCGCTCGGCAAGGACGAGAAACCACCGAAGGGCTTCCCCATCCACGCGTCGACGAAGTCGGACGCGGACGAGGACGACGAGGACGACAAGGTCCGCGTCGCTCCCATCGTCGCGGCCAAGCCGCCGAAGCGCGCAAAAATCCAAAAAGAGAAGCGGGCGTAAATGCCGTACACGGGTGCTCCAACTGCCGGGTCGACGGACGAGCTTAGGTTGCTCGTCGGCGACACCGACTTGACCGACGAGCAATTGTCGGACGCGGAGTACACGTACGTCCTCACGAACTTCGGCAGCGGGCAGGTGGGCGCGGCGCAAGCCTCCCGCATGCTCGCTGCCAAGTACGCGCGCCTGCGCGACGTGAGCGTCGGCGACGTTAGCGAGAGCGCGTCGCAGATGTACGACCACTACGAAGCGCTTGCCGCGAAGCTCGAACAGAAGGGCGCGACGCTCGCGCTGCCCACCATGGGTGGCGTCGAAGTGTCAGCCGTTGCTGCTGCCAACGTCGACGCGAGTCAGGTGCAGCCAGCGTTCAAGCGCGACCAGTTCGACAACCCGAGAGGCGTCTCGAACAACGACCCATTCGACAACGGCGGCGGACTCTAACCGTGGCTGGCAAAGCCAAGCTCACGGGCGACTTCTCCAAGCTCGACGAGCTGGTGAGGCGCATCGAGGCGGGCAAGGCAACCGTCAGCATAGGCGTCCACGCCGAGGATGCTTCGCGCGTAGACCCAGGCAGCGGGCTCACCAACGTGCAGCTCGCCAACATCCACGAGTACGGTACCGAGCACCTGCCGGCGCGCTCCTTCGTGCGCGCGCCGCTGCGTGAAAACAAACAGAAGTACAAGGCGCTCGGCGCGACGCTCATGCGCAAGTACGTCAAGGGCGACGTGCGCACGCTCCAGGCGGCCATCATGCCGCTCGGGCTGATGATGCTCGGCGACATGCAGGCGCGCCTGCTGCGCGGCATTGCACCGCCGCTCATGCACGACACGGTCGAGGCGAAGAAGCGCAAAGGCTACCCGCGCCCGCACGTGGCGCTCTACGCCACAGGCTCGCTCTACGCCGCCATCAAGGTGCGCTACGAAGGCACCGTCCGAAAGGGCGGAGGCGGTGGCGGCAAGAAGGGCGGTGGAGGCGGCGACCCGACGCTCGGCTACGGCAACAAGTCGCCCAGCGGCTACGGCAACGGGGCGGGCTACTGATGAGCAGCACCTTCGCCAACATCAACTTGCAGAACGGTGCTGGCTCCGCGCTCAAGCGTCTTTCGCAGCGCGCGAAGCTACTGCTCACTCGTTACGAGGTCGGCGGCTCATGGGTCGACGGGCGCTGGGTCGACGGCTCGCAGACGCCCGTGGAGTTCATGGGTGTCGCGCAATCGTACACCGACGAGAAGCAGGAGCTGCCAGAAGCTCAGCGCGCGAAGCGCCTCATCAAGGTGTGGAGCACGAGCGAGCTGCGGCCTATTCGACGCAGCGAAGGTCGTCCAGGCGACGTCATCACGTGGAACGGCGCACCGTACGAGGTGTCCCTCTTCTGGGACCGCTCGAACGACGGCAACTACTGGACCGCTGTCTGCACGGCGGTGGACCAATGACGACGCCCTCCGGCATGGCCTGGCGCGCAATCGAGAACGCATTCTGCGCGCTCATCAAGGAAGCGACCGGCATCCCGTCGGTCTGGAGCTTCGGCTCAGGGCCGCAACCGAACCGACCATACGCGCGATTGCAGTGGCTGTCGTTCGGCAACATCGGCGACAGCGGATACGCCGAGGAGTACAACGCGACGACCGGCAAGGTCGAGCGCAGCTACTACGCCTCGCGCACGGCGCAGGTCGACATCCAGGTCATCACCGACGACTTGCGCGCCGATAAGAACAGCATGTCCTACGTGGACGCCATCTCCATAGTGCTCGACATTGCCGAGGCTGCGCAGCGCTGGCTTGCGCCAGTGGGCGTTGCTGTGTCAGACTTCAGTGGAGCGCGGAACCTCGACGCAGTCGAAGACGGAGCTAAGCCCGTCAGCCGCACCTCACTCACCGTAAATTTGAACATCGCCGTGAACGTGGACGCCGCCTTCACGGTGCCGTCAATCGAAGAAGTGCAGGGCACCGGGCAAGTTCTCGGTGGAGTGAAAACAGACAACGGCGGGCCTTTTACCGTCGAAGGAGATTAAATGGCTGGGCTAGACGACATCATCAATCTGTCCATCACCATCCAGTCGAGCACCATCACGCAGGCTGGCTTCGGCACGCCGATGGTCCTCGACTACAACACGCGGTACAGCGACGTGCGAGTGCGCTCGTACACCTCGCTCTCCGGCATGGTGAACGACGGCTTCGCGACAACCGACCCGGCCTACGTCGCGGTCAGCCAAATCTTCTCGCAGAACCCGCGCCCGCAGTCGGCCAAAATTGGCCGCCGCGCGCTCGCTCCTGCGCAACGCTTCGAGCTGACGCCGCTGACGGCCATCAGCACCACGTACAAGTTCAGCATGGCCATCACCGGCGGCTCGACTCAGACGGTGCAGTTCGTCTCCAGCGCCACGGCGACCGCCGTCGAAATCATCAACGGGCTCAGTGCCGCCGTCGCTGCCTTGAATGGTTACAGCGCAGCGGCGCTGACCGCGTCGAACCAGACGACCTTCCTCCGCATCCTCGGCCCGGCGACGGGACCGAAGTTCAAGGTGGAAGCCATCAACGCAAACTTCAGCACCTGGAAGGACACCACCGCAGACGCTGGTGTCGCGACCGACCTCAACAACATCGAGTTGGAGGACGCCGACTGGTACGGCTTCATCGGCACATCTAAGGGCGAAGATGAAATCAAAGCCGAGGGCGCCTGGGTGCAGAGCCGCCGGAAGTTCTTCGTCGGCGGCACCATGAACCAAGACGTCATCGTCTCTGGCTCCAGCGACGTTGCCTCGTACATGAAGAACCAAGCGTACACGCGCTCGGCCATCTTCTGGAACGACGGCCACATGGACCAAGACGACGCCGCGTTCCTCGGGCGCTGGCTGCCGTTCACGCCGGGCTCGGAGAGCATGAAGTTCAAGACGCTCGCTGGCGTCGGCGCGACGAAGCTCACCGACTCGCAGCTCGCGCAGCTCCGCGCCAAGAACGCGAACTTCTACATCACCGTCGCCGGTGTGAACACGACCGAGGAAGGCAAGACCTGCCAGGGCGAGTTCCTCGACACCATCCGGTTCGTCGACTGGCTCTACGCCCGCATGCAGGAGGCCATCTTCGCGGTCCTCACGCAGCAGGCGAAGGTGCCGTTCACGGACCCTGGCATCGCGCAAATCGAGTCGGCCATCCGGTCGGTCTTGCAGCGCGGCGTCGAGGCCGGCGGCCTCGCGGAGTCGCCGCAGTACGCGGTCACCGTGCCGAAGGCGGCCTCGGTCGACAGCGTCAACAAGGCAGCGCGCATCCTGCCGAACGTGACCTTCACCGGCACGCTCGCGGGTGCCATCCACAACTTGGTCATCGCCGGCACAGTGTCGGTCTAAGGAGAAACGATGGGAGCGAAACTTTCAGCATACGACCCGGCACAGGTCTCCATCGTTTTCGGTGGGGCCCTCATCCAGGGAACCGTCTCCGGCAGCCGCGTCAAAATCGGCTTCCAGGAACGCTTCAAGAAGACCGTCGGCACCGACGGCGAGGTGGCGCGCTCGAAGAGCAACGACAAGACGGTGATGATTACCGTCGAGCTGCTCCAGACGTCGCTCTCCAACGACATCTTGATGGCCTTCCACTTGGCCGACGACGCCGCGCCGAACGGCGTGGTTGTGCCGTGCATGATTAAGAACTTGCTCGGCACATTCCTCGTCAACGCGCCCGGCGCGTGGATTGTGGGATTGCCGAAGGAAGTGAACTACGCGGCGGAAGTCGGCGGCAACTTGTGGGTCATCGACACCGGTCAAGCCACGAGCTTCGTCGGCGGCCAAGTCAGCCTGACGTAAAATAGCGCGAGTGTTTTCGGACGCTCGCCGACATAGAAGTCCTCGACTACAACCCCAGGAAGGAAGGTGTCCCGATGTCGTTCGCCGAAGGAAGCCCACAGACCACCATCAACGAAGTGGTCTACAAACTGCGCCCGCTCCCACCGCCCGAGGCGCTCAAGCACGGCACCAAGCTGGCGGCAGTGCTCGCCGGCCCGGCAGTGCAGAAGGCATTCAGCGAGTTCAAGCTCCCGGACAAGGACGAGGAGAACAAGTGGCTCGCGGCCATCCCGGCGCTGGGCAACCTCGTCGGCGAGGCGCTCAAGCACCTCGACAAGCCAGAGGTCCAGAGCGCGCTCGACGCGCTGTGGGGCACGGCTGTCATCGTCCACTCCGACGGCAGGGAGCAGGAACTCGGCCCAACGTGGAAGGGACACTTCCTCGGCAAGACCGCCGACATGGTGGCCTTCCTCAAGTGGGCTGCGCAGGAGCAGTACGGGGATTTTTTCAAGGCCATGCTCGGCTCGCCGCTGGCCGCTCTGAAAGAGCGTTTCGGGTCGCTCGCCTCCTTGCTACAGGCGAAGCGTCCCGCAGCATCCCAGAGCACCTAGCATGGCGCTACCCCATCATGCGGCTCGTCGCCGCAGGCTGGGCAACGGACGAGGAGATATGCAGGTCGTGGAGCTTGGCGAAGGTGTTCGACTACAACGAGCTTCTCGACATGCAAGAGGACTCGGAACTTAGGGCGGCAGAAGCGCGCAAGGACGCGACGGAGTTCGCCGGGGAGTAAAGGTTAGATGGCCGGCGGCGGGACAGAGACACTAGGCAACTTCCTCGTCAGCCTCGGCTTCTCGGTCGAGGGCGTCGACAAGCTCAAGCACGTCGTCCACGAGCTTGAGAACATGCGCGAGATTTTCGAGTCCATCCGCGCGCCATTCCACGCATTCAACGAAGCGCTCGAAGCGATGAAGACCATCGGCGAGGCGGTCATCGCCCCGTTCGAGGCCCTCTACGAGATGAGTGCGGAGTCCGCCAACGCCGCCGACCACCTCAACGACCTGTCGCACAAGCTCGGCATCAGCCGCGACGAGCTGGAGGAGTGGGGCTACGTCGCCCAGCTCACCGGCTCGTCCGCAGGCGAGATGCAGAACGCTCTGCGCATGCTCAACAAGGACATCGGCTCCGCCATCAACGGGAACAAGGAGGCGGTCGCGTCGTACAAGAAGCTCGGCGTCGAGCTGAAGGACGACACCGGCAAGTTCAAACAGGCCGGCGAGGTGCTCGGCGACATCCTCGGTGAGCTGTCGAAGATACCAGACGAGGCGAAGCGCGCCGCGAAGGGCATGGAGTTCTTCGGCAAGGGCGGAGCCAACATCCGCGAGCTGTTCGGCAAGAGCATCGAAGAAATCATGGAGATGCGGAAGGAGTTCGAGCAGCTCGGCGGGCGCGCGCCCGAGCGCCTGTTCAAACTCGGCGAGGCCTTCAACGACATGGGCGACCGGCTCAAGACGTTTCGCGAGGGCCTGAAGAACTGGTTCGCGCTCGGCTTCCAGCCAGTCATCAACGGCGTGATGAAGTGGTTCGAGGACCTCGCGCGCAAGTACGGGCCCGAGCTGCGCCTCTTCCTGTTCAACGTCGGCAGCACGCTCAACGAGATAGGTCAGGTCGTGGGCGGCGCTGTCGACACGTTCGTCGGCGCGCTCAAGACCATCGGCGACTACGCCGCGCCGCTCGGCGCAATCTTCCTCGCGCTCAAGGGCGAGGCCGTCGCAGCCGCCGTCAGCACCGTCGCCGCGTGGGCCGTAGCAGCCGCGCCGTTCATCGCGCTCTTCCTCGTGGTCGAGGACTTCCTCGGCTTCTTGCAGGGCAAGGACTCGGTCATCGGGACCATCATCGAGTCGTGGGACGAGTGGACCAACTCGCTCAACGAGACATCGCCCATCCTCGGCGGCATCATGGTGCTCATCGGCGAGATGGGCGGCGCGCTCAAGATGGCCGCGCTGTTCGTCGTCGACCTCGCCAACGCCTTCAGGGACGGCGGACTCACCGGAGTGTGGAAGGAGTTCACCGACTCGGTGCAGGTCGCGATGGACTTCTACAAGAACGCAGCCGGCGACACGCTCTCGTTCATCGGCGGCACCGTCGCCGACTTCATCGGCGCGTTCGTCGGCGGCTTCGAGCAGGCCGCGACCATCGTCAAGGACGTGGTGCTCTACGTCACCGAACTCATCGCGCTGTTCACCGAGGGCGGCATCAGCGCCGCGATGGAGAAGCTCAAGGAGGACTTCACCTCTGTGATGGGAGGCTTCAAGCAGATGTTCACGGAGTTCTTCGCGTACATCGGAGAGGCCGTCACCGGCGTCGCGTCGCGGATACTCGACAACCTCATCGGCCCGGTCAAGAGCGCGCTCGGCTCGCTCTTCGGCGGCGGCACCGTGGTCACGCCGAGCACGTCGTCCGTGAGCAACAGCTCGACGAGCATCAGCAACAGCTCCGCCAGCGCGAGCATCAACCAGACCATCAACGCCGCGCCAGGCATGGACGCGCGCGAGGTCGCCAACCAGAGCAGCGCCGCGATGAAGGACTTCCTCGCTAGCGAGCTGCGCGCGGCTTACCCGGCGGCCACACGATGAGCGGCCTCCTCCCATACCCGCAGAAGCGGACCAAGCTGACGGTGTTCGACGAGAACGACGTGCTCGTGTGGACGAAGGAAATCGACGTCACCAAGATGCAGCAGCACGAGAAGGAGATGATTATCACCGACCACCCGGTGAGCAAGGGCATCCCCGTCACGGACAACGTGAAGGCGAAGCCACGCCCGCTCGTGCTGGTCGCGATGTTCACCGACTTCCCGGCGAGCCCCGACGAGATAATCAAGAAGCTCGCCGCCGCGCAGAGCGCGACGGAGGTGAGCGACCAGCTCGACGAAATCATGGACCAGCAGTCCAACGGGTGGCGTTTCAAAATCGAGACGACGCGCCGCACCTACGAGAACATGCTGCTCCAGAAGAAGAGCGAGCCGGTCACGGTGGAGAGCAGCGGGCACGTCGAGGTCACGCTCACGTTCAAGGAAGTGCGCAAGGCCTCCTCGAAGCAGTCGCAAATCTCGAAGCCGAAGCGCGCCGAGAAGCAGAAGAAGAACGACAAGGGCGCGCAGCCGAAGCAGAAGCCGCCGGTCGAGCGCGCGAGCACGGTCGCCAAGAAGGGCTTGGACAAGACCATCGAGCTGGGCAAGAAGGCCCTGCAAAAGTTGGGGTTCTAACCATGTTCATGCTGCCGACGAGCAAGAGCAAGGACGACGACTTCTACTCCTTCAGCCAGGAGCTGGACGGCATCGACTACGTCTTCACGTTCTACTGGAACTCGCGCGCGAGCGCGTGGTTCCTCAGCCTCGCGCTCACCGACGGCACCGAGCTGCTCAGCGGGAACAAAATCACGACCGGCACCAACCTGTTCGAGTGGTGGGTGGACCAGGTCAACACCTTCCGTGGTGCTCTCCTCGTGCGCGACTCCAGTGGCGCGGACGCAGACCCGGGCCGCTACGACCTCGCACCCGACGGGCGCTGCACCATCTACTACCTGGAGCAGGTCGACCTGCGCGCGCTGCGCGGGGACACCGACGACGAGGCGCTCGCCGCACTCGCCGCCATGGGTCTCACCGCTGCGGACCTCGCGGATGCGTCATGAGCGAGCTGCTGTTCGAGCGCGTGGTCAAGGTCAACATCGCGGACAATCTCCTCGAAGACTACGACTGCGAGTTCGAGGTGGTGCGCACGCTGGAGCCCGAGCCCAACACCGCCAAGATTAAAGTCTACAATCTGCCGGACGAGCTGCGCGCAGCGTGCCAGGGCTCGTCCGAGAAGGATAAGGCTGCGGTCTCCATCACGGTCGGCTACAAGCGCACCGCCGGGCAGGTGTTCGTGGGCGACGTGCGCTACGCCCCGAGCGCCGTGGTCGGTGCCGACTGGGTCACCATCATCGAGGCCGGCGACGGCGAGAAGGATTACAAGAACGCCCAGGTCGCGCTCACGTGGTCCAAGGGCAAGCAGGTCTCCAAGGTGGTCGAGGAGATTCTCGACACGTTCGACAACCTCCTGCCCGGCGACTTCGCCAAGACGGTGAAGGCCAAGCTCAAGGAACAGTTCCCTCGCGGCGGCGCGCTCAGCGGCAACGCCGTGCGCGTGATGGATGAGCTGGTGAGGGGCTACGGCTTCCGCTTCTCCGTGCAGGACGGCGCCTTCCAGTTCGTCGACGCCACCGGCCAGAACCAGAAGACCGCCGTCGTGCTCTCGCCGGACTCCGGCCTCATCGGCGAGCCCGAGCTGGGCGAGAAGGACAAGAAGACCGGCAAAGCGAAGGGCAAGGTGAAGGCGCTATTGCAGCCGAGCATCATCCCAGGCAGCGTCATTGACGTGCAGGGCACGAGCACCATCAAAGGACAGTTCATCGTGCAGAAGGTCACGCACGAGGGCAACAACGGTTTCAACACGCCGTTCTACTCGAACATGGAGATACTCACCAAATGAGCACCGTCCCGCGCGAACCCACGCTCGCCACCCTGCTGGTCGACGCCATCAACTCGCGCCTCACTGAGTTCCGCGTCTCGCTGCCGTGCAAGATTTCAAAGTACAACGCGAGCGAGGGCACAGTCGACGTGGACGTGTTGCTCAAGGACCAGAAGCCTCAGAGCGACGGCACCATCGAGCTGAAGACGTTCCCCACCATCCAGGACGTGCCCATCCAGTGGTTCCGCTGCGGAACGGCGTGGATAACGCTACCGCTCAAGGCCGGCGACCTCGGCAAGCTCGTCTTCACCGACCGCTCGCTCAGCAATTGGAGCGCGTCGAACAAGGGCGAGGTCGTCGACCCCAAGTCGCTCAGCATGCACAACTTCGACGGCGCGACGTTCGAGCCTGGGCTCTACCCAGCGAGCGCCGCCATCCCATCGCCGGACCCGGACAACATCGTCATCCACAGCGACACCAAGGTGTTCATCGGAGAGAAGGGCCTCACCGACGACAACCTACTCGCGCTCGCTAAGCTCGTGAAGGCGGAGATTAGCGCGGTGCGCGACTCGCTCAACAGCTTGACCACGACGTACAACGGGCACACGCACCCGTACGTCGACACGCCGGCTGGAGCCGCAGTGACGAGCCCTACACTATCCACCGGCACCCCGCCCAACCCAGTCGGCGACGTTAAGGCCGCCAAGAGTTACGGCAAATGACGGACATCAAACTCACCAACGACAACGACCTCGACCTCACCGGCTTGCAGCTATCGCTCGTGAGCGACGGCGAGGCCATCGCGCAGGAGATACGCATCGCCTGTCGTTTCTTCCTCGCGGAGTGGGCGCTCGACAAGCGCATCGGCATCGACTTCCTCGGGCGCATCCTCGGCAAGAAGGGCGTGACGCCCGACGAGGTGAGCAACGAGTACAGGCGCGCGCTCGCGAGCATTCCGGGCGTGACGCAAATCGACAGCGTCCAGACCGTCGTGGACAAGGCGACGCGCATCGGCACTATCACCTTCCGGGTCACCACCGACGCCGGCACCATCGTTGAGGGCCAAGAGGCCCTCGTGATACACAGTTAAGGAGGGCTTCGCGTGGCTGGACTAGAGACAACGGGCTTCGTCAGCAAGGACGTGGACACCATCATCGCCGAGCTTGAAGCCGGCGAGAAGAACGCGTTCGGGCAGAGCACGAACACGAGGCCCACCTCTGTCTTCGGCCTCCTCAACGGCATCATGGGCACCAAGGTCGCCGAGCTGTGGGACATGGGCAACGAGGTCTGGGCGAGCCAGAACGTCGACACGGCGACCGGCACGAGCCTCGACCAGCTCTGCCAGCTCACCGGCGTCACGCGCGAGAGCGCGCTCCAGTCGACCGTCTCGCTCGCGCTCAGCGGCGTGAACGGCACGCCCATCCCGGCGCTGCGCCGCGTGAAGAACGTCTCGACCGGCACGTACTGGACCAACCCCGCGAGCGCCACCATCGGCGCGGCGTCGAGCACCTACGTGCCGTTCGTGTCCGAGGAGTACGGTGAAATCATCGGCCTCAGTGGAACGCTCACCATCATCGACACGCCGGTCTCCGGCTGGGTAAGCGTCACCAACGAGTTGGACGCGACGCTCGGGCAGAGCGGCGAGAGCGACGCCGAGCTGCGCGTGCGCAGAGCCGCGCTGCTCGTCTCCACCGGCAAGGCCACGGTCGACGCCATCCAGGCGAACATGCTCAAGACCACGGGCGTGCTCGACGCCGTGGTGCTGGAGAACGTGACGAGCGCCACCGACGCGAACGGGCTCCCGCCCAAGAGCTTCGAGGTCATCGTGGACGGAGGCACCGCGCAGCTCATCGCGCAGACCGTCTGGGACAACAAGCCGGCTGGCATCAGCGCCTACGGCACGAACACCGGCACCGCCGTCGACGCGCTCGGCAACAACCGCGTCATGGCGTACACTCCGTCCACGGCAAAGAACGTCTACGTGTCTCTCACCGCAATCACCGGCACTGGCTACAGCGGCGTGACGGCGGACTTCGCTGACGCGTTCACGACCTACGGCAACGGCAGAAAAATCGACAACGACGTCTCGTACAACGCACTCGTCGCGGCAGCATTCATCGCGGGAGTCACCGACGTGACCGGCTTGTTCACCAACTTCAACGCGGCACCGACCGGCGTCAGCAACCTCGTCGTCGGCCTACGCGAGCGCGCGAAGTTCGACTCCAGTCGCGTGGTGGTGTGGATAGCATGAGCGTCACGCACGTCACGGACCACGCCGACCGCATGGTCGACCTGCTCTTGCAGCAGTTCAAGAGCAAGCCGAACTTCGAGGCGCTCCTGCGCGCGTGGTCCGTCACCATCCAGGCCGTGGAGGACATGCTCTACGACATGTTCACCAAGCGCTCGGTGGACACCGCGTTCGGCAAGCAGCTCGACATCCTCGGCGGCATCGTCGGCGAGTCACGCAACACGCGCGACGATGAGCCTTACCGCATCGCCATCAAGACCAAGATTCTGCGCAACGTATCCAGCGGCACACCCGACTCTATCCTGCTCGCGTTCGACTTGCTCACTGGGCCGACCGACCAGACGTTCACGTACAACGAGAGTTACCCGGCGGAAGTGGACCTTTACTTCCAGTCGCCCACCGGCTTCGACTACACCACCGGGCAAGCCTACGCCGACGTGCTGCACGACCTGCTGCCTGCGGGTGTTGGTTACAACCTCGTATGGCCCGTCACTGGCAGCGGCTCCACCTTCCGTTTCTCTCTGAACGACTCGACGGTCGAGACATCAGGCACGGTCGGCTTCGGCACCACGGCTAGCGCCAGCGTGGGCGGACGACTCGCGGGAGCACTGGGCGCACTATGAGCATAGCCGGTCGTCAAATTTACACCGTGCCGGCTTGGGCCACCAGCGGTACCGCCGAGGTCGTAACGCCAGCGCAGGCCACGAGAGACGCCGGCCTCGCTATCGGCGGAGAATACCCGTACCAGACGGCCAACTGGCTCTACCGCACGCACGGGGAAAACCTGGGCGAGGTGCGTGACAGAATCATCTTCAGCGACATCCTGCCCGGCTTCTACGCGCAGACCGCCATCGGCACCACGGGCGCGGGCTTCACCAACGTGCGAGTGTGCGGCGGCGACGCGTTCGGCACCTCGCCGTCGTACTTCGTCTCGGGACTCAACACGAGCGCCAACGCTTACGAGGTCTACGCGTACACCGCTGGTGCGCCGACCATCTACTCGAACACGTTGCCGGCGGCGATGGTGGTCCACGACATCATCGGCGACACGAGCGGCAACAACCGCGTGATGGTCGTCGGTGCCAGCGGGACGACCGGCAAGGCGTACCGCGCGAGCGCGGCAAACACTTGGACCGACGTCACCGCCACGCTCTTCAGTGGCGTGACCACAGCTCTGCGTAAAATTGTGCGCATGAACACCGGAGGTAGCACTAGCGTCGACTTCATGGCGGTGGTCGGTGACGCCGGCCAGGTGTTCGTGCAGAACAACTTCAACTTGCAGGCGGGCTTCGCGCAGGTCACGCCGCCGACTGGCATGTCGGCGGTCAACTTCGGCGCGGCGGCTGTCTCTGGTAACCCCGGCGGCACAGCTAAGCTACTATTCTTCGGCGACTCTCGTCACATCATGACCTACGCGTTCCCGACCGTCGCGCAAATCTCTAACGCGTTTCCGTCGTCGGTGTCCGCCATTGCCGGTGCGGCTGGCATCAACACCGACTCGTACATGGTGGCCGGAGGTTCGCGTACAGACGGCAAGGGCTTCATCGCTTACTCGACGGACAAGGGTCAGACGTGGTCGGAGATAGACCCCGACATTCACGGCATCGCTTCGCCCATCTCCGACCTGAAGGTGACTCAGCAAGGCGGCTTTGTCGCAGTCGCCGGTGGCACGCTGTACGGCGGCCACCCTGACGAGCTGAACGCGTGGAAACAGCTCACGACCATCGCCAACGTCACCGACGTCACCATGATAGGCAACAGGGATTGCCAGCTCGGGGAAGAGCCGAACTTGAACACCGTCATGACGGCGGCGCAAATCATTATCGGCGTGCATGGTACAACGCCGGCTCGCGTGGCATTCAACAAGTCGCGCTGGATAACCGGCGGGAGGACGTTCTAAATGGCCAAACAAATAACAGTGCTCGCCGACTGGGCGACCGCAGCAAATGCCGCAGGCAACTTTGCCACCAAGCCGTCCCTCGCGAAGAGGCAGGCAGGATGGACCGGCGGCGCCACGCCGGATGTCCCTCCTGCGCCTCACATCAACTGGTTGCATAAGACGGCCTACGAGAACATCGGGTGGCTCATCGACAACGTCACGTACGCTGAGACTGCGCGTTTCGAGTACCTCAGCCTCACCGCCAACCCAGCGGTGAACTTCCCTATCGGCGGCACGATGCGCTTCGGCTTCAGTCCGTACGCGCAAGGCCTCAACTACTACCAGAACTTCGTCGCCTACGACGGCGTGTCCGGGTTCATGGCCGGCGGCAGCCACTACAACACCACGGGACCTGCGGCCACCGGGTTCGTCTTCACCTCGCAAGACGGCGGCAAGTCCTACATCCTGAACGCGAACACCGCGCTATCCGGCTGCT
>JACCDT011723506.1_pt1 | contig 67618 bp, 60 predicted proteins | sample 7446291 | NCBI WGS metagenome assembly JACCDT01 (sample SAMN15323446, study PRJNA562643) | freshwater metagenome | isolation source: river surface water | place: USA:Blue River Watershed | collected 2017-08-17 | reverse complement strand
TGTTAGGGGCAGCTGTTTGTTTAAAAAGTATAGTAAGTGCAAAATACCAAATTAGAATATTAAAACAAGAGATTAAATTAGCAAATAAAGAAATTTCTAATCTGCGTGCTATACCCATCAAGGATCAGCATTAATGTTAGAACTGTTTTGGTTGCTTTTGCCTGTAGCTGCTTGTTCTGGGTGGATTGCAGGTTCTAAAAACAAGCTTAAATTATCAAGTAGCAGACAGTTCAAAGATAATACCTTCAATCAAAAATATATCAAAGGACTTAATTTAATTTTAAATGAACAAACTGATAAAGCAGTAGATGTATTTATTGATTTGTTCTCTGTTGATAATGATACCGTTGAAACTCACTTGGCATTAGGCAGTCTTTTTCGTAGACGGGGTGAAGTTGAGCGAGCTATAAGAATTCACCAAAACGTTATTGCTAGACCCAATCTTTGTGCGCAGCAACGACTAAATGGCATGCTTGAGCTGGGTTACGACTTCTTATTTGCCGGCGTGTTGGATCGTGCTGAAAATATATTCAATGATATCTTAAAGCAATATCCAAACAACATTATTGCTTTGCAATATTTATTAGATATCTATCAACAGCAGCGTGATTGGCAAGCAGCAATTAATATAGCTTTGTTATTAAAGAAACATTCTTTCGGTAGTTATCCTGATAAATACACTAAAAATGTTGTTCATTATTATTGTGAGCTTACAGTTAGCGCGATGGAAAAGTGTGACTATAATAATGCATCTGTGTATAATCATCAGGCTTTGAAAATTAAAGATAAAAATGTTCGTGCTAATCTTATCTTGGCTGAGATATGTTTAATAACCGATCAACCAGCTCAAGGTCTCAGTATTTATTTTGATACCGCAAGATCTCATAAAAATTATTTAGATATTATTCTACCAGTTTTGATTACTGCTCACTTAAAATACTCAGATAAGATTGAGGACTTAATTATTTTTATTGAGCAATTGATTACTAAAGTTCCTCAGGTTTTGATTATAAAAGACGTAGTTAATTTATTAGTCGAATATAAAGGTCATGAAGATGCATTTAATTTAATTGCAGATGCTGCAGTGACAACACCAAGGTTGCGCATGATGTCGAATTTATTAGAGCTGATTGGCGAAAGGGGCTTTAAAAGTATTGACTATTATAATAAGATCTGCGAGGGCTTGCAAAAACTCTTGAGTGATCAAAAAAATTATAATTGTAATAATTGTGGTTTTACATGTCGAGAGTTACTATGGCTTTGTCCAAGTTGTAAGAACTGGGATACTATTACAAATTTAGACTTCGTTGATTAATAGATGTAATATTTTTAAACTATGCACTCTACCAAATATACTAAATATAAAAAGAACATTATTATTGCTTTAGATTATTTAAATGCAGCAGAAGCAAAAAACATTGTAGAAAGGTTGGATCCTAATCTGTGCCGTGTAAAAGTAGGTAAAGCTTTATTTACAGCAGCTGGGCCTGATTTAATAAAATGGCTGCAGGATAAAGGCTTTGATGTTTTTTTAGATCTTAAATACCATGATATTCCCAATACTGTATTTAATGCATGTTTAGTAGCCGCTAATCTTAATATATGGATGTTAACTGTGCATACTTTTGGTGGCCTAGATATGTTAAAAGCTGCTAGAGAAGGCGTTATGACAAGTAATAGTGCTCGTAAGCCGATTATCATGGGTGTGACATTGTTAACAAGTTTTGATGGCAATGTATTAAAAAGCTTAGGATTAAACACAGATATTAATGCGCAAGTTTTAAAATTAGCTGGTCTAGCAGTGCAAGCACAAATTGATGGCGTGGTTTGTTCAGGTTTAGAAGCAAGAATGCTTAAAGAAAAATTCAGTAATTTAAAACTGGTTACACCGGGTATAAGATTGACAGCTGCTTTAGATGATCAAAAAAGAGTGATGACACCAATCGAGGCTCTAACTGCGGGTAGTGATTACTTAGTCATTGGTCGAGAAATTACTGGTTCACCTAATCCTACAGAAACTTTAGAAAACATTATTGCGAGTATTTCTTGAATCCGAAGCTGTTTATCAAAATATTGATATCGCTAAGTTTATTTTGCTTAGCGACTATGATTTACCCCTCTGATCCTAATAAATTTATTAATATAAGTGAAAGAAAATTAATAAAATCTATTATAGTTTCAAAAGAAATAAACATTAATACTGCAACGGTGTCAGAATTGATATTATTAAATGGCATAGGAGAGAAAAAAGCTAAAGCAATTATTGCTTATAGAGCAGAACATGGGCCGTTTAAAAATATAAAAGAGATCAAAAACGTCAACGGCATTAGTCAATCTGTTTATGCAAGGATTAAGGGGCTGATTGTTGTGTGAGTTGTAATTGTTCACGCCATTTAAGTTGAACAATTACTGTGAGTTTAAGTATGAGCGTGCGCTTCGCTCAGGTACTGTCCCAAAGCGAAGATGTAATCCTTGCAACTTAATGAGCGTAAAAAACAGACGTAGTAAGATTTAATCAACTCTGGCCATTGCTATCTCAAATTTATGCATAACATTAGCTGAACTACGGCAAATATAAGCTAGATAAAGAATCACTAAACTAAAAATAAAAATAACAAAAAAGTCCTGGCCAAAAGTAATAACATTCTTACCTTCAAAAGCTCCTAAATAAGATATTAATCCTAGACCTAACAAATATGGGATTATCCATAAAGCTGATTGTAATTCTAAATTAGCAACGGTAATTTTGCCTCGTATATAGCCAATCATAAATATTACTAAGCCGATAAGAATAGCAACCTCGAGTTTCCATATGGTTTGCCAGCCGGTCCAGTAGCTGATGAGATTACAAAAATAAAAGGCTAGCAGACAAAAAGTATTAGCAAACGGCAAGCGAAATAATCTTTTTTCTGATTTCAATTCGCTACGCAAGCATAATAAAGCTATTGGACCCATCGCATAAGATAAGACCATACCCGAGACTAAAAACTCCACCATTGACTGCCAGCCAGGCAATGGCAAAAATAAAAACATGCCAATACAAAAATTAACCATAATAGCCACGATAGGGAAATTTTGTTTATTTAACTTAGTCAAAGCACTCGGAAAAATGTTTAATTTACTCATGGCGTATAGAATGCGCGAAGTAGAAGTAACATAAATCAAGCCAGCACCTAAGGGTGAAACTGCAGCATCGACATATAGTAAAGACAGCAGCCACATGATCCCTAGGCTGGCAGCAAGACCAGCAAATGGCCCAACATCGCCGATAAAAGTTAAATTGCTCCAGCCATTATTAAGAGACTTGGGATCCAAAGCTAATATAAAAGCAATTTGTAAGCCTAAATATAATATTAAGCAGCCTACTATTGATCCTAGGATGGCCACAGGAATAGCAGTTTTAGAGTTTTTAGCTTCCCCAGCTAGTTCAACGCCGTGTTTAAAACCAGTAAAAGCAAAAGCAACCCCAGCGCTAGCTACTGCTGATAAGATACTACGCCAACTGTCACCAGTTAAAAGATTTGAATCTAAGCTAAAATTTTCGGGATGATAGCTGGTATTAATAAGTGTTCCAATCGCTAATATAATTACTAAAGTTTTGAAAGAAAATAAAGCAAAATTAAATCTCACTAAACCTTTAAAACTTATAATATTCATTATGCTCAAAAATAACATTAAAATAGTTGCCCAAAAAAGCCCCAAAATTGTCAGTACTGGTACCCCATTGGATGTATAGATTAAAGAGCCAAAATAAGTAGAGGCGTATTGCAATACGGCTTGTACCTCTATGGGTGCCATAGTGAGTGCGGATAACCAGGCAATCCAACTGAAAATAAAACTCGTAAAAGTCCCATGACTTATCTCTGGGATTTGAGCTGTCCCTCCGGCAACAGGCATAAGAACAGATAGTTCTGCAAAGGTTAAAGCGATTACAGCTGTTGCAAAGCCACCTATAAGCCAGGAGATAATAGATCCTACACCTGCTATCTTTGCAGCGTACAGAGGCGCAAAGAGCCACGCTGAACCTAGCATGCCATTGATGCTTATTAATAATAAAGTGAGCGGCGAAAAGCGGCGGCTTAATTGCATGAGGAATCTTAGAAAATAAAAATTATTGTTTAATATTATGTTTTATTAGTAAAAAAAACAATAGAATAGATTACTATGTATGCTCTAGAGTTGTTAGTGCATGTACCATTTATGCTACATACGTAAAAGAGATAACAACAGGTAATAAGATAAAGGATTCAATCTTCACGATAAGGATCAAATGTTGATAACTTTCTTGCTGCTTTGATCTTTATTATCCTATTGCTAGTCAATGCAATAGGATAACATAAATTTAACGTGCTAACTGCTCATAATACGACCCTGCCCTAAAAGAGAAGATCATTCTTCTTCTGTGGACGCGAATCTGCAATCTGCAGGTAAATATTTAGTAGCAACACCATCTTCACCAGAAACAGGGCCGCATGTCCAGACAATTGGGCCACCAGATGTTGGCTGAGTTGCAATCAATTGAAGCTGTTTACCTTGAATAACGCTCGGAACATCAGAACCTGAACCAAAAGTTACTACCATGGTGCCAGTAGATGATGTACCGGTGACTACAATAGAACTGACATATTTACCAGCGAATTCAGTACCCGTTTCTGTATAGCCCATTGCAGCATTTGTTGCAGGGAATGTACTTTGTGTTAGGAAGTAATCTGCCACTGCTGTCTTTAAGCCGCCACCCATGATGATACCTTCAGAGACTTTGGCTCTTACTGTATAATCCTGATAGGATGGAATAGCGAGTGCAGCCAAGATCCCAACGATGGCTACCACTATCATTAATTCGATTAAGGTAAAACCTTGCTGTAGCTTGGAATTTTTAATTAATTTAAACTTATTCATAAATTGATTTCCTGATGTCACCATGTTGATTTTATCTGCACAACTATTAACTGTATATTGTATTTATAGCATTCAATAGAAAAATAACAATGAATAGCTACTATTATTCTGAATTACTTGATAAATTCTAAAGCATTTGTTTTTTTACTTCAATAGAAATTGTTAAAATTAATAAAAATTGTGTAAACTCGTAATAATTTTTATAGTAATTTTATAGCGGTTATAAATTATATCTATGGGCAATAACCCTCAAATGTCTCACCCAGGAAAAACTACAGGTTTAAGACATGTAGCTTTATTTTGTGTTAATTTAGAAAGCTGCGTTCGGTTTTATACTGAGTTATTAGCTATGGAAATAGAGTGGCAGCCAGATCCAGATAACTATTACTTAACTTCTGGGAATGATAATTTGGCGCTTCATCGTGCGCCTAACAATTTTGCTGTGGGTCAACATCAGTTTCTCGACCATATAGGTTTTATTCTAAATGAAATTGAATCAGTAGATAAATGGTATGAATATTTAGCTCAGCCTGAATTACAGATTGAGATACTTACTAAGCCTCGTACACATCGGGATGGGGCTCGCAGTTTTTATTGTAAAGATCCAGATGGTCGTTCGGTACAGATGATCTACCACCCGCCTTTGGTAGATAAATAAGGCCAAGCATGTATTTATTGCATACTAGCTAAAAAATCTCTTATACTGGATAAAATCAAACTTGGATTAGAATAAACAAGCTCTGAGTTTATCGGCAATTTAAATTATTTTATATCCCATAAATATTATGAATCGAGTTCAGAATAAAATTGCATTAATAACAGGTGCTAGTCGTGGTATCGGTGCAGCTACAGCTAGGCTCCTAGCTGATGAAGGTGCTTTAGTTATTCTTACTGATATTTTAGATGAAGTTGGTGCAGAGCTTGCCTCTCAAATCGGTAGCCGAGCCGTTTATTATCATTTGGATGTCTCTTGCGAGGATCATTGGCAAAAAGTTGTGGGTGATATAAAAAGTAAATATGGCAGGCTAGATATTTTATTTAATAATGCAGGAATTATTGGCTTTGAAGAACGCTTTGGGCCGCAAGATCCAGAGAATGCATCACTTGCAAGTTGGCATGAGATTCATAATGTTAATCTTGATAGTGTGTTTCTAGGCTGTAAATACGGAATTTATTTGATGAAGGGGCATGGCGGATCTATAATCAATATGTCGTCAAGATCGGGATTGGTAGGTATTCCATCTTCTTGTGCGTATGCATCAAGTAAAGCTGCCATACGTAATCACACTAAAACTGTTGCAATATATTGCGCTCAACAAAAATATAATATTCGTTGTAATTCACTTCACCCGGGCGCAATTTTAACACCGCTTTGGGATTCAATGCTGAGCAACCATCCGGAGGAACGATCAAACGCGATCGCTCATATTTCTTCGGGCATACCTTTGGGTAAAATGGGTGAGCCGATGGATGTTGCATATGCTGTTCTGTATCTAGGTTCAGATGAGGCAAAATATATTACAGGTGCTGAACTTGTTCTAGATGGAGGTATTCTAGCTGGAAGTACAGCTTCACCAAGGCGTTAATATCAATATAATTATATTTTGATTACTCAGATGACCAATAAAAAAAACCAAACGTTAAAATTACGTAAACTTGGGATCGACACATACAAAGAGTCAGTTATTTATATGCGGTCTGATTGTCATGTATGTATCTCAGAAGGTTTTCAAGCGCATGCTAGGGTAAAAGTTAAATTAAATAATAATAGTATCGTTGCTACAGTAAATATAGTAACTTCAGAGCTTTTGGGTTCTGGAGAAGTATCTCTTTCTGATTATGCTTGGAAATTACTAGGCGCGAAAAATGGCGATGAAGTTGTAATTACTCATGCGCGACATGTGGAGTCGACCAAGTACCTGCGTGCAAAAATTTATGGCAAGGATTTAGAACAAAATGAAATTCAAGCGATTATTAATGATATAGCCCTTGGAAGATATTCAGACATTTATATTTCATCTTTTATCACTGCATGCGCAGGTGGCAGAATGACAATTGATGAAATTGCATATATGACCCAAGCTATGATTTCAGCAGGCGAAACATTATATTGGGATGCTGATTTAGTCGTAGATAAGCATTGTGTGGGAGGCTTGCCAGGTAATCGTACAACACCAATTATTGTGTCTATCATCACTGCTTTTGGTTTACACATGCCTAAAACATCATCTCGAGCTATTACTTCGCCAGCAGGTACTGCAGATACAATGGAGGTTTTAGCGCCAGTTGAACTTACAGCTGCTGAAATAAAAGATATCGTAAAAAAAGAGAATGGTTGTATTGTATGGGGCGGCTCAATATCTTTGAGTCCTGCTGATGACATTATGATAGGTGTTGAAAGATCACTTAATTTAGATAGTCAGGCTCAATTAGTAGCATCTATTTTATCAAAAAAAATTTCAGCTGGTTCAACGCACGTACTTATAGATATACCTGTCGGAGATACAGCCAAAGTACGCTCGTTAGAAGAAGCTCATAAATTAAAAAACTATTTGACAATAATAGGAGAAAAATTAGGTATAGTTGTTAAGGTACTTATAACTGATGGGCAGCAACCTGTTGGTAGAGGTATTGGTCCAGCGTTAGAGGCCAGGGATGTGTTATTAGTTTTAAAAAACGATAAAAATGCACCTATTGATCTTAGATTAAGAGCTTTAACCTTAGCAGGACTAATACTTGAGTTTTCTCCCATCGTAAAGCAAGGTACAGGACTTGAACTGGCTACATCTATTTTAGATAGTGGGCAAGCATGGAATAAGTTTCAAAGCATTTGCCAAGCTCAAGGTGGCATGAGAAACATTCCTATCGCTGAGCATACTCATGATTATTTGTCTCACAGGAGTGGAATAGTAACAGGTATCGATAACCGTCGATTAGCACTCATTGCGACTTTGGCAGGTGCCCCTGCAGATAAAGTCGCAGGGGTTGATCTTCATGTGAAGATTGGCGATAAAATAAAAATTAATGATGCGCTTTTTACTATATATGCACATTCTACTGGTAACTTAGAATATGCCTTACGTTATATAGCAGAAGGTAACGAAATTATTCAGATAAAGGCTTAGTATGACTATATTTATTGCATTTCCAGGTTATGAGGAACTATGTCATAAAATTTATAATCAATTTAAAAATACTGGATCTACTGCTATATTAGGTGAGTTAATAATAAGAAACTTTCCCGATGGTGAAACCTTCGTCAGATTAAACACTGAAGTAAAAAATAGTGATGTAATCCTAATATGTGGTTTAGATAATCCTGATCAAAAAGCAATAGCTTTGATGTTTATTGCTAATTTTGTAAAGGAACAAGGTTGCATCCGAATAGGTATAGTGGCCCCGTACTTGGGTTACATGAGGCAAGATAAAAGTTTTAATCCTGGTGAGGTTGTGACTTCTAAAATATTCGCAAAATTTTTGTCAGAGCATTTTGATTGGCTAGTGACTATAGATCCACATCTGCATCGTTACAATACACTAAGTGATATATATTCTATACCTGCTAAAGCTTTACATGCTGCGGGTTCAATCGCGACATGGGTAGTTAATAATGTTAGTAATCCTATATTAATCGGCCCGGACAGCGAGAGTAACCAATGGGTTAGTGAGATTGCTGGTCTGTCAGGGTTACCCTATATCATAATGGAAAAAAAACGTTACAGTGATGTAGATGTTAGTATCTCTTCTCCCGATTTAGACAGTTATAAAAATTGCTCGCCAGTGATCTTGGATGATATTATTTCAACAGGCCGAACTATGATAGAAGTTATTAAGCATTTAAAGCAAGTTAGGATGGCTGATCCTATATGTATAGGTGTACACGCAATTTTTTCTGCTGATAGCTATGAAGAGCTATTAAAAGCTGGCGCGAAACGCGTTATCACTTGTAATACTATCAAGCATATTTCGAATGAGATTGATATCAGTAATCTTATAGTAGAGAATATCTTATAATACTGTTTAGATATAATAAGCTACGGTCGTCATAATTTTACCACTTAATTTCATTGAATATTTTATTAGTGGGTGAAGATTATAAGCACCAGCTTCAATAGCCGTATGCGCATGTGCTTGTTCGTCTTTATACATTTGTTCAATAATTACTCGACTCGCATGGTCATTGACAGGGAGCTTCTGTAAATGAGATGCTAGGTGTTTGCTCACCTGTTTTTCAGTCTCAGCAAGAAAGCCTAGATTATAACGATCACCGGCTAGACCAGCAAAAATTCCAATAGATAAAGATCCTATATACCATAATGGATTTAGGTAGCTTGTATGGCTATTAAGTTGTGTCAAGCGAGTCTGACACCAATCAAGATGGTCATTTTCTTCTAGGGCGGCTGTTTGCAGTTTTATTTTAATAACAGGATCACGGGCGGTTAAGGCTTGTCCCTGATATAAAGCTTGAGCACAAACCTCGCCGCAATGATTGACCCGCATAAAGCCTCTAGATTTTTGTAAATCTAGTTCAGACTCAGACGCAGGCTCAGATTTAGATTCAGGTATTTGAGAGTTTTTACTTGGATTTAGTCTATCAGTAGTGATGGGGCTCCCAAAAAGAGTTCTTAGCCCGGTATCTAAAAAATTTACCAGGCTATCGGTCAAGTTAGTATTATTAGTTATTTGCATGGTAAATTGTTTAGGCTGTAAGATAAACTGAATTTTAGAAGATTTAACCATGTTTTAACCATGCAGACAAGGGCAGACAAGGATCAAGTAACATGAACATCGATCAAAATATATTAAGTCTTATTGGCAACACGCCCATTATTAAAGTAAGTAAATTTGATACAGGTCTTTGTGAACTGTATTTAAAACTAGAGAATCAAAACCCTGGTGGGTCTATTAAAGATCGTATTGCTGTTTACATGGTCAATGATGCAGAAAAGCGTGGGCAATTAAAGTCTGGAGGCACTATAGTTGAAGCCACCGCAGGTAATACTGGTCTAGCGCTAGCTTTAGTAGCGATTAGTCGAGGTTATAAATTATTATTTGTGATCCCTGATAAGATGAGTGCTGCTAAGATAAACCATTTAAAAGCAATGGGTGCAGAAATTGTATTAACTCGATCAGATGTCGAAAAAGGGCACCCTGAATATTATCAGGATTTAGCTGAAAATCTGGCTAAAGATATACCCAACAGTGTCTATATTAATCAATTTGGCAATGACATCAACAGTAAAGCACATTATGAATGGACTGGCCCTGAGATTTGGCAACAAATGGATCATAATTTAGATGCTATTATTTGTGGTGTAGGCACTGGTGGGACGTTAACGGGGATAGGACGTTATATGCGCGAACATGCACCTAATCTTGAAATGGTATTAGCAGATCCTGTTGGTTCTATTCTGGCGCCGTTGATTAATACAGGGGAGAGAATTAAACCAGGAAAATGGTTGGTAGAGGGCATAGGTGAGGATTATATTCCAAAAATTTGTGATATAAGTCTGGCTAAAAAAGCTTATAGTATTTCTGATAAACAAGCTTTTGATACAGCAAGATTATTATTAAAAACAGAGGGTATTTACGGTGGTTCATCGTGCGGAGTGTTAGTAGCTGCAGCATTAAAATATTGCTTAGAACAAGAAAAACCAAAAAGAGTGCTGACTTTTGTTTGTGATGGGGGTGCTAAATACCAAGACAAAATGTACAATGATGAGTGGCTGAAAGAAAAAAAACAGCAAGGATTGTTACAATAGCGTAGGTATAGGTACAAATGTTAACAAAAAATTTAAATATTGCTACTAGAGTCATCCATGGCGGTCAGGAGGTTGATCCATCAACTGGTGCTGTGATGCCGCCAATTTATACAACGTCTACCTATAAACAAGCTTCACCCGGCGAGCATCAAGGATTTGAATATTCACGCAGTCAAAACCCGACAAGATTTGCTTATGAGCGTTGCTTGGCTGATCTAGAATCAGGTACCCGTGGCTATGCTTTTGCGTCAGGGCTAGCAGCAGAAAATACAGTTATGGGTTTATTAAAGCCTGGTGATCATGTTATTTCAATGAATGATATCTATGGTGGCAGTTATCGTTTGTTTACAAAAGTTACTAGTAAATCTAGCGGTGTTGACTTTAGCTTTGTAGATTTAACTAATCCTGAAAATTTACTTTCTAGCATCACTTCTAAAACCAAACTAATCTGGGTAGAAACCCCAACTAATCCGTTATTAAAATTAGTAGATTTACGTAAAATTGCTGAAATAGCAAAAAAACACAATATTTTAACTTTAGCTGATAACACTTTTGCTACGCCCATGATCCAACGGCCCTTAGAATATGGCTTTGATCTGGTTTTGCATTCTGCGACTAAGTACTTAAATGGCCACTCAGATATGATTGGCGGTGTGGTCGTGGTCGGGGATAATAAAGATCTAGCGGATGAATTAGCTTTTTTACAAAACTCTATGGGTGCAATACAGGGGCCATTTGATAGTTATTTGGCACTAAGAGGTTTAAAAACTTTGGCTTTAAGAATGCGCGCTCACTGTGATAATAGCATGGAGCTTGCAAGTTTTTTGGAACAAAATTATTTACAGAAGAAAAATTATATTAATAAAATTTATTATCCAGGATTATCCTCACACCAACAGCATCAATTAGCAACTAGTCAAATGAGCTATGGTTATGGTGGAATTATTAGTATAGAGTTCAAAAATTATGAGACCACGTCAAAATTTTTACGTCATTTAAAATTATTTACTTTAGCAGAAAGCTTGGGTGGTGTAGAAAGCTTGGTTAATCATCCTGCCAAAATGACACATGCTAGCATACCAGTTGAGATTAGAAAGAACTTAGGGATAACTGATGGTTTGATTAGATTGTCAGTGGGTATAGAAAACTTAGATGATCTTAAGCAAGATTTAGTAACCGCTTTTAGTCAATTGTAAAAGATAAAATTATAAGATAAGAACGCAAGAATATATAAGAAGTCTATAGTGCAGCAGTATAATATTCACAATCATCCGGTAAGTTTAAGAGCATTTATGGCGTGGTTTATGGCTAGCTCTTTTACATGCTTTCAATTTTGCACACAGGTAATTTTAGGGCCTATGGCCGTTGAACTGATGCAAGCCTTTTCTTTAGATGCTGTGAGTGTGAGCTATGTAGTTTCTTCTTTCTTTTATGTATATTTGCTCATGCAATTACCTGCAGGGATATTATTAGATCGCTATCCAGCAAAATATATCATGCCGATTACCTGTTCTATTTGTGCCATTGGCGCTGTTTTAATGGGGTTGGCTTCTACTGTTTATTTATTTGTTTTTGCTAGAATGCTGTGTGGTTTTGGTTCGGCTTTTGGTTTTATAGGCACTATGCGGGTGTTGAGAAATTATTTCAGTTTAAAATATATGGCTTTATTTATCGGCTTTACTGAAATGATGGGCTTTATTTTAACTGCAGTTTGTGAGCAGGCGGTTAGTTTTTATTTACCCGTATATGGTTATAAATCAGTGTTGTTTTATTTTGGTTTGATTGGTCTTGCCATAGCAATTTTTATGTATATATCTAGTTTATCCAGATTTGCACCAGAACATGAATTTGCACCGCCACGAAAACATGATATAAAAGTCATTGCGCATGATTTCAAAGAGTTGGTTACAGATAAGCAAATGCTTATTCTCGGTGTTATATCATTTAGTTTTTTTGCTTTGGTTACTTCCTATGCTGCACTTTGGGGCGTGCCGTCATTAGTTAATATAAATCAATTATCTTTTGAGGATGCTACTCAGGCTATGTCGTATATTTTCTTAGGAATTGCGACCGGTGGACCTCTAGCAGGGGTTTTAACAACCAAATTGCGTGATCTTAATAAACTTATTTTTTGGTCTGGTCTAATTAACGCAGGATTATTTTTGATTTTATTGTACAGTAATCTTGATGTAATAATAATTAATATGCTGTTATATCTTACAGGTGTTTTTGGTTGTTGTTATCTATTATGTTTTACAATTGCTAATAATTTAGTTGCAGCAAGATTAAGTGGAACATGTATGGGCTTAATCAATATGATTACGATGACTTCTGCACTAGTATTACAGCCTATAATGGGGTATCTGGTAGCATTAGATGGCCAGGCAGGGATGCTTAACGGTGCTCCAGTGTATCTAGTGTCAGGTTACAAAAGAGCTTGTTGGGTGTTGATTGTTTTATTTCTATTTGCGAGCTTTTTGAGTACGAGATTAAAAAGCTCTTCCAATCGGTCATAATACGTCATTTGGTCAATGTTTCTGCTTAAATAGCGTGAACAATTTACAATGCATGATTGTAGAACATAGCATATGTCGGTAAAAATTAACCTGATATCTCCACTATGGCGGTAAAAATGGAGATTTCAAGTAAATATTTGCCTGTGCTTTCCTAGCCTAACAGAATAAAATAAAACCCAATAATTTATTGGGTTTTATTGAACGTTAATAAAAATGTAAAGGTCTATTTAGCTGCTTCTACAGCTTTATTGGCTTCTTCGACAGCTTTAGTTGCTTCTTGGAGTTTAGTTTCTGCAGTGGTTTGAGCTGTTTTAGCAGTTTCTGCAGCTTTTTGAGCCATATCATTGGCTTTAGTTAAGCTAGCTACTTTTGATTTTAGAGCGTTAGCAGCATTAGCATCTTTGCTAGCTTGCACTCGATCAATATCTGCTTGTACTTTAGACTTTTCCATCTGTTCTTTAGAAGCCTTGGCTGTAGCAGCAGCGTTGTCCGCATCTTTTTGTGCTTGTTCTAAATCGCCCTTAGCTTTTTCAGCTTTATCACTGGCGGCTTTAGCTGCAGTTGTTTTATCTTCAGCTAGTTTTTTTGCAGCAGCTTCTTTATCTTTGGCCAATTTTAAATTATTAGCAGCTTGTAGAGCTTTTTTGCGTTTGTCTGCTTCGTTTACTGGGTTTTTAGCTTCAGATGATTTATCTGCTGCAACCTGATCTTCAGCTGGTTGTGCTGCTGTACCGGGCAGAGCGTCTCTAACTCTTTCTAGGAGGCTTTTTTCTGGTTCTGGAGCTGTTTTTTGATCTTCTGTTTGAGCTAGTAACGCCAAAGGGGTACACAAAGCTAAAGTGAGGATTGGTTTAATTAATGAGATACGTGACATATCTTCTCCTGTAAATTTGGGTTTAATAGTAGTTATGCGAATTCTTAGACTGGCGCTATGTAAAAAAGTTCCATCTAATACACAAAATAAATTGTATTACAAATTATGAAAAGATTATATAGGTAGAGGATTTTAATAAAGACACAACAGGGCGAGAAATAAGAACCATGATCTTATCTCTCGCAATGTTAGCTATATTTATTCTTTAGCCCCAGATTTTACTTCAGATTCCATTTCTGGTTTTTTATCTTCCATTTTTGCTTTGGCTTCAGCTTTTTTAGCTTCCATTTCAGCTTTGCGTTTGGCTTTAGCTTCCATTTCAGCTTTGCGTTTGGCTTCTTTTTCTGCCTTACGTTTAGCTTTAGCATCCATATCGGGTTTAGCTTTGTTTTCTTTATCCATCATTCCTGTTTTTGCTTGATCAGAACTAACTGCAGCAGCATCTTTAGCATCAACTGCTACCGGAGTAGTTGCGCCACCATCCATTGTTTCGTCTAAGGCGAAAGCAGAACTACTTAGTAAAAAGCCAACTACCATACATAAATGACTTATTTTAAATGATTTCATAATATTTCCTTTATTAACTTTATTGCTAAACTATTTTTATAAAATGTACCTGATTAACGTAACCAACGTCACTAATATAATAGCAACTCAAAAGATGATTTACAGTAAAATTAGCAAAAAATTAAACAAAATATTTTAATTCTAATAGGTTGAGCTCTTTATTATCAGTGTATTCTATGTAATAGGCTCCGTCAGCATGCCAATCACCTAACACGTAACGATATTGCTTTACATTATTATGTTCATAAGTATGAACTTTAGGTCGGTGAGTGTGTCCGTGAATCATAATATTAGTATGAGTTTTTTGGAATATGTCATCGACTGCTTTTAATACGACATCATATTTTTCTGGTTGAGTAAAATAGTCTGTTCTATTAGTACTACGTTTTTTTATATTTCGAGCTAAAGCAGTTCTTAAACTTAAAGGTAGCACTAGGTATATTTTTTTTATTAGGGGGTTGCGCACAAACGCTCTAAATTTTTGATAGGACTTATCGAGTGTACAAAGTGTGTCGCCATGCAGAATAGTAATTTTACAGCTAAGATTAATAACTCTGTAATCTTCAGGGATTAGATTGAAATTAAGCATTTTAGCAGTCGATTGATCTATTAAAAAGTCGCGGTTGCCTACTAGAAAAAAAATTTTTGTAGTTAAACTCAGTTTTTTAAGTGCTGCCATGATGGGCTGGTGCCAGGCTTCTATACTGTCATTGCCAATCCAATAATTAAAAAAGTCACCCAGAATATATAAAGCTTCTATATTCTGTTGTATACAGTTGTCGATAAATCTTAAAAAAAGATTGATGACTTCTGGTTCTTGGGGAGATAAATGTAAGTCGGATATAAAGAAAGTTTTAGCCATAAGTTAAATTTTATACTAAAAAAAATTAAACTTAAATGATATACTTGAGTTTTATTAAAACTTTAAGATTTACTACCTACTATGACATTCAAAACAAGATTTGCCCCAAGTCCGACGGGCGAGATGCACTTTGGCAATGTACGTACAGCTTTATTTAATGGATTAGCAGCAATTGCTCAAAAAGGAGATTTTTTATTACGAGTCGAAGATACAGATGAAGAGCGTTCAAGCTTGGAATTTGAACAATTGCTTTATACAGATCTCAAGTGGCTCGGTATAGATTGGCAAGAAGGTCCGGACCACACCGGCAATAGGGGTAAGAATGGTCCTTACCGTCAATCGGAACGTAAAGAGCTTTACAAAAAATACTATGAACAAATGCTGGCTAATGATCAGGCTTATTACTGTTTTTGCAGTGAAGAACAGCTAGCATTAAGCAGAAAGTTACAGCGTTCTCAGCATTTACCGCCAAGATATATGGGTACTTGCAGTAAGCTATCAAAAGAAGAAGTAGCTAAGAGAATCAATAACGGTGAGAAGCCTACAGTTAGATTTCGTATTCCAAAAAACCAATTAATTGAATTTAATGATCTGGTCAAAGGCCCGCAGAGCTTTAAAAGCGATGATATCGGGGATTTTATTATTATCAGAGGTTGCGGGACGGCTTCCTTCATGTTTTGTAATGCTATTGATGACGCGCTTATGGGCGTGACGCATGCTTTACGTGGCGAAGATCATCTTACCAATACGCCAAGGCAATTAATGATTGCACAAACTTTAGGGCTAAAACACCCAGAATACGGGCACATATCATTAATAGTTGGGCATGATGGCAGTCCGTTATCCAAACGGCACGGTAGTAAAAGTATTAAATCATTACGGGAAGAAGGGTATCTACCTGAGGCGATTGTTAATTACTTAGCCAGATTAGGGCACCAATATGAAAACCTCAAGTTCAGCGACATAAATACCCTGGGGCAAAAGTTTTCATTGGCCTCGTTAGGTAGATCACCTGCGCATTATGATGAACAGCATCTTAATCACTGGCAAAAAGAAGCTGTGTTGAATATTAGTCTTGAACAATTTGAGGCGTGGCTTGAAAGTAACGAAGCAAGTGCTAAAGGATTAGCTTATTGTCCTGCAGATAAAAAACAAGATTTTCTGGTGTTAATGAAAGAGAATATTAGTTTCCCCAAAGAAGTGTTAGAGTGGGCTGAAATTTTGTTTACTGATCAAAAAGATTATAGTGTTGAGCAGATAGAGCTGCTTAAACAAACTGATAAAGATTTCTTCAAAAAAGCCGCAGATTATTCAAAAGATAATTCAGATGGAGTGTTGGACATTAAAGCCTTAAGTAATTATCTAAAAGATAGTTTTAACTTAACTGGCAAGAAGTTATTTCAGCCATTAAGAATCTGCTTATCGCTTAACGAAAATGGTCCAGAGCTGCAAAAGTTGATAAACCTTATGGGTGTTACCAAAGTCAAAGAACGTTTTAATAAAGTATATGGATTGCTCTAGTGTTAAAAATTTACGATAGCTTATCACGCACCAAAAAGGAATTTATCCCGCTGGATAAAAACCGCAAAAAAGTGAATATGTATGTCTGTGGTGTTACTGTTTATGATTATTGTCATATCGGTCATGCGCGGACATACATTGCTTTTGATGTGATTTATAAATACTTGGAATTTATAGGTTATAAAGTTCATTATGTGCGAAATGTTACTGATATAGATGACAAGATAATTACCCGAGCTAATGAGCGTCATGAGCTTGCTAGCGATGTTGCTGTGCAATTTACCAACATCATGCACGAAGACTTTAAGAAATTAGGTTTGGCAAGACCTAAAGATGAGCCTAAAGCTACAGAAACCATTCCTGAGATTATAGCTTTCATTCAAGATCTATTAGATCAAAAACATGCTTATGTCGGTAAAAATGGTGATGTGTTTTTTGCGGTGCGAGATTACAAAGATTACGGGCAGCTTACACAACAATCTTTAGACAGTCTACTGTCAGGTGTGCGTGTAGAAAAAAATGATGCTAAACGTGATCCTTTGGATTTTGTTCTCTGGAAAATGGCTAAGCCCGGTGAACCATCTTGGTCATCACCATGGGGTGAGGGTAGACCAGGCTGGCATATCGAATGCTCTGCTATGGCGCAAAAAATGCTTGGCGATACTATAGACATTCACGGAGGAGGTTTTGATTTAAAATTCCCTCATCATGAAAATGAGCGGGCGCAATCAGAAGCAAAGACAGGCAAGATTTTTGTTAACTTTTGGATGCATGCTGGGTTTCTACGTATTGATAATGAAAAAATGTCTAAGTCATTAAAGAATTTTTTGACAATACGAGATGTGTTAGCTCAATACCAGCCTGAAGTATTACGCTGCTTTTTAGTTATGAATCACTATAGAAGTGAAGTGCATTATTCTGACGTTTCGATTAATCAAGCAAAAAGTGCCTTAGATAGATTGTATAATACATTAAGAGGATTAAAGATTGATAGCTTTGATCTTAATAATCATCATGATCAAGATGTGGCGCGTTATGTGGCTGAATTTCATGCAGCGATGGAGGATGACTTTAATGCTCCGCAAGCGTTTGCAGTATTATTTGATCTCGCAAAAGAAATCAATAAACAAGTTAACATAAGTAAGATTAAAGCAGGTGTGCTTGGTTATTTATTGAAAACTTTAGCAAGTATCTTTGGCATTTTGCAACAAGATCCTGAGCTGTACATGCAGTCATCCTATGAAGATAAGCCCGGTGATCAGCAATTAACAGCTGCTGAGATCGAAGGTTTGATAAAACAACGTGAGCAGGCCAGGATAGAAAAAGACTTCAAAAAAGCAGACGTTATTAGACAGGAATTGTTGGAAAACAATATAATTTTAGAAGATGGTGCAAGTGGTACCATTTGGCGTAGATTATAAGAGGCTGATATAAAGAGTGTCAAAATTAATCTTATTTAATGATAATCAAGTTATCTTAACTGATGACAATGACTTTATTGCGGCTGATTTATTAAGCCAAGATGTTGTTATTGAACAGCTTAATTTGACTAATTTGATTTTCGATTCAGAGGTTTTGACTAATTATTCTACAGCCCATGTGCCTTCCGAATTAGTTCCGGATTTACTAGCGAGTTATAATTTTAAGTTAAGGACAATAAGATCGTTATTATTAACTACAGAATTACATAATGATCAGGGTAAATTAAAATTAATTACTAGGGCTAAACAATTAGCTCATTGGGCAGATGATCATAAATTTTGTGGTCGATGTGGTGCGCAAACTATTAGTAGTCCGAGAGAACACGCTAAGATTTGCCAGCAATGTGGCGCGCAATATTACCCAAGATTAAGCCCTTGTATTCTAGTTGCAATCACCAATGGTCCTAATATTTTATTGGGACGATCCGCTCATTTTCCGGCTGGGGTTTATAGCTTATTAGCAGGATTTGTCGAAGTAGGAGAATCTGCTGAAGATACTGTACATCGGGAAGTTTTTGAAGAAGTAAAGGTTAATATCAAAAATCTTAAATACTTTGGTAGTCAATCTTGGCCTTTCCCTCATTCATTAATGCTAGCTTATACAGCGGAATATGATTCTGGCGAAATAGTTGTCGACACTAATGAACTAGAAGATGCGAGATGGTTTAACCTAAAAACGCTCAAAACATGTCCAGAGTTGTTGCCAGCTAAAGGTAGTTTATCGCGAATGGTATTAGACAATTTGATATATCATGATTAAGCCTTATTTTAACCTAATAAAGACAGTTTGGCATAACGGTAGAACGTGGCATAGGTCTATAGTAGGTTATTACATCGCTTACATTATAGCGCAAGGTTGCTTGAGTCTTAGTCCTTATGCTTTTGGCCGTACTATTGATGTTCTACAAAATTTTACGAGTGACAAATTATCTGATGTAATTTATTGGTTGGCATTTGGTGTTGGGGCACTGATAACTTTTTGGGTATTTCATGGTCCTGCTCGTATTCAAGAACGATATGTTGCTTTACGTATCCAGCAAGGCTATAAAATAAATTTTTATGATCAGATCACCCGCATGCCACTCAAATGGCATCAAGATCATCACTCCGGCAATATTATTACGAGACTCAATCGTGCCTCGCAAGCTTTATTAAAATTTGCCGGTGATCAGTTTATGTATATTGAAACAATTATAAAGTTACTTGTTTCATTAGGATTTCTACTTTGGATTTCACTGCCTGTTGGTTTATTAAATGTATTTACCTGTGTTTTAGCAGCAACTACGGTGCATCTTTATGATCGTAAATTAATCCCTCTGTACAATAGTCAAAACGAGATAGATAATCACGTGGGCGCAGTAATCTATGATTATATTAGCAATATGACCACTGTTTTAACTTTACGTTTGGGCGAATTAACGCGCTCAAACTTGTTTCAGCGGATGCTATCCGTTTGGCCTTATTATCGCCGCGAAGTCTTAATTAATGAGTTTAAATGGTTTAGCGTGGGCTTGGTTTTATCAGCCATGCAATCTTTGATATTGGTTACTTATATTATTTATACTCTCCATACTACTGGTACAATTATGATTGGCCTGGTGGTGATGATGTTTCGCTATCAAACTGATCTTAATGAAGTGTTTTATATGATAAGTTCTTTTTACAGTGAGCTTGTGCGTATGGATACTGACATTAAAGGGTTAGATCCTGTATGGAAAGAAATGGAACAGTTAGCTCATGTACCATTAGGGGAGCGCACGGCAAGGAACTGGCATGAGTTTAATATAGAGCATCTTAATTTCAATCACGTTTCTAAACATACAGATAAACATGGTAAAACTGAGTATAAATATAAACAGGTTTTTCAAGATCTTAATTTAAGCTTTAAACGCGGTGAAAAGATAGCGCTGATTGGATCTAGTGGTGGTGGTAAAAGTACGTTGTTAAATTTATTAGCGGGTTCATATTCTGCAGATAAAGTTAAATTAACCATAGATGGTTTTTCTTTTGATTCTCTAGAGCCTCTGCAGGCTATTACAACTCTTATCCCGCAAGATGCTGAGTTATTCGAAAACACAGTTGAGTTTAACGTTAGTCTGGATCTGCAGGTTGAACGATCTGAAATTGATCAAGCTATAAAATTAGCAAAATTTGATGAAGTACTAGAGACTTTGCCTCTGGGTTTACAGACAGATATTAGAGAGAAGGGCTTGAATTTTTCTGGTGGACAAAAACAGAGATTGGCATTGGCAAGAGGTTTATTTGCCGCACGTTATAGCTCTCTTATTTTAATGGATGAACCAACTTCGAGTATTGATCTGCAAACAGAGAAACAAATCCTCAATGGCATACTCGAGGCTTTTTCAGATGCAACGATGCTGGTGTCATTGCATCGCCTACATTTGCTGTCAAAATTTGATAAAATTATTATGCTAAAACACGGCAAGGTAATTGCTTATGGAACAGCCCAAGAGTTATTAACTAACCCTGGGCCGGTGCGTGATTTGTGGCAGTCGTATAAAGATTAAGCGTAATTATTCACGCTCTTTAAGTTGCACGGATTAACTCTTCTCCTTGGGAAGTACCTGAGCGAAGCGAAAGGGATGGCGTAAATCTTGAAGTAATTGTTCACGCCCTTTAAGTTGCATGGATTACTTCTTCCCCTTGGGGAAGTACTTGAGCGAAGCGAAGGGGATGGGGTAAATCTTGAATACCTCTACGGACTTGAAAATATATATCCTCCAACACACAGTCTAATCTTTCATTGATTTCATTATTCATGATTAAGTTTATCAAGTTTATTTTATCCATTCAGATAAATTTAGATTATAACATTCAAGTGTATTCTCTAATAACATAGCAACTGTCATCGGTCCAACTCCACCTGGAACAGGTGTAATATAACTCGCAATCTCTTTTATATGGTCGAAATCAACGTCACCACAAATAGTTCCGTTAGGTAATCGGGTGATCCCTATATCTATAACAATAGCGCCAGTTTTGATGTAGTCTTTTTTAATTAAGCCAGGTTTGCCCACAGCCGAACAGATTATATCTGCATTTATACAATGTTGTTTTAGATCAGCTGTTAATTTGTGACAAACTGTTACCGTCGCGCCTGCTGCCAGCATTTCGAGTGCTAATGGTCGGCCGACAATGTTTGATGCACCAATTATAGTTACATTTTTCGCCGCCACACTAATTTTATAATGCTCTAGCAACTTCATAATACCTTTAGGGGTGCACGGTCTTATTGTTGGAAATTTTTGAGCTAGACGGCCTAAATTATAAGGGTTAAAACCATCTACGTCTTTATTTGTATGGATAGACGAGAGTATTTTGCTTAATGTTTCATTTTGGGATAAATGTTTAGGTAAAGGCAGTTGTAACAAAATCCCATGAATTTTTCGATCTTTATTAAGTTCATCGATAAGATCTAGTAATTTTTGTTCATTGATGCTTTCTGGTAAAAAGTATTCAATAGCATTGATAGACACGTTTTTACAAGCTATTTGTTTATTTTGTACATAGATTTTAGACGCTGGGTCGTTACCAATCAAAATAACAGCTAAATTAATTTTATTTTCTAGATTATTGGTTACAATATATTCTTTAATTTTATTTTGGTAGCTAGTAGCTAGTGCTTTGCCGTCTAGTATAGTTGCCGACATAGGAGTTCTCAGATTCAATTGTAATTAGTCAATTTTAGCATATAAGCTAATTTTGTGACACTAATTTGCCTAATTTGCTCAACAGAGTTATATATAGTTGCTTAGTTGCAATAAATTATTATAATAATTCGATACTTACATAATATAAGCTTAAGACGTCTTTGGAGCACACATGGAAAAAGTCTGGTTAAAAAGTTATCCAACCTGGGTACCAGCAGAGATCAATTTTCAGGAGTATAGTTCATTAGCTGATTTGCTATTACAAAGCTGTAAAAAATATGAGAATAACCCAGCTTATGAGTGCTTTGGTGTACAAATTACTTACAGTCAATTACACAATCAAGCAAAGGCTTTTGCCGCGTATTTACAAAATGTGTTAGGTATGCAAAAGGGAGAGCGCATCGCCATTATGATGCCCAATTTATTGCAATACCCCATTGCCTTAATGGGCGCTTTTATGGCTGGGCTTGTAGTGGTCAATGTTAATCCGCTATATACCGCTCGAGAATTAGAGCTGCAATTAAAAGACTGCGGGGCAACATGTATTGTTATTGTAGAAAATTTTGCCAATGTACTAGAAAAAGTTATTAATAACACAGAATTAAAACATGTTATAACTACCAAAATGGGTGATTGTTTAGGATTCTTAAAAGGATCTATAATCAATTTAGTAGTTAAGCATGTAAAAAAATTAGTACCAAAGTGGAGTGTACCGGGTGCTATATCATTTAAAACCGTTATTAATAGCGGGGCTCAGTTACCCTATAATCCAGTTAATCTAAGTTTAGAAGATATTGCTTTTCTGCAATATACTGGTGGTACCACAGGTGTTGCCAAAGGTGCTATGTTGACGCACGCTAATATGGTGGCTAATGTTTGCCAGGCTAGAGCATGGATCGGGCATGATCTTAAATTAGGCGCAGAAATTATTATTACTGCGCTACCGCTATATCATATTTTTTCACTTACTGCCAATTGTTTGACATTTTCGTCTATAGGTGGCCTAAACGTCTTAATTACTAACCCGCGTGACATGCCACGATTTGTACAGACGTTGAGTAAAATAAAATTTACAGCGATTACAGGTGTGAATACTTTATTCAATGGTTTGTTAAATAATCCTAAATTTAAAGATATTGATTTTAGCCATCTAAAGTTTGTTTTAGGCGGTGGTACTGCTATCCAATCACATGTGGCTGAAAAATGGCACGAAGTTACTGGTGTGCCTTTGCTAGAAGCTTATGGGCTTACAGAGACATCTCCCGCTGCGTGTATTAATCCTATTAATATGAAAAATTATACAGGTAGTATCGGCTTACCAATTAGTAATACAGATATAGTAATATTAGGCGATAACGATGTGGAGCTAGGGTTTAATCAGCCTGGTGAATTATGTATTAAAGGTCCTCAGGTAATGTCTGGATATTGGCAAAAGCCAGATGAAACTGCTAAAGCTTTTACTAAAGATGGTTGGTTCCGTACAGGCGACATTGCGACTATAGACGAGTCTGGATTTGTAAAAATAGTCGATCGTAAAAAAGATATGATTATTGTTTCAGGCTTCAATGTTTATCCTAATGAAATTGAAGAAATCGTAGCGGGTCATCCTGGTGTATTAGAGGCTGCAGCAATAGGTGTGCCAAGTGAACAAACAGGAGAGATTGTTAAAATATTTGTTGTTAAAAAAGATCCTAATTTAACATCAGAAGATTTAATCACTTATTGTCGTCAGTACTTAACGCCTTATAAAGTACCAAAGCAGGTTGAGTTCAGGGATGAATTGCCGAAGTCGAATGTGGGTAAGATTTTGCGTAAGGACTTAAGGGCTCTGGCATAGGCTTGGATAACTAGATTTTTTGACAGATGTTAATTTGCATATTTCTATCTTTTCTTAGTGAATATTATTAAGAAAAGATAGGATCATGAATCAAAGACTTGGCACATTTGTGGTTAAAATATACCAGGAGAATCTTATAAGGCTTAGGTGCCCCCGTGCCAATCAACTTCCAGTCTTTTCTAAATCTTCAATAGATAGTGGTTTCAATTTAAACGGAAGCTCGAATTGGCCAGAAGAAATGTCAGTAAACACATTGGTCTTTGGATCCCATTCAGAAATAGTATTGGTATTAAATTCAAAAAACCAGCCGTGAATTGTCAAAAGATTCTGTTGCAGTCTTTCTTGTACTATAGGATAGCTTGATAAATTTTTGATCTGATTAATAACGTTTAATCTGGCGATTTCATCTAACGGCAAATCTAGAGAAATTTGTAATTGCTCTTTCATTTTGTCTATCCATATTTGTGACTGGGCAGATAAATGATTCACTGCTGGGTAAGCACAGATACGAATAGCGCCACAGTTGGCATGACCACAGACTACGATGTCAGTAATATTAAGCGCTCCTAATGCAAATTCAATTGCGGCTACTTCGCTACAGGGGATAAAATGACTATGCGCAGGGATATAATTGCCGACGTTTCTCATAATAAATAATTCACCAGGCTCAGAGGAGGTGATAAGTGTAGGATCGATCCTGCTGTCTGAGCATGTAATAAATAAAGTATGTGGTTCTTGTTTGGTTGCCATAAAGTCAAATAATTTACGGTCATAGTATTTTCGTTCAGCATAAAACTTTTGAACACCATGCACTAGTCGGCTATATGAAGAGACTCCATTAGTTGAAAGAGATTTCTTTTTAAGTTCTGTTTCAGAGAAAAGATAATAATGATCAATGATTTTACCGCCGCCCCAAATTTTGAATAATGGTTCAAAACGGGTAGGCAGGCCCTTGATGTAAAAATTAATTTTTTGTGAGAGGCAATAATTAAATAAATCAATAATAGCATTGGCCCCTGAGCTGTCTAAATTGGTAACCTGAGATAGATCGAGTACCACGGTTTGGCCACTTTGAGCTATATTTAAATGTCCTTCAAAGTTGGTGATCTCTTTAGCAGATAAAAATGTTAATGAGCCAGTTATAGAAACGCGTATAGTATTGTCATAAGAGCTGGTAGAGACATGCAATTGAGTTTTAGTGGCTTTGATGAGAATAATTATACTGGCTGCAATAATACCAGCTTGTATGCCGACAAGTAGATCGGTGAAAATGATGGTTATGAAAGTTATAAGGTAGATAAGCCCTTCCGATCGCGAGGTTTTCCATAATCCAAAGAACTCTTTATGATTTATCATAGAAAAAGCAACAGAAAATAGAACCCCAGCTAGAGCTGCGATTGGTATTAAGCTAATTACAGGTGCTAAGAAAAAAACTGTGACTAGAATAATTAATGAATGAAAAACACTTGCTCGGCGTGTTTTAGCGCCAGCTTTTAAATTAGTCAATGAACGCGCTATGACGCTGGTTACGGGTATACCTGAAAATACTGCTGCCGTGATATTGCCTAAACCTAGACCAATTAATTCTTGATCAGCATCATGTTTTTTTCCTTTGGTTAATTTATCAAGTACTGAGCATGATAATAATGTTTCTAGTGAGGCTAACATAAATACAGCTAATGCACTCATAAACATTTCATTGAGTGGACCAGGGATGGTTGATGGTAATCTCGGATAAGGAAGAGTGCGAGGTATTTCGCCAATAACGGGTATATTAGCAAAACCAAGTGCATAGCCAATTAAACTTGCAATTGTTACAGCTGGTAAAATTGCGGGTAATTTGGGCATTAATTTAGGTAATACACGAATAAGGATTATTGTGTTGACAACAATAAAAAAACAGCCAAAATTTGCTTGATGAAAATATTCACGAAGATGAATAAAGACATCTATAGTGTTAGATTCTTGTGGCGGTAAAAGTCCGAATGCCCGAGGTAGCTGATTAATAATGATAATAGCGCCTATACCCGCCGTGAAGCCGGCTATAACTGGTACGGGCACATAGCGTGCTAGTTTACCAAAGCCCATTACACCGCTAAAGACGTGCATTAAACCAGCCATTAAACCGACAATCATTAAACCATCAAAACCAAATTTTTCAATGGTATCTCCCATTAGTACTGCCATTGCGACAGTAGGACCACTTACAGCTAATGGTGTGCCGCCGAAGAGAGCGCAAACAATACCTGCTACAATAGAAGTAATAATCCCTGCACCCGGAGAAGCCCCAGAAGCTAAAGCAATAGCCATGGATAACGGAATTGCAACAAATGCAACCGTGCTTCCAGCAAGAAAGTCTGCACCTAAATGTTTAGGTGAGAACATTGCTTTCCATTCTTTTATTAAGCTGGGGATGCCAAGATTATAGTTTATAGAGTTAAGCATATAGATGCTCCATGATATTTATACTTCTTACATCAAGGGTATCTGATTTTGGCTTATTTTAATAGATTATAAATAATAAATTTATGTGAGAATTTATTTATTTTTTAGTGTGCTCGATCATAGCGTAGGCAGAATGATTATGAATAGATTCAAAATTTTCTGATTCGACTTTATAAGAACTGATTCTAGGGTCGTTGTTCAAACAAGCCGCGATATCACGAACCATGTCTTCAACAAATTTGGGGTTGTCATATGCTTTTTCAGTAACATATTTTTCATCAGGGCGTTTTAATAAACCATATAATTCACAAGAGGCTTGGCTTTCTACTAATTCAATAATTTCTTCTAGCCAAATAAAGTCATTAATTAATGCTGTAACAGTAACATGTGAACGCTGATTATGTGCACCATAATTTGATATTTTCTTAGAACAAGGGCAAAGACTTGTTACTGGTACAATAACTTTGATCCACATGTTAATTTTGTCATCAATAAAATCTGCTAAGAAAGCCACATCGTAATCTAATAAACTTTCGACTTGAGTAACGGGAGCTTTTTTATTAATGAAGTAAGGAAAATGCATTTCTATATGACCGGCTGCAGCTTCTAATTTAGCAGTCATATTTTTTAAAATTTCTTTAAAAGAAGCGACGCTAATAGCGCGTTCGTAATTATTTAAAATCTCGACAAAACGCGACATATGCGTACCTTTAAAGTTATGCGGTAAATTTACCGTCATATTAAAAGTAGCAATTGTGCTTTGTGTTCCACCGCTACGATCTCGAACGATGATAGGGTGTCGAATGTTTTTTATACCGACTTTATCAATCGGTAATTGTCTTAGGTCTGTACTGTTTTGTACATCAGCAATGGTAACAGTAGAACTAGTAGGGATTTCATGAGCACAGTTTTCAGTCATATTACCGTCCGTATGTTACATAATTATGATCGGTTTCCCAAATCGTGATGGTTTCTAATGTGACTCGCGAGTTATTGATGTCTGTGGATATGTTGTTATATAACCAGGCTGCGACATTCTCGGCTGTAGGATTTAGCTCTTTATCAAAAGGGGGGATATTATTCAAATACTGATGATCTAAAATATTTATGTATTTGTAAGCAATTTCTTGTATATCAGCATAATCCATGACCATACCTAGTTTATCTAAACTAGATGCTCCCACTGTGATGACTACTTTATAGTTGTGACCATGCAAACGCTCACAGGCTGCTGGATACTCACGTAAGACATGAGCAGCACTAAAATAACAGATTTGATTAACAGTATACTTCGCCATAAACTCAACCGGACTCCCATAGGAGCCGTGACACGCAATAAATAGCTTGTATTATATGCTTACTCGTCACTTTGGTAAATAGCTAGTAACAAATCAGCTAAGAATGAGTTATCAGTGTCTAAAAAACTTAATAAACTCATAGTTTCTTTAATCAGATCCTCCAGAATGCTCTCAGTCTTTTTGATACCCAAAGAGTAAATATAGTTGCGGGAGGTTTGGGTGAAATCATTATCAATATTAGAGTTAAAATCTTGATTATAATCAGAAATATCATCTTTAATTTGATAGATTAGACCAATCTTTTCACCAAGTTTGGTAATTACTTCGTAATGAATGCCATCACAATCGGTAATTACAGCAGCCATCTGTAAGGCAGCAGCGATAAGTTTGCCTGTTTTTAACAAATGAATCTGATCCAAGCATTGCTTATGTTGAGCCAAGTATTGGGTTAAATTTTCTTTTTTACTAGATTGAGTTAAAAACTTTTGGTTTAGTTCTAAACTTTGTCCACCAACCATACCATTGGGACCACTTGCTTGGCTTAAAATATTAATGACTTTAAGTTGTTTGGCTAAAATTGAGCTGTCTTGTGAAATCTCTTGAGATAATAGTTCAAAAGCCATTGTTTGTAATCCATCGCCAACCAGTAGAGCAGTGGCTTCATCAAATTTTTTATGACAGCTGGGCTGGTTTCGGCGAAAATCATCATTATCAATACAGGGCAGATCGTCATGAACCAAAGAATAGGTGTGTATCAGCTCAATGCTACAGGCTGCATGTAATAATAAAGTATCAATATTAGTATTCAATAAATAATTGTTTAATACTGGCTCAGAAGAGGGTTTATTATTAATAAGTAAATCAGCTGTGGCAAACAGAAATAGGGCTCGTAACCGCTTGCCGCTACTAAGGGTGCTATATTCCAAGGCTGCCTGAAGGGTAGAGCAAGGGCTTTCTTCTAGTCGTAGTACTTCACTTAATTTGGCGTTAACTTTAGACTTAGTCAGAGAGACAAAATTTTCTAAATCTCGGTGGTGTTCGCTGAACTGCTTTAATAACTCTAAATCGTCAGAACGCTGTAAATTTACTGCCATAGTCAATACTCTATACTCTATAGATTGATAGATTGCTGTTAATTGCTGTTAATTTCTAGTTAGAATCAAGGTTGATCTCAAAATCTTTGAAAGTTTTTGCTTGCGCATCCATCAAGATCTTAACTTTTTGTTCTGCATTACTAAGTAAACTTTGGCAGTGATTAGTGAGTGCAATTCCCATTTCAAATGATTTTAAATTTTCTTCTAGAGATAACTTTCCCGTTTCCATTTTGGTAATAATTTTCTCTAAGTCCTTGATTGCACTCTCGAAATCTACAGAGTCAAATTTAGAGGTATTCTGTTTTTTTGCCATATGCAGCACCCTGATAGTTTATTTTGTATTGTAACTAAAAAAAGCGTAAATATAAATATTAGATTATCATAAATGTTTAGTTATATCTTGTAGGCCTAATTTATTTCTGGCCCATACTCGCATTCTATCAAAGTAAGAGAAAGCAGCAGGGATAACTACTAAAGTTAAAACGGTAGAACTAATAAGGCCGCCTATAATGGCAATACCCATGCTGGTTCGTTGTTTTGATGCTTCGTTGATACCAACAGCAACTGGTATCATGCCAGAAATAAGGGCCACTGTGGTCATCAAAATAGGTCTTAATCGGGTTCTACCAGCCTCAATGATAGCATCTCGACGGTTGTAACCTAGACGTAGTTTTTGATTAGCGTAGTCTACTAATAATATAGAATTCTTAGTGGCTAATCCCAATAACATGATACAACCGATCATTGAAAATAAATCTAAAGAGTGATTAGTAATTAATAAGCTAATAAATGCACCGACTATCGCTAAAGGTATAACTAGCATGATAGTAATCGGAATTATGAACGATTCATAAAGACTCGCTAGTACTAAGTAAATAAATAATACCCCTAACAAGAGAGCTATTATCATATTATTAATCAATTCACCAAATGATTCTGATTGCCCCATAAAGTCATAGCTAAATTCAGGCGGAAGTTTGACTGTATTGGTAAAGTAATTTTCAATATCTTTTATTACTCTCGCCATACCTGGGCCTTCAGGATTTAGGTCGGCAGAGATTTGAATATATCTTTCTTTATTTTGGCGATTGATAGACGCAGGTCCCGTTGTTTTATATAACGTCGCAAAATCAGCAAGTTTTAATAAAGTGTTATTAATATTTGGAATGTAAATATTTTCAAAATTTTTAGCCAAGTCTCTTTGTTCGTCTTTAACTCGAACACGGATATCTGTTTCTTCGCCATTGTTTCTTAACACAGATGGAATACTACCATCGATTTGTGTGCGCAGTTCTTGTCCTAAAAGTTTGCTAGAGATCCCTAGTTGTTCTGCTTTTTCTTGATTGAGGCGCACTTGTGTTTCAGGTTTACCTAAACTGCTGCTGCTATCAACGCTGTTTAGTGCAGGGTGCTGCCGTAAATATTCGAATACTTTACTTGAAATCTTTTCAAGTTGATCATTGTTTGGTCCACTAATATTTAGGTTAAATGGTCGCATGCCGGCACCTACCATGTCTATGTCTGTGACTAAAGGTTTAGCAAACTCAAATGGTTTTAGTTTTTCGGTAACAATTTTTTTAACTTCAGAAGTATTCAAGCTTCGTTTATTATCAGGCACCAAAGTTATATACAGTGTTGTTTTATTAGTTGCGCCATCTCGTGTACCTACTATTGATATGGCTTGAGCAATTTCTGGAATGGTTAACAAGGTTTTTACGACATCAGAGCTTACTTTTTCCATGGCATCTAAGTTATCACCTGGTGCTAGTTCTAGACTTAAGCCGAATTCACCATGGTCCTGTGCCGGTAGGAATGTCTTAGGTACATACATTACACAGACGATACTAAGTATAAATATGATCAGACTTGAAGCTAAGATAACGATAGGGCGTTTTAAAGCAAAATTTAAGACGGAAACATATTTAATCTCTAGCCAGTCTTGCAAGCGAATGACAGAAGTTAGGGCTCTGTTTATTTTGTAATTGAATGAATTTTTATCTTCAATTTTTTCTACACTAGCTTTAAGATTGGTTTTGTTTTTAACTTTACCAGCAAAATAAGTTGATAACATTGGAGCTATAGTTAAAGCATCAAATAAGCTTATGGCCATAGCAAAACAGATGGTTAAGCCAAACTCTTTGAAGAATTGTCCTACTATACCGTATAAAAAAGCTACTGGCCCGAAAACAGCAATAACTGTTAATGTAGTGCCAATTACTGCTAAAGTCACTTCTTTAGTACCATTTATAGAAGCTACGGGAGGGCTTTCCCCATGTTCAAGATGTCGAAAGATGTTCTCACGAACAACAATAGCATCATCGATTAATAAACCGACAGCTAAGCTTAGAGCTAAAAGCGACATGACATTGATAGAAAAGCCAGAAATATACATTAAGGTAAAAGCACCAAGTAAAGAAGTAGGTAAAGCTAGACCAGTGATGATAGTAGAACGCACGCTACCTAAAAAGAAATAAACTACAATAATAGTGAGTACTATGCCTATAAGGATAGTATCAAATACGTCTTTGACGTTGGCCCTAATAATTTTTGCGTCATTACGAACAGCGGATAGCTCTAATGATGGATCAATTAATTTTAATTGTTTATTAAGATCTGGCAGTTTTTTTAAAACCCCGTCTACTGCTGAAATGATATTAGAACCAGACTGTCTAAATGCAAAAATAAAAACGGCAGGTTTGCCATTAACAAAAGTTTTAGATTGTTCATCTTCAAAGCCAGCTTTGACTTCGGCTACATCGCTAACAGTAATAGGGATGTCATTGCCAACAAAATTTACGATCGTTTTTTTAATATCTTCTGGGGTATTATATTCGCCTAAACTCCGGAAAACCATTTCGCGTCCGTCATTGGAATATTTACCGATGGGAGTATTTTCGCCTGCAAGCCCAATTTGTTTGGCAACTTGAGTTGCAGATATATTATGAGTTTTAAGTTTTTCTCGATCAAGATTAACTAAAATTTCTTCATCACGGCCACCTAAAATTTCCACCAAGCCAATGTTACTGGCTTGTTCAATTTTATTTTTTATTTTATCGTCAGCAATTTGGTAAAGTTTATTAGTATCCATGTTGCCTGTTAGACCGAGAATCACAATAGGCTGCGAAGCGGGATCAATAACCCAAACTACAGGGTCCTTTGCATCTTGGGGTAATTGATTCTTGATGTTACTTACTTTATCCCTAACTTTTTGTTGAGCTTCAAGTAACTTTATATCAAGATCAAACTCAATCATTACTCTGCTTGAGCCTTCCATGCTTTTGGATTTAATTGATTTGACATTCGAGACAGTACTAAGCTCATCCTCAATTACTTTGGTAACTTGTGTTTCTATTTCAGCTGGAGCCGCCCCTGGGTAAGCGGTATAGATGCTCACCATAGGGAATTCAACATTAGGGAATAAGTTCACTGGCATTTTAAACAGACTTATATAGCCAACAACTAATAATAAAATAACAAGACAGCTGATAAAAACGGGACGTTTTATTGATAACACGGCTAGGGACATACATGCTCCTGTAATTTTTAATTAACGAGCTCGAAAGTTAATTAGTGAACGTTCAGCGATTAGAATTTTTGTCATCCTGAGCGTAGTCGAAGGATCTCAATTAATCTTCAGTTACTGAGATCCCTCGCACAAGCTCGGGATGACAGGGGCTGAGATTCCTATACGGTGAACACACGTTAATTAAAGAGCTTCATCATAGTTGCTAATTTTAATAGCTTATTTTTAGTATTCAAATATTGTGTTTCTGCATTAAAATAATCGTCTTCAAATTGCAATACTTGGAATGTTGTTGTACGACCGTTTTTTAGCAAATCTTCTTCATTTTTTAATTTCGCATCTTGAGTTTTAACCATGGTTTCGGCTATTTGTAATTGCTTAACGTAAAGCTCGAATTGTTCAACTAATCGCTGCCACTCATTGTTAAGCTCAAAGCTTTTACGAGAGTATTCTAATAGAGCAGCATGACTTTGTGCCTGATAAGAACTATCAAGCTTATAAATAAGCTTTCTATCCAAAGGAATAGAAAAGTCAACGCCAACCGAATAATTATTATACTTACGACTTGATGCTTCTGAAGCGCTAGCACCATAATCTTTATTTCTACCAGATGGGAAGTATTGCATTTTTAGATTTAAATCTGCTTTAATGCTTTGCTTTGATATTTCAGCCTGAGCTTTATTGGCTAGATAGACTTGATATTCTGCTTGTAAGTCTTCACGAATGATTTCGGGTTTTACTGTATGTTTTTTTAATTGAGCAATGTTAACTCTTTTGAAGCTTACCAGGTTATCTGGTAATTCAGAGCTTGGGATTGTTCTAAAAGCATTGAACAAACGAGCATAAGCTCTTTGTTGATCGATCAAAGTCTCTAATTCAAACCGGCGTTGTTCAAGAGAAGATTTAGCCTGTAAATAAGACGAATCATCACCGAGCCCTGATTTACTTCTTTTTTCAGCCCATTCTAATAATTTAAGAGATCTTTTAACTGAATCTTTTTTAATAGCTATATTTTCTATAATAGTAGCTAAATCCCAATAAGCACTTTCAGCATCAGCTAAGATCTTTTTCTTATTAAAATTACTGTTGTGACCTTCAGCTCGCGCTTGAGCATTTTTAGCTTCAATAAGCGCCTTTGTTTCATCACCTAACCAATTACGGAGTAATGGTTGTTCTATAGCTAAGTTAGGTTTCACCGTCCAATATTTTCTACTAGTAGGTGAAGTAGGTGAACTAGAATAAGTATTTTCTGTGTGGTAACTGTCGTAACTTAACTTAACATTAGTACCTGTAGTAAACTTTTTTGCGACACCAAGCTGAATATCTTTTTTAACTGTTTTGCTATTGGGAAAGATGTCGCTTAATGGAGGTTGGGCGTCTTCAGCATAGTTAGCACTGCTAATTAAATCAGGTGAAAGAATCAAGAATCCTTCTTCAGATCGATTGAAGCCTGATTCTGCTAATAAATCGGATGCGGTGAATTGGTCATTATGTGTTCGTACTTCTCTCAGATATTCATCTAAAGTTACGCTATAAGTATTTTGTATAAATAAAGTTGCAATAAATATATAACAGAGATTTGGGAAGTTTTTGTTTTTTTTTGTAAACACGAATGGCCTCACTACAACTAAACTAGTGTAACTATGCTAATTTATAACTTAACATAATTTACAACTTTTTGATATCTCTGTAGAAGTTTTCGTGAGAACCCAAAGCGAGTAATATTAAAATATTTTGTTGATATTGATAGGCAAGAAGTGTTTCTTGGTTTACCATTTTGAACTTATAGACTTTGATGCCTGCGAGATCACCTTTTTTTTGATGGCCTAATGTAGGGGCATTTATTAAATGTTGTATGGCATTATCTAAATCTGTTTTTTGATTTTCTTGTATAATCATCCGAATTGATACGGGGTTACATCATAATCTTTAAGTTCTTTTTGTCCTAATAATATGTCTTTGATAAAGTTATAGGATAAGTCTGGATTTTCTTCAGCAATCTTACCAATTTTTGACCAATACTCGATTTGTTTAGGCACAGAACGATTATATATTCTGCCGTATTGTTTAGCATTTGCCACTAGTTCTTCTGAAAGTTTAACACTTGTTGCCATCATAACCCCCATAGTCTAAAAGATAGCTTAATGACTATATTACAGCCTAAGTTATACTATTTGCAACCTAAAACAACTTATAAACATCTCTAGAAGCTTTTAGAAACCTTTTGACACCGTCAAAACTTGTTAAAATACAACGGAGTAGCAAAAAATTGACCTATATCATATAACCCGCTATAGTGATGTATAGTTTACTAAATAGCTATTATCATCATCGAGAGAGGGGAATATCATGGGGTTAAATCCAGATCAAGAAAAAGTGGTTCGTGATCTTATTAATCAGGGAGTTGATAAGGCACACAAAGATTTTATTCAGAGTTCTAGGCCTCAACATCATTTACCAGCTTTTATAGACGAGCAATTAAAAATTATTAAAGATAAAGTATTAGATTTATGTGTAAAGCACTCTGAGTTGAGAGGTGTTGATGACCTTCATTTTAATGATTTTATAGATGAAGAACTTGGCACGATACAGAGAAGTCTATTATTCAATCAAGTAACAGCTCCTGGTGGTCGTAATTCAGGGGCGAGCTTAGCTTCTCGTCCTGTCGAAAGTGGAGGAGGTGCTGCGGCAACCCCAGCAGCCGTGTTGGATCCTAGCTCACGTCCAGATCAAAGAGGGGGAGGTGCAGCAGCACTACTAGATGCACCTATCAATGAAGCATGGGTAACTGAACAACCGCTAGGGATAGGGTTAGACTGGGAGCAAGGGGGGGTAGTTAAAGAACTATTTGAGGCGCGTTTTGAACAAGAACTTAGATCTATTCAAGAACGTTTAGAAAATCAAGATTCTGAGCTTTTGGAAAAGCTAAAGAACCGTAAGGCTTTCATAGACGAGACAAAAGAAAAAATTAAACAAGATGTTATAAGAGATAGTAAGAGTGAGCCTAAGTTAAGGGACTGTAGATATGATGATATGGCTCATCACATTGATATCGAACTTTCAGTCGTTGACAGGGATATAAGATTGCAAAAGGCTATAACCTTGCCTGGTGGTAATCCTATTCCACGGGCTGGCTTACCATTTGAGGTAAGAGTAGCAGCAGCACCAGACGCACTTATCCAACCGCCAGGGATCGGGTTAAAATCCGATCAAGAGAGTTTAGTTAAAAGTTTTGTATTTGCGCGTTTTCAGAGAGAACGTAAATCTATTCAAGCGCGCCTAGCAAACCAAGATCCTGAGCTTTTGGAAAAGCTAAAGAACCGTCAGGCTTTCATAGACGAGACAAAAGCAAAGATTAAAGAAGATGTTATAAGTGATTGTTATAAACACTCTAGGTTAATGCAATGCAGAATTGATATTCTAATTTATTACATAGATATGCAATTTTCACTCTACAAGAGCGATGAATTTATCTTGCCTGCTGGTAATAGTATTCCAAGAGCCGACTTACACCTTGAGGTAAGAGGGGGAGGTGCAGCACCAGACGCACCTACCCAACCACAAGGAACACCACAACCGGCAGGGTTAAACGAGCAACAGCAGCGTAAAATTCGTGAGGTAATGAAAAAATTCATTGATCATGAAAAACGAGTGTTCGCGCAAATGACTAATCCAAACTCAAAAGCACCTCAACCTGTTAGCCCTGATTTTCTGAAATCGAAAATGGAAGAAATTGAAAAAACACTTATGAGTTCATGGAGACGATTGGATGAATTCAAAGATGTTGTTGTTGATGAAAAAGATGTTGAGGAGTTTATAAAGGCTGAGTTTAAGAATCAAATGCGAGAAATTCAACAAGAGATAGCAGCTCAGTTAGAGATGCATCGTGAACACATTTCTCCAGGTGCTAGCCCAGGTCCAGATCAAAGAGGGGGAGGTGCTGCTGCTGCACCAGTAGCTGCCGTGTTGGATCCTGCCCCACGTCCGGATCAAAGAGGGGGAGGGGCTGCAGCAGCACCAGCAGCTGCGGCAGGTCCTGAAGAGGAGTTGCGTGAGCCGGATGTGAATCTGAGTGTTGAGCAGAGGTTCGAACTTAGAGCACTATTTTCAATGGATGCCCCTGAAATTATGGGGACTAGAGAATTCTCACAATTACTACCTGCGGCTTTAGGTGCTTCACCTCAGGCGGCTTTAGCTTCACAATTACCAGACGCACTTCTAGCTAGGTGCATACTAAATATTGAGTCGCATTTACGATCTTCTGACCGACAATATTCAAGAAATGTAGCTGGGATACCAGAAGAGATCAGAGTACACATTGATAGTATCCGAGAATGCTATCGTGAGCTTTTTCCTACAGAACTTCTGAGGCATGATTTTGCAGTAAAGAAATTGAATTTAAATAAGAGAAGAGATCCTGGACAGCTTGATGTTACTGATGAAGATGTGCGTAAATATCTTCATTATCTAATTAAAGTAAAAATAAAGGCTGCTATACAAAATGCAAACGAATTAGGCGTGTCTTTCGAAGAAATTCAAGCAGTATTACCTGCTGCGGCTGCGGCTGAATCATCAGAAGGCGATGGGGTTGAACAAGAACAAGAACCAGATAGAATTTCTGATGAATATATGTCGAGAATACAAGTTTATGCAGGGGCGCAAAGTTGCCACAATGTAACAGCGAGAGGTAGCGTAGAACTTGTTTTTTCAGACGAGACCGCCGCAGCTTCAGGACTTCAAAAATTAAGAGGTTTGACAGGCCGAGATCGTGGTTTAATCCGTACAGGCATGAGTATAACAATTCCAAGAGAACATGTAGAAACATTAGCGGATAGGATTAGCTGGATTCAAGAAGGAATACTTCGTCGTTTAGAACGACCTTTGGGAGAAGATGGGGGGAGAGCTCGGCGAAGAGTACATGTTGTTCGTGATCCGCAAGCATTTTTACAGCTCCTTGAACGGCTTCGCAGGGCAGACCCTCATCGGCCTAGGCATCGGTGATAATTACAACTTAATAGAAATTATTATATAGAGGGCAATATCATGCCATTAACAGATGAGCAAAAGCCTATTGTTAAAGAAATTATTCGTGCACATTTTGAAGAAGTTCGTCGAGGTCGAGTTAATGTATTTAAAAACGTTGCTTTATTTATAGCCTACGAAATACCAGGTATTGAAAAAAAAGTTATGGCGTCAATTGAAGGGCATCCTGCGTTGCAAGATGTTCATTTCAGCTATGAGCTTAGAGTCCACATACACGATGAATTGGTTGCATGCTTAATGGAGCAACTATCCATTATTGATCCTCAACTAGGGCCATTGTCACCCACACCTCACAGTATTACTCCCGGAGCGGGTTCACCTCCAGATCAAAGAGGGGGAGGGGCTGCTGCGGCAGCACCACTTGACACGTCTATTCCTATTCGAATAATTCTAGAACCGCTAGGGATAAATGGACAGCAACAGTTGGTAATTGATCATTGTATTAAAGAGCAAATAAAAAATCTAAAACTTCAACCTAGATCTACATCTTTAGAAGAATATGTCGACAAGAAAATAAAAGAAATTGAAATACACATTATGAGCCAATGGGAAGGCTGGGATGAATTCAAAGGCTTGAATGTTGATAAAAATCAAGTTGAAAAGTATGTAAAGGGTGAGCTTGATTCACAATGGATTAGGAAACAAATTAAAGATAGGCTGGAAGATCTTGACAGACGGCTACAAGGTGCATTGGAATATTTTGTCAGACGACTTCCACAAGGTGTAGATGATGGGGCTCAGGTTGGTAGATTATCTTCAGAGCAAAGAGGGGCAGGCGCTGCTGCGACCCCAGCAGCTGATGAGGTGGAACAGCAAGAGGTAAAGATCAGGCTTTTTGAATTATACGATGGTATTTATAGAATTAAGGCTGCATTTTTTATTAGACAATTCAAAGATCCCTTAAAAGCATCGGAAGTATTAAAGGACCTAGAGTCTCACGTAAAACGGGTAATAGAAGATATTCAAAAAGAAGTTATGGCACAATGGAAAGAAATATATGGGGCTACCGATCCTGATAAATTATTAGTAATTGAAAATTACGTAGCTAAACTAATTATCAAAACTAATCCGCAACAAAAACTTTTAGATCGGGTGAAAAAATTGGAACAGCAACAAGCTATCGTTAATAGAGCTCAGGTTGGTGGATTATCTTCAGATCAAAGAGGCGGAGGGGCTGCTGCACCTCGAGACGCTGCTGCTGAGCTACCTATAGTTCAAGATTTTGATAAGGATATGAAAATAATTCTAGCTTATACAGGTGCAACAAGATGGGAAACGAGCTATGAAATAACGTCGGAAGATGCAGTAAAAATTGTTTTTTCAAAAAGCAGTGACGTAGTTTCAGGATTGGATAAATTAAAAAGTTTGACAGATAGAGCTGCTCATTTAACCATAACAGACTTGGCTATATCAATACCAACAGAACATATACAATCACTAGCGCACATGATTGAATCGGTTCAGCGAGGAGATCGGCCTAGGTATCGTCAATAATCATAACTTATTATTTGCTACCCGCGAATAATAGAATGGTTATCTTAACCTTTAAGTTTCGAAATGATTTCTCTAATAGCAGAGTTTAATAAGGCAGGGTTGTTTTATAATTACTAGTATCGTATAGTCGAATAGTGAATTATTATACTTTAACAAGGAGATGTTTATGAGTGAAGAATTCCCAACTAGGTTTGTCGTCGGATCATTTTTAACACCGTTAGCGTTGCTAACCTTTCCAATATCTTTACCTATTTTGGCTGGGTACATGGCTCTAAGGCACAATGCTGAGAGGTTCGATAGCCAACCAAGTTATAGTAGAGGTGCTTTTTTTTCACATTCATACCAAAATGGATTCGGTGGAGCGGGTCCGCATTTAGGAATGCCGTCCTACGGGTTTATGAGCTCAATGCGATCTAGATTTTATTAAGTAATAGTACAATAAGCCTCTAGCTATAAAGTAAGTACAGTAAGTGTGCAGTAAGTATAGGGGCTTATCTTACGATATAAAGTACATTATAATCTGTCTAAATTTTCATGCGACCCTACGACTAGCTAGTCTAATTTTTGACGTATGCGTCATAAAGTGAGGTTGTTAATTAATTCGTTATTCTGATAATATTGGTAATATTGATATAACAAGGGGAATGCCAGTGCAGAGTAAGCATATTCATATTTTAGGTATTGCAGGTACATTTATGGCCGGTTTAGCTGCCATAGCTAAACAAATGGGCTATACAGTAACAGGTACAGATGCCAAGATTTACCCGCCGATGAGTGATATCTTAAGCAACAACCAAATCAATCCTATTGAAGGTTATGATAATCCTGAGAATTATAAATATTTAGATGAAGCTGATGTTATTATAATAGGCAACGCATTATCTCGTGGTAATGCCTGTGTTGAATATATCCTAGAGCAAAAGAAAAAATTTATCTCTGGCCCGCAGTGGCTTTACGAGAATATTTTAAGGGATAAATGGGTTTTGGCTGTTTCAGGTACACATGGCAAAACAACAACTTCTAGCATGTTAGCTTGGGTTTTAGAATATAATAAATGCGACCCAAGTTTTCTTATAGGCGGCATGGCGAGTAATTTTAATGCTTCAGCTAGACTATCTCAGGGTAAGTATTTTGTTATTGAAGCAGATGAATATGATACTGCTTTTTATGACAAGCGTCCTAAGTTTTTACATTACTTTCCGAATACTTTAATTCTCAATAATATTGAATATGATCATGCAGATATCTATCCTGATTTAAAGTCTATCGAAACGCAGTTTGGTTATCTATTACGTACAGTGCCAAAAACAGGTGGCTGCGTGATTGCGCCTCAAGAGATTCAAGATAAATTTATCAATCCTGATGCTACGATTTATAAAACAGGTGTGGGTGCTAAATTAGATTTAAATTTCAAATTTTTCAGCCTGAATGACGCTGAAAATTTATCTCAAAATAATTTAATGGCCGCTAAATTACATAACTCTGACGGTAGTAGTTTCGACTGCTATTATGAAGGTAAATTACAAGGCACTGTGGATTACAGCTTAGTCGGTCAGCACAATGTGAATAACTCTCTAGCTGTCATTTTAGCAGCACATAGTGTAGGCATAGCAATGCCTGATGCTATAAAAGCACTAAACAGTTTTAAGGGGGTTGCTAGACGTTTAGAAAAAAAAGCCCAATTACCGAATAATATTGTTATTTTTGATGACTTTGCGCATCATCCTACGGCAATCAAAACAACTCTAAACGGTCTAAAACAAAGATATGCTAATAGAATAGTAAAAGCTGTCGTTGACTTTTCTTCTTACAGCATGAAGTTTAAAGTACATAGCGATGAAGATTTTATTAATGCTCTTGAACAAGCAGATGTTGTTTATTTCTATCAAGATTCGGCTATGGGATGGGATTGTGCTGAATTATTAAATAAAATTAAAGCTAACAATCCAAACAAGTCTGGTTATTTATTCAAAACTAGTGACAGTCTTATTGAGCATTTATCTGAAAACTCTGAAGCAGGAGATGTTATTGTCTTTATGACCAAGAGTGCGTTTAATAAAAATATTCAATTATTGATTGATAATTGTTCAAAAAGAATCACCATTGGTGTTGATTAAGTCCTGTAGATATCGGTCAAGGCAGCTATGCTGTCGAACCTAGTCTATTACTAGATCCCTGCTCAGCGTTCATTCCGCTCACCTCTACAAGGGATGACAAGTGGCGGTTATTTAATGTGTTTGGTATAACTGCCTCAACTTATTGAGATGTTACGAAGGCTTGTCTAACATATTGATTCAAGGAAGTGATTGGAGCTTCGTTTCACATCGTAATAATCACTGCTTGTGGTTATTCAAGCCCATAGAATCTGGCCGTATTTTATTTTTGCCGTATGGAACTTTTTCTGTAATTCATAATCAAACTAGTATGCTTTCCTAGAAAGAGTACGGTTGTTATGCCTGTAGAATTATATAAACAAGGAGTTGAACTTAAAATACCTAAAAAAGAGGAAATTGTTAGATTAGCATCCGACGCAGATTTAAAAGAACGTCGGAGGATGTCTGTACAAAATTTCAGAGTGGTCCCAATTTATATTAAGGGTAAGTTGATCAATTTTTTAGCATCAGGTAATCCTGCGGTATTTGTTTATGACAAACCGAGTAAAATAAAACATCATTGTATAATTAATGGTAAAGAGGAAGAAATCATTCAAGAACCAGTCTGTTTGGATAAAATGCAGACGTATTTCGAGATTATAGTCAAAGAAACTGGATGCAAGACATTAATTTCAGCCGATCAAAAAGATGATGGTGATAAATATAAGTTTTACAGAGAGCGTTGTGCTGCGATTGAGGCTGTTTGGGAGAATAATGATGGTTGTAAATGGAACTATTTTCGTTATCCAGATTACGTAGGTCTAGGTTTAAAAGACTTTGAAGATTATTATGAAATGATTAAAAAAGTAGTTATTGATGCAAATGAAAATGTTATAGCACAGCACTGCTATGCGGGGGCAGGAAGAACTGGAACATTATTGGCTTCACTACAATTAAGAGAGATGATAGATAAGTTAAACTTGGAAGAGTTACAGAAGCTACAGAAAACATCTAAAGAGTATGTGTATATAAAGCAAGATGCAAGATTTAAAGATGAGAGGGATTATCCAGGCACGCCTTGTAGCAGACTAACAGCACAAGCGATTTGGTATGTAAGACAATTTGAACCATCAACAAGACGAACAATTCCGGGGTGTCGAGCTGTTGAAACAATAGGGCAAATGCAATCTTTAGAAGAATTAGAGAAGCATTTAGTTTCACAGAGAATAGTTTATTTGTTAAAACAACATAAAGAATATGAAACTAGACCGGCTACTCTAGGGTCAAAGAAGAGTGGTGTCGTTGATCCAATAGATAATACGCGTAGTATGGTAACATCATTGAAAAGTATTTATGAGGCTCGTTCAGCTGCTGACTATGTAGCAAGGAGACGTGGAATGGAAGCTACAACAGAGGATCCATTTTGTGTAAAACAGTCTTCTGATAGTGGTATTGCCGATCATATAGTGGGTACAAGTGGCATGGTAGCAGCAAGGCGAGAGATTTTTGAAAGCTCGGTTGTTCAAGGACTTAAGGAAAAGCCACGCAACCTGAAACCTGGACGGTAGATTAGCGGAGTTCTGCATTTACTAAAAACAAACCAGCAAGAATACACCAAGCAAGATACGATAAACCACAAACGGCATCACGCCTATCTTCTCAATAAACTTAATAAACAAGTTCATGCTGCATATAGCTACAATTGCAGAAACAACAAAGCCCATTAAATAATAATCTAATCTGATATTAATCAGACTAGGATCTTTATAAAGATCTAAACTTGTTTTAGCTGCTGACAATAAAATAATGGGGATCGATAATAAAAATGAAAACTCAGCTGCCACACGACGTGGTAAGCCTAAAAGTAAACCTGCAGTCATCGTGACGCCTAAGCGGGATGCTCCTGGGATCAGCGCTAAAGATTGTGCGAAGCCAATTAATAGAGCTTGTTTATATGTAACCAAATGATAATTGCGTACGAGATTTTTTTCTTTTAGTTGCCCTAAGCCTAATAATAAACCAAAACAGATCGTACTTATTCCAATAACTATGGCTGTCATATTAGCTGATCTTAAGTAGTCTTCGATAGGGCCACTACATAACAGAGCTGTTAGACCTGCAGGTATAGTTGCTAAAACAATTTTTTGAGTAAGTGGATTCAAGGGATTAGCTAGGCTAAAAAATTCTTTACGGAAATATAATAATACTGCTGTCAGGGTTCCTAAATGCAAGATAACATCAAAGCTGATGCCTTGTTCTGGCCAGCCTACAAATAAGGGAATCAATAACAAATGCGCTGAACTTGAAACTGGAATAAATTCTGTGATGCCTTGGATGAAGGCTAGAACTATAGATTGCCATATACCCATAGTGATTAATCTCTATAATTTATAATTTAAGAATATTTGTTTAATAATACTTTATAATCTTTAGCTAATTGTTCAGCAGTAAATGGCGCTGATAAAATAGCCTGTAGCTGTCCTTTTGGATTAATGATAAACAAAGTACTGCTATGATCGTAAATATAATTATCAGAGCTTAGTTGAACTTTAGTGCTAACCACTCCTAAGCTTTGGGTTAGTAAATCTAATTGATTTTTATTGCCTGAAAGGCCTGTAAAGTTTTTGTTGAAATATTTTGCGTATTTATCAGGAGTGTCTGCAGTATCATGCTCGCTGTCTACTGAAATAAAAAGTATTTGCGGACGTTTTTTTCTAGGTAAGTCATCAACTTCTTTATACATTTTATTTAGAATGCTAAGAGTGTTAGGGCAGATGTCTGGGCAGCGTGTATAACCGAAAAACATAATAGACCATTTATTAAGTAATCTACTATCATCAAAACTGCCGCTGCCATTATTGAGACTAAAAGCTGGTAAGTTTTTGCCTTTTGGTATCAACGTCCCACTAATATTAACCGGCTGTACATTATATTCCCATCTGGAATAATTTAAGTAAATGAAATTACCAAGAATAAAAATAATACCCAATGCAAGCAATGCTATAAAAGTTTTTTTCATGTTAATCTCAGAAAGTTTGGATCAGATTAGATTAGTATAAACCACCAATGGTCTACTAATAAAGCAAAAAATAAAAGCATAAGATAAACAATACTGTAATTGAATGTTTTAATTGCCCAAGGACTTTTATCATTCGGATCTTTATATAGTTGGTAACTGTAATAAATCATGAGAATATTTAATAAATTTGTAGCAAGCAAATAAATTAAGCCACTCATTTGAATCAAGTATGGCAATAAACTCACAAGATACAATAAGATGCTATATAATAAAATATTCAATTTTGTGTAAGCTATGCCATGGGTAACTGGTAGCATTGGAATACCAGCGTTCTTATATTCTTCACAGCGATGAATAGCTAGCGCCCAAAAATGGGGAGGGGTCCAAACATAAATAATTAACATTAATAATAAAGCCTGCGGATCTAAATGGCCTGTAACAGCGACCCAACCTAACATTGGTGGGGCTGCACCTGCGGCCCCACCAATCACAATATTTTGAGGTGTGGCTTTTTTCAAAAACATAGTATAAAAAACTGCGTAGCCAATTAGTGTAAATAAAGTGAGTAGAGCAGTAATAGAATTTATATAAAAATATAAGATACCTAAACCAATGCTGCCTAGGACAAAAGCAAAAATAAGCGCATTAGTCATAGTAATATTACCGGAGACTAGTGGGCGATGTTTGGTTCGATGCATTTTGGCGTCTATGTGCCGATCTACGCATTGATTAATTACGGCAGCAGAGGCAGATGCAAAAGCTATACCAATATTGGCACATACTAAAGTTAAGATAGGCACAAAGTGTTCGCAAGCCAATTGCATGCCAATGATTGCCGTCAATAGCATCAGAAGAACGACCCTTGGTTTGGTGAGTACTAAATACTCACGCCATGTAGATGATAGAGAATTTAGATGTTCAGACATTAGACGCTTTTAAGATTTATTTTATAGTTGAGTACTACTAAGCTAATTAATAATAAACAAGCAGTAACATTATGCATTAGGGCATTAAAAAGTGGTAATGCCATTTTAACGTTGATTATACCTAAGCATAATTGTAAAACTAATAAGAACAGCAACCAATTAGCGAATTTTTTATAATACGGATTATCAATTTTACTTAGTCTCGACGCTGTAAAAATAACTATCAGAGCTGTAATAAAAGCTCCCCAGCGATGAAACAACTGAATGGTTACACGTAACGAGTTGGTCAAAACGCCACCTTCATAATTAGCGTACTTAGGGCCAATTTGATAAAACGGGTTCATAGCAACCAAGGTGTCTTTTGCAGGTAATAGCTGACCATTACAAGCAGGGAAGTCAATACAGGGCACTGCAGCATAGTTGGCACTTGTCCAGCCCCCTAAAATAATCTGAATAAATACGGCAACTAAAGCTACAAAACATAGAAACTTTAAGCCAGCTGCAAATTTGGTTTTGTTATAAAATTGTAAATTAGACAGTAATAATAAAACTAGTAAACAAATAGTCGTAAAGCCACCCAGAAGATGCCCCATGACGACCACTGGTAATAATTTAAGCGTTACGGTCCACATGCCAAGTAGAGCTTGGAATATGATACATGCTAGTAATAGAGTAGGTATCACATACGATTTAATACTAGAGACTTTATATATAAATAAATTTTTGTAAAAAACTATAAACGTCGCTAATAGTACAGTTAGGCCTAAAGTACCTGCTAAATAACGATGGACCATTTCTGTCCATGCTTTAGTAGAGTTGAAATTTACGAGATTCTGAGCCTGAACAATCATCTGGCCATAACATCCTGGCCAATCAGGACAGCCTAAGCCTGCATCGGTAAGACGAGTATATGCACCTAAAACTATTACAACAAAGGCTAAGAAAATAGCAAAGCTTACTAGTTTAGTTAAAAAATTGGAGTTAGGGTTAGGACGATTTGCTGTTATATTAGGATTATTATAATCAATCATGGCACTATCCAATTTTTGAAACATTGAGTAATTTTTTCATATCTTTGAAAATTTTTTTATCGAAATCATTATCTTGCAGCTTATAGCTTAAAATTATATTTCCTAGAGGATCTGCTATGTAAAGATTTTCTTTTGATAAAGAAGAGTTTGCTTTTTGAGCATAAACAGCTGTCATATGAGGGTACTTAATGTAGATGGGTTCCCAGTCTACATCATTAACACTGCTATGCACGATTGTACGCGAAAATCTATGAACATTTTTGCCTAGAGCGATATGAACTTGCTGTAGTTTATACAGTGTTTTTTGACAGTCACTGTCACAAGTATCATCAACGAAATAAAGCACGTGCCATTGTTTATGAGAGAACTCGTCAATATTAGGATTGTTATTCGTTTCTGTATCAAATTTTAATTCTGCAATGTTATCCTGACCGCTTAATAACTCGCCTTGGTTCGTTAGACCACCTTGAGCATAGCCATAATAATAATATAAATTTGCTGCAATTAGGGGGCTAATAAAGACCGCTACTATTAGAGCCAGTTTAAGTAAATTAGTATTTTTTTGATTAAGCACTTGTACTACCAGTTCTTATCTTGAGTTTTATAGGATTTATAACAAAGGCAACTATATAGCAAAATTACAGTTATTGCTAGTAGCAGCCATTGGATTGCATAAGCATAATGCTTTTCAGGCGTCATATTTGTCCAGTGCCAATCTAGGATATAACCTTGATCAGTTGGACTTAATAACTTTAAGTATTTATGGGCTATTGGATAAGGGAATAACTCAGCTTGTTGTAGTTTATCTAAATCCAAGTTTTGAATCTGAATATAATTATTTAATTTAGATAGATTTTCACCCATAATGTACTGCTTATCAGGGATTTTTAAAACTCCAGAGATTATTTTTTTTTCAGTTACATTGTGTTTTTTATACTGATTTACTGAATCTATCGGATCCTTGGTCCAGCCTCGGTTAACTAAAATAGCTTGTACCGGCTGCCCAGGTTCTTTTTGTAGAATAAAAGGTGTAATTACATGAAAACCATACTTATGGTCATGGAATTGATTAGCTAAGAAAATAGTATGGCTATAATCAAAAGAGCCTTGTAATTTAATTTTATTATACTCGGCTGTAGACTCTAGCTGTGGTATATTGTCGATACTAATAAGTTCGGCGTCACTCAGATTCGCAATTTTGTCTAAAATCTGCCTTTTTTCATCTGAGCGATCAAACTGCCAGAAGGCTAGTTTTAGGAACAATAAAACAAATCCTAAAGTAGTAAGCCCTAAGGTAATAAGATGTTTTGGTATTTTATTTGCAGCTCGTTGCATGTTGAGATAAATAGGAGTCTAGGTAATGATTGGTAAGATTATAATTTTGATGTTTTTTGCAGCTATTCTTTATAATTTGTTTATGGGTTTGAAGCTTTTGACCCAGTCAAAGCCGGATTCTGCAGGTTTATTAATAAAACTACGTAGACGCATTATAACATCAGTTGTGTTATTTGCTTTTATTATTATCGGGTTTTTGACGGGGATAGTGCAGTTGCATACGTTGTAGGCGCTGTGTCCGTGGGGAAATGATTATCAATTATTGAGCTGGTTACGTTTGTAGCTCTTCCATACATTCTCAGCCCTTCTAGCCCATTTAGCCGATTCAGCCTAGGTTGGACAACCTGGATTTCATTAAGGCCCCAGATCAAATTCCATTCGTCACTTTCTTCAACTATTGCAGTTGGGCTAGATAGCTCGCTGCAGGGTGAAGATAAAGACGCTGTCGATTCACTATGGGTTGGGGCTGTAACCACTTCAAAAGACCTTATGTCTTGTTCATGACAGTATCGTCGATGTAATCTCTGCACATGTTGAGCGCCTTTATTAATTAGAAATCTGATTAATCGCATCGAACTATAATTTTCAGTAGGGTTTAATTTAGCGGTAGCTATTTGTTGTTCCAACCATGTAACTTTAGATTCAGATAGATAGCCTCGAGTAACAGCCATAAAGATTAAGTTGACTGCAGTTTTAGGAATCCAATTAGATAATATAAATTTCAAGCGTTCTCTTGATATCAGCCATTCCGAGTCTGTTATCATAAAACTAAATGAATCAAGACGTTTAAGCCACATGGTTGCAACTGATAAGGAAGCTTGGCTTTGAGCTAAAAATAGTTGCATAGGAGGAGAAGTTAAAAGCTTATCCATGCTGAAAATGTTTTTTATAAAGCCAGGCAGGTAATATTTGCGGGTGGTCATTTTGTCAAGATTGTTAACGGTGAACTCAATCTTTGGTCTGAAATAGCTGTAGAGTATGTCGACGATATTATTATTAAGTAGAAAAAAGTCACAAGCGTATTCATCGGATAAAGACACTAAAGTAGGGCTGAAGTAAATATTGTACATAAAGCTCAGCCATATTAGGTAAGACAAAGAATCTTGGATTATATAAGTGCTCAGGAAGTTTAGAGAGTTGATGTCGATGATCGCGCTAAACATCTGTTCGCTTAAATATTGTGTAACTACAAAACTCGTACCCACGCCGAGTGCAAACAGATTATGTTTGCTGAACCATGCGCGTCGATGCTGAGGGCATGCTCCTTTATTGGCTAGAGCGCCATCGATAAAACCTTGTCCTTGCGTAATAATCTTTAAGGGTAGAGCAATAAATGGATGGGTAAAAATACCAAAGAGATGAGCAAAAATATTATTGGACATATAATATAGAGAGCCTTTGAGTAATTGTTGTAGCTTTTCAGATCGTGAACAATCACAGATATTCTTTTGTGATTCAGTGATATCTTGAGTGTGGCTTGCAGCTATGCTTGAGGTACAAATTGTTAATAAAGCATTATATAAAGACATAATGCCTATTATTTTTAAAAAATATAGGTTTGCAATTATATCTAAAAGATTTTGAACCATTAAGGCAGCATATTCGTCGCCTAGATGTAAGGCGGTAGTTGGTTTTAAAATCAAGTAAAAAAATAAAACCGGTAAGAGATAAAATAAGATATTAAAATAGTAAATTTGTGACACAAGGCTTTGTGTCGTTGCAGAGTTTTTCAACGTGGCAAGCGCTCGGGCGTTAGGTGCAATGTAGGTCATACCTTTGTAAAAGTTACTATTCTTGAAAGACTTACAGATGGATCGCGTGAAGGTAATTATTGAATTAAACACAGATACCTCCTTGTTGTTGATATGGTTAATATAACATGCTTGCGAGATAAATCTATGTCTGATGAGATATGTATGCGTTCAAGTTATATGAATCTTCTCCCATGTCATCCCGAGCTTTTGCGAGGGATCTCAGTAGTGCGCCGGGCATGGCGCAGATCTAAGTGGTGAAAGTCCACTGTTGGCTAAGTCGAACTGGTCAACTAGTCTAGGCAAGGGTGTCCATCGTGAGATGGGATCTGAAGGAAGCCGACGACAAAACAAGGTTGTAACGCACAGAAATCAAATTAGGTAGTTATAGCTGGGTAACCTGGCTATTGACAGAATAACCCGCGTTCGAACAGAAGCGTATAACTATATATTTGGTACGACCTTGAGAAGGAACTGCGTCTTACCCTGGGAGATCTTATAACCTGCTGCACGGGCAGCAAAAGAGCTAGAGATAGCCCTGGATGGGTTATAAGAAGTCAGCAGAGTGCGTAGTATTATGAGTAACGTTACTTATAAGAAGGCACGAACTGATTAAGTACAAGAACATGATATTAATCTCTAATTAGTAGGAGTTGCAGATAGATGATAGAACACCGTAAAGGAGCTATCAACCACGCTAAGACTGGTGAAGGCGGAACTGGAGCTGGATTAGTCGAGGTGCAACAAACTAAGAAGGTGAAAGATAAACCATGCGTCTTGGCAGTGAATCTGATGGAGAAGATATGTCTTCGAGCAAATCTGAACCAAGCATACAAACGTGTGAAAGCAAATAAAGGAGCTGCGGGCGTAGATGGTTTAACCATAAACGAACTGGGCAACTATATTAGTAATCACAAAGAGAAGCTAATCCAATCACTGCTTGAAGGTACGTACAAACCACAACCGGTACGAAAGGTAATGATACCAAAAGCTGGTGGTGGCGAGAGACAATTGGGCATACCGACAGTGGTAGACCGATTAATCCAACAAGCAATACTCCAGGTGATTGAACCAATATTTGATTGCACATTTTCAGAATCAAGCTTTGGTTTTCGTCCAAAACGCAGTGCACATGATGCGGTAAAGCAAGCAAGTGACTACGTTGCAGATGGTCACATGTGGGTAGTAGATATGGACTTAGAGAAATTCTTTGACAGAGTTAATCACGATATATTAATGTCGAGATTAGCGAGAAGGATTGGCGATAAGAAGCTTCTTAAACTAATACGTGCATACTTAAATGCAGGTATCATGCAAGATGGAGTGGTAATGAGTAGACATGAAGGCACGCCACAGGGTGGACCGCTGTCGCCCCTGTTATCAAACATTTTGCTAGATGAACTGGATAAGGAACTTGAAAAGCGCGGCCACAAGTTTTGCCGTTACGCAGATGATCAGAATATCTACGTCAGATCTGAACGCTCCGGCAAACGAGTGTACGAATCAGTAAAGAAGTTCTTGGAGAAGAAATTAAAGCTAAAAGTTAATGATAAGAAAAGTGCAGTAGCCCTAGTTGGGACACGCAAATTTCTTGGATACCGAGTAAATAATAACGGTACATTAGCGATAGCCCCGGAATCGGAAAAGAAAGCCAAAGAAAAGATAAAACGGCTAACTTGGAGAAGTCGAGGTGTTAGTTTTGAGCAAGTGATAGAAGAACTAAATATTTTTCTGCGCGGCTGGCAGAATTACTTCAGGCTAGCTACAAGTAAGAGCAAATGGGAAGACCTAGACTCGTGGATAAGACGCAAGCTACGTTGCTATAAGCTCAAACAGCAGAAGAAAGGTTCAACTATAGCTAACCTTCTGATGAAACTAGGCGTTGCAGAGAAAGACGCAAGGCAAATAGGCTCATCAGGCAAAGGTTGGTGGCGGCTATCACTAACTCCAGCAGTTCATCGAGCGTTTAATAATGAATGGTTCAACTCTGTGGGACTAATAAGCTTGCTGAATAGGCAGGCTACACTGTTGAAAACTTAATCGGAATCGCCGTATGCGACATCGCACGTACGGTGGTGTGAGAGGTCGGGGCTGTGAGGCCCCTCCTACTCGATGCTGAAGATTAATTGAGATCCTACGACTACGTCAGGATGACAAAAATTCAAATAGCTGAAAGCTTAATGAGATATTGGTGGCTTGGAGGGTGCGATTCTGATAGGTGTTTCTTTAAGTTTGAAGACGCAAGCCTCTCTGTCTTAAAGTAGAGAGGCTGAAGAAGATAAAATTAAAATATATAAACAAAAATAAATAGACCAAGCCAAACTACGTCAACAAAATGCCAATACCATGAAGACGCTTCGAAGGCAAAATGATCTTGCGGAGTAAAGTGGCCCTTAATGCTTCTGATTAACATAACAGTTAGCATGATCGTACCAATCGTAACATGCATACCATGGAAACCAGTTAGCATAAAGAAAGTTGAGCCGTAGATGCCGGAATTTAAAGTTAAGCCCATTTCTGTATAAGCTTCGTAATATTCTGTACCTTGGCAAATTAAAAAGGTAACACCTAGTAAGACAGTAATTAATGTCCATATGATTAAAGGCTTTCTGTGTGAAGCTCTTAAAGCATGATGAGCTATAGTTATGGTCACACTACTTGTTAATAAAAGTATTGTATTGACTAATGGCAGTCCCCACGGATTAATAACTTCGTGTGGGCCAACAATTTTATCACTAGGGTTTTTAAGTAGTGGCCAAGCGGCTTCAAAAGCTGGCCATAAAAATTGTTTAGTGCTTAAATGCGAGCCTGCGCCACCTAGCCATGGCACAACGAAGAACCTTATATAAAATAAAGCACCAAAAAACGCTATAAAAAAGAAAACTTCAGAAACTATGAACCAGCCCATGCCCCATCGAAATGAACGGTCCATTTGAGAGCTGTACAAATTGTCCATGCTTTCGTTGATAACGTCACGAAACCAACCATACATCATGATTACTAAGATGCCTGCACCTAGTATAAATAAATATTTGCCAATTGGGTTGGCATGCAGGGTATTGGCGAAGCCTACCATAAAACAAAGCAAACCAAAAGAGCCTGTTATAGGCCAATGGCTTTGTGCTGGAACATAGTAGGTTGTTGGTTTCATTTTATTCATGATTGCTCCATTTGTGTAAATTTCTGCGCCATTTTTTGTGTGTCAAAAAATGTATACGATAAAGTCATTTCATTAATATCTTTTGGAAAGTTTTTGTCAAGGAAGAAAACTAAAGGCATTAACATGCTTTCGCCAGGCCTAAGTATTTGTTCACCGAAACAAAAACATTCGGTTTTATGCATTTGGCGAGCAACTGTTCCTGGTGTAATACTTGGAATGGCTCGGCCAACAATAGTTTTATCAGACAAATTCTTAATATAAAAAGTTACTTGTTTTCTCTCGCCAGGGTGAACAGTCACACTTTTTAACGAAGGTTTAAATTCCCATGGTAAGTGCTTGTTCAAATTGGTTGTAAATTGTACTCTAATGCTCCTACTTGCGTCGACGGTGCTTGCATATTCAACTTTATAACGACCATCAGTTTTGCCATTAAGTCCAGTAATCTTACAAAAGGTATTGTACAAAGGTACTAAAGCATAGCTAAAAGCAAAACTGAGTAATAAACATAATACTATCCAATAGATAATCTTCTTATTTGATTTCTTATTCGATTTATTATTGTTTACTACTTCAGTCATGGTAAATAGATAAATATTGTTTAATATGTGTGTACAAAATCCTTATCTATAACAGGAGGCGTTTCAAAAGTATGGTAAGGCATTGGCGTTGGTAACGTCCATTCTAAGCCATGTGCACCTTCCCAGAACTTTGGTTCAGAGATTTTTTGCCCGCTACGTATCGATTTGATGACAATATAGAAAAATAGTACTTGTGACAATCCAAATAACATTGAGCCAACAGTAGCCATTTGATTAAACTCTGTAAATTGTAAAGCGTAATCAGGTATACGTCTTGGCATGCCTGCTAAACCTAAAAAGTGCATAGGAAAGAAAGTTAAATTTACAGAAATAGCTGATAACCAAAAATGGAAGTTTGCAAGTGTATGGCTATACATTCTGCCAGTGAACTTTGGTAACCAATAATACACTGCTGCTATAACAGAGAAAACGGCACCTGGAACTAATACATAATGGAAGTGAGCAACCACAAAGTAAGTATCATGATATTGGAAATCAGAAGGTGCTATAGCTAGCATCAATCCAGAGAATCCACCCATTGTAAACAATATTACAAACGCAATTGCAAATAACATTGGCGGTTCAAAAGTTAACGAACCACGAAACATGGTGCTAACCCAGTTGAAAACTTTAACACCGGTAGGCACGGCTATCAGCATAGTAGCATACATGAAAAACAACTGGCCTTCTAAAGGTATACCAGTCATAAACATATGATGAGCCCAAACAATAAATGATAATAATGCAATAGAACCAACCGCATAGATCATTGATGTTCTACCAAATAAGTGCTTTCTGGCAAATGTTGGAATAATTTCTGATGCAATACCAAAAGCAGGCAGAATAATAATGTAAACTTCAGGGTGCCCGAAGAACCAAAAGATGTGCTGAAACAATACTGGATCACCGCCACCTGCAGCATCAAAAAAGTGCGTGCCGAAGTTTCGGTCTGTTAACATCATAGTGATAACACCAGCAAGTACAGGCATAACAGCAATGATTAAAAACGCAGTTATTAGCCAAGTCCAGCAGAAAATAGGCATCTGCATCATGTTCATCGTAGGTGCACGCATATTAAGCAATGTAACAATAACGTTGATTGAACCCATTATTGATGACATACCTAAAAGATGCACAGCAAAGATGAAAAAGTCAGTAGACTTCGGACCATAAGTGGTCGATAGTGGTGCATAGAACGTCCAACCAAAGTTAGGTGCGCCACCTTCCATAAAGAATGTGCTGACCAGGATGAGTGCTGCAACCGGTAAAATCCAGAAACTCCAGTTATTTAATCTAGGCAGAGCCATATCAGGCGCGCCTATCATAACAGGGATCATTAAGTTGGCAAGACCAGTGAAAGCAGGCATGATTGCTCCAAACACCATGATCAAACCGTGTAATGTGGTCAATGAGTTAAAAAAGTTAGGGTCAAATAATTGTAAACCAGGCTTAAATAACTCAGCTCTGATCAATAAGGCCATTAAACCACCAACTAAGAACATGATTCCGCTAAACCACATGTACATACCACCGATGTCTTTATGGTTTGTTGTATACAACCATCTTGAGATACCAGCTGGTGGGCCATGATGGTGGGCTGCATGGTGATCATCAGCATGATCATGATGGGTATTATAGTTATTGCTCATGGACGTTTCCTGATTATTTACTAATTTTTATTATTTTTTAGATTTATTTTCTGGTTTTGCTTTTTGCTCAGACTTTTCAGCTTTACTCGATGTATCAGTCGCTGTAGCAGTAGCAGTTGTTGTAGCTGTATTACTGAGATTATTACTTAGATTCTCTTTGCTAGTACCTACAGGACTACTTGCCGTTGAAGCTGCTGATGCAGGTGCTTCTACACCTGCAGCGGCTTTCTCTTCATCTGTCATTGTAGCCTCTGCTGCTGCAGCTGCAGCTTCGTGCGGGTTAGGAGCTGCAGTTTGTTTTTTTACTAATTGCTCTGCTACCCACTTTTGATAATCAACTTCGGTTCTAGCATCAACAACAATTGGCATGTAGGCATGACGTGCGCCACATAATTCAGCACATTGACCACGATAAATACCAGGTTTTTCGATCCTCACCCAAGATTCGTTTATAAAGCCAGGGATAGTATCTTTTTTGAGTCCTAATTCAGGTACCCACCAAGAATGGATTACATCATTAGCAGTGAATAAGAATCTTATTTTTTTATTAATAGGTACGACTAAATAATTATCAACATCACGTAAATAATGAGTATCTTTGACATCTTTGTTATCAATTTGTTCTTGTGGTGTTAAGAGGTTGCTAAAAAAACTTATATCTTGTTCAGGATATTCATATTGCCAGCGCCATTGGTAACCAGTGACTTTGATTAATAGGTCAGAATTAGACTTATCATCAATATATTTTAAAACAGTTGTAGCCGGGATAGCCATACTGATTAAAATAACAAAAGGAATAATTGTCCAAATAATTTCAACAGCTGTATTTTCATGAAAATCATGGGCTTCATGGCCTATGGACTTTCTATGCATAATCAATGAATAGATAAGCACACTGAAAACTACGACGCCTATGGCCACGCAGATCCAGAAAATAGTCATATGTAAATGATAAATTTTCTGACTGATTTGAGAAACACCGTGAGGCATATTCAGAGTGTAATCTGCATAAGCAACGTTACTCATGAAAGTAATTATTATTAGTCCATATAGATTAGTAACAATTTTTTTCAAACTAGACAAAACAGAACTTGATTTGGTGACCTTCATTACTAAACTCCAACTACAGTGGTCTTTTCTTGTAAACGCAATTCACCAATTTTATATATAGCAAAGCTATGAATCAATAGTTAAAGACTATTTAGTTTCTTTATATTGATGTAGTATGGTATCCCCCTAATAAATAGCCAATTTTTTATTTATCCAACTCATAGGATTTGGAGATAGCAATGAAGTCTTGCAAGCTTAGGTTTTCAGCTCGAGCCTTAGGATCTATATTTAATTTTTTTAGGAGATCAGCGTTTACAAATCTGTTTAAGCTGTTAGTAATAGTCTTACGACGTTGATTAAAGGCATCTTTTACGATGTCAGCAAATAACTGTACATTAACCGTATTATCTGTTTTTTTGGGTATAAGTTGCACGATTGCAGACTTTACTTTTGGTGCGGGCCTAAAAGCTGTATTAGGTATTGTAAATAGTTTGTTTACATCACAGTAGTATTGCGTCATTACACTCAAGCGCCCATATTCTTTTGTATTGGGCTCAGCAATCATCCTGTCGACTACTTCTAATTGCAGCATAAAGCTCATGTCTGAAATAAGCTCTATAGATTTAAATAAGTGAAATAATATAGGTGTCGAAATATTATAGGGCAGGTTACCAATGATGCGTATCTTATTGCCTGCAGAAGGATTAATGCTGTCTAGGTTAAACTTTAGAATATCATAATTAAATAATGTAATTTGCTGTTGGTATTTGCTGGTTAAAACTTCTGCTAAGTCTTTATCGATTTCTACTAAATAAAGATGATTGATTTTGGCTAGTAATTTTTCAGTAAGAGCGCCCATCCCAGGACCAATTTCTAAAATTACTTGCTCAGGCTTGGGGTTGAAGCTACTGATAATTTTATTAATAATATTTTGATCGTGTAAGAAGTTTTGTCCAAAACGCTTACGTGGCTGATGTTCGTAGTTCTCTGTCATGGCTGAGTTTATTTTTAATTAAAAGATTGGCGGTATCGATGGCAAATTTAAGACTGTCAGTATTGATATTGCCAGTTCCTGCTAAGCTCAAAGCTGTACCATGATCAACAGAGGTTCTGATGATAGGTAGCCCCAAAGTTACATTAGCAGCGTGATTAAAACATCTTGCTTTAAATCCAGTTAAGCCTTGATCATGATACATAGCAACGATGATGTCAAAATTTTTGATGTTTTCATTAGTGAATATACTATCAGCTGCAAGAGGCCCCGTGATGTCTAAGCCGTAGGTTTTTTTTAAAATATTTAACGCAGGAATCATCGTATCTATTTCTTCTGTGCCTAAACTACCGTTTTCACCGGCATGCGGGTTTAAGCCTGTAACCAATATTCTGGGCTGCTTAATATTAAATTTGTTAATCAATTCCTGATGGATCAAAATAATTTTTGCAATAATCAATTCTTGGGTTATATGTGCAGGAATCTGATTTAATGGCAAGTGAGTAGTCATCAGTGCTACTTTTAGATTCAAGTTGTAATAATCTCGGCCCATCAGCAGCATAATTGGTTGATACTGAGGTTTTGCGTGATCATAGTTAAAAAATTGGTTACAGGCGTCAGCTATATACTCAGTGTGGCCAGTAAACGGTATTCCTGCTGTGTTGATAATATTTTTATTAATAGGGCAGGTGACTATCGCATCACAAACTTGATCAAGACAGCTTCTTGTGGCTAAAGCTAGGCTGTTTATAACATATTTTGAATTGTTTATATCAAGATTGCCTGGAGTGAAATTTAGTTTATTTTTATTATAAGAGCTATAAGAGGTATCAACTACATATAAACTATTATTAACATTATTATTATTAAGTGTTAAGCGATGCAGATCTGTATAGTCTATGATAACTAAATTGACTTTTAGTTTTAATAATTTAGCTCTTTGATCTAGTAGTTCAGGATCGCAAAATGCTATTAAAATATTCTGGTTATTAGCAATAAACTCAGGATTATTTAAAAGCATTAATAGGGCATCAGGGCCTATACCGGCCGGTTCGCCAACACTTATTGCTAACTTGTAAGGTTTTGTCATAGGGCAAATTTAATGGTTATACTCTAGGCTAAAGAGTATATCACTTTAAATAATATTTCACCCTATTATTAACTAAACTAAATAAAAACTTCTATAGTCGATTCGCTTTTAAGCTTATTTTGCCACATGGCAAGCGCATCATTGAATTTTCTGTTCTCAATTATTTGTTTTGCTTGAGTTTTTTTCCAACTTTCAGTGTTATCAATAATCTTCTTATCTTCTAATTGGACGATATGCCAACCATAAGCTGTTTTGAAAGGTTCGCTGATTTCACCTTTTTTAAGAGTTTGCATGGTTTGCGCAAACTCAGGCATCACAGCGTAGGGGCTTACCCAGCCAAGCTCTCCACCCTGGCTTGCGCTAGCAACATCTTCAGAATAAATAAGCGCCATATCTGAGAAATTATTAAGTTTAGATATATCTGATTTAATTTTTTTCAGTTCTTTTTGTGCTACTAGATCAGTCGTTATTTCATCTTTTTTAACTAATATATGACGAACTTTATACTGCGTTTCTTGGTATTTTTTTGAAGTATTAGTGAGATCAGTCAATTTAAGAATATGAAAGCCACTTTCGTCTTGTATTGGACCATAGATTTCGTCTTTGGTTAGTTTTGGTACAATATCTGCAAATAGTGAAGGTAAATCTGCTACATTAAACCACCCTAGATCACCGCCATTTAAGGCTTGTTGACCATCAGAGGTAATCATCGCGATTTCAGAAAAAGTTTTATTACCTTTTTTGATTTCTTGTAAAACTTTTAAAGCGCGTTCTTTAGCTAATTGGATTTTCTTGCTATCAGGTGATTCAGGTACAGCAATTAAGATATGACTAAGTTTAAAACTTGATTTAGCAGAATCATTTTTTAAACGGCCGATTTCTTGCTCAATTTCTTGTTTACTTACTTTTACTTCAGAGCTCGCAACTGCACGCTGTACGTCCATGATGGTGAGTTGATTAATAATGTCTTTTTTAAAGTCGTTGTATCGGACACCCTGACTTGCTAGTTTGTTCTTCAAGTCAAGAACATTAGTATTGTATTGCTTGGCTACTGTTTCTATAGCATGATTGATCTGTTCTTCTGATGGTGAAATATTATTAGCTTTAGCCACCTGGAGCTGTAATGATTCTAGAATCATTGCATTGAGAACCTGTTTACGTATCTCATTTATAGGCGGCAGTTTAACTGCTTTTGAGTTTAACTGGTTTTTGATTGTGGTTATTTTTTTATTAAGATCACTGTTTGTAATCACATCATCATTAACGATGGCAACAATTTTATCTAATGATTGTGATTTATCAGAGCTAGCGATACAAAAGCCAGAAGCAATTAATAATATTAAAATGTTTTTACAGGTTTTGGAAAAGTTCAACATCGTTACATCCAATAATTAGAATAATTAATAAATAGCAGTTAAGTGATTGTAATAGCCTGGAATATTACTTCTTAAAATGTTTTCAAAGCTCTGGTTGATTTCACCAAGACCCTTTAAGCTAAATTGAATTTTGTATATATTATCATATTTCTTAGCTGCTTCGCTATTCACTCTCAATCTTAGTTGGTTTTTGTAGCCGAATCTTATTGCCCAGCAACATTGTTGATACTCGATGCCTAGATAGTTATCCAAGGTAGATTGATCAGTTAAATCATAGCTGGTAAACCCTAAGATATTCCAATTATTACGTACAGGAAACTTAAATGAGGCTTCTATTTCTGATAAGTTATTTTCTGGTTTGTTAACCAAAAATATTCGTCGACCATTGACACTATATTGGGTATTACCTTCTTTTAAAAAGTTATATTCGAGATTAATCAGCGTTTGATGGGCGTTTTGTTCATGCTGATCAGCATAATGAAGGCCAAGATTAACCTTGCGAGTTTTATTCGTATAATAATCCCATTGCCATTCTGCTTGGCCATAGACTTTGGGGTCGAAGTTAATATTTAACTCGGAAATAAATGGTGAGAGACGATGATTATAATCATGTATTTCAGTTTCAATGCAGTTTAGTGAGGTTTTTTGGTCACAAATTGTAGTGATCATGTCTTGAAAGTAAAACACTTGTCCTAGTCCAAGTTTTAGGTACTGAGCACCGCTAGATTTGTTTTGCAGCCTAGAAACAAGACCTGCGGATAATTGATTAGCGTTACTTTGTCGATCAAAGCCAGAAAACCTATTATCGCGGAATAATTGTTCATAGTTAAAAGTGTTTTCTTTAATATCAAAGTCAGGGGCTTGATGCTGCTTTTTGTTAGGTACAAATAAGTAAAACAATCTGGGCTCTAAAGTTTGATTATATTTTTGATTATTAAACTCGTATAAACGATCAAAATATAATGAACCATCTATGCTAGCAATTGGAATAACATAATCCTGCTGCCGCTTATAATGCAGAGCTTCGGCGTTCTCATTGAGACGAGTTAGATTATACACACGACTGTGTAATGCTAATTTAGGTGTAATGTAGCCGTAAGTTTCTTTGAGCGACGCACTTATCGCAGGTTTAACAAAATATCTTTGTCCGTTAGCTGTTTTATTAGTGGCAGGATGAGAGGGTTTGACAAAATGCATAGCGTTAGCATCTAACGTCATGTTTAATACAGGATTAATATTTGGTGTTAAACTTACAGGGCTATTAATAAGATTATTATTACTGAGGGTTATCCCAGGTAAAATTTTGTAAGGCTCGGTTAAAGCAGGACCATTTAGTGAATGCATGGTTTGATACCCTTTAACTAGAGCAGATGCTTGCCAGGTATCAGAGCTATAATTTATGAGCGCTTGTTGCAGGAAATGATCTTCGGATTGTTTGTGCAGCAACTCAGAAGGAGGTAAGTCAATAACATATTGGTTATCAGAAAAATAATTATAATCAATCGTTGATGAAAAATTATTATTCCATTGTTTATTATCTTTAAATCTAATCGCGTGTCGTACTAAAGGAGCATTTTTTAAATTTTTAATTTTAGGGTCGTCATAAGTCAAACCTTCAGGGGGACTTGTCAGATTGTCTTTTTTAAATTTAGCAAAGGCTTTATCATCAGGCAGAATCTCAAAATTAATATAATTACTGCCATAACTATCTAAGTAGCGAGTTTCAATTTGGAATTGGGCATCGCGTAGCGTCATATAACGTGTAGTTAATGTAGCATCATAGTTTGGTGCCAGGTTTAGGTAATAAGGCTGAGCGATACTATAACCATATGTATCTGATCTATTGTAGGTTGGTAACAGCAAACCAGACTTACGTTCTTTTGATGTTGGGAAGCTGATATACGGGCTGTAAAAAATAGGTAGGTCATAGAAATATAAAACTGTATTCCAAGCAGTACCTACTTGTTTATTGGGGTCGATGTTAATTTCTGAAGCATTAAGCTGCCAAGCATTATAATTTTCATTTGGTGGGCACGTAGTGTACATAGCATCAAAAATATTGTAGCTTGAGTCTTTAATGACTATTGCTCGTTTTGCCTGACCATGCGCATTATTTTGATAGTACCGGTAATAGATATCCGAATTAAAAGTTGCAGTGTTAGTTAATAAATCTGCTGAGACTAGGCTAGTTACAGCGCGAAAGTTAGGGCTTACGAATTGTACATTATCTTGCAGCGTTATTTGCGTGACTTTTTTTAATTTTTCATCTCGGTAAGCTGTGGCTTTGTCAGCTGTAACTTTTTGATCTTTGTCAAGAAACTCTACATTACCGTTTAATTTGGATAAACCATTTTTGGCTAAAGAAGAGCTATCTGCAGCAATTTCTGGGGTAGTTACAGTTGGTAAAATAGGGCGTTCATAGAATCCGGGGCAGGGGCTAAAGTTCCTTTGTTGATTAACCCAATCTGAATTAACAAGAGAATTATCTATTTTTGGTGTTCGTTGTAATGGTTGGCTTAAACTTTTAGCTGAAGAATTGAAAATTAAAGACTGTAGTGCAATAACGGAAATGATACTAGGTATTGTAATTTTAATTTTTAGCACCATAATCAAATCTGTATAGGGCGAGCATCCAGCATAATAATAAACTTAATCAGCTTATTCTATAGTAATTTTTTGGCAATTTCAGCTGTATGTTATATTATATCTTTAATTAATCGCATTATTTCTTATCTTTACAATTATGACTAACTTAATGGCTTGGATCGCTAGTGTCTATAATACCGAAGAAGAGTCAATAGTATTAACCCCACTAACTAACGATGCCAGTTTTAGAAAATATTATCGATTTACGTTAAGCGGACGAAGTCTCGTAGCCGTTGACTCACCACCTACACGCGAAAAAAATCAAGAATTCATCGCGGTGCAAGCTATTTTATTCAATAACAAAGTACACGTGCCACAAGTGTTTTTTAATAATCTGGAGTACGGTTATTTTATTATTGAAGATTTTGGCAATAGCATTTTATTATCACAATTGAAGCAAAGTCCGATGCAGGCTCAAGCGTTATACCAGTTATGCTTGAATGAACTAATCAAAATTCAGTTGATTGATACCAAAGCTGAGAATAATTATAGCTATAAGCTTCCAGATTTTGATCAGCAGATTCAAAGCTATGAGTTTGAATTATTCACCGGGTGGTTTATAGGTAAATATTTATCCCTGAATTTAACTGCAGAACAAAATGTATGGCTAAGTAAAATTTTTAGCTTAATGGCGGATAGTTTTGCCGACCAGCCTAAAGTTTTAGTACATAGAGATTATCATTCGCGTAATTTAATGTTAGTCAATACTGACACAACGCAACAAATAGGCATAATTGATTTCCAGGATGCTTTAACTGGGCCAGTTACATACGATTTGATTTCATTATTTAGAGATTGTTACATCTCGTGGCCGCTTGAAACAGTACAAAGCTGGACGCAGAATTATTTTGCGCAGGCAAAACACCACAACATTATAAAGGCATCTATTGAGTTTGATACTTTTTGGCTTTGGTTCTTACAGACTAGTTTGCAGCGAAATTTTAAAGCTATAGGTATTTTTAGTAGATTATATTTACGTGATAATAAGCCCGTTTATTTAGGGGATATTCCGCGTACATTGAATTATGCGATAGAAGCATGCTATTTATTGGCTAATTATGATAACGCTCATGCTGCTGTATATATTGAAGCGCATGATTTCCTGCAAAATGAAGTTAAACCAAGAGTTTCAAATTTAACCCGTACAGAACAATTAATAAATTTATAAATGATTAAACAAGCAATCATACTAGCAGCTGGTAGTGGGACGAGATTAAGACCCTTAACAGAAAACTGTCCAAAGCCTATGTTGGCTATAAATGGCAAGCCGTTATTAGTCTATCAATTAGAGGCATTGTCAGCAGCCGGAATAAAGCATGTGGTGATACATGTGGCTTATTTAGCAGATGTAATTATACATACTATTAAAGATGGTAAGCAATATGGTTTAGATTTAGACATAAAATATGCTAGAGTTGATGAACCTTTAGAAACAGGTGGAGGCTTGGCTTATTCTGTTGCTATGTTACCCGAGCCAAATAAGCCTTTTATTTGTGTAAACGGTAAAATTTTTACAGATTATAATTATTCGTGTTTGGCTAATATAAATTTAGGCAATAATATTGCCCATATGATTTTGGTACCAAATCCTGACGATAAGCCTTTGGGTGATTATAATTTATCTCAGCATAATTATTTAGTCAAAAAACTCCCTGGGCAGCAACATAGTTATACTTATAGTGGCATCGCTGTTTATGACGGCAAAGTTTTGCAGCAATATTTGTCGATCATAAATACAAATAAAACAAAATTTTCAGTAATTGAAGTTATCAATAATAATCTTGATCGAGTATCAGGTAGCCTTTATGATGGCATTTGGTATGGTCTAGAAACAGTAGAACAATACAGAAAGGTTAATGAAATCTGCAGTGATATAACAGAAAAGATATAACTAGCTAGAACAATTTAGAATAATTTAGAACAATTATGTACAAAAAATTCCAGATCGCGCCATCAATTCTATCAGCAAATTTAGCAAAACTAGGTGAAGAAGTAGATAAGGTACTTAATGCTGGTGCTGATATGATTCATATTGATGTCATGGATAACCATTATGTTCCTAATTTAACTTTTGGGCCAATGATTTGTAAAAGTTTGCGTGACTATGGGGTTACAGCCCCTTTGGATGTGCATCTGATGGTTGAACCCGTCGATGATTTAATTGTGGCTTTCGCTAAAGCAGGGGCTAACATGATTTCATTTCATCCGGAGGCAAGTCAGCACGTGGATAGATCGCTATCATTAATTAAAGATAATAATTGCTCAGCTGGCCTTGCGCTAAACCCATCGACACCTCTATCTTGTTTAGATCATGTTTTAGAAAAATTAGATTTTGTTTTGATTATGAGTGTCAACCCTGGGTTCTCTGGCCAAAAATTTATCCCATATGTGTTACCTAAGATTGCAGAATTGAACAAAGTTATATCTGAAAAAAGATTAAAGACTAAGATTGCTGTGGATGGTGGTGTTGGGTCTCATAATATAGCAGAATTAGCAAAGCATGGGGCTAGTATATTTGTTGCTGGTAATGCAGTGTACGGCTCTACAGATTATAAAATAGCTATTGATGATTTACGATCACAGCTAGCACAGGTTTGAATTCAAATTATCAATATGAAGTTATTAGTAATAGATAATTATGATTCTTTTACTTACAATTTAGTTGCCTATTGTCAAGAATTGGGTGCGGATCCAATAGTTAAATATAACGACCAAATTAGCATTAGTGATATCAAAAATATTAATCCAGATAAAATTTTACTATCACCTGGCCCTGGTAATCCAAGTGACGCAGGAATCTGTTTAGACGTGATCCATTATTTTCATCAGACTATACCCATGCTAGGTGTATGCTTAGGGCATCAATGCATAGGCCAGTATTTTGGTGGTGAGGTTGTGCATGCAAAACGTATTATGCATGGTAAGACGTCTATCATAACTCATAATAATACTAAGTTATTCAGGAATATTAAAAATAATCTTAAGGTAACTCGCTATCATTCGCTTGTCGTGAGCCAGAAAAAAATCCCTGAATGTTTGTTAATCACGGCATTGTCTAATGATGGTGGTAATGAAGAGATTATGGCGTTGGAACACAAGCTCTATAAAGTCTATGGTGTGCAGTTTCATCCTGAGGCAGTGCTATCAGAGTGTGGGCATGAGATCTTGAGAAATTTTTTAACTGACTAATGCTATTGCTGCTAATATGGAGAGTTAGAGCGTAGCATATGGTCTGTACTTGGCGGGCGTTTCTCTATAGAGTTGCTGCAGGGCTTTGCATCAGGTGTGCCATGCGGCAGCCGTTCTATACCTGTTATTTTATAATACCTCAGCACATTACCATTACGTTCTTCTGTCATCTCCTTTTTATGGAATCGAACTTTTTGTTTTGGTTGTCTGGATGCATGGAGTAATTTACTATAGATGGCTTTTAAAGCATCGCATTTTTTTTGCATCTCTAATTCATTATTAGGACTTTTAATTCCACACACTTTATCAAGAGTGCTTATCCATTGCTGTTCGGCATTGCGTGAAAATTTTAACAAATAATCTAAAGAAGCTATGATTAAACAAGGGAAAAATGTCCACGGGCCTAGAAATCCAGCCAAGCTAATGCCCAATAACTTTGCAATAAAAAAAGCAGAAGTTTTAAGAGCAAGATCCAAACCTAAGGCTGGGGCGCCTATACTGGTAATTGCTCGTAGGAATAAAATAAAGCCAGCAGCAACTTTAGAGAGGAAGAGCCGGGGTTTGCTATACTGATAGGTTTTAGTATTTAGTGTTTTTTCTTCAGTGCGTATTTGTTCAAACTGTTGGTTTAATGTCTGAAGTTGTTGATTTAAGTTGCCGCCCTGTTCTGCGCTGACCATGTTCAGGATTGCTGAGATTTTTGCTTCTAAGTTAGCAATTTTAACCGCAGGATCTTTTTTAGCCTTGTCTTTTTGTTCACCTAAACCCAAAAAGTTTTGGCACATTGTACGGAAATAGGGATACAATACTTTTCTTTTTTCTACGTATAGCATATATAGTGTCATCATTAATGCTAGCGCAAATGCAATGTGCGGAGGGGTTAAGGCAAAGAAGCCTAAAAAAGCGACGCCTTTCATTTGGAAGAAAAATTTATTAATAGTGAAAAAACCAGCTGCTGAACCACCAACGGCACCAATCCAAAAACAGATGTTAATTAGGTAATATAAGCCTTTTTTCCATTTGGAACTTGATCTTTTCTGGGGGCTTCCTGGTAACTGTTCTTGTACAGGATCGTTACCTGGCGTATGAGACGAACTTGTGGTTTCGATTACGCTTTTGAATCTTAATAAATCATTTCGTTCTTTCAATTCTTGTTTATAATCTTCCTTAGTGAATCTTTTGAAGAATAATATTTTAAGAGTTTCGTGCCATTGTTGCATCAATTGCTGAGAATTGTTAATACAGTAGCCAATGATGGAGGTAACAGTAAAGAGAAGTACAAAACCACTAGCAGGCGTCGCAGTAAAGAGTAAAACAATCGCCATTAACCCTAAGGTGTTACGGCCGCTACTTTCAATGGTTCGCAAGGCAACAATAAAAAAGGCAGCACTATAGCCTATCGATAACTGTGTATAGTATTTCGCACGTTGCAGAAAATAGCGGGTTTTAAACCAAAAAGATTTATTGGTTAGATCGACTTGTGTTTTTTTTATTTTTAGGTCAATGCCTTGTTCTGCTCTAATCGCATCATTTTCTTTAGTTAAATTTTTGGTTTTGATATTGTCATTAAGTTTTTTTGTTTTTCCAAAGATTTGCTTATAGAGCGTAATAAAAGGTCGATAATAAATAGGTTGCTCAATAATAAGACTGTAGGCAACGTTAATTAGAACTATTGCTGTTATAAAAATTGATGGTATGGCGGTGAAAAACGAAAGAAAAGAAATTGCTCCAAGAGAAACAACTAAAGCAGGAATACTAAAAAAGCCTTTGGTGGCAGTCAGAGGGGCGCAGATGGCAAATAACAGGCGAGGGAGAAGATACTGAATGAGTTTTCCTTTTTTTCGCTTCCTCTTCAGCTTTTCCCAGAACCAGTAGAAGAAACTTCCAACTTGATCAACTTTGCTTTTTAACATACTGTGCGCTGCAACCTTAAAAAACTTGACGAATTATACTATATCTTAAAGCCTTTAGCGAGCACCGTTTGTTAAAAATATGTAACCATATGATTTTAGATATTAATTTTGTAATAATATTTCTTGGGTGAAGGTTTTGCGTAGATAGAAGCCACGTGGCAAGGTTAATATTTTCTCCCCACGCTCATTGAGAGATTCTGTAGTCATTTTAGAGTTAGATGCTTTTGGCCTAATTTGTAAGACTTGGCCATAATGGCTTGTGACTTGTTCAGCCTGGCCGAATATCAACATTTGGGTTAAGTCTTGCCAGTCGGCTTTAATTGCTACCAACTGCTCAGGACTAGGCCGCCATAAAAATGCATTACCAACGATGCGATGGGCTAATGAATCATGATTAGGATCGGGTACAATCAGCGGCAGCCAGAGAATATGTTGAATTTTTCGGTACAGGGTAGAGGCATAGAAATCATAGTCTACTTTAGTAGGTAATACGTGAGCAGTACAGACGTAAGTCGTTTCAAGCGGTTGCTGTTTCAAATTAATCGGGATAGTTTTTATCTCTAAATTTAATCTTGGAAAGTCTGGCAAAGGTCTTGATTGCGCTTCAGCGCCTAATAAGTATTCTATTAATTGACCGCTTAATCCTTTAGCATTGGTCATATGTTTTGGCGCCAAAATGCCTGCGGCTTGACAGAGTTGCTCTAAAGTATAACCTCGTAAGTTTTTTGCTTTTTGCAAAATAATGTTGATTTCTTGTTCAATGGTTAAATTCAATTTTGAAGGTGAGATTATCTATATGTTCTATCTATAAATATTAACTTAATTTAAATAATAGAAGAAGTGTTCGGTCTGATTAAAACGGTTATTTATATTATATCTAGATATTTGTAGGGGATCCCTTAGTCGGTCGCCCCTACGTTTTGTCTTTAGGCCG
>JACCDT010190420.1_pt1 | contig 67625 bp, 76 predicted proteins | sample 7446291 | NCBI WGS metagenome assembly JACCDT01 (sample SAMN15323446, study PRJNA562643) | freshwater metagenome | isolation source: river surface water | place: USA:Blue River Watershed | collected 2017-08-17 | reverse complement strand
AGGTGAGGTGTACAGCATGAGAGAGCTGCTCTTTCCGTACCTCATTGAATCATCAAATGACGCTGGGGTGGCTATTGCCCGGTTTGGTGGCGGGGCACTCCAGGACCGCATTACTGCTTTCTCTCAGCGTGTCTCTGGCCCGTTTAGTATTGTCGATACGACCGGTCTCTCACCGCAAAATGTTGCCTCGGCCGAGGCTCTTCTTGAAGCGACACGGATTGTGTACCGAGAGTCGCCTGGGGTGTTTGATATCACGAGACTGCCACAGTATCAGACGGCATATAGTATGCTCGTGAATAATAGTCCGGTGATTAGCTATCCTGGTTACCGAGGCGGAAAGCATGGCTATACGCCTGAAGCGGGGCGGACACTGGTCGCTATTATTGATACGCCGTTTCCTGACGGTATCCGTCCGCTTGTGTACATCATCCTCGGTACTACCGATATTCGCGAGACTTTTTCTCAGCTTGAGACACTGGTCGGAGAGAAGGTTACCCGAGCCTCAGAAACATCTGCTATACTACCACCATCATCAGTTGAGTAATCGTGTATGTCCCAATCAGTTGCCCTCTATCGTAAGTATCGCCCGCAGTCTTTTGCCGAAGTGCGTGACCAAGACCACATTATCTCGGTCCTTGAGGGAGCTATTCATAAAGGCGATATCCCGCATGCTCTCCTCTTCTCAGGCACCCGTGGTACGGGGAAGACGACCTTGGCTCGCATCTTCGCACGCGCACTCGGCACGAGTGATATCGATCTCTACGAGATAGATGCGGCGAGTAATCGTGGTATCGATGATATCCGCGAATTGCGTGAAGCCGTTCATACGGTACCGTATGAGTCGACCTACAAGGTCTATATCATCGACGAGGTGCACATGCTCACGAAAGAAGCGTTTAATGCACTCTTAAAGACGCTTGAAGAGCCCCCAGCCCATGTCATCTTTATTCTTGCCACGACCGAAGAAGAGAAGCTTCTTGATACCATTCTCTCACGGTGCCAGGTCTTTCGGTTTCGTTCACCATCACGGGCGGTCTTGGCAGCAACCGTGACGGATGTCGCGAAGCGTGAAGGCTTCACCCTTGATGCGGCTGCGGCTGACTTAATTGCAGTCGCCGCCGACGGATCGTTCCGTGATGCGCTTGGAGTGACACAAAAGGTCCTCCTCGCCAGTGGGGATGCGGTTGGGAGTGCGGATGAGGTGGCAGCAATTATTGGTGCTCCGAAGACCGCGATTCTCGCTGGTCTTCTCCGTGCCCTTGATACAAAGGATGCTGCGACAGCACTCTCCCTCGTGCGAGATGCCGTCTCGCAGCATGTCGAGATGAAGCTCTTCCTCCGGCTTCTCCTTGAGGCGGTGCGAGCCGCGATGCTCGTCCGTAATGACAAGGGTTCGGCCGCGACTATTCTTGAAGCCTTTAATCCCGAGCTCCGCCAGGTGATTGAAGAGGCTGCAGGTAGTGCCGCAACAACACTCAACTCGCACCTCCTCTTAAAGCTCCTCCGAGCGGTTGACCAGAGTGGTCGCTCACCGCTCCCGCACCTGCCACTTGAGATTGCGATTGTGGAGCACGCTGGACTTTCGTAATGTATGGACATCTATCTCGTGAGACATGGACAAGCAGAGGGTAATGAGGAAGCAATTTTTAAACATCCCGATGCGCCGTTAACAAAACAAGGAATTGAGGAGTCGCATCAATTAGCGCAAAAAATTAAGCAACGAGCTCCGGATTTAATTGTGACAGGTCCACTCCTGCGCACAAAACAGACAGCTGAAATCATTCAGTCTGTGAATAGTGTGCCACTTTCAATTCATGATGGTTTTGCTGGGATTCGGCATGCGACTTCAATGGCAGGAAAGTCAAAAGAAGGTCCAGAAGCACGTGCGTATCTAGAGGTTATCAAGCGTATGTATAGTGACGACCCCGCAGCCCGTTTTGAGGATGCCGAAAATTATACAGAGCTACATACCCGACTCTGTAACGCGTTGCACTTTTTGGAACAACGCACAGAATCTACAATTGTGGTAGTTACTCATGAATCTATTCTTAAATCGTTGCTTATTTTGATATTGCACAACATGGAATACAATCCAGTTATGAACATTGATCTCAAACACCATATAGGTTCAATGACCAATACAGGTATTACAAAATTTACGTATAAAGAAAGCTGGAAGCTTATCAGTTGGAATGAAAATTGATATGGACATCTATCTCGTGAGACATGGACAAACTGATGGTAATGTCGCGAAGCGACACCAACATCCACATATAGAGTTAAACGAAATCGGTAAAGAGCAGGTCAAGCGTACTGCCCGTCTCTTAAAGACAATTAAGGCAACACACCTCATCACGAGCACCAACAAGCGAGCGGTCGAGACAGCGCGGGCTATCGCTGAGGTTATCGATATTATTCCCGAGACACACCCAGCTTTTGAAGAACTCAAGCGCCCAAACTTCCTCATTGGCAAGCGTTTTTTTGACCGTGATACGCTTTACTACGTATGGGGTTGGTTCTTTGGACTTAAAGCCGCCTCGATGCACGATGGCGAATCATACCAAGACTTCCTCAATCGACTCATGGTCGCTAAGGCTCACCTCGCTGCTCAACCGAAGCGGGGGAGAGTGGTTGTGGTCTCGCACGCCGTCTTCATCAACTTCTTTATTGCCCACATGAATAACGGTAAACGCATGGGTCTCAGGCGAGCTGCTCTCTGCATCCTCAGTATTCTCACTATCAAAAATGCCAGTATCACGCACCTCCGCTACGAGCCAGAGCGGACCCCAGCCTGGCGCATTATTGAGCGTCACTAGCGGTGTGGTCTAGCCCCCTTCACTTTTTCCTGTTTTTCTGGCAATATAGTGGCGCAACGGTTCATTCCAATGCATGGCGCGACGGCACCCTAGACCCCCTTGTGTGAGTCGTCGCGCCAAACACACCATCGGTCGTGCACAACGACCTTCATTTTTGCCCGATCGTCTAATGGTAGGACTCTGGTTTCTGGCACCAGCTATCGAGGTTCGAATCCTTGTCGGGCAGCAAATGAAAAAATGACTAACTTTTGTTAGTCATTTTTTCATTATTGATGCCGAGATGGGGACGAGAAAGACTGGCGTTGTGAGTGGCTATTCCTAATGCCGCGAACCAGCCAGCCCGGGTCGGGCGAATGAGATAGTTTGGGAGCGTAGCGAACTAAACTATCCATGAGTGTGACCGAATCCTTGTCGGGCAGTACGAGAGTTTCAACTGTATTTAGCAACATAAAAAAATTCGAATCCCGGATATATCATAAAAGAAAAGCCCCGTGCCATATGATGGTTGGTAGCTTTAACTTACTGCCGGTGCGCACCGGTCAGGGGCTAGCCAGTATGGGTCCCACCCCATAGCCGCGCTCTTTTTGCTCCGTGCGATGAGCCGTACACCTTTGGTATTTTTCGGAGTACCCGACATTAATGACGGGTGGTGACTTGTCTATGTACGACACTGTAATTGTTCTGTCTGTATTGATTGACAATATTAAAAAAATATGTATAATATAAAACCAGAATTTAACCAATTTTTACTGAAAAGGTGCAAGGATGACAGTAAAAAACCAGCTCTATGAGTGCGCGCTCAAAAGCGCTCTCTCAAATCTCACCGACATGGTGCGAGTGGGTGGAGTAATGCAGAATAGACAGCTATCCCGGGTACTGTCGGTACGGCAGGTGGGTGTAATCATCGACCGGGTCAAGCGTGAGGTCGTGAGTCAGTTCGATGGTGAAGTGATTAAGGGTGTGAACGAGGCATTCTTGGAGGCCGAGACGGTGGCGGAGCGTCATCGTCAGGCACTTCGGAAGCTGGCAGATGCACAGCTTGACCCTCAGCTGACTCTCTGGCTTAGCATACATGCTGAGCACATGTGTCGGCTACATCTCGAGCTCATCTTTCGGGGTGTGCTCATCGGCGAAGCTGAGGTGCAAGCCTTGGTGCGCTCCTACCTCAAGGGGGTCAATGAAATACCGGTGGCCGCCTGAGGCCACTTTGATCGGCTCCCAACAAGCCGTCTACCACTCGATACAAAGAGTCGGTTGGGCGGCTTTTTGCATGTTGATTAGATAGGTGCATGCGGATTTGTAAGAAACTTTGGTGCGGTGCGTCAAAAGAAATATAGACACACTATGAAGCGATATATCTACGAACGGAATTGGTTGCGAAAGACTGTCGGGGTCGCCCTTATCCTCTTTGGGCTGTTTGCTTTTGTGATGCCACTTGTTCCTGGCGCCGTTCTCGCGATTGTAGGACTTGAGCTCCTTGGAATCCGTTTGGCGTTTTTTGAACGATTTTATCCGAAGTCAAATGAGACGACGGAAGATACGAGTACCGAGACTCCTGAGGGGTTGGCTCCTGCCGTGTCCTAAAATTATCTTGCCTTGCGTTTAGGTGTCATTTTGGCATACTCAGAGTGGATGAACCACAGCATCGACGCAAGGAGGCGCGATCATGAACGACATTACTCCCGCCTTCTCGCTGGATACACGTATCACGTATGGTAAAAATGGTAACGGCACTATCATCGGCTTTCGTGATATGCCGCATGGTGGCGACTACATTTCTACCTACCGTGTGCGATACGATAGTGGTGCTGAAAGTTATGTGCCTATATCAGTCGGTAACAAGGCGTTTGTGAAGCTGACACAGCTGCCGTCTATCGCAGACGTATGTACGGTGTTGCGCTCACCGATTGAAGGCTTGCCGAAGTACCCACACCGCATTGTAAAAGAGTTGTCGGAGCGACTGCAGAGTGGTGATCTGCTTCAGTTCGCCTCAGTTATCCGTGACACCAATCGTAAGACCGCCAGAAAGATGCCCTTTATGCCCGAGATGCGGGAAGTGGCACTGAAGCAGTTGGTGCACGCGCTTGTAACTCCCAAACGTCCGGCTGAGGTGGTACTTCGTTTATTGAGTGAAGGGTCTGGTATGCAACTAGGAGTCGAGACCACCCCTTCCGTATCAACGGTGTTCCTAGCAGATACCGTGGCAACACCCAGGCAACGCAACAAAGAAAAACCTACTCCAACAATCAAAGAGCGGAGTGAAGTTACTAAGGTGAAAGCTCCGTCGTTACCGAGAGTGCGGGTGACACCCACTGCAACCGTAGCTCCAAGCGAAAAAAATGTTGCTCGGCTCGAAAAAGAAAATCGTGCACTTATCGAGCAGGTAGCAGCGCTTCAAGATTCGCTTGTGAGTGCAAATCGACGGGTCACCGAGTGGAGTAAAAAGTATCAAGAGTTAGATACTAAGCAGAAAGATTCCGCGCGACTCCAGCAAAAAGAGCGTCGTGAATGGACTGAACGTGAGACGACACTACTTCGTGATGTACAGACTCACCAAGAACTCCTCGCGTTCTATTCCTTGGTCTTGATAGGGTGGGTGAGTGCAGGACCGCAAGTTACTGCTGCTGATGCATCTTATATCAAGCAACTCGAGGGTACGATTACCCAACTGAGAAGAAAAATCGATAAGCTTAAAGAGAACCGCCTCACCGAAGCAAAGATTCGACGTGAGATCAAACGGGTACGGACTGAGCTCTTTGCTTTTATCGCTGAGCGAACCAGTCGTATCGACGAGCTTGAAGAGAGACTTGGTCTGTCTAAATAAGTGAACCACCCCCTCATGCTTGCGTGAGGGGTTTCTTTTTGTCTTCGATAGTTGTGCTGCGCTTGTGGTGTATGTAATCTAATTTTGATTACTCAACTAAATAAACACATTTAACACACCCAAGGACTTTTTATGTATGTGGTGCTAGACAAAAACTTTTTGTTTTAAGCGACTGATTTGCAATTTTGTCAAATGAGCGTACTATATCCGTAGTCTGACGAGAAGGAGAGCGCTATGCTCACAGAACAGAAAATTATCGCCGGCATCAAAGCGTGTCGCGGTAAGAAAACTAGCGCCCATCAGCATCATGAGCCGGGGGTATCAATCGCTCGGCTTGCTGACGCAATCGGGCCGTATGAGAAGGTAGATGTGGTGCTCTTCAGGCGACTCATCGCCGAGGGTGTCCTGACGCTGGCGTCACACTCGGTATATACGGCGGTGCGTAAGTCGCGGGATGTCTGGGTGCCGACGGTTGCCGAGGTACCACTTGAGTACAACTACGCTGATTCTCGCTTCGGGCTGACCGATGACGGTGGCTTCATTCCGAGTGAGGTGGTGCAGCAAGGCTCTATGTCGAGTGAGCGCTGGCGCATCTGCTATGAGGCGCGGTGGTATATTACCGCCGATGGCCTGCCGAAGGAGGTGCGACAAGCAATAGAGAAAAGGGGTCGCGCTCGCTAGGGCGCGATCTTTACTTTTTACATATTTGTTGTTGACTGCTGATTTTTGTCACGTTTGTGTAAGATTTTGCCATTACCTACACAAGAGGTTATTACGTAGAACAATTTATGACGCAAACATCAATAGTACAGCGTGTCGTATTGGCACTTATCGTCGCGGCATCGTTCGGACTCTTTGCGAGTACCGCGATGGCAGCGACGGTATTTACCGATACGTTTGAAACGCAAAATTTTACTAAGTGGACAAGTGTCGACAATGGTACCAATGGTACCTGGAAGATCGATAAGACTCGCTATGCTGGCCGGTACAGTGCGCTCGTGGTCGGGCCAACTGGCACTACCGATGACGTGCTCCGCAAGGCCTTGCCAACGAATCTCTATTCAGATGTAACAGTCAGTTACTGGTACAAGGCATCAGGACTGGATAGTAAGTCTGATGGAACGTTCGATCGAGTGTTCGTTGAATACACGCTTGATGGTACGAACTGGGTACTCTTAAATGAAGTTAATCCAAACACTACCTTTAGTGCGAGTGGTTGGAATCAGGGTGTGCACACCGTTCCTGCAAGTCAGAACTTTGCCCTGCGCTTCCGGGCTAACTTGAGTGATTCAGGTGATCGTGTCTGGTTTGATAACGTGACGGTGGAGGGTACACCAACCGAAAATACCCGTGCTCGTTGTATCGACGGTATCGATAATGATGCAGATGGTTCTGTCGATCGAGCTGATACTGATTGTCTCTCATTTTACCCGACACTCACGGTAGAAAAGGATGGTCGTGGTACCGTTTCCTCAACACCAGCCGGTATTGCCTGTGGTCTTGATTGTGTTGAGCAGTTCCTTAAGGGAACAGTGGTGAACTTGAAGGCGATGGTGACCCGTGGTGTCTCATTCCTCGGCTGGGGTGGAGCCTGTACCGGTACTGGTGACTGTAGTCTCCTCGTGAGTACTGATACAACCGTGACGGCATCTTTTGCTGATGTTGCCTCGTTTACCCTCACGACACTCATTGATACACCAGCAAGTGGTGTAGTCACCTCAGCTACACCAACTATTGCGTGTGCTGATGCGTGTGTCACCACTGTCTACGAGAACGAAACCATTACGCTGACTGCGACCGCCAAGCCTGGATTTGAGTTCGTCGGCTTTAGTGGAGCGTGCGAGGGTCTCTCAAGTACTTGTGTCGTTACCATTACTGGTGATACAGAAGTTACCGCTCACTACATTCCAGTAGCATCAGGTGTCTGTGGTGATGGAGTTATCGACTGGAACGAAGGTTGTGATGATGGCAACCAAACTGATGGCGATGGCTGTTCAGTCGCCTGTACCGTTGAGTCAGGCTTTGCCTGCCAGGTGGGTACCAATGGGGCGAGTGCCTGTTACTGGGATTCAATCTGTCCTCCTGGTACAACCTTTATTTCACCGAATGGTTGGTACGGCGTTTGTCGCTAGAGAACGCTCCAACGATGTAACAAAACCGCCTAATTTGGCGGTTTTGTTTGTTTTATGAGTGGTTATTTCGCTTGTGACCAGTAGGCAAGCTCGCCGAGGAGTCGACCGAGGGTGGCAAAGAGGTCGTTAATACTGCCGTAGATGCGGGCGATGCGATCTTCTTTCGTGAGGGTAACGACCTCACCTGACACCTCGTTGTTTGCCTCAAGTTGCTTTAAAAAATCGACTGCAACCGAGTCTTTGATATCAAGGCGCTGTGTCACCTGGTACATGCCCAGGGCGTCGCGCTCAGTGACATAGAGGCCGGTAGTGTTATTGCCCTTTGGGCCATTGTTACAGAGATAGCTCCAGGTCTCATCCTTTTGGTGGTAGACCATCACGTCTGATTCGACATAACCTTGATGACTTTTTGTGACAGTGACTGCTTCGGCAGTGTACCCGTCTTTCTCCATGGTGGCTTTGGTCGAGGCGGTAAAAATGACGATCTCTTCGTTGCCGACCGTGGTCTTGAGGTACTCCTCAACCGAGAGACAACTGAGCGCCTGGCTCTCGGTCGGGAAGGAGACGAGTAATACAGCGACGAGAATAAAAGTGCTTAATGAAAAACGCATATATGACAATAAATTATGAGAATAGACAGACTATCCTTAGTAGGGTAGACGATCTTGAGCCCTCGCCCTTACCGCTCTGTGGTCTAGCCGAGGGTCTCTTCCTGTGGTAGCGTGAGTGGTATGGAAGTCATGCGAAATACCATTTATGAGCACCGCTCCAAAGCTGGCTTGACCCAAGAAGGGCTCGCTCAAGCAGTCGGAGTAACACGCCAGACCATTATCGCGATGGAGCGAGGTAATTACACACCGTCAGTTCTTCTCGCGCTGAAGCTGGCGAAAGAGTTTAATGTACAGGTAGAAACCTTATTTTCATATGAATAAACAAACAATTGTGCCGGTGGTGATCGCGAGCGTTCTCTGCTTTCTCCTTTTAGTGATAGCGGACCTGGTGCCATTTTGGATGCCGATGATGGGGGAGTTGGTGGCGCTTGTAATTGTTGTGGTATTACTCCTGGGGTGGTCAGCTTTTATCTTGTTTGAAGCCAGTCACGATGAACGTGAAGTATCTATTCAGATGCAGTCAGGTCGGGTGGCGTACCTTTGTGGACTGGGATTTCTGGGTACTGCACTTGTCGTACAGAGTCTGGCTCACATGGTTGATCCCTGGGTTGCTGGTGCTTTAGCTGTCATGGTGGCGACGAAGATTTTGTCACGAATATACCTTGATTAGTAAACATACTTGTGTATAGTCTACTTTACATTAGTGTAAAGTAGACTATACTTTGTATATTACAAAATAGTTTTGGATATACATGCAAAAGGTAATTTTAGGGGTAGTCGGTGTGGGGGTTGTTGCTGTTGGAGGATACTTTATGGTGACACAAAGTAATTCTGATCAAGCAACCGCGGACAGTGAGGGTGCCATGATGGAAGCGCAAACAATGGACTCAGAAAGTATGATGAAGAAAGATGACACGATGATGGAATCTGATTCGGTCATGAAGAAAGATGACGCTATGACCAAAACTGAAGACATGCAGATGGACTCAGAAAGTATGATGAAGAAAGATGACACGATGATGGAATCAACTGGTGATACGATGATGCAAAAGGGTGTATATGCGCCGTATGATGAATCAAAGCTCGCAATGGCAGCAACGGGAGATGTCATCCTCTTTTTTAAGGCGTCGTGGTGCCCAAGTTGCCGGGCGCTTGATGCAAATATCAAAGCTAATCTCGACCAGATTCCAGCTGGACTCACTATCTTAGAGGTAGATTATGATTCATCGACGGCATTGCGACAAAAGTATGGTGTCACCACGCAGCATACACTAGTGCAGGTAGATGCTTCTGGTACTCTGATTCAGAAGTGGTCTGGTACACCAACGCTCGCTGGTCTGGTAGACAAGGTACAATAGTCTCATGACCCTGCTTCTTGTCGCCTTTCTGGCTGGAGCATTAACGGTGCTGGCACCATGTATTCTCCCAATGCTTCCAGTGGTAATTGGCTCATCGCTCATCGGTCGTAGTCGAGTCACGCCGTATATTATCATCGGTTCGTTGTCGGTATCAATTATAGTGTTTACCTACCTGCTTAAGGTCTCAACATTATTTATTTCGATACCGACGAGTGTTTGGGGGTATGTGTCTGGTGTAATCGTGACACTCTTTGGTTTGAGTTTAGTGTTTCCATCACTATGGACGCAAATACCGGGCGTGAATCGTTTATCAGCCTCATCCAATCGGTGGGTAGGAAGTGGGTATCAACAACGGAGCATTAAAGGTGATGTCATTATTGGCGCTGCGTTAGGTCCGGTCTTTTCGACCTGTTCCCCGACCTATCTCCTGATTCTTGCGACTGTACTTCCAGCAAGTTTCTGGCTTGGCACAGTCTACTTAGTGGCGTATGTGGCCGGGTTAGCACTCGTACTCATACTTATCGCGCATTATGGCGATAAAGTGACACAACAATTACTGCCCGTTGCGGATTCACGCGGAAAAGTAAAACGTGTCATTGGAGTACTCCTCGTCACTGTTGGACTAAGCGTCGCGTTTGGTATTGATAAAAAAGTAGAGACTTGGCTGATTGATAAGGGATTTGTGCTGAGTAACATTGAGTACTTATTTCTCGAACAGATTCAGATACCAAGTGAAACAACAGATACTCCGATAAGCCTCAGTGAACCATTGACGCAGACGGTGGCTGGTGTCTGCGGAGGTAATGATGGATCATGTGCGGTATCGGAGGAAGCCACACAAGAGGTCGGTCTGAGGCCAGTATTATCAGTTGAAGACAAGCGTTATATAGAACTGGTAAGCCCTCATGCCTATCTCAATACCGACGGCGTGCCTATTAGTATCGGTGAGCAACTGCCTGATAAGTTAGTACTCCTATCGTTTATGACGTACTCTTGTATCAATTGTCAGCGCACATTCCCATATTTGCAACAATGGCATGAGACTTACGCTGATGAGGGGTTGGTAGTTATCGGGATACACACACCTGAATTTGCGTATGAACGCAATAAAGAAGCCGTGCAAGAGGCACTTCTGGAGTATGGTGTAACGTTTCCAGTAGTCCTTGATAACGATTATCAAACCTGGAATGCCTATGAAAATCGGTACTGGCCACGGCGGTATCTGATTAACCGAGACGGTACAGTAGTATACGACCGTATTGGTGAAGGAGCTTACGAAGAAACGGAGGTAATTATAAAATCATATCTGTCGCATCGATAAACATATGAGACGAAATCGTATTAGCTGGATGGTTGGCGGGGGATTGCTCCTTGGTGTGGTCGGTGTGCTCATATATCAATCAGTGGTGCCGGTCGCTACCCTGCAAAGAGTAGGAGAAGAACCGACCGTGAATACAGAGATGCAAGACATCAGGGTCGATACACCTGTTGTTCCGAATATCAAGGACAGAGAAGTAGATGATACTTCAGTGGTGACTGAGTCAGCGTCTCTTCCGACAATAGCGACAGCAATACTTGCTAACGGTTGCTTCTGGTGTGTAGAAGCTGACTTAGAGAAAGTCGACGGTGTCATCAGTGTCGTGTCTGGGTATGCAGGTGGGACTGTGCCTAATCCAACCTACGATACGTATCAAAGTAGTGGGCATCGAGAGGTGGTGCTCGTGACGTACAATCCGCAGGTGGTGAGTTATGCGAATTTAGTTGAACACATTATCAAGCATGGTGACCCGACTGATGCCGCTGGTTCATTCTATGATCGGGGAGTTGGGTATGCGCCAGCTATTTACTACACAAATGCAGACGAGGAGGCCGAAGCGAGACGTGTCATTGCTGCTGTCGATGCTGCCAAGGTATTCCCGAACCCACTCCCGTTAGCCGTGCTCCCACGCCCCTCGTTCTACCCGGCTGAGGACTATCATCAAGATTATTACAAGAATCATGCGTTAAAATATACGTACTACCGCACCGCATCTGGACGGACACAATTCATTACTGATACGTGGGAAGATACCTTGAAATCGTTTACGTTCTCAGAGCAACCAATATCAAGCGATGTATCATCAAAAGAAACTACTATGAATGAAAAACAAGTAACACAACTTACTCCAACATTTTGGGTAAATTATGAGAAGCCTGCGGAGTCTGTGCTTCGGGTCACACTATCACCAATCGCTTATTCAGTAACGCAAGAAGATGGGACTGAACGAGCAGGGACGAGTCCACTCGATAAGAATTATGAGCGGGGCATTTATGTCGATGTTGTGTCTGGAGAACCGCTCTTTTCTTCGCGGGATAAGTTTGATTCAGGTACCGGGTGGCCATCATTTGTAGCCCCGATTACGCCTGAGGCTGTGACTGAACATGTCGACAAAAAGCTATTCTCTACTCGTACCGAAATCCGTTCACGCTATGCCGACTCTCACCTTGGGCACGTGTTCCCAGACGGTCCGCGTGACCGTGGTGGCTTGCGCTACTGTATGAACGGCGTAGCTTTGCGATTTATTCCTGAAGCGGAGATGGTGGCAGCGGGGTATGAGTATTGGCTTAATACACTCTAATTCAATGCGACTTTTCTTAGCGCTTGGTATTGTCTTGGTGATACTTGCTCTTTACCAGACTGGAATATTGAATGATATCAACCCAGACAGTATTCGTGCTAACATTGAAGCAGCTGGATCGCTTGGACCCCTGCTCTTTATCTTAGTGTATTGTGTAGCGACGGTACTGTTTATTCCAGGGACACCCTTCACATTGCTTGGCGGAGTATTGTTTGGGGTGGTGTTCGGGAGTCTCTATGTGATTATTGGGGCGACGATTGGAGCAATGTTAGCATTTTTACTGGCACGGTTTGTTGGTGGACGATGGTTGACGTTAGTACCAGGGGCAGTTGGTGAACGTCTCCGAATGTACGATGATCGCTTAGTATCGCATGGCTTTATGACCGTTTTACTGTTGCGGCTCGTTCCTCTGTTTCCGTTTAATGGTCTCAATGTTGCACTCGGACTAACGCAGGTTAAGTTGCAGCACTACGCGCTTGCTACTGGTCTTGGAATCATACCGGGCACAGTAGCGTATGTGTACTTTGGTAACGCGATTGCGACCGTATCGCCACGTGAGATTGTGATAGCGGTTTTGGGAATACTCTTATTAATCGTTGCTGGACGGTTATTATCAAAACGACTTTCATCTGTATGAAAAAACAAGTTTTTGACATTATTGTTATTGGTGCAGGTTCGGGTGGTTTAAACATCGCTGGCTTCATGAATAAAGCTGGATTTCGTGTCTTACTTATTGATAAAGATGATGAGTCAATTGGTGGTGATTGTCTTAATTTTGGCTGTGTACCATCAAAAGCATTGCTCCATGCATCTCATCAGGTGGCAGCAGCTCGGTCTGCGACACGCTATGGAGTAAACGTTGAAGGGGCAGTGTCTTGGTCGGCTGTTCGTGATGAGATACAGCGCAAACAGGTAGTCTTTCGAGAGCATGAGAGTAAGCGTTGGTTTGAGTCGCAGGGTATGACTGTTACATTAGGAGAAGCGCAGTTCGTCGACCATGAGACGGTGACGGTCAATGGTGAACTATTTTCAGCAAAGCGTATCGTAGTGGCAACTGGTTCGCGTCCACGCCCGCTCACAGCACCAGGAGTGGAGCAGGTGACTACAGTTCTCAATAACGAGTCGGTATTTACTATGAAGACATTACCGAAAACTATTCTCATTGTCGGGGCTGGACCAATCGGGATCGAGATGGCGCAAGCGTTTGCACAGTTAGGTTCAACCATCATTGTGGTAGATCCCGGACAGCAGATTTTAAATCGTGAAGACAAAGATGTAGCGTCGATAGTACAGAGCGAACTCGAGAAACTCGGTATTGTGTTTCGGCTCGGGGTAACACTCGATGCATTTACTGGACCAACAGCGGCTCGTGTTACGTATCCAGACGGTCAGACTGAGGTAATTACATTTGATGCGATATTTACTGCGATTGGTCGCATCCCAAATACTGAAACGCTCGCCGTAGAAAAAGCGGGAGTGACGCTGACATCTCGTGGATACATCGAGGTGAACAATCGCCTCCAGACCCGTAATCCTCGTGTGTTTGCGTGTGGCGATGTGGCAGGAAACTTCCAGTTTACGCACGCAGCTGAGGTGCATGCCGGGGTCATCATTAGCAATTTTTTCAGTCCATTTAAGAAGACATTTAATCCAAACCACATGGCATGGACCACGTTCACAAATCCAGAGGTGGCAACCTTTGGTCGCTCCGTCAGGGAATTAACTGAAGAGCAAGTGTCGTTTCGGACTATTACGCAGTCTTTCGTGGATGATGATCGTGCGATTGTCGATGACTATCGGTATGGTCTCACTAAGGTACACGTTTCGCCTCAAGGGATAATCCTTGGCGGTACCATGGTGGCGCCACAGGCAGGTGAGTTAGTGCAGGAGTTGATTCTCCTCATGGTCATGAAGCGGCCAATCACAACACTGTTTACTAAAGTCTATTCGTACCCGGTGGCAACACGAATTAATAAGCGACTCGTGACGGTAGAAAAAAGTAAACAACTCACTACCTTTACAAGAAAACTGTTACGTTTTTTGTATTAATCGCGGACGGTGATAGTGGTCCCGAGTGGTGCCCACTCATAGACCGTGCGAGCAAGAGCGGGTGGGAGGTTCACGCAGCCATTGCTATACTGGCGGCCAAAGTTGTTGTGCCAGTACGCACCGTGGACGACGGCACCCTGCTTCGTGAAGTAAAGATTCCAGGGGACACCGGGGAGGTCGTAATAGTTGGTACTAATGCCGGGAATCGGACCTTGCATGTACCTCGATGGTGTTTTGCGGAAAATAGTGAAGGTTCCGCGTGGGGTCGGGGTGAGTTCACGACCAGTTGAGATGGTGTGGGTGGCGACGAGCGTGTCTCCATCATAGCGAAGGAGGAGCTGATCACTCCGGTCTACAATCATTTGTTTTGAGGTGGTGCTCGTGGTGGCCGTAAGCTCGCTTGGTCCGTCGGTCAAGACAACGGTGCCGGCACTCGCTTCAATAAACCACGGTAGCGTGAGTCGGTCGCTGTAGCGGAGCGCTTCAGGGAAATCAAGTTCGTACCAGAGCGTGCCATCGCTCGTTGTCGTACTCCCTTTGATATAGAGGAGACTCCCAATACGGAGCGGGGTGCGGGGAGTACTGGTGGTGCTTGGGCGGCTCATGGCGCGGACACAGTCTTTGTTAACCGAAATACTGCACCCCTTCGTGATTTCGAGGTAGCGGGTTGGCGCCACTGGTCCCAGTTCTGGTGGTGGGGGCATGGTCGGGGTACTGGTAGCGGGTGTGGTAGTTGCAGCCGTTATCACGGCTGCTGATTGACTCAGTAGTTTGCTTGGTGGGAGAGGGACTTGTGTGTATGTGTCAGTAGGGTGAGTCAGTTGCCAGAGCGCGAATATACCCACAATCATGAGGGTGGTACCACCAAAAGCGATAAGAGGGCGGACCATGGGTATCTGTAGCATACGATTGAATGTCTCTCGGGGCAAATGTTGCGTCGTGGTTCCGTCCGTGGTATAGAGGTTCTCTATGTTTGATTTTACAGGTCTGATGGCTCTCCTTGATCCGGTAACGGTTGATTTTGCTATTGATTTAGCGATTGCTGTTGCCCTTGGATTTTTGATTGGGGCTGAGCGAGAGCTCCGTAACAAAGATGCTGGTATCAGTACCCATACCTTTGTTATTTCTGGTGCGATGCTCTTCACCTTTATGTCGGCGACAGTTGACCCGGCATCACAGTCGCGTATTGCGGCACAGATTGTGTCAGGTATCGGCTTCCTGGGTGCTGGTCTCATTCTTAAGGATGGTGCCAGTGTAAAGAACCTCACCACGGCGGCGAGTATCTGGTTTGCTGGAGCGATTGGTATGGCGATTGGATTTGGGTACCATCAAATCGCCATTATTGCAGCGATTGCCTCAGTCCTTATTCCACGTATTCCGCATGTGCGGCCAGCGCGGGTAGTGGTGCCGACACCGGTCAAAACGAAAGATGATGACCAGCCTGGAGCTCCGACGATTGACGACTAATCGTTGTACACCCCGTATCCCGGGTATACGTGCGTCCCTTGCTACAATATAAGCGAGGGACGTTATTCGTATAAGTATGAAAACGTATGATGAAAAAATATATAAGTGAAGGATTAGGGACCTTCGTACTCACACTTGTTGTTGCGCTTGGTCTTGCTGGTATATTCCCGGTTTCGGTTCCGATTTTAGCGGCGCTGACACTGGGACTTTTTGTATATACGCTTGGTCATATCTCAGGCGTACATATCAACCCAGCGGTGACGGCTGGATTATGGAGCCTTAAAAAAATCTCAACTGATGATGCGGTAAAGTATATTGTGGCTCAGTTTATTGGTGCAGGTGCTGCCTTGATGCTTATCCCGAGTCTCGTGGCCGAACCGCGTGTATTGTCAGTGACGGCGGATTTTGGTACCGGGCTCGCGGAGCTCATTGGTACGGCTTTGTTTACCTTTGGTATAGCGGCGGTCGTGTTTGGTAAGGTGCCGGGGAGTCAGCATGGTATGGTTATCGGCGGTTCGCTCCTCCTTGGTATTGCGGTCGCAGCATTGCTTGGTAGTAACGGTGTCCTTAATCCAGCGGTGGCACTCGGCGTTGGCTCATTTAATGTTATGTATGTGCTTGGACCGATTCTCGGCAGTATCCTTGGGATGCAGATATACCGACGACTGGCAGTGATGGATTAGTGCAGGGGTGAATATCTAGAAGGCAAAAGGCTCTCAACATGAAGCCTTTTTGCGTCCCCGTTCTCGCGGTAGATTTAGTCGTTGCTTCGGGGTATACTCACACATACTTATGGCTGATGCGATTTTGGCGTTTATTACCGAACAGGGGTATCTCGGTGTGTTTATTTTAATGGTGGTGGAGAATCTCTTCCCACCAATTCCATCTGAAGTGATTTTGCCGTTTATTGGCCACTTGGCAGCGACGGGTGAATTATCTTTTGTGCCAGCGCTCATTGTGGCTACTCTTGGGGCAGTGTTTGGTACCTCGCTCTGGTTTATGCTCGGATGGATTGTGCCGGTGCCAGTCCTCGAGCGTTTTTTTGCTCGTTTCGGTGGATATGTGGCGATTAGTCTCAAAGACTTCAAGGGTGCGACGAACTTCTTTACGAAGTACGAACTTCCAGCGGTGTTCTTTGGGCGCATGATTCCTGCGGTACGGTCGGTGATTTCGATTCCAGCCGGTTGTGTACGGATGTCGCCATGGAAGTTTTTGGTATTCTCAAGTGCTGGTGCATTAATTTGGAATTCGCTATTAATCGGGTTTGGTTTTGTGTTTCTTGATGATTACGGTGTGGTGCAGAAGTACATGAGTCCGATTGCTGATGGTATCATCATGCTCTTTATCTTGGCGTATGTCGCTCAGGTGGTACGCTTTGTGTGGCGACGTCATGTCGAAGGTAAGTAACCATGTACCGATTGTAGTGATTGGCGGTGGAGCCGCTGGTCTTATTGCAGCAATTACGGCAGCCCGTACGGGTGCACGGGTGTTGCTCCTCGAGAAGAATGCAGTCGTCGGTAAGAAGCTTTCTGTCACAGGCGGCGGTCGCTGTAATATCACGAATGCGACCCCGCTCGTACGTGATCTATTGTCTCACTACCAAGAGGCGGGAAAGTTTTTGTTTTCACCCTTTGCCAAGTTTGGAGTGACGGAGACCAGGGCCTGGTTTGAAGCGATTGGTGTGCCAACGGTCGAACAGGCTGAACGACGAGTCTTCCCGGTACATGAGTCGGCACCAAAGGTGACCAGCGCACTCCTTGCGACTGCCAGGGATGCGGGGGTAACAATACGAACGAAGGTCCCAGTGAGTAGTATGCGTTTTGTTGATGACCGATACGAGCTAACGCTACCTGGAGAACGACTGTTTGCTTCGGTCGTCATACTCGCCACTGGTGGTGTCTCACATCCAGAGACTGGTTCAACCGGGGATGCGTTACCGTGGCTGGCGGCACTTGGTCATAAAATCGTGGTACCTGAGAGTTCACTTGTCCCAGTTGCGGTGGCAGAACATCACGAGACGAGTCGGGTGAGTGGCATCGCTCTTACCGAAGCTCGGGTCACGGTGCGTAGTGGGGAAGAGATACTCTCTGATAAGACCGGCAAAATTCTTTTTACTCATTTTGGACTGAGTGGCCCGGCTATTTTAAATGCGAGTCGTATGGTAGTAGAGGCGCTTGCTCACGGTCAGGCGACCATTTGCCTCGATCTGTTACCAGAGATGCCCATTGATATGCTCGAGACCTGGTTGATTGAAAAAACGATGATAAATCGCAATAAGCTTGTTGTGAATGCAGTGCGCGAATTATTGCCAACCGCCCTCGTGAAGGTGGTGATGGAGCGGGCAGGTATCGATGTGGCGCTACCAGGACAGGCATTAACGGTGGCGCTGCGCCGTCGGCTAATTTCAACTCTAAAAGCATACCAACTTACCCCGACGCATGTGCTTGGGCCGGAGCATGCGATTGTGACATCAGGTGGTGTTGAGTTGCCTGAGATTGATTTTAGAACAATGGAATCGAAGCGTTGTAAAAACTTATTTATTGTGGGTGATGTGCTCAATATCAACCGTCCGTCGGGCGGCTTTAGTCTCCAGCTCTGTTGGACGACTGGCTACGTAGCTGGACTCGAGGCTGGAACGCGGGTCCTAGAGGCGAACAAAAAGTAATGTAGCCGTCACGATGACGTAGAGGAAGCCGGCAATTAGTACCGCGGCGGCGGCGAGGTCCTTGCTCCGACCAATATTATCGTGTGTCTCTGGGTGGAGGTGATCAAGGGCGTATTCAAGGGCCGAGTTTTGAATCTCGGTAATCAGAATGAGACCGTAGGTAACAACAACAAGCAGGAACTCTTCTGCCGTCAATGGCAACATGAAGTAAAGAACGAAAATAGAAATACTCCCGAGCCCGTAGACAGCGAGACGAACACTCCGGTCGTAACGAAGACTGAAGTGAAAGCCTCGAAACGCATACACAAACCGGCGCCATTGTGTGAGGAGGAAATGCATATGGTACACTATACCATATGAAGATTATTCTCATTATCCAAGCAATCATTATTGTACTTGGCGCGTACTACATTTATACACTGCGTCAGACCACAGAAGAGCCAGTAGTTGCTACCCCAGTGGTGACACCAGAACCGCTTCCAGAGACACCGCCACTAACCCCAACCACATCTCCCATCGAACCAGTCACGGTAGAATCAGAGATTAGTGGACCAAATGATGCTGGTATGGAGTGGCCAATTATTGAGGGTGAGCTTGAGAGTCGCTAGACGACTACGCCTTCCAATCTTTTTCGGCGTAGATAGCGATAGTGCGACGCTTGCGGGCGCGGCCACGAAGCACGTGCTTGTGTGAGCGGTAGATCTTGTGAATGATAAACTTTTCTCCGAGAAACGCGGTGAGGGCTTCTTCTGTGTAGACGTATTCTGGGACACCGATGACCGGGTGAATGTAGGTGTTCGCTTCGTTTGCGGGGGCGTCTTTGAGGAGGCGGCGTGTGTGGAGGTCACCATCAGCGAGGAAGGTTTTCATAAACAAGAACCCGCCAGGTTTCAGAACTCGGAAGATTTCGTCACGGAGAAATTCACGCTCTTTTTCACTCAAGAAGTGTGAAGTCATCATATCGAGGACGAGTGACTGTGAGTTATCGGGGAGGGTGATGGGTCCAGCGATAGAGCGGGCCTCGTAGCTGAGGTCAGTTCCGGCGGACGCAGCCTTCGCCTGAGCAACGGCGGCGGTTGAGATGTCATACCCGACACCTTTCATGCCAAAGGTGCGAGCGAGGTAGATGAGGTTGCGACCATTACCACACCCCACATCAAGAACGGATTCGTTTGGACGAAGTATATCTTCACGTTCTTGGCGGGGGATCCAGCGGGTAAACTTCTCAAGGTCATCACTCGCCTCAGTTGAGAGCTTGAGGTGGTTGGCGTTTTTGTATTCGTTATCCCAAAACGTTGCGCCATGTTGTTTGCGCTTTTGTTTGCGGATGAAGGGGCGTTTTGCCATAGTTGCTAAATTATATCATAAAAATCATATTTTACAATGGTATTACGAGGCGCAGATAAAGAAGCGCATGGTATACTCTCTGAGTATGAAAAACCCATGGATTATCATCGGCGTGATTGCCGTTTTACTTATTGGTGGAGCAATTTGGTACTCTGGTCAGGCAAATGAGCGGTACAACGAAGGGGTTGAAGTGAAAGCCCATATTAAGGGTAACCCTGATGCAGCAGTAAAACTCGTCGAGTACAGTGACTTCCAGTGTCCGGCTTGTGCTCAGTTCCAGCCAGTCATAGCCGAGATTCTCGCGGAATACGGTGATCAGATGTCGTTTGAATACCGACATTTCCCGCTGACACAGATTCACCGACTCGCCGAACCAGCCGCGCGTGCTGCTGAAGCTGCCGGACAACAGGGTAAATTCTTTGAATTCCATGACCTCTTGTTTGTAAACCAGGGTACCTGGTCAAATAGCACGAACCCGGCGCAATTTTTTGTCCAGTATGCCACTGAGCTCGGTCTCGATGTGGAGCAGTTTACCCGCCAGCAACGATCGTCAATTCTGCGTAATCACGTGCAGTCACAGTTTAATGAGGCGCGAGAGCAGGGCTTCACCGGAACACCATCATTCCTCCTCAATGGTGAACGGATGACCTTCAGTACCTTTGATGAGTTCAAGGCTCAGATTGTGGCAGCGATTAATCCAAATGTCACCATTAATCCCGAGGCAGGTATGGAAACAGTGGTTGATATGAATGCGAGTGGTACACCAGCTGTTAACGCTGAACCAGCCGTTCGTTTTGGACTCTAGTAGTCCCAAGTAGTGACTCATATGAAACACACAAACCACCTAGACAAACTAGGTGGTTTGTGATATAATAAGCGTCTTATTCTCTAGTCTTCGTTATCTCCACATGGCGAAAAAGAAAGAAAAAAACATCATTGCGTTTGTGGCGTCGACGAAGCCGTCGTCTTTAGTGAGTCTTAAAGGGTACGAGGCGAAGACTGGTAAAAAGCTCCGCACGATGTTTATTATCGACGAAAAAAGTTTTGTGCCAGAAAAGGAATACTGGTGCGATATTTTGCTCGCTATTGATTTCTCTAAACCTCACCGCATTGCTGAGGCACTTTTGCCGTACCAGGACGAACTCCTGGCCATTACCTGTCGCAGTGAGGCTAATATTGCGCGCTTTGCGAAGGTGATTCCGTTTGTACCGTATCTCCGTACGCCAACGTCTGAGTCACTGACCTGGGCGACCGATAAGTATGAGATGCGCAAGCGCTTTCGACTCTTTGATCCACGAATCACACCAAAGTTTACCCGGGTTAAAGATACGACAAAAGCTGAACGGGCTCGGGTAATTGCTAAGGTGGGCTTTCCGATGATCATCAAGCCGACTAACCTCGCTGCCAGTCTTTTTGTATCGATTTGCTATCACGAAGACGAACTCGAGAAAGCACTCTCAACCTGTTTCAAAAAAATCAAAAAGGCGTACCAAAACGATAAGCGAATGGAAGAGCCGAAGGTGATTGCTGAGCAGTACATGGAGGGTGATATGTACTCGATTGATAGTTATGTAAACTCTCGTGGAGTTGTGTACCATCTACCGCTCGTGCGCGTGAAAACTGGTAAGGATATTGGTCACCAAGACTTCTATGGTTACCAGCAGATTACGCCAACGACCCTGAAGGGTGAGACAGTAAAGCGCGCTGAGGCGGTGACCGAGACCGCGATTCACGCACTTGGTCTACGGAGTACCACGACTCACACGGAACTCATGAAAGTAGACAATGAGTGGAAGGTAGTTGAGGTTGGGCCACGTATGGGTGGAGCTCGCGATGAGCTCTACAAACTCAGTTGTAATATCGATCATCCTCTCAACGATGTCCTTATTCGTATTCCACGCAAGCCGAAGATTCCACGTAAGTGTACGGGTAACGCTGTTTACATGAAGTGGTTTTTGCCGAAGGAGGGTGTCATCACCGCCATGCAGGGCATCAAGAAAATCGAGAAGCTTGAATCATTCTACCGCATTGAAGTGAATAAGAAGGTGGGTGATAAGGCGACCTTTGCTCGTAATGGCGGACGATCAGTATTCAATCTCTACTTGCAGCATCGTGACCGCGCTAAACTTCTCGCTGATATCCGACGCGTTGAGCAACTCGTTAAAATTAAAGTGAAATAAATGGGGAACGGTACCTTTTGAAGAAGGTGCCGTTTGCTATGATAGGAGGATATGATGCGTACGCGTAATTTTGTTCTCCTCCTCTTATCGATTACGATGCTGGCTCTCGCTGTGGGGATTACCTCAGTGTCTACCTTATCGAGTTCTATCTCATCGTTAGGTAGCTACGTCACTGACTCGATGGGAATCGAGCGTGACTATACTGCCGAGATACCGAGTGAACCGGATACCCGCGGAGAGCGGATTGCGACGCTGCGAGCTAAGATTGCTGAACGTCTTGATGCACGAGCACCAGAGCAGGTCGCTGAGGAGATGACTGAACCTGCTCCGACAGAGGAGTCAGCTACGACGACACCCGCTATTGCAACCGTCGAGCTCTGCTCATGGCATAGTCCATCAGCTGTTGTGTGGGAGCCAAGTCTTATACAGCAGGAGAATCGAGAGGGTATGCGTGTCTACTATGAAGCTGGTCCAGAGACGATTGATCCAAACACTGGTTTACCAGCACAAAGTGAAATTGTCCGGGCTCGTATACCACTCCGCACTGGTCCAGCCGGAGCAACATCGTGTCTCCCGAGTGATGTCATTGGTGTGGCGCTCGATGGTTCACTTATCCGTAATAATGAAACCGCACTCTATACCGTCTTTGGGGGTGATACGCTTATCGGCTACGCGCTTGATGGGTTCCCAATCTATGGCGTTACTTCCGGTGTGACGCCTGACCGCTGTGGTGGCGTCATGGTTAGTGGTAGCTATCGCTATGTACTGCAGACCGACCGACCTGGACTCATTAGCTGCTATAGTGGTCAACCGATCATACTCCGGTAGAGTCCCTAGATCCTTCTGCTATACTACAGGCATGAAAAAATTTCCGACTGGCTTTTATTGGGGAGCGGCGACGGCGTCATATCAAGTGGAGGGCGGTATCGAGAATACCGATTGGGCTGAGGCGGCCCGTGAAGGGCGAGTGCCAACGTGTGGTCAGGCGTGTGATCACTATAACCGCTTTGAGAGTGACTTTGATCTAGCAAAAGAGCTGGGACATAATGCTCACCGCTTTTCGGTTGAGTGGGCCCGCATTGAGCCTGAGGAAGGGAAGTTTGATAAAGAGGCGATTCTTCACTATCGTGAGGTCCTTAAGGCACTTCACGCTCGACGTATCACGCCATTTATCACACTCTGGCACTTCACGCTCCCGTTATGGTTTTCACAGAAAGGAGGCTTCGAGCGCGCTGACGCACCGGAACTCTTTGCGCGCTACTGTGCACACGTCGTCAGTGAACTGGGTGACCTCTGTACTCACTTCTCAACCATCAATGAACCGAGTGTGATTGGGAGTAACGGTTGGCTCCGTGGTTCCTGGCCTCCATTTAAGCGCTTCGCAGCGACTGACTTGGTGGCGATAACGAACTCAGGACGACAGCACGAGGCACGGGCAAGTAAAGGCATCAAACCATTTTTCTTGTGGCTCTACGTCATGAAAAACCTCGCTAAGAGTCATAACGCAGCCTATCGTGCAATCAAGGCTGTGCGACCAGAGGCACAAGTTAACTTCGTGCATCACGTTATCGTCTTTGATTCGAACAAAAATCCTTTCAATCGACTGAAAGCCTATATAGCAAATTATTCATGGACACACTTGTTTATGAAGCGGACTGAGGGTCACTATGACACCATTGGTCTCAACTACTATTTCTATACACAGTTTGGTGACACCCGGCAGTGGAAGAAAACTGACATGGATTGGAATTTTGCTCCCGAGAAAATATATGACGCCCTCATGATGTTAAAGCGTTATAATAAACCAGTGATCGTCTGTGAGGCGGGGCTCGCTGATGCGGATGATTCAGATCGGGCGGAGTATATAACGAAGCAGGTTGATGGTGTCTGGCGTGCGATGAGAGACGGCGTCAAAGTCGAAGGGCATATCTACTGGTCCCTCTTTGATAATTACGAATGGGCGCTTGGGTTTGAGAAGCGGTTTGGTCTCATTGAGATTGATTATGACACCCTTGAGCGCAAGGTACGTCCATCTGCGTACGTGTATAAAGAAATTTGTCTGCAAAATGGTCTGGTAGAATAAAGCCATCATGGCATGGATTCTCCTCGCGACCCTCGGTCAGTTTTTGAACGCGGTCGTCGCCTTTCTCGATAAGTACATTGTCTCAGACGAGAAAGTGTTACCACGTCCGTTTGTATATGCCTTTTACTCGTGTCTTCTCACTGGTGGGTGGGCGATTGTCTATGTGCTTGGGTATATCCCTGGGCTTCAGATGCTCGGCTTTCCTCATCTTGAGAATGTCCATTCACCAAGTATTCAGGTAGTCGCGATGTCATTCCTCGCGGCGTATACATTCTTTATGGCACTCGTGTCCATGTATGCTGCCCTCAAGGAGTCTGAGGCAGTCAATGTGATGCCGGTGATTGGGGCGGTTTCGGCGTTGGCCTCGTTTGGGATGAGTGCACTCTTTCTCGATACACCATTTCTTATGAATTACCTCTGGGGTGTCATAGTGCTTGCGCTTGGTACGTCGCTTGTTGCGCAGACACTCCCCGATTGGGATGTGGGACTCCATTCATTTCATAGTGGCCTCTTTTTTGCACTCCACTATGTGACGATGAAAGGACTCTTTCTTGAAACCAACTTTGATGATGGGTTCTTCTGGTCACGAGTGGGGTTTGTACTGTTTGCGCTCTCACTCCTCTTGGTACCTACGTACCTCAAAAAAATTCGTGAACAGTCTGGTAATACGAGTGCCAAAACTGGTGCTTTGGTGATTGTGACTAAGGTACTTGCTGGGGTGGCAGCGTTTCTCCTCCTTAAGGCAACCGATTGGGGTGATGTAGCAGTGGTGCAGGCGCTTGATGGAGTGAAGTTTGTCTTTATCCTCCTTATCACGATTCTCTTTGCTGAGCTGTTACCAAATAGTGCGGCTACCGGTGAGCCGCGCCCGCGTGAGAACATGCGTCGTATCCTCTACGTGGCACTCATTGTGGTTGGATACTTTATTCTTTTCTTATAGCTATGCGTCACCTCAAACGAGTATTGATAGCACTCCTCTTCCTTGGCCTATTCTTGGCTCTTGTTGTGGCACTGCTCGCATATAAACCTAAGCCGGAACGGATATCGTACGGTATGTCATTTAACACGCCGTACGCGCGTGAGCTTGGTCTTGATTGGCAGCAGACGTATGATGCGATTATTGATGAGCTTGGAGTACGCAAGCTTCGCTTGGCGGCGCATTGGCCAATGGTCGAGCCTGCTGATGATGTCTGGAATTTTGAAGAGCTTGACTATCAGGTACGAAAAGCCGAAGAAGTAGGCGCGACGGTAGTATTTGCAGTCGGACGACGATTGCCACGCTGGCCTGAGTGTCATATCCCTGAGTGGATAAAAGGACAATCCAAAGAAAATGAACAGACCGAGCAGCTTGAGTATATGACCAAGGTCATTGAGCGCTATAAGGACAGTCCAGCTATTATCTACTGGCAGGTTGAGAATGAACCATTTCTTTCGATGTTCGCCTTTGAGCATTGCGGACCACTTGATGAGGCCTTCCTCGCTCGCGAGGTGGAGTTGGTACGGAGTCTTGATGCGACGCGACCAATTCTCGTGACTGATAGTGGCAATCTCGGGACGTGGGCAGGAGCCTTCCGTCACGGAGATGCGTTTGGGACGAGCGTGTACGTATACTTCTGGAATCCAGAACTAGGCCAATTCAGAACTGTCCTTCCACCATGGTTTTATCGCGCTAAGGAGCGGGTGATGAAGCTGTGGTATGGAGATAAACCGACATTTCTGATTGAGCTTTCGGCTGAACCGTGGCTGATTGAGCCGGTTGTTAATGTGCCGCTTGATGTGCAATATTCACGTATGAATATTGATAAGTTTAATGACATTCTTGCCTACGCTGAGCGCACTCGCTACGAAGAACAGTACCTTTGGGGAGCTGAGTGGTGGTACTGGCTCCATAAGCAGGGTGAAGACGCGATGTGGAATCGTGGTAAGGAACTGTTCAGTACCGCAACTTCTACGGAGTAAAGTTTCTGCGGTATACTAGTTACCGTATGGAAATAGCAAAACAAATTGTACTTTCGAGTTTGATTACTGTTTTGATTATTGGTGGAATTTTATATAGCTTTCGTGAGCCAATTGGTCGCTATTTATTAGCCAATAGTGCACTGGTCTCTCACTCGGCGCCTGACAGCGGGTCAACACCATCGGTGCGCACCGACGATGTGGTGCCTGATATGATTGAGCGGGTTAATGACGCGGTAGTGTCGGTGGTGGCGACGAAAGATGTCCCAATCTACGAGCGTTACTATGAAGAATACAACCCTTTTGGTGACTGGTTTGGCGGGTTTGCAATCCCGCGTGTTCGCGAGAATGGTCGTGAGGCGCAAGAGGTCGGTGGTGGCTCGGGGTTTGTTGTAAGTACCGACGGCTTCATTATTACGAATCGTCACGTGGTAAGTGATAACGAAGCGCGGTACTCGGTGATTTTAAATGATGGCAAGAGCTACGACGTAGAAGTGGTTGCTAAAGATCCAGTTCTTGATATCGCAGTGCTTCAGTTTACGGAGGTTCCAGAAAATCTGACTATCCTCACGTTTGCTAATTCAGATGAGGTTCGGCTCGGTGAGACCGTGGTGGCTATTGGTAACGCTCTCGCTGAGTTTCGTAATTCAGTATCGGTTGGAATAGTGTCCGGACTCTCTCGATCAATAGAAGCTCGTGACGGACGAGGACAGACCGAGCTTCTGAGTAATGTCTTCCAGACTGATGCGGCTATTAATCCGGGTAACTCAGGTGGACCGCTTCTCAACCTTGAGGGTAAGGTGGTGGGCGTGAACGTGGCAGCGTCGCTCGGCGCCGAGAATATCGGTTTTGCAATACCAGCGAATGCGGTGACTCAAATAGTAGCGTCGGTTGAGGAGCATGGTGAAATAAGACGCCCGTATCTTGGGGTGCGGTATGCGATGGTGACACCACGTTTAGTTGAGCTCAATAACTTACCGGTCGACTACGGTGCGCTGATTGCTCGTGGTGAGAGTCGGGAAGAGTTGGCGGTCATGCCTGGTTCGCCAGCGGACAAAGCCGGACTCCGTGAGAATGACATCATTCTTAGTGTTAACGGCACGAGTCTCCGTGATACTGATCTTGCCACTATATTGCGCACTGAGTCGGTTGGCAGTACCGTCTCACTCCGTGTCTACCGGGCTGGGGAGGAAATTGAGGTGGCAGTTACCCTGGAAGCGATGCCCGTAACGCCATAACTGTAACACTATGAAAGATATATATACGAAAGTGCAACGTGAGACGGTAGCAAAAATTGAAACCACCGTCAGTGAAGCGACGAAAAAGTTCGAAGCGGTGGTTGAGCCGAGTCGAGAGACATTCGCGAAGCGCTACCCGGGCCTCTTCTCAATGTTGGCGACTTTTGGGGTAGCCGCTACTTTTTTAGGGTTTGAGCAACTCCTCCTCGCATTTGATGTGCTTGAGCGCTACCCACTACTTATCTTCATGTTAGGTATTGGTATCCTTGCACTCACTGGTACACTGTATAAGAAAATGCAGTAATGCTATGAACTTTTTTCAGTTTGTTTTCTCATTTTTGTACGTCCGTAATTGGCATACTGGCCAGTACGAGCTTTCTCGTTCACGGGTGGCGCTTTTTTGTATGGGGTTATTCCTCCTCATGCTCGCTGCGCTCCTCGCGATGGTGATGCAGGCGCCGGTTGTCTACGTGGCAGAAACAGCAGTCATAGACTAGCCTAAATACGTTTTTTGTGGTATATTTCGCACTATGCAAATGATTAAAACAATTCTCTTCGGTGCGATTATTGTTGTGCTGTCACTCCCCGTCATGGCGTCAGCCAGCACGATCGTGCGTACGGGCGATACCGTATCAGTGCTCGCAGATCAGCGAGTTGAGGGTAATTTTTATGTACTCAGTAACTCACTCGCGCTATCTGGGCCGGTTAATGGTGACGTGGTCGCAGCCTCACTTGGCTCTATGGATATCAATGCACCGGTAGCTCATGACGTACTCCTCCTCGGTGGTTCAATTGGTATCAATGCCTCAGTCACAGAAGATTTGCGGGTTGTTGGTGGCGATGTTACCATCGCTGACTCAGTCGGCGGATCGGTGTTGGTCATTGGTGGCAAAGTTAAGATTCTTTCCACGGCTACTATTGGTGGAGACGTACTCGTATTGGCAGGAGAAGCGGTGATTGAAGGTACCGTAAAGGGCCAGCTTCTTGGTCGTGCAGAGGTGGTGCGGGTTGATGGGGCAGTGACAGGGATTGATATGGATGTTGCAAACATCACACTTGGCGACCGCGCGGTGATTGCAGAAAATGTGGTCTATACGAGTCAAAATGACCTCGTGCGTGCTCCTGGAGCGGTAGTCGAAGGTGAGGTAACAAAAGCCTCTGCTCCAGCTGAGGAAGGTTTCGATTACCGTGATAGTGCGATGATGTTCCTCGTTTCACTCTTTGCGTCCCTCTCACTCTTTCTCCTCGGGCGACGATTGGTCGTGCGCTATGCCCGCGTAGCGACCGTCAACGTCGCGAAGTCAGCGCTCGTCGGCTTTAGTGTACTCGTCACGGTACCAATTGCCATTTCTATACTCATGGTGAGCGTCCTCGGACTCTTCCTTGGTCTCATCGGATTTGCTCTCTTCGCACTCATCATTTTCCTTGCATTACCGCTTCTTAATATCGTTGCGGGTGGTCTCATCGCTCGTACCTTTACGAACACTACTGAGGTAAATGCGCTGTATGTCACCTTAGGTGCACTCGTGGTCCAAGCCATGCTCTTTGTGCCAGTTGTTGGCGCTGTGATACTTATCCTTCTGTTCCTCGTCGTGATAGGTGGACTTGGTCTCTCAATTTATAATCTCGTTCGTCGCGCTTAATACCCCTCCCGGTCGCCACTTCATGGTATACTCTGTGTATACCTATGCTGTCTGCGTTTGCCTTGGTTCTGCGTGATTTATGGTACTTCATCATCGGGCGTGAGCGTGGTGACTTGGCAGTGATTGGTGTCCAGTCATCGAGCAGTGACCATGAGCCAGAACGTTTACCGGCGGCACCGATGAAGGTCTTACTTGAACCAAAGCCAGTGACACCACTTCTCCCATCTGAACCTGTCCTCCCGAGTCTCAGAGGGACAAAAGAGAGTGATGCTCCGGTGAACGATATGCCAGCATTGCCAGGGGCAACTCTCTATGTTGTAGCACCAGAAGGGACACCACTTCTCGCGATGCCGTATGAGCAATTTGATGGTGTGCTCGCTCGACTCTCATTTGGTCAGGCGGTGACACTACGCGCGTATGACGGACGCTATGCTCAAGTGCTATCGCGTGGTTTGGTAGGTTATATAGCGAAGTCTGCACTTGGTGTCGATGTTCACCTGGTAGCACCTGAACTCAAGGTTGGTAGTATCTACGGTCCAACTGATACCAATACCGGTGCGATACGCCGACTCATTCATGATGAATTTTCAGCCGGTGCGCTCGCGCTCCCACTGCAAGCAGGGGAGTATATCCTCTATCGACTTGGTCGTGATCAGGTGAGTATTTCATGGCCAGCCGTGCGACCGCGCGTGTCTGGTCAATGGCACACCATCCTGCGTGGCGTCCACGGTATTCATACGGGTGTTGTAGCAAAGACTGATACGATAATGGAATGGCATGCTGAGGATGGTGATGGCAGACTTGCCTACGTCGAGGCCGTGCTTCCCGATCAAACCCTCCGGTTGAGTGGAGTCGGAATTGCGGTCGCTGGTGAGTATAGTGTCCTCACTGTTCCGGTTGGGGTTTGGCGAGAGTGGCGACCTGTATTTATTACGATAACCATGTAATGTCTATGTTAAAACCTGTCGCATTTTTTGATATTGATGGCACTGTCTTTCGCTCGAGTCTCTTAATTGAGCTCGTCGAAGCCTTGGTTGAAGAAGGAGTATTCCCCCCTGAGGTGCGTGATGGTTACATCAATGAACGACGCGCCTGGCTCGACCGGGAGGGCTCATATGATGTCTATATTGCGGCGCTTATCGATGCCTTTTTGACCCATATGAAAGGGGTGCATTACGGTACCTTTGCTGATGTGGGGAAGCGGGTGGTATCACGTCACCAGAAGCGGGTGTACCGCTATACTCGCGACCTCATCAAATCACTCAAAGCCGAAGGGTACTTCCTTGTGGCAATCTCGCAGTCGCCAAAAACAGTGCTTGATGCTTTCTGTAAAGATTACGGCTTTGATAAAGTCTATGGCCGTATCTATGAAATTGGTCCGCAGGATAAGTTTACGGGTGAGGTGGCTGATGAGCATCTCATCGAAAACAAGGCCAATATAGTCGAACGAGTATTTGATCGACATCCAGAGTTAACGCATAAAGGTTCGGTCGCTGTTGGCGATACGGACGGTGACATCCCACTCCTCTCATCGGTGGAGCGACCAATCTGCTTTAACCCAAATGCACCACTTTACGCGCATGCCAAAAAGCATGGGTGGACCATAGTAGTCGAGCGCAAAGATGTCGTGTACAATCTCTCGGTATGAAAAAGCGCCTCACCAAAGTAAAAGAAACCAAGGTACTCGCCGGCGTGCTCTCAGGACTCGCAGACTATTTTGACCAGGACCCGATGCTCTTTCGTCTGGCGGCGGTATTTGCACTGATTGTAACAGGTGTCTTCCCGGGAATTCTTATGTACATCGTCGCGGCCATAGTATTGCCGACGGCAGAAACGAAGTATCATCACACCATTGATTCGTAAGATATGACTATCGACCCGCGAAGAGTTCAGAGTCAGAATGATGCACCAATTGGGGCGGGGCCGGTCTTATATGTGGTGGCGCGTGACCAGCGGGTCAACGATAACTGGGCACTCCTCTATGCGCTTCGCGAGGCGAATGCAGCCAAGGTTCCACTTTTGGTCCTCTTTGCCCTGGGACCAATGTTTCAACATGGTTCAGCTCGACATAATGAATGGATGGTAAAAAGCCTAGAGGAGCTTGAAGCATCACTCAAGGAATATCAGATTCCATTTTTTATCACGATGGGAGAGTGGCAAGATACTATACCGCGCTTTGCTGCTGAACATGGTGTTGGGCAGGTGGTCTTTGATTTTAATACGCTCGAGCCGGTACGGAGTTGGCGTGATGCAGTCGCGAGTGTGTTGTCTATTAAAACGGTGGTGGTAGATGCCCATAATATTATCCCGGTCTGGGAGGCGAGTCCGAAAGCTGAGTTCGCAGCCTACACCATTCGACCAAAGATTCATCGTCTCCTCCGTGAATATCTCGTCCGGTTTCCAAAAATGACAGCCCCAGACGTACCGTACCAAAAGCCGGTGCCAGTTATTGACTGGGAGGCGGTACGGGCCTTTCGTCAGTGTGATTACAGTGAGGTGATACCAACCAAGTTTATCCCAGGTGAGCAAGCAGCCACCGAGCAACTTCGCTACTTTATCAATCATGATTTAGAGCGATACGAGTCACTCCGTAATGATCCAAACGAAAACTGTACCTCGCACCTCTCACCGTACTTGCGCTGGGGTAACATCGGAGCGGCCACGGTCGTGTTTGCGATTGAGTCGTCTGACGCTTCGCGTGCCACCAAAGACGCATTTATTGAAGAGCTTGTCGTTCGGCGTGAATTAGCCGAAAACTACTGTTACTACACGAAGGACTACACTCGGGTCGAGGCAGCGCATCCCTGGGCACAAGAGACACTCAAGGCGCACCAGCATGACACGCGCGAATTTGTGTATACCTACGAGGAGTTTCGTGACGCGAAGACCCACGACAATCTCTGGAATGCAGCGCAGCGTCAGATGGTACAAGAAGGGAAGATGCATGGTTTTATGCGCATGTACTGGGCGAAGAAGATACTTGAGTGGACACAAGATCCACAGACTGCGATTGATATTGCGCTGACACTAAATGACCGTTATGAGCTTGATGGTCGCGATAGTAACGGTGTTGTTGGTGTCATGTGGTCGGTCGCTGGGGTGCACGATAGAGCCTGGACTGAACGTCCGGTCTTTGGCAAGATCCGCTATATGAATTATGCCGGTTGTAAGCGTAAGTTTGATGTGAAGCGATTTGAGAACACCTATGGCGAAGGTACCAAAACTGAAACCACACTCTTTTCATAACGACGTGACTAGCAACGATGCTCGCCTCATTGCCGCTGTGTACGAGCACTATCGGGTAAGCGGTCGCCATGATTTGCCGTGGCGGGGGACGCGTGACCCGTACCATATTCTCGTGAGTGAAGTGATGCTCCAACAGACACAAGTCGAGCGGGTGATACCGAAGTACGAAGCGTTCCTTGCTCGCTTCCCGACACTAGCAGCACTCGCCGACGCTCCCTTAAAAGATGTACTCGTTCTCTGGCAAGGACTCGGGTATAATCGCCGGGCTAAAATGCTGCAGGCGTGTGCCGTGTCGGTTATGCATGACTACGGCGGGGTCATGCCAAAAGATGAAGTGACACTCCGTCAGTTGCCAGGAGTCGGGCCATACACGGCCGCGGCGGTGGCTGCATTTGCGTATGGTATACCAGTGACACTTATTGAGACGAATGTTCGTACGGTATACATTCATCATTACTACCCTGATGCGACCGACATCACGGATAGGGAGCTTTTACCGCATATCACCCGCACACTTGACTACCATCAACCCCGACATTGGTACTATGCGCTCATGGACTATGGGAGTCACCTCAAGCGTACCGTTGGCAATAACATCAGTCGGAGTCGGCACTACACGAAGCAGTCGACATTTAAGGGAAGCGATCGTCAAATCCGTGGTGCGATTATTCGCGCGCTCACCACGAGTGGTACGGTCTCGCGACAGAAACTGATGGCCATGCTTACGTTTGATGAGCTCCGGATTGATGCACAGCTCGTTCGCCTCAAAGAGGAAGGACTGATTGTGAAGACTGGTCGTTCGTACCGGTTGCCTACTTAGTGTCGGTAAGGTAGCGGGGAATAAAGACGCCAAGGGTTAAGATGAAGCCACCGACAATGAAGAAGAGGGGAAATGAGAGGAATGAGAGGAAGAAGGCACCAAGCAGTGAGCCGGTCACCACTGCCGCGGGGCGAAGGAGACGGAAGATACTCATGAGACCAGCGTCTTTACCGTCGATTTGTTTAAAGAAGTAACTTTCGGTCGTTACCTCAACGAGACTCGCGCCAATACGATTGAGGAACATGAGTGCCATGAGACCAACAATACCAAGGGCACCGACTACCCCAAGCGCTGCAGTTGTGACTGCGAGGATAAGGAACCCAAGACTCATCATTTCTTGTTCACCGAGGTACTTATCAGCGACGATACCAATTGGGTACTCGAAGATGACATACGCCATGAGACCGGTGGCAATAATGACGCCTATCTCCTGCCAGGTGTAGCCGAGCTCGGTGGAGAGATAGAGGGGGACATAGATGATTATCCAGGAGAAGAAGAGTTGGAGGAGAAAGTGCGAGGCAACGACAGTTGCGATATTTTTATCTTCCCACGCGGCTTTCGCGAGCGGGCGAAGGTCTGGTGTCTCATATACAGGGTCGTAGAAGTGTCTAAAGACGCCAACGAGGAGGGCCATAAAAAGCAGTCCGATACCCGCGGCTCCGAGGAAGAGCTGTGTGTAGTCATCATTAGCTCCCATGAGCCAGCCCATGGTGAGGGGTGCAAAGACGGCGGCTGCACTCATAAGCGAGAGGGTGAGGCCGCGCTTTTTGCCAGTGTCCCCTTCACTCTTGCCAATCAAGGTCTCAGAAAAAACATCAATGACGAGGTAGACGAGTGGATTAACAACGAGGAAGAGCGCGAGGGCGAGGATAATGAGGGCTGGTGTGCTCGCGAGTGCCATAATGATGAGAAAGAGGACTGACAGTCCCATAATCCCGACACCGACGAGCACATTACCAAACCGTTGTAGGAGCTTCGGAAAATACACAAAGACCGCAATCGCACCAAGGGCACCGGCACCATGGAGGACACCTACCGCGCTCGGACTCACAAACGCGCCGAGGAAGCTTGAGGTATTGTAGGCCACAAGGAGGGTGTGGTAGGAGAAGATAATCGCGAGTGCGTAGACAAAGGCAAAATGAATATGTCTCGTGCCACTGCCAAGGCTCCCGTGTTTATAAAAGTCCATATAGCACTAGTGTACTACAACTGTAAACTGATATTGTGTAGTGTGGGTGGAGAGAAAAGACCCCGCGAAGCGGGGTCAAAATCAGTTGAGGTTTCGGAGAAAACGCTGTGATTCTGATTTGTTTTGAGTTGTGGTGTCTGCAAAACCTCTGTTGACGAGCTTTGATAGCTCTGTTTCAGACAAAGCGGTATCTCGGCGATAGATATCACCCTCGGTTGTAATTGCAGACGCACCAGTTGGACTCTCTGTAAAAGAGATGATGGCATAGTTTGAAACACACGGTTTCTTTGGTCTGCCCTTCATGAGTTCAAGAGGGCTAAGTTTTTCATGATAAACGAAGCCCAGGTCTGTAAGTATCTTCATCTGATCGCGAACCATCGGCTTTGACATGTGCATCCCTCGTTGTTCTTCTCCCAGTGAAATAATACACAATTTTGTTGGTATAGTAAAAAAAGCGCCAGAAGGCGCTTTTTTACTATAAGCCGATGAGGACTGGAATCACCATTGGTGACTTTTGCGTCTTCTGCATGAGGAAGCTTGAGACCGTGTCGGTGAGCTCATCCTTCACGTAGTCGAGATCGAGCGGATCCATGCGCTCGGTGTGCTTCTCAATCGTCTTTTTGATGAGTACACGAGCCTCAGAGAGGAGTTGCTGGTTTTCGCGGAGGTAGACGAAGCCACGAGAAATGATGTCTGGTGACTTGCGGAGCTTGCCGGTCTTTGCGTTGACGGTCGCAATGATAACAAACATACCATCCTGCGCGAGCGACATACGGTCGCGGAGGACTACTTCCTGACGGGTACCGACAGTGAAGCCGTCAACGAGTACTTGGTCGTTTGGAATCTTGACCGAGAGCTTCTTAATCTCGGTACCGTTCTTGATTTCGATGATGCTACCGTTATCTGGGACAACGATATTGTCTTTTGGAAAACCGTTTTCAACCGCAGCAAAGGCGTGACTCTTCAAGTGGTAGTGGTGACCGTGAACCGGGATGAGGAAGGTTGGCTTTACGGTCTGGTGCACCCAGACGAGGTCGCCAGCGTTACCGTGACCTGATGAGTGAACGTGTGAACCCTGGTAGTTGATGATGCGGGCATTGCGACGATAAATATTATCCTTGAGCTTTTGGACGGCAATCTCGTTACCAGGAATCACCGATGATGAGAGCACAACGGTATCGCGCTCAGTGAGGTTGATATTCTTGTGCTTCTCGGTTGCCATACGCATGAGCGCCGCATACTCCTCACCCTGAGCACCAGTTGAGAGTACGACAATCTTATCAGCTGGATAGTCATTGATATCATTTGCATTGATGAAGATCTTTGGATCGACTTCAAGAAGCTTCGCCTGAATGGCGATATCGATGTTGGTCTTGATACTGCGACCTTCCATGAGGACCTTCTTGCCGAGGAGCTCACAACTCTTAATAACTGAGGTGAGACGGTCGAACTGTGACGCAAAAGTACCAATAATCAAGCGTCCACGAGTGGTACGGATGATTTCTTCAAGCGTCTGGTACACCTTTGCTTCTGAGGCTGAGAAGCCAGAGCGGTCGGCGTTCGTTGAGTCACAGAGGAGGGCAATGTTCTTGTCCTTACCAATACGCTCCCATGATTGTCGCTCTTCGACGACGACTTCGTTGTTTTCAGTGACGACCTTGATGTCGCCAGTCACGACGACGTTACCGTGCTTTGTCTCAATTGAGAGACCCATCGCGTCTGGAATCGAGTGGGTAACAGCAAAGGTCTTGATGCGGGTGCTACCGATAGTGAACGTCTCACCCTCCTTGATGATGTTCATGTTAACGGGGTCAAGGTGTGGGAACTCTTCCTGGCGCTTCAGAATCATGAGCGAGGTGAGGTACTGGGTGTAGATTGGTGGATTGCCAATACGTTCAAGGATAAACGGAATACCACCGATGTGGTCGAGGTGACCGTGGGTCACGACGAGACCACGGATCTTGTGCTTGCGCTCCTCGAGATATTGGGTATTCGGGAGGATGTAGTTGACACCTGGCGCATGAGACTCCTCAGACACAAACTGGAAACCAGCATCGATAACGATGATGTCATCCTTAGTCTCAATGATGTTCATGTTACGGCCGATTTCTTCCACGCCTGAGACGGGGATGATGCGGACAGTATCTTCATCGAGGAGGTCTGGAATAACCGGACTCTTCTCGTCTGAGACGGTCATGCGGTGGGTGAGAGCTGGACTCGTCATACGACGACGGTCGTGTTCGCGTCGACGATGCCGATTGCGCTTCGGTGCTGGCTTGTCGCCACGAGCCTCGTTGCGCGGAGCACTGGCTCCGGCTGCCATCGTACCGGCCGCGGCACGTGGGGCACTCGTGCGGTCATCGCGATTGCCGCGGTATGAGCGGTGACGAGGACGACGGCGCTGGTCGCCTGCTGCTCCGGCGTTGGTTGATTGGTGATTTTGTTCGTTGGTCATAAATGGTTACTTAACTTCTTTTAAATATTAATGTGTATGAAAATGTCTAGCGAAACATTGGCCAGCGGTCTTCGCGAGCTACATGCCAGGTATCGATGTTCATAAAGCGTTCCTGTGGTCGACTCAGATCAGTCATCGGAGCTGTCGTGACGTCACTCGCTACTACATAGGTGAGGGTTGGGACGTAGAGGAAGACGGCCGGACGTTCGTTCATAATGATATTCATCGCTGAGACAGAGGCGGTCTGACGTTCGCTCATATTGGTGTTACTGCGTGCTGAAGCGAGGAGACTATCGACTTCAATATTCGCATACTGAGCAATATTGAGGCCTGGATCTTCACGCTGTGATGAGTGCCAGAAAGGGTAGAGGTCAACCGTCCGATTCATATCAATCCCAAACAGGAGAGCTTCAAAATCACGCGGACGGATAACCGCTTGGAGCAAATCACTTTGCTCGTATTGTTCAATTTCTACTTGGACACCGAGTTCACGCCAGGCGGCGCCAACAGCGGTGGTGGTACGTTCAAACAGGGTAGAATTCGCTGTCCGAATCGTGATTGCGAGTACTACCGTGTTGCCATCAATCCGCTTTTCCCAGGCATTGTTTTGATTCTTTTGCCAACCAGCTTTGATGAGCTTTTCGGTGGCGCGCTCAAGTCGAGTAGCGCCATCGGTACTGGTCGAGTTTACCGTAGTGGTGCTCGGTGGAATAGGGGATGTGGTGGGGACACCATACCCGAGTAGGGCTTCGCGTACTATTGAATCACGGTCGACCATAATGTCAAGTGCCTCACGGACCGCTGCGTCGCGCAGCGCCAGGGACTTGTTTTGGTTAAAGAAGACACCAAACACACGCGGGAGTGGCTGTTCGATGAGGGTATAGGCATCATTCGTTTCAATTTGTGCGAGTGCTTCAAGGGGGAGATTGGCGGTACTCATAATCGCGCCTTGGTTGAAGTCTTCAGTGAGGGCGGTCTCGTTTTGGTAAAAGCGTACAATCATATGCTCGAGCTTCACCGAGTCGTTGGCCCGCTCCAACTCGTAACTATCAATGAGGCCAGCATCGTTACGAACTACCTTTTTAATGGCAAATGAACCTGAACCGACCGGTTCGGTGTTGCGCTGACTAAACGGCACCTGCTCAATCGGGAGTTCACTCCAAATGTGGCGGGGAATAATACCGACAGTGAAGTTCTCAATAAATGGTGTATAGGCCTCATCGAGCACAATGTTGAGTTCGTACTCATTGATTTCTTCGAGGGTGACGCCGGCCCAGTTGGCACGGAGCGGACTCTTTAGGTCTGGGTTTTGAATGAGACCGATAGTAAAGGCGACATCACGGGCGGTGAGTGGCGTATCGTCATGAAAGCGCACATCACGTCGAATGATGATGTTGTAGGTTTTGCCATCGTCAGACACGGTAACACTCTCGGCAATATCAGGGACAAGCTCGCCGTTTGAATTAATTTTCATGAGACCGCGGTACACGAGTGCGGTCATGTCGAGGTCGGCACGGGTGACGGCGAGGACCGGGTTCACAAAGCGGGGAATACCAACAATACCCTCAACCAACGTTCCACCCGGTACCGGGGTAGAGGCAAGATAGGAGCTGTTGACGGTGAGAACACCCCAAATCACACATGCAATAATCGCAAAGAAGAGGGTACGGAGAATGAGACGGTCGCTGGCTGGCTTCCGTTCGATTTTATCAACGAGGGTACCGAAGAGGTGAAATGACCGCTTCGATGTACGAGGAGAAAACATTGGTTGCATACTAAAGACACACAATAAACAAAGAACAATAAGACCACGATAGCTACAAGGGGCGCGACGCGTCTCTTGTGACTAGATAAGGATGTTCACGAACGCAGATAGTACGAAGAGAATCGCAATACCAATCGAAAACTTGAACAAAAAGAGCTCAGCTCCACGACGCTTATGGAAGGCAGAACTAAAATTGTCACCACCAAAGGCTCCGCCAAGACTTGAACCACGCTGCTGCAAGAGGATAGCTGCAATAAGGAGGACAGCGAGGATAATCTGGATGAATGGCAACGCAGGTTGCACGGTCTGAATGATTTCCATGTGCTTGGCACTATAGCATAGTACCGACTAACTGTAAACGCATGAACGTGTGTCCTCAAGGTTATGTGAACTGTAACTAAAAACTACCTGGAGGAGTTGTTTTGTGGTGTGGTGTGGTGATTTTGACGCAGCTTCGTCACACCCGTATAATGCACCCGCGTCAGGTGTGTTACTAGATTTTTAACGTAGTGCACATGACGATGAACTAGTAATTAATTCTAATTCTTTTGAGCATTTTATGGCAGAAACAAACACAAGCGGAAGTCCAATTCGACCATTAGGCGACCGTGTGGTCGTACGTCCGCTCACTGAAGAGGAATCTGGAACGATGTCGGCTTCTGGCATCATTATTCCTGATACGGCCAAGAAGGAGAAGCCGGAGCAAGGAATCGTGGTGGCAGTCGGCGCAGGAAAGTGGAATGAAGACGGCGATAAGCGAATGGGTATGGATGTTGCCGTCGGTGATAAGGTCGTTTTTTCTAAGTACGGCTACGACGAAGTGAAGGTTGATGGTAAGGAGTACTTTATCGTCAGTGAATCAAGTGTTCTCGGAGTTTTTACTAACACAAAATAAGTTCTCGTACACACAGTTATGGCTAAGCAAGTAATTTTTGGAGAGGATGTAAAGAAGAAGTTGCAAAAAGGTGTCGATACGGTGGCAAATGCTGTTAAGGTAACGCTTGGTCCCCGCGGACGCAACGTGGTCCTCGATCGAGGTTTTGGTGGACCAACTATTACGAACGACGGTGTCTCAATCGCGAAGGAGATCACCCTCAAGGACAAGTTTGAGAACATGGGTGCCGAAATCATCAAGGAGGTAGCCAATAAGACGAACGAACTCGCTGGTGACGGTACGACCACGGCTACCGTACTTACCCAGGCCCTTGTGAATGAAGGTCTGCGTCAGACCACCATGGGTCTCAATAGTATGGCAGTCCGTAGTGGTATGGAGCACGCCGCAAATGATGTCGTTGAGGCGCTCCGTGGTATGGCGATTCAAATCTCATCAATTGAAGAGATTAAGCAAGTGGCGACTATTTCAGCTGAGAGTAGTGAGCTCGGAGACAAAATTGCCGAGACTATTGATAAGGTAGGTAAGGATGGAGTTGTAACCGTAGAAGAGTCACAGTCATTTGGTATCGAGACCGAGCTCACTGAAGGTATGCAGTTCGATAAGGGCTATGTCTCGCCATACATGGTGACGAACCCTGAGCGCATGGAGGCAGTACACAAGAACGCCCACATCCTCATTACCGACAAGAAGATTTCATCGGTACAGGAGATTCTCCCGCTCCTTGAAAAGATTGCGCAGACCGGGAAGAAGGAGCTCGTTATTATCGCTGATGATGTCGAGGGTGAGGCCCTCGCGACGTTTGTCGTTAATAAGCTGAAGGGTGGCTTTAATGTCCTCGCGGTGAAGGCACCAGGCTATGGTGACCGCAAGAAGGAGCTCCTCGCTGATATCGCGGTCACCACTGGTGGTCAGGTGATTACCGAAGAGGTAGGCTTGAAGCTTGAGACTACCGAGATTGCGATGCTTGGTCGCGCTGATCGCGTCGTGGCTACCAAAGACCACACTGTCATTGTTGGTGGCGCTGGTGAAAAGCAGGCAATTGCTGACCGGGTCGCAGCCCTTAAGGCGCAGCACGAGCAGACTACGTCTAAGTTCGACAAGGAGAAGCTCGAAGAGCGTATCGCGAAGCTCTCGGGTGGTGTGGCTGTCATCCGCGTTGGTGCTGCCACTGAGACTGAGATGAAGTACCTTAAGCTCAAGATTGAAGATGCGGTCAATGCGACAAAGGCGGCGATTGAAGAGGGTATTGTTCCTGGTGGTGGTACCTCACTCGCACGCGCTGCTGCGATTGTTGAGAAGAAGCTCGGTGAGAAGAAAGGTCTCTCAATGGAGGAGATGGTTGGTTATAACATTGTACTCAAGGCTCTTGAAATGCCATTGAAGCAAATCGCAGATAATACCGGCAAGATTGATGGGGCAGTGGTCGTCGATAAGGTGAAGGCGGCTGGTGGTAATGCCGGGTATGACGCCGCGAAGGGTGTCATGGTCGACGATATGATTAAGGCCGGTATCATCGATCCGGTGAAGGTAGAGCGCGCTGGCGTCCAACATGCAGTGTCAGCCGCCGGCATCCTTCTCACCTCAGAGTGTGCGATAGCGGATGAACCAGAAGAGGCGAAGATGCCAGATATGTCGCAGATGGGTGGTGGCATGGGCGGCATGTACTAATCTAAGTCATTGAATATAACTGATTTGCTTTGTTGCAACTACAATATTTACAGTCATCGTACACTACGTACGTCTCCTGCTAAAATCTTGTTGCACCTCGTAACGGAGTCATCTCGCGAATTTAAACGAGTATATAAAACAACAACGCCTCTGGCGTTGTTGTTTTGTTATTAAGCATGGGTCTGTGACCACACCATATTTATGGTATAATCTTGGTACCTATTAGGAGGTTATCATCAATCATTATGTTCACGTGGATCACTATTGGAGTTGTTGCCCTGATTGCAGTCTATCTCATTTACACTTACAACAATTTTGTTCGCCTGACCCAACGCGCTAAAGAAGCGTGGGCAGATATTGATGTGCAGTTGAAGCGTCGCTATGACCTTATTCCAAACCTCGTCGAGACCGTGAAGGGCTATGCGAGTCATGAGCGAGCAGTTTTTGATGAAGTGACTGAAGCGCGTGCGAAGGCGACCGCGACCCATATCGATGTTGGCGCCATTACGCCAGAACAGATTACCGCGATGGCTGGTGCCGAGGCGGCTCTTGGCGGTGCCCTTGGGAAGCTTCTCGCGGTTGCTGAAGCGTATCCAGACCTCAAAGCGAGCGCTAACTTTGTGGAGTTGCAACGTGAGCTCACTGACACTGAAAACAAGATTCAGGCTGCTCGCCGCTTCTATAACGGCAACGTACGTGATTTGCTCATCGGTCTCCAGTCATTCCCGGGCAATGTTATCGGAAAGCTCTTTAGCTTTACTGAAATGGCCTACTTCGAACTACCAGAAAATAGTACTGAACGCGAGCCGGTAAAGGTGGCCTTTTAAGGTCTATGTTCAAGAAACAAGACCCACTAACCTACCACGGTGAACCAATCGGTCGCATTAAAGCGAGCTGGTTACTCGTGAAGGAGTCGTTTCGTTTTCTGCGGGCAGATGCGGAGCTAGTCTTCGTACCTGTGATATCAGGTATTATTTTGGTCATTCTCTTCGCCTTTCTCTTGATTGCTGTTTTGGCTACTGGTTTGGTCAATGTGATATCTGGTGAAACCCTCTGGTCAACCCAAGCGATTGTCCTTTTGTTTGGTGGTTATCTGGTTACAACTTTTGCGGTGACCCTGACTCAAGCAATGGTGACGCATACGGTGTATATCCGTGCTCAGTCTGGTAATGCGAGTCTTGGCGAAAGCTTTAAGGCTGCTTTATCTCACACCCCAAGTCTCTTCTTTTGGTCGGTTATCCAATCTACAGTTGGTGTTATCCTTCGTCTCATTGCCGAACGATCGGAACGACTAGGTCGAATTGTATCCGCTATGCTTGGGGTCGGTTGGACACTCATTACCTTTTTTGTGGTACCGGCCATAATGATTGATAAGAAAAAGGCCTACCACGCAATCACACACTCAGCTCAAGTATTCAAGTCAACGTGGGGTGAGGCACTGGTGACTAGTGTCTCGATCGGACTTATTTTCCTTCTCGCTCATGTGACAATGCTTATCTTCCTCGCTCTAGCTATCGTTCTTGGTGCACAGTTAGATCAGCCACTTGTCATGATTTTAGGTGTTATTGTCTGGGTACTCTGGCTATTTGCTGCGATAGCGGTTGAACATGTGTTGCGAGCAATAGTACGCACCCTCCTGTATGTGTACGCTACGACACCACACGACGCCACGAACTTTGACGCCGAGCTTCTCGGACTCATCCTCGGTCGTGGTAATCGTGCAGTGACATCATCTCCAGTGCCGTCACCAGAAGCCCCGGCCGCTGAGACGCCAACTACTCCAGCGGTATAACACATTGCATTATGACTCGTGTCTATTACAACAAGCTTATCCGTGACCGTATTAAGGATAAGATTCATGCGCGTCATGGACAATGTGAGGTGCGAGTCATCGAGTCTGACGAAGAGTACGAGCAAGAGCTCCTTAAAAAGATAAAAGAAGAGGCTGAAGGTCTGGCACACGCCAAGACTCGGGCTGAATTTCTCTCGGAATATGCTGATTTGATGGTGGTCTTAGATGCGCTCACGGCGCAGCTTGAGATATCTGAAGCAGAGCTTCAGGTCGCGATGACCGAAAATGTAGAGAAGAAAGGTCTCTTTAAGCTCCGTCACTTCCTTCACTGGTCGAGTAAAGATGATTATCAAAGTAACGAAACACCTCAGGGCGTACAATAGATGAGATTCGTTCAATACATATTCTTATTCTGGTTAACTTGCTCTGCGGGCAGTGCTCACGCTGAAATTATTCGTAGTTACGAGACTGCTATCGATCTGACGAGTGATGGTGTCATGAATGTGACCGAAACCATCACCTATGACTACAGCGGGACTGAAAAGCATGGTATTTACCGCGACATTTTGTTGTCGGTGCCAGATACTGCGAGTAATCCATTTTTTGAGCGTTATCTCGATATCGATATTATTGGAGTGACACGTAATGGTATCCTTGAACCATACAAGATAGAGCCGTCACGCAAGCAGACGAGTCTGAAGATAGGCAGTGAGTCGGTGACGCTCTCTGGTACGCAAGTGTATGAGATTCAGTATACTGTTCGGGGTGGTCTCGTGCGCTTTACTGATGGTACCCTTGGACTGAGTTTTAATGCAGTGCCGGGAGATTGGCCGGTTGGTATTGGAGAGAGTAGGGTAACGGTTTCTGCTCCTGAGGGTGCGCTTGATCCATCAGTGGTCTGTTACTCGTGGGGAAACGACTGCCAGGTGCGCGCTATTGATGAAAGAACCTTTGTGTACGAGAATCAAGGTCCTATCACGATTGAGCAGCGGGTCGATGAATCTCTGGTGGTCTATGCACCAACCGAGCGGTTGAAGTTGTTACCACTACTCATTGGTCTGTTTGGAGCACTGCTCGCAATATCGTTCTTTCAGGCCGTACGGTACCGGAACGAGTTTCGCTACACGCGGGCTGGTGCAGTAGTAACTCAGTATGAGCCGTACCCGAATGTGTCTCCGATAGTGATGAGTTACCTGAAGCGTCGTAAGGTGGATGCTATAGCGCTTACAGCTGGTGTATTGTCGCTCATCTATTCTGGTGTCTTTTCGTTTCGGCATGTACCAGCCACCGAAGATACTGAAGAAGATTTTGTACTGACACTCAAGTCGACTACGGTACACGATGCGGTTGATCAGCGAATCATTGAACTCTTCTTCCCGGCTCAAGTGACAGACGAATCAATCAGTCTCAACAAGTTTAATGAGACGGGGAAGACGAATGTGGGTGAAGGGCTTCGTCGTTCGTATCTCCTCAAAAAGATAAAAAGTATTCTCAATGCGACACTTGTTGATGAAGGTTTTATGGGATCATTTAAACTTACTTTTTTGAGCCGATGGACAGGTATGTTTGTTCTGGCTGGGCTTTTATCACTCCTTGTGTACCTGGAAAACGAAGTATTAGGTCAGGTACTAGCTGTGATGAGCTTGATAACAACTTTTGTGATTTTGCACATTATCTCACTCCGATTTACCGAGAAGGGGTATGACTATGAGCGGTACACTGATGGGTTTAAGGATTTTCTCTCGGTAACCGAGACTGAGCGATACGCATTTCACGAAAATCCACGTAATCATCCCGAGTATTTTATGAAGTATTTGCCGTATGCAATAGCACTGGGGGTAGCCAAAGAGTGGGCCGGCCTCTTTAGTACCGACGTCATTACCGCTAGCGAGACGATTGGTATTGGGACACGTGACCCAAATCTCATTGTGTCGACGCTCGGACACTTCGCGATGTCTGTTAACCGCACTGTTCTCAATAGTAAAGCGGCAGAACGAACCGCTCGGGCCAAGATGTCCTCCAGTCGAGGCTTCGGCAGTGGCGGTATCGGTCTTGGTGGTGGCGGTGGTGGTGGGAGAAGCTGGTAACACCATATTGACACCTTTGGTATACTGTATCTATGGCAACGTTATATACACAGCAGGGAAGTAATATTCGCAAAACTTGGCTTTTAATGGGGGTGTTTTTAGTGATGGTGATTGGTGTTTCGTACGCGACTGCATTCATCATGAATAATCCCGCGATCCTCTACATCGGTGTCATATTTGCACTCGTGATGAATGTGGGGAGTTACTGGTTTTCAGACAGAATCGTCCTTAGTATGACGAACGCCCGCCCGGTCTCAAAGGCCGAGGCACCAGAGCTCTACACTATCGTTGAGAATCTCGCGATTACCGCGGGGCTTCCGATGCCGAAGGTGTATATCGTCGACGACCCGTCTCCAAACGCCTTTGCGACGGGGCGTGACCCAGAGCATGCAGTCGTGGCAGCGACGACTGGTCTCCTTCAGATACTCGATAGAAACGAGCTTGAGGGTGTGATGGCACACGAGATGGCTCACGTGGGGAACCGCGATATGCTCGTCATGACGGTGGCGGTCGTACTCGCAGGATTTGTAGCTATCCTTGCAGATTTAATGTCGCGTGCACTTCTCCTTGGTGGTGATAGAGAGGCACGTAATCCAATCTTTTTGATTATCGGTATTGTCGGTATCCTTTTGGCGCCACTCGCAGCCCAGCTCCTCCAGATGGCGATTTCGCGGAAGCGTGAGTACCTCGCGGACGCCACTGGCGCCCTCCTCACCCGCTACCCAGAAGGACTCGCCTCAGCGCTCGAGAAGATTAGTGGTGCGCGTATCCCGATGCGAAGTGCGAGTCACGCCACGGCCCATCTCTTTATCTCAGACCCGTTTGCCGGTGAGAAAACAACCATGTGGCAAAAGATTGGCGGACTCTTTCATACCCATCCACCAGCCGCTGATCGTATCCGCCGTCTCCGTGAGATGGGGATGTAATGAATTACTCATAATATATTGATATGGTTACTATTACCCGTACACAGTTTCGCTATCTGCTTGTTCTTCAGGTAGTCTGCTTCATTGTTCTTACGGTGCTGCCGTTTGTGATGGGACAGTTCTTGAACGGAGAGGATAAGACTATATATGAGTACGTGCCAGAGGATTTTTCACTCTCTCCGCTTGCAATTGGGTTAAGCTTTGTATTGCTCCCCGTAGCACTGTGGGCATTACAAAATCTCTACGCCCTCTTCACCTTTAAATCATATGCACCGAAGCATCTCCTTATTATTACCGTGCTCGGTATCACCATCGGTACACTCATAGACCCGCTCGGGATTTACACGTATACTGGTCTGGAAAGTATGGTGATGACGCTATATGGGATGGTACAAGGTGCCACGCTCGCGTGTGTCTTTACTTCATCAGTTGCGAATGAATTTTGTGGATGTGGTGAGACTCATCATACTGAGGTTAATAACAGCTAAGACAAACTACTATGGATAAAAAACTCGCAGTGGTTGGTGGTGGAATGTTGGTCCTCGGTCTTGTGTTCGGATTTATGATTGAGGATATTTCTCACGGACACGGCTATGAGCGTCATGAGTATGGTGATAAAGAGGCCAAAGAGTACAATATGATGGGTAACATGCACGATATGCATGATGACTACAAAAAGACCAGTACTTCATCAATGGCCGGAATGATGCACGACATGAATCGTGCACTTGAAGGCAAGACCGGTGCCGAATTTGATGCAGCGTTCCTTAGAGAGATGATTGTGCACCACGAAGGTGCCGTTGAAATGGCAAAGGCGGCACGAGAGCGTGCTGCCGATCCACGAATCAAGGCCCTCGCTGAAGCAATCATTACCGCTCAAGAAAAAGAGATTGCCGACATGAAAGCCTGGCAAACGACGCCAGCTACCCCAGCGGCTCAATAAGCACCAAAACAACCGTCCTGTGACGGTTGTTTTGTATTCAAGAACTCGGTACGATAGAAGGTATATGGATACAAACGTCACTCCACCAGCCACCTGTCTCGCCTGTGGTAATAACCCGACTCCGCACGGCGTAGCGAAGGTCGACAGTACCATTCTCCTATTCCTTAATCCGGTGATGCGGGCGCTCCTCTCGAGTGTGGTGGGAGCCGCCGCGCTTTATTTTATTCGGCAGTGCTTCCTCGTTTTGGTCTCTATTGGTGAGCGGGTGGGTGGTATGCGGTTTGTGCCGGTGACACTCCCGCTTGATTCAATGCGTGGGCAAGTATTGGCCAAAGAAGCACTCGCCCGAGGGTATCGGTTTGAGGTTCTTATGACTGGCACCCGCGTTCATGACACCTACCGGGTGACCATCCCGGGCAAACGCCCGCACATCTTCACTGGCGTACCGCGGGTTGGGCTCGTGGAGCAGGTGTCTTCTGCGTGGCTTGATGATAAGTGGTTGGTTAAACAGCGGCTTGCGGCCGCCGGTGTGCCCGTCTCACGGGGTGCAGTCGTATACCGCTATAAGACGGCGCTTGCGGCCTTTCATCAGCTTCAGAAGCCAGTGATTGTAAAGCCACGCTTTGGCTCGCGCGGTCGGCACTCAACCACGATGATTAAAGATGAGGCGACACTGAAAGCTGCGTTTACCAGTGCACAGCAACTCTGCTGGCCGGTCATTATCGAAGAGCATCTCTATGGTGGGGTATACCGCGCCACGTGTGTTGATGGGAAGCTTATCGGGGTCCTCGCGGGCTACCCGCCACGCATTACCGGTGACGGTATCTCAACCATCAGTGCACTCATAGAGCAGAAGAATGCGACCCGTCCGGCCCGCGTCGCGGCGATCACCGTCACCGATAAGCACCGGGCTTTTCTTGCGAATCAGGGGTTTACCGAGACGAGTGTACTTCCGTCTGGAGAGACTATAGATCTCTCTGAGAAGATTGGCCTTTCTTATGGTGGCAGTAGCCGTGAGCTTATCGGTGAGACCCATGACAAGCTCGTGGCGTATCTCGAGCGAGCAGCGAAGGCGGTCAACGACCCCATCCATGGCTTTGATTTTATTACGCCAGATGTGACCGCCCATCCAGACACGGTCCGGTGGGGGATTATCGAGTGTAACTCGGTGCCGTTTATCAATCTGCATCACGATCCACTTGAAGGTGAGCCAGTGAATGCGGCTGGCGCCGTCTTTGATTATCTCGAACGACATCTCCCGTAGCCACTGCTATACTTACTCGTATGAATAAGCCTTCAAACACCACTCTTGCGCTCATTGGATTTGTACTCCTTGCAGTTATCTTTGCGGTATTGCCACTCTTGTGGCACCTCGCTGATAAAAAGCCCGGCCCGCGCCCACTCGTGGGTGTGGTGACAGCTCGTGACGCCGAGACGGTCACTCTCGAGCTTCGTCAGGGTAAGACCATGACGCTCTACTATGACGAGACGCTGCCACCGCCCGAGCAAGACCTCCTCACGGTAGGGAATGAGGTGATGATTAAGGTTGATCCGGTGGTGGATGGTCGTCCTGAGATTATTGGTGTTCGTACTCGCCCGACACCATGAAGCACAAAGGTAAACTCCTCACGCTTCTCCTCGTCACGGTTTTTATAACGGTCTCTGTTTTGGTGTCTCAGATACCAGCCGACACGATTGTCGATTTGATTGGTGAGCACAATGCCGTTGGACTCATGTTTGTGCTGGGGCTTATCGGTGGCTTCACAACCTTTAGTGGTATCCCGTACCACTTCGTCCTTATGAGTCTCGCCGCTGGCGGCATCACCCCGTGGCTCCTTGGTATCGTGACTGCCCTTGGTGTGATGATAGGGGATTCGGTCATGTTCGGGGTGAGTAAGCAGGCAGGGAAACTCGTCTCTGGCCGGGTGGCGACGTGGCTCACGAATGTGGCAACAGCACTGGGTGCCCGTCCGCGCCTTCTTACGCCAGCACTCGTCCTCTACGGTACTGTCTCACCGTTTTCAAATGATTTTATCGTCGCGTCCTTGTCTATCATGGGGTATTCCTATCGCCGGATTATTCTCCCGCTCACTGCCGGCAATATGCTCTACAATATTGCGCTTGCGTACCTCGGGTATTACTACTACGACGTGATTATCGGGTGGCTGGGGTAGGGGGTTTATAATATCCAGTATCCTTTTGAAAGTATTGTTATTGATAGTAAGACTGTACCAGTAACAATCAAGATAATCGTTGTATTAAAGAATTTACCTTCACCAATGTCTGTGCCAGAATATCGCCACTTTGAGGGATAGAGAGCTTTTTCAGTTAATATATTATCTTCAAAAAAACCGAGGGCTGATTCAATGTCAGCAGCAACTCTCCGCTGATTTCTAAAGCCCTTCTCTAGATCTTTAATGTAAGTTTTGAATAAAATCGTTATTAAAGAAGCCAGTACAGCTAAGAGAATAATTTGCTCATGCTTAAATAAATAAACATCCGATTGGAACAGCCAGCCACTAGCTGCCAACATGATTCCCAGTGACCAAATACTCACATTTTGCAAGCGATTACGTATTTCATGTATTGACCTGTACCGCTCTTCAAGCGCACTTAGTAATACATCCACTTTCTTATCATCAGTAATATTCATATCTATTTTCGTCTTCGTATCCTAGTATATCCTGGCTTTTTTGGATTCCTAGCAGGTAGGGCCGGACCTTTAATTTTAACGGGTATTCGAGCAAAACCAACTACACCCCGAAAAGGTATAGTGACAATTACATCCATAAAATGTGAACCGTTATATGCTGAATTTTCAATTGCTTCAGCAGAATTTTCTCCAGCATAATGTCCTAGATCATTTGTGCATTCCGCTTCATCTCCTTCATTACGTACAATCCATTGAAGGTGAGCTCCAGCAGGTAATTGGTCAAAATTAATGAGTTTAAATTTGATACTACAATCACGTGGTATTGGGCCTATTCGATCAGTGCCGACCCACGGGTCGCGATGCGTATTCGTTTTTGATTTTGCTATAACTCTCACCTGAGGAACAAATAAGACCGTAGATAAACCTTTAGATTCACTTGGTTTGGCTGTCTCCCCAGCTGGAGCTGGAAAAAAATGTTTAAACGCTTCCGACCATATGGATGCGGAACTAGCCTCGCTATCAGAACTTAATGCTCGGTCAGCAATATTTTTTAAGACATCAAGTTTCTCAAGAAATAAAAAGTATTCTTCTTCAGAAAGACGGTTCAAATTTTCGGTACTATCAATCGGGTTGCTTACGTTACTGTTTGCAGTAAGTCTCGCTTTAATTGAATTTGATAGATGAAATAATGCCACATCATCTCCCTCAACATTTTCATCGCTAAGTGCTTTGTAAGCTTCTGCAACCAGTACAGTAAGAAGTATTGAAGATGGTGGATTCTCTAAATTGAGAATTGACCACATCTTCATGTAACGAATTAAGCGACGCACTTGATTACTGTCTTCATCAGAAAAATTCTTTCGGAACCAAAGATATATTGCTTTAGGATCGCTGTCCTCCCATTTTCCACTTTCAGTGGCTAATGAGCGTAGGTCATAATCTTCATACAAATGATAAACGGGTACATCAATATGGAAACCTTCTGTAAAAGAAATACGATTACATCTCTCTTTTGTGGGTTCAAGAACAGCTGTAGCATCAGCTGTTTCAGATGCGTACACTTTCAAACTTTCTTGTACTAAGTTCTTGAGTTCCTTTGCTGTATATGCACCAGTATCTCGTGAGCCTTCCCATTTAAAATAAATACCCAAATCAATATCAAATTCTTCCTTTTTATTTTTTGGACGGACTTGAGTTCCAAATTTATAAGAACCTTGAAGCCAAGTACATATTGATAGTCCAGTCTTTTCACTTAAGTCAGCTACTAGGAAATCTCTTAAGTCGTGCCACCGATCTTGCTGTTGTTCAAATTGGCTTGAGTTTGGGACGATCCGACGATGCAGAGTCTGCTTGTCAGTATCACTAGAATAGAAAAAAGAATGGATATTAGCCATTCTTTAATTCTACTCCTATTCAGGAAAACTGCACTTTACGAACTAAGTGGGTCACTCCGATACTTAGTTGTCTTGGCGGGCCATGTGGGTTAAGTGCCCCACAGGGTAAGGTATTGTAAAGATATTCTAGCAACCTTTAGCTAGGTCAATTTAGGTATGTGGGTCAGGGTAGCCAACCGCTGTATTTCAATTATCATAGTGGAATGAGCTGGGTATCACATGCTTCCAAAAACCTTCTACCGCTTAGCGAAGAATCAGAGCGTCTTGAGCTTGCCTTAAAAGAATGGGAATATCGAGGTAATACATACGACCTTGAAGTTCCGTCGGAAACTTGTCAGCTTTGTGACCATCCTGATATTCGATTTCAATTTGAGATCGTTAACAAAAGTAATGATAACAGTCTCCTTGTAGGGTCAGAATGTATCAAGCGATTTGATGGTATTGCTGTGCTGGACGCAGACGGTAATGCATTGTCGACAGATGAAGCCAAGCAGAAAGTTGATCGAGACCGCCGTAAGCTTGTAACTAATGCGCAAGTAAAGAGTTTGCTTAACTCACTTGTTGAACTATCAAGAAAGGATGAGGATTTCGATATCGAAAGCTTTATATCAGATTATCAAGAGCGTGGGGCTTTTACACCGCGTCAGCTTGCTTTGGTATTCTGGCGGTTGAAGAAATATAAAGTGCCGTTCAAGAAGGCTTATTTCAAAATATACATACGAAAAGCCAAGGATAAAGAAGCACTGTTAGCACTAAAAGATTTTCAGTTAAAAGACATCTGGCCAGCTTTGTCACCGACTCAACAGCAGTTCGTCCGTGACAGCAAGAAGAAAGGTTAACACAACTTTACCGAGCTTCAAGTGCACCAAGGTAACCGAGCAAACTATCTTCAATCGAATCTAGGAATGAGATAGTCATATTTATCTTCTCTCTATCTGAACGATAACTTGAGTAGTCATGTCTGTGTGTCGAGGCTATGTCGGAAATAGAGGATGGATTTCTCTCTCGCAAAATACCGTTTAACCTATCGTTAAATGTCTGCAACGACATGATGTCATCCTGACCAAAGACCCTTTGTCCACCTGTCGGTACTGAGACCATTCTGAACTTAAAGTTCAATAAACCATCTTTGATTGCGGGAATTTTCCTTACTATCCACTTACGCAATTCTTCATATCTTATTAACTCGGCTTCATCTATTTCTTTCGTAACAGCCTTAATAACGATATCTTTATATTCAGTAAATTTTTCTAGAAACTCTTGAGCCAATACGACTTGATTAGCTTGTAAATTAATGTATTCCAAAACTTTCTTTGGATCCATCACTTCAATACCTAGACTAGATTTGAGAGTGTCAGCTTTCTTAAGGATTTGCTGATCGTCAGTTACAAAGATATCTCTTTTATTGATTTTGTGACCTATTAAATGGTCGATGTCATTGATTTTATTGCTGAACCGAGGATCATCCTTTGTAAGTCCAGGAAATATTATCTTTTTGAGTTCCTCTTCCAATTCTGTATGTTCTGTTCCTGCCAATATGTCTCCGCTGCCAAGTTTAGTTACACTCATTCTAGCAACAGTGCCGATTACAGGGAACATGGATACCCGTCTCAGAATCTCTGACTTTCTATCCTCATCTTTATCCTTACTTACATCACTGTCTACTCTTGTTGTGATTGCAATATTTACATCACCTTCGAGACCATATCGGGTTATTTCAGTCAGCTCATCCACGGAAATTGCGGAAGATGACTTATAGTCTAATAAATTAATTATGCAATTTGTGTCGAATGTGAGCTTAATCATTCCTACATTTTAACATTTTACGGAAAAACCCACTCACCTTAAGGTAAGTGGGTCACTCCGATACTTAGTTCTATTAGCGGAGATGAGAGGATTCGAACCTCCGAGGGCTTTGACACCCTACTCGCTTTCCAAGCGAGCGCACTCGACCACTATGCGACATCTCCAGGTTTACACTGTGCGAGGTATCATACCACTTCTTTGAATGTGTCGGCAAAGGAGTGATATACTAGACACTATGAAGATTAAGCGTCAGGAGCTCCTCTCGGTGCTCGTCACATTTCTTATTGGGTTTATTGCGGGGGCATACCTCTACCTCGTTGGGTATGCGCCGCAGTTTCAGGCGTCGCAAGGGGTTGATGACGCTGAAACGAGCGAGCTCGTCATTGTCGGGGAGATGTATGGTGGGATGCGCGTCGGGCTCCCGCCATCATTCCAGGTAAATGAAGACGGCACCTATCGCTACCTGCCGTTTTCTGAGAATCCAGATGTACCGGCTCCAGCGGTCTCGGGAGAATTGCCAAGTGATCTCCGGCGGGCGGTCGTCGGGGCGCTTAGTGAGCGCGCCTTAACTGCAGCGGCTACAGAGGTGACCCCAGAGATGTGTGCGCAGATGGTTGATGGGGTTGATTACCGCTACCTTATCTCGTTTGGTGGGACGGAGTATCGGCTTGATACCTGTGGGACAGACTTCAGTCATGAAGCTGGTATGGGGCCGGTCCTTATGGAGCTCTGGACGTACTTTGATACGATTGCGCCACCAGTGGCGGTCTAGGCTATGCGTGTCCGCGCCTTCCTTATTCTGTGTCTCTATCTCGTCCTTCCAGCGACGGCTCTTGGCTATACGGTGACGGTGCATGACCTCACTACACCGTATGAGGTGTTGCCGATAAGTAATCCCAGTACTGAGCAATTTATTGTGGGGGAGCTTGATGGGTATCCAGAGATGATTGAGATCACGAGTGATACTGAGTTTGAGCTGCGGGCGGGGATTATGGCAGTGGCGAGTGATACGGTGCCGCAGTTTGGCGGGATTGTAGTCCGGGTGCTCGAGCCCCGTGGGGTGGCTGAGATTGCGAGACTGCAGGCGGCGTCGGTCCCGTGGGAGGCGACGGTGGAGCCGGTCTCGCGCCTCTCGTTCCTCGCCGGGCCACAGTATATCGGCACGGTGGCCTCGGGTACGTACCGGGTGGAGGTGAGTACGCCTGAGAACTTTGGTAAGTATGTGCTCGTGATTGGGACAAATAAGGAGCGGAGCGCATATGGTGAAACGTGGTCGGCTGTGTCTACGTTCTATACCTTCGCTGGCGTGTCTCGTGTTGGGATGCTCTTTACACCACTGGTGTACTATCCGCTCGGAATTATTCTCGTCCTTAGTGGCTTCCTCTACACCATCTACCGGACAAGGCACCGGCTCCCGTTTTTAAAACAGTATGCTTAAGTTTTTGGTAATAGTGATAGCGGCAATTGCATTTGTATGGTACTTCTTTCCGCAGTTTGCTGATCAGTCGCTTGAATCGTACCTCGAAGAGCGGCTATGAGTGCGTGGTATGTCTACTTGCTTCGGTGTAGCGACGGTACCTACTACACCGGCGTCACGACTGATGTGACAAGACGGGTGCGTGAGCATAATGGGGAAGTCGGTGGGAGAGCCGGGGCGAAGTATACGAAGGCAAGGCGCCCGGTCCGACTCGTGTATCAAGAGACGGCTGAGAATCGTAGTGCCGCCCAAATGCGTGAACATGTCCTTCGGACCATGAGTCGAGAGGAGAAGGTGAAGCTCTCAGCCAGTAATTGATTTTATATACATAACATGATGTAATGCGGGCTGGCAAAAAGAGGAGGTTCTCGTGTTTGCTTTCACACCACCCCGTAACGTACAGAAGCTGGTGTATTACTTGATGTACCTGCTTGCTACGTTCTTTATGATGGTGTCGCTCTCGATGTTTGCAACTATCATCAGTGAAGCGATTGCGAATATGCTCCTGATGAATCTGGCGACCATGATGTTTGGAATGTCGGTCATCTTTGTGCTCTTTGGCTTGATGGCTGAGGAATGGCAGTTCAAGCCCTATAAGAACAAGCTCATCGTGACAGTCGTGCTCACATTTCTCATCATGCCGCGTGTTCCGTACTGACCAAGCGTGAAGGCAAGAAAGGCCGGAGTTTATCCCGGCCTTTTCCTATGGTCGAAGAGGGGAGAGAAGACTCGACAAAACCGTCAATCTACGGTATTATCCACGTGTTTTTCGGGCGCGCCCCAAACCACGAGCGCGCCTTTCTCTGTCTGGTACGAGATAAACATTATTGTTGAGGTAATTTTAAACATTATATGGCACAAGAAATTCGTAATATCGCGATTATCGCGCACGTAGACCACGGCAAGACGACACTCACTGACGCTCTCATGGAGCAGACTGGTGCTCGTGAAGGCGAGTCATCAATGGATAGTAACGCACTTGAAAAAGAGCGTGGTATTACGATTTATGCCAAGAATACGTCAATTGAGTACAAGGGCACGAAGATCAATATTGTGGACACCCCTGGTCACGCCGACTTCGGTTCTGAGGTAGAGCGCGTCCTTCGCTCTATTGACTCAGTGCTCCTCATAGTGGACGCACAGGAGGGGCCAATGCCACAGACTCGTTTTGTGCTCAAGAAGTCACTTGAGCTTGGTCTGAAGCCAATTGTGGTCGTCAATAAGATTGATAAGCCAGCCGCTGATATTCCTCGAACTGAGGAGCAGGTGCTCGAGCTCTTCCTCGAGCTTGGTGCGAACGATGAGCAGTGTAACTTCACGACCGTCTACGCCATTGGGCGTGAGGGTAAGGCGAAGCGCAACATGAGTGATGAGATGGTCGACCTCTCACCACTTCTTGATGTGGTTCTTGAGCTCGTACCACCAGCGCGTGCGTATGAGGCAGGCGAAGCGCTCCGTGCCCAGGTATTTAACCTCGGGTACGACAACTTCCTCGGTCGTCTCGCGGTCGCTCGTATCTATGAGGGTTCAGTGAAGGCATCCCAGCAACTCATCGTGAAGCATGAGGGTGAAGAAGCGGTGCGTAAGGGCAAGGTCGTGAAGCTCAATACCTTCAAGGGTATTCAGAAGATTGAAACGGCCGAAGCCTTTGCTGGTGATATCGTAATGATTGCAGGTTTTGAAGACATTAACATCGGTGACACCTTTACCGACAGTGAGACAGCGGAACCACTTCCTGCTATTAAGGTAGATGAGCCGACAATTGCGCTCCAGTTCATGCCAAATAGTTCACCATTTGCGGGGCGTGAAGGTAAGTTTGTAACGAGTCGTCAGATTAAGGACCGTCTCGAGAAAGAGCTCGAGGTAAACGTTGGTCTCCAGGTTGATTTTGATATGGGAGACAGCTTTGAGGTACGTGGTCGTGGTGAAATGCACATTGCCATTCTCCTTGAGAACATGCGCCGTGAGGGGTATGAGCTCGCCGTCTCACAGCCACAGGTAATTATTAAGGATATCGATGGCGTGAAGTCTGAACCATTTGAAGAGGTGACGGTTGATATCCCAAGTGAATACCAGGGAGCGGTCATTGAGCGTCTCGGTACTCGTGGTTTTGTGATGACGAACATGATTGTGCACGAAAACCAGGTGCGTATCATGCTCGAAGGCCCAACTCGTGGTCTCCTCGGATACAAGAACCAGTTTGTGGTAGACACCAAGGGTGACGGTATCCTCGCCTCACGCGTGCTTGGCTTCCGTCCGTACGCAGGTGAAATCAAGAAGCGTCAGGTTGGCTCGATGATTTCGATGGTGCAGGGTAAGGCACTTGGCTTCGCACTCTTTGGTCTCCAGGATCGTGGCCAACTCTACATTGGTCCGGGTACTGAGGTGTACGAGGGTATGGTGATTGGTAACACGAGTAAGGGTGAGGAAATGACCGTAAACCCAACCAAAGGTAAGCAGCTCACGAACATGCGTGCCTCAGGTAGCGATGATGCGATTGTCCTCGTGAATCCAAAGGTGGTGACTATCGAGACTGGTCTTGAGATTATGGCTGACGATGAATATCTCGAGATTACTCCGCAGAATGTCCGGTTGCGTAAGGCGAAGTTGAAGGAAAGTGACCGCAAGCGCGCGTAGTGAGTGAAATAGGTAAAGGCCGAGCATGCGCTCGGCCTTTGTGTATTTTGCAGTTATGAGGGTGTATACTCAGTGATATGAAATGGGTTTATCGAATCTTAGTGGTGGTTATTATCATCCTCTCTGTGCTTGCGGCAACTCTCTACTTTGTTCCGTCGCTCTTTGCCCGTTTATTTGAGCCGGTGTCACCAATGGTAGAAAATCCAACTGTGCTTGAGGTCTTGCCGTTATCAGGGACGCTCGTGACTGTGTATGAGGGCATTGCGGTGTCCGATAGTACTACCGCACTTGATATCTCCGGACGTGGTCTCACTGGGTCGCTGAAGGCGGAGATTCGTCAATTGACGAAACTCAAGACACTCAATCTGAGTAATAACCAATTCACTGGTCTCCCGGCTGAGGTTGGGCAGCTTCGTGAGCTTGAGGTCCTTAATCTAAGCGGTAATCCACTCACCGGACTGCCGTATGAGCTCGGTAACTTAAGTAGCCTCAAGGTGCTTGATATCCGTGGCACCTCATACAGCAAAGCCGATCTCGAAATCATCCGTCAAAAGCTACCACCGACGACCCAAATCTTGAAAGATTAATTGCTCGAACTTTGCTATACTGGTACGTATATGAAACATATACTACTCGCACTTACTGCGCTCGCTCTTGTGGGGTTGGTTGTTTACTACTTTGCCCATCGAGCTGATGCACCGAGTGCTACTGAATTAACTATTACTGAGGAAGCAGCTATGACTTCAACTAAAAAACCAACACTGAGTCCAATTGAGCACGCGAGCTTTGTGCTGACTTGGGGTGATACGGTGATGTACAATGACCCGGTTGGTGAAGCTGATGATTATCTTGCGTACGGTAAGCCTGGTCTCATTGTACTGACCCATAGTCATCCAGATCACCTTGATACTGCGCTCCTTGAGATTGTGGCGGGTGACGCCCCAATCGTGGCACCTGAGGAGGTGTTTGAAAAGCTTCCGGAATCGCTCCGTGATCAGACGACTATCATGGCTAATGACGAGACAAAGACAGTGGCTGGTATCACGCTGACCGCCGTACCGATGTATAACACGACCCCGGAGAAATCTAACTTCCATGTGAAGGGTGTTGGAAATGGGTACGTGATGGAGCGCGATGGCTTCCGTATTTATAACGCAAGTGATACTGAGAACACGCCAGAGTTCCGGGCTCAGACCGATATCGATATCGCGCTCGTACCGATGAATGAGCCGTTTACCATGTCGGTGACCGATGCGGTGGCGGGGGTGGTTGCGATGGCGCCGAAACAAGTTTATCCATATCATTACCGCGGACGCGATGGAATGAGTGACGTTGAGGCCTTTAAGAATCAGGTTGAGGCAGCCAATCCTGAGATAAATGTCATTCTCGCCAATTGGTACCCCAACGCTGAGGCAACTGGTGAATAATCCTTGCTCGCACAAAGCCGCATCTTCCTTGCAGGAAGATGCGGCTTTTGGTAGGCTTCTAGTCCGCAGTAGCAATAGAGGGGGGTTACGATGGGTCGGAAAGACAAGTCGAAGAAGAGGTCGTCGTTCTCAAAAGATCGACTCCGTGCAGTGTGTGAAGATATACACCGCAAGCGGTCTGTTGCAGCGATGCGCGAGAAGTCCACGTCCCTGGCACTCGAGCAGGGAATCACCGTATGTTGTGCCGTGGCACAGCTTCCAGTGAGTGAGCCAGCTCGTCGGCTGGCTGAACCTCAAACCAAAAAATCGTGGTGGCAAGAATTGCCTCACTACCAGAAACGTCTCCGTGCTACTGCTGGCAATCAACCGTGATTGCTACGGGCCGCTCCACCAAGGAGCGGCCCTTTTCATATATGTTTGTTGCGCTCCGGGTCTGTAGTTGTTAGCATAGAGAAAGAACAGCAGGGAGGTGTAGTAATGCTGCGCGATATCATCGAAAGTCTTATCGGAATAGAAAAAGCGACGTGTGCCGTGACGGTGTGGCGACATGGGAGCGAGCTCGTATATCAGAGTGATGCTATTTTCACCTTCCATGAGGCGCTTCAGATTGGTGTGGATGCCAAGTATAGTGAGCCGGGCATTGTTTACTACATCAACTGTTTGGTGGGAGTGCTGGTGTGATACTACCCCTTCGGGGGTATTTATATACCCAGAACCTATTGTAACGACTGAAATGTTCTAGTACTCTATAAAGAGTATTTATGAAAAAAATATCATCTTCGTTACTGAGTCTCGGTGTACTGATGGCACTACTCCTTGGGTATAATTTTATGTCAGCGCAAGTATGGACTGCACCGACGAGCACACCTCCAAATGCCAACGTCTTACCGCCAATCAATACTGGTGGCACTATGCAGGCAAAGTCAGGCAATTTTATGGCAAATATTGTTGCTGCAGCTACCTCAACCTGGTCTCCTCGGTACTGTGATGAATTTGGTAATAATTGTTTTGAACCAAATACTATTGCGAGTACTCGAGCCTGTCCGACCGGGCAATTTATGACTGGGTATACAGCGAGTGGTAGTATTTCTTGCGCCACACCAGCCACCTCGTCAACACCAACTAACTGTACGACTGATTCTGTACGTGTACGTAGTTGTTGCTACAGTTCATGTAGTCCGGCTTGTCCGGCCGGCTATACTCCGTCAAGTGGCGTGACTCGCGAGACAAGTTGTTCAACGAATAATGATTGGTATGCACGTACCTGTATCCGTACAGTGTGTAGTTAACCAAAAACCTCGCGCATGCGCGAGGTTTTTGGTTATTGATGAATACCAAGTGATGAAAGAAAGCTGGCAAGCTCCTCGCCACTAAGCTTGCGATACTGATTTGGTTTGAGGGCGCCGACCTCAATATTTATGATACGGACTCGCTTCAAGCTCTCGACCTGATAACCAAGAGCGGCACACATGCGACGGATTTGGTGTTTTTTTCCTTCAGTAATGATGAGGTTGAAGCGCTTCTGGTTCTTTTTTGATGGCACTACTACGGCAGGCTTCGTACGGTAGCCTTCGATATCGACACCAAGCTCCATGAGCTTACAAAACGCTGGGGTGACATTCTTATCGACTGTGACACTGTACTCTTTCTCATGAAGTGATTCTGGGTCGAGGAGCGGGCCGGTGATGCGTCCGTCGTTGGTGAGGATAATGAGTCCTTCTGAGTCCTTATCGAGACGCCCGACCGGAGTGACATCGGTAATGCCGTAGTCTTTCTTGAGCTTGGTCACGATATCGGTCTCGTTTGCAGCAGGCGAGTGGGTAATCACCCCGCGCCCCTTGTAGTAAGCAAGATACTGCTTCTTCTTGGTGGTACCGGCAAGGGTCACGACATCGGTCGGGAGGACGCGGTCACCAATGCGGGCGAGTTTGCCGTTTTTAAGGACCTTACCTTCACTAATGAGGGTGTCTACCTCACGACGTGAGGCGAGACCTTGGTCCGCGAGGTATTTATTGATACGGACACCGGGGAGGGTGGTCTTTGAAGTGGTGACAACTTTTTGAGTCGTCACGTGAGTCGGACGGGTCACCTTTCCTGAACGAACCCGGGCTTGTGGCGCAGGTTTACGAGCGGGCGAGTGGCTCCGGGCTTGAGGCTTTTTCATGTAATAAAATTATATCATAAAAATCTATATTTACAATAGTGGTGACCAAAACTTAAGAAATCACCGGCAGTGAGCCGGTGATTTTGTGTGTTATTCGTCGTTGGTGTTGAGTGGAGCGGTTCCAGTAGCGCTCACGGTATATGGTGCGAGTTCGTGCTTGGCGAGACTAGATTTTGTAGTACCGATAGTAAATGGCAGAGCCTCCACACTGAGCGTGTTAGCGCGAGAGCTCGTTGCACTCTTAGCGTGGAGTACGGCGAGGGTAAAACTCGTACTGGTACCGACAGCGGTCGTGTAGCGATCACCTTGCTTCGCTGCCTTGGTCCAGATAGTAGCTGCGCTCACACCATCCTTAACGGTGAGACCCTCAGGAGTCTTAAGGGTGTACTCGAGGTCGGTCTCATCGACTGTCTCGCCCCGACTGGCTACTGCTGGCATCATAAATGTTCGTGACTTGTGACCAAAGGCGTAGGAGATTAGGTAGAGTTTGTATGTATCATTAATGCGCACTGCTTGTTTGTTGGTGACGGTGTAGGCAAATGAGACTGGTGGAGCCCCCAAGCTAAAAATGAGGGCTATAGCTACAACAAAAGTGAATTTCTTAAGCATATGCGATGAAGGTGATGCAAAACCAATAACGTTTCAAGTGTACACTACAAACTTGATATTAGTCACCTGTGGATGAATGGACTCGATTGACTTACAACCCCATTTATTGCTTATTTTGCTTTTCTTCATTAAAAGGTGTACTATAACGGAACTAAGGGGCCTCTTGCTGCTTGGTAGGTTAGAATTTATTCCGTAATTCTTTATAAGAACTTACATTATTTATATTATGTTTGCTTTCAGTACGTCACATTTTAGTGCGCGATTCGTTGCTTTCATCACCGTATTGTCTTTGATAATGAGCGCTTTCCCAGCGGCTTTTTTTGTGGCATCTGCAGAAGAAGTTGTGCCTGGAACGCCAGCTGAAGAGCCGGTGGTTGACCCAGCACCAATTATTGAAGAGGTGGTTGAGGAAGTATCGGTACCTCCGGTTGAAGAGCCGGCTCCAGTAGTTGAAGAGGTATCGACTGAGGAGATTGCTTCTAGTGCTGAGATGGTTGCACCCACAGTGTTTCGAACAGCCCGTGCTGTCCCAAACCCATTCGTCGGCTGTGTCTCTCAAGATAACTTGATTCAAAACGGTGGTTTTGAATCTCCATCATTAGCCGAAAATGCATTTGGTTGGGATGTATTTCCAACCGGTGCCACTGGCCTCGCCTGGTTCATTTCATGGCTGACTGGTAATGTGAGTGCTCCAAATCCAGCCTTGTTAGAGGTCCAGCATAGTGGTATCGCACACAGTGCATACGAGGGTATGCAATATGCAGAACTCGATTCAAATTGGAATGCTGCCCCTGGTGGTCCATACAATGGTGAAGACGCTCGAGTACGCATTGCTCAGTCAATTCCTACTATTCCAGGTGCTACCTACCGAATTGCTTACGCTTTTTCAGCATTGCCAGGAACTAATGCAAGTAACAATAAGCTACAAGTAATTGTGAATGGAGACATAGTAGATACTCACACCGCGGACGGGACTGGTGCAGAGGATACTAACTGGTCAACGTACACCCGGGAATTTGTAGCGGTTGGAACAACCTCAGTCATTGCTTTTGAAGACGCTGGCGTCTCTGACACATTCGGTACCCTCATTGATGGTGTTGGCGCAGTACGCTGTGCCGAGCCTGAAGTACCAGCTCCAACCTGCGCGCCACTGCAAAACCTTCTCGTGAATGGTTCATTTGAAGAACCAATCGTAGTAAACTCATCTCTATGGGATAAGTTTGCAAGTGTATCTGGTTGGACTATCGCGAAGGTGTCAGATGGTCTTGGTACGACGCTTGAGCTACATCGTGGCTGGAGTAGTAACGTGGCTGCAGACGGTGCACAATACGCTGAGTTGGATGGCGACCATTCGACAAAGATTGCGCAATCAGTCACGACCACTCCAGGTGCTGAATACAAGCTTGTCTGGGCATTTGCACCACGTCAGGATACTGGCGCAAATGAAAATAAACTATCTATTAAGGTAAATGGTGCCGAGGTGGCGACCAATGGTCCTGCTACCCAGTCTGGCGCAGTTGCGGCTGATGATTGGACAAAGACCGCGGTAAACTTTGTTGCTACTGGCACATCGACAGTGATTGAGTTCGCTGATGCGGGCAATAGCGATAGTTACGGTACTTTCCTCGATAACGCGCAGCTCTGCTTGGTAAAAGAAGCGCCAGCCCCGAGTTGTTCTCTGACGATTGTGAGCGATACAGACACTCTGGTAGAAGATAGTAACACCCTTGCTGTTGCAACGTACGACGATAATCGTGCTTGGACAGCGAGTATTCCTGGCGCTACCTGGATCTGGGATGCTGCACAGGTTGCTAATCCACTCGTCGATACTACCCGCACCTTTGTTGAGACTTTCACGATTACCAATCCAACCAATGCCAGTCTCATGATTGCTGCTGATAACGGCTACCAGGTATATCTCAACGGTACCTTGGTTGTTGATGCTATCGCTATAGAGAATAACTTCCAGCTTGGTACTCAAGACACCATCCCACTCATGCTTAAGAGTGGCGCCAACGAGCTCAAGGTGGTTGTAAAGAATTTTGCGCTCGGTGGCAGTACCTACGCGAGTAATCCAGCCGGACTCCTCTTCAAGCTTACAGCTGAGGGGACATCACAGTGTGACCGAACCACTGAGGTAGCACCTGATACCTATGTTATTGACGGCTATAAGTTCAATGACCTTAATGCCGATGGCTCATGGGATGATGAAGAGCCTACCATTGCTGGCTGGGTAATTGAGTTACGGTCTGGAGAGGTAGTTGTTGCTACCACCACTACAAACGAATATGGTTACTACTCATTTGAAGTTGAGGCAGGTGACTACCAGGTAACTGAAGTACAGCAAGAAGGTTGGGAGCAGACTGCGACTCTCGGTGAAGCTGATGGTTCTATCTGTTACTTCAGTTTTGGTGAAAAATCATTGCTCGCAACCTCTGCTGATGAATCATACGAAAACCCGTATGAAGGTCAGTGTGTCTTTGGTAATCATGAAGCTGAAACCGATGAACGCACATACCTCATTTCAGGATACAAGTGGAATGATACAGACGGAGACGGTTTTTGGGATGAGGACGAAGTTGCTCTCTCTGGTTGGACTGTTCGCGCAACCCAAGGAGAGGTGGTAAAGACAGATGTAACTGACGAAAATGGTCAGTACGTCATCGAGGTAACTGCTGGTAACTGGGTAATCTCAGAAGTACAGCAATCAGGCTGGACTCAGACTGGTCTTCGCCAAAACGGTGAGACTCTGTTAGAGGGTGCCAACTGTATGCTCAATGTTGGCTTGATCTATGAGTCATTCTACGAGTCATATGGTGATGAGCGAGACTTTGCTCGCATTATGAAGAAGCCTCTGTACACCTGTGACTTTGGTAATCAGCAGCAACCAACAGTGGTAACTACTGATAACAATTCTCCGCGCACCGGCACTCGCGTTGGCAGTAGTCGACGTCCAGTTGGTCAGGTACTCGGTGCTACAACTCAGTGTGGACTTTGGCTCGAAGAATACATGCAACAAGCAACTATCAATACTCCGTATCAGGTGATGAAGCTCCAGGTATTCTTAACACTTCAGGGCTTTTATACACCTATCACTATGGTGTTTGATGCGACGACAACTGCAAACGTGAAGAAGTTTCAGGAGAAGTACGCTTCAGAAATCATCAAGCCATGGTTTGATCTCGGTATTGTACCGCACAATCGTCCAACCGGTTTTGTTTATAAGACCACCCGTTGGAAGATTAATGACATAATGTGTCCAGGTATTGAGCCGTATCCAAGTTTTGATGGAGAAAACCTCTCATCAAATGTGGTGATTCGCTAGCAACACATCATTACCGATGCAACAAAGACTCGCTCAGGCGAGTCTTTGTTGCATCGGTAAAATCATTGACAATAGTTATTATTTATGACAAAGTTGTCCAACTATGAAAAAGTGGCCAGCAATCTTTATGTATTCACTCATGCTCATCGTAGCGGTAGTGATGACTATGTGTGTGATTTGGTGGCTCGAAAATAAAACCTATGAAGTTGTCGCCGTCTTTATTGGTTTGATTATTGTCTCAAACTGCCTAGCCAAGCTTTACGCCAAGATATTTCTACGCTAAGTATGAAAAAGGGTTTACTCGCAAAAATTACGGTTTATGGTTTTTGTTACCTCGTGCTTGGGGCAATTATAGCTTCAATCTTTTTGGTGACACCAACCGAATCTGAAAGTTATGCTTGGTTGCGTTTGATGATTATCATCTTTGCATCATTGTTGCTGACAAAATACTTTATCTACATGGTCCTTAGTCCATGGAATGAAATTCGCCTGCGCTACCGCCAGCAACGTTTTGCGAGCGCAGATTATAGACCAACAGTGAGTGTTATAGTGCCTGCATGGAATGAACAAGAAGGAATTATTACTACAGTACAAGGATTGCTTCAGAGTGAATATCAGAGAGTGGAAATCCTCGTAGTTGATAATGCGTCAACTGATAATACTGGAGTTAATGTAAGAAACCTGATACGAGAACATAACAAGCAACAACGACTGCTGGGTATCAATGAGGGTATTACTGTTCGATACATATATGAAGGGGCGCAGGGTAAGGGGCATGCACTCAATACTGGCTTACGCGAAGCTAAGGGTGATATCATTATGTCAATTGATGCAGACTGCTATGTACCTCCAACTACAATAAAGAATTTTGTCGCCTATTTTGCTGATCCTGATGTAATGGCTGCTGTTGGAAATGTACGCATTGGCAATACTGACACCGTATTGGGGGTGGTACAGTATCTCGAATTCTTGTTTTCATTTTACTTCAAAAAGGCAGAATCACTCGTCAACACCGTCTATATCATTGGTGGTGCGGCTGGTGCTTTTCGTCGTGAGGTTTTTGATCAGCTCGGGCCATACAATACCAGCAATATTACTGAGGATATTGAATTGTCGGTACGAATACAAGCAGCAGGTATGCGTATCGCCTATGCCCCAGACGCACTCGTGTTCACTGAGGGGGCAGTTTCGTTGACTGGACTTATGAAGCAGCGATTGCGCTGGAAACGAGGCAGGTTTGAAACATTTCGTGACCATCGGTATCTCTTTTTTAGCCGCGATAAGAAGCATAATCCTATTTTGTCATGGATTATCTTCCCGCTGGCAATTTTTGGGGAGCTACAATTGTCGCTTGAAATCTTATTCCTCACATTTTTGTATGTATTTTCTTATATCACAGGTGATTTTACGTCGTTTATATCGGGGATCGTCGTAGTAGGCTCGATGTTCTTAGTGCAGGTAATGTTTGATGAACACCGAGATAAGCTCTGGTCTTTCCTCTTGATTGCACCAATTGGATGGCTACTATTTTACATTTCTACGCTCGTGGAGACCCAGGCGTTGTTTAAAGCGCTTTGGGGTTACATCCGTAAACAAGAGCTCAAATGGCAAAAATGGGAACGCCAAGGCGTGTTTGTAAAAGAGCATTAAGATGTAACGTAGTCGGTGAGGTATACTAGTTCGTATCGTAAACTATGAAATATTCTTATCTTGGAGGAATTTGTGCGGTGGTTGTATTCGCGATTGGAGGAATAGCTACTTATACTATAAATATGAAGACTCCAGCAGCAACTGAAGAGACTCAAGAAACACCTGGTCTTGAAAATATGAAACTTGCAACTGATACCATTTCTGGTGAGGAAATGGTGGCAGGTCCAAAGCGAAAAGACCGAGTTCAAGCCACAACCGCAACTTCTTCATCTGCGACAGCAACAACAACGCCAATCAGTCTGCTCGTCACTCCGGCTGGTCGATATACTGGAAAAACCATGGCCTGGATATATCCAGGTAAGCCTGCTTGTAGTGCCGCAACTGAAATCGCTGATGGTCGGAATATCCATACACTAAAAGCTGAATACTTTACAATCAACGGTGGTAGTTTGAAACGTATTGATGCCACAACATATTGTAACGGCTACTCAGCTGCTCATGTAGCCTTGCTCAAGCAACACTCTACAGAGCAATACGTGACAATATCTTCTGCAAGTGCTGTCGATATGGCGAATTTCTTAGCAACTGCGGAGCAACGTCAGAAGGCGGTCGCGGAGTTGGTGACCTTTGTAGATGCGAATGGACTTACAGGTATTGAACTTGATTTTGAAGATTTTGGCGGATGGAATGCTTCGTCCTATGCCAACTATAAGTTGTTTGTGACAGAACTTGGTACAGCTTTACGAAGCAAAAGTAAAAAGCTTATGATTGATGGGCCGGCTGTTTCAAATCAAACTGAAGAAAACTGGTATGTTTGGCGATATGCTGATTTCGTGAGTCTCCCCGTTGATTATATGGTAGTCATGACCTACGATTATCAATTTGATCATGGAGCAGGCGAGCCTGTTTCGCCACTAGATTGGATGAAAAAATCTCTCGAGTTTGTGAGTCAGCGTTTTCCCAAAGAGCGTTTGGTCGCTGGTATTTCATCGTATGGTTATATGGGAACAGTCGGTTCATACCGAACTACCATATTAACAGCTGAACAGCTACGTCAGAAACCAGGATTTGCGTCCGCTACGCGAGATGCGCGTTCAGCTGAATTGACGTGGAGAGATGGTACAACGGTCTATTTTTATTCTGACCGTGATAGTATCAATGCTAAAGCTGCGGTAGCTAAAGAATTAGGCATTCCGGCCATATCGGTGTGGCACTTGGGTGGTAATCACTGGTTCTAAGACGAAAATCGCGCGGTCCACTTGGACCGCGCGATGTATTTCTGGGATTAACTCATTCATCTTTCTGGAGAGGTGCCTGATCTTCGAATGAGCCAGGTGCTCGACCGCGAAAATCGGCAGTGAAGTCAGATATCTGTCGAGCGTGCTTCGTCGACGGATGTGGCAGCATCACCTCATCAAAGGACTCAGATTCCGGGCCAAATCCCCAAGGAGTGGAACTTGCTTTCATTGGTACAATCCTCTCTGTTTTTTCTTTTAGGTCACCATAATAGTACATCTAGCTAATTCGTCAATGACACTACTTTTTGAGAAGAATCTGCTATACTGGACCGATGAAAAAGCGTTTCGTCAAAAGCTTTATTCCTCATGAGGATAATGATTATCTCCCCGATCTTCTCCAACGTGGGGCGATGGTGCTTATGTTAGCGATGGTCGTGGTGTCGTTTACTGCGAGTAATGTGTATGCCTTATT
>JACCDT010811235.1_pt1 | contig 67856 bp, 54 predicted proteins | sample 7446291 | NCBI WGS metagenome assembly JACCDT01 (sample SAMN15323446, study PRJNA562643) | freshwater metagenome | isolation source: river surface water | place: USA:Blue River Watershed | collected 2017-08-17 | reverse complement strand
TGGGGTTAAAAGAGAATATTCAATCCATCAGAAGTTTGGGCAATATGCTCATCGTTCAAACCCAGATGTTGCTCATACTGGCCATACTGCCCATAATTTTTTACATCGATTTTTCATTTGAAACAGAAATCAAAGAGGCTGCATCTTTCGTGGCCATTATTCTTATTCGATTCATTCCAAGAGCACAATACTTTGTTTTTTCTTTCATTCTTTTCTACGAGAAAAAAACAAAGGTGCTCTCTTATTTGAATTTGTTGAATCTGTTGGTTGCCATTGTTTTGAATTATTTGTTGATTCCTATTTTAGGTATTTACGGAGTGATTGTATCGGTTCTGGTTGCTGAGTGCATTTTGGCTTGGGGTGTAGCTTATTATGCGCACCAGCATTTTAAAATGGATTGGAACTGGATGAAAGTCATGGTAGTTCCAACAGTTGTGATGTTTGGAGTCATGACACTTGAGTTGATTAAAATCCAATATCAAATTTCGGCCTTCACCATGGGGTTACTCGTAACCCTTTGGATGTTGGTTGGCATTGCGATTTCTTACAGAGTTGAGTTTACCAAAGTGGTTTTTAGAAGATGAGATTGCACGTTTGGAACCGGGAGCCGCTAGAGAGTGAATTGGCCAATGTGGCTAAGGAAGATATCATTTGGGGTACTCGGAAATTGAATAACTCTGTTTTTCCAAAGGATATCCAACATGTTTCTTTGGATGAGATCAAGCAAGATGTAAATGCAAAATTGATTTCCATTTGGAATCAAACAGGTGATAAAGAAATCAATGGCAGGCCTTTTTGTGAATGTTTACAAATTGATGGGCAATCATTTTGGCATTATTACAAGTACAAAGGATATTTTACGGTAAGAGAGTGGTTGTATGAAATACAATTTTTAGAGCAGCATTTGAATGAGTACCCTGAGATAATTTGGTACACCAGTCATCACGAATTAACCAAATTACACTGGCCCCATCATGTAAAAATCATTTGCAAAAATGAAACGACCATTGACTCTGTTTCTTCTGCATTTGCGGATTACATGAAACATTCCCTTAAATGCTTTTTTAAGTCATCCAGTTTGAAAGGTATACGAGGCAAGCATTTGATTATCAATAAATCGATTCCGCAAAATATTTGGCGTTCGGATTCGGGTCAATGGAAATTGGGGAATGTCTATTTGGAAAATGTAATGCAGCAAGATTCATTCGAGAGTATGTGCATCACGGATTCGGATATTCCACCTTTGAAAGGAAAGAAGTTTGTTTCTCATTTTTCACCGAACGAAAATTCAATGGGAGAAGCCATTTTCTTCAAATCTTTGATCAATCCCATTTCTGTTTGGCAAGCTTTGCAAGTTTCTAAAAAGCTCAAAGCGATTGTCAATGGATTGCCCTTTTCTGAATGCACACAAACAGAAAAATTGATTGTTTCATTTTTGAAAAGTCAGATTTCCTCATCTCCCATATATGTTTTAAAATACAATGCTTGGAAAAAAGCTTTGCGAAAGAACAGACCATCTAGCATTACCTTGATTGATGAAAATAGTCCATTGACGCGTTGTGTTATCGATGCGGCAAGGGATTGTGATGTTCCAACTTTTGCAGTTCAACACGGCTCCATTCATGATCAGCATCCTGCTTACATGTTTTCTGCTCAAGATCAGCATCGAAATATTTTCCCAACTTTTACTTTAACCTGGGGAGAGCATTGGAAAAATGTATTGGTTGAAAAAGGCAATTACCCCAAGGACTCCATATACGTTTCCGGTCAGCAACGAACAGATACGGTATTTCAATTGATTGAAAAGAGAGAACAACTGAGAGCAAGTTTCTTTCAATCCAATGTGCCCATCATTTTGTTTGCTACGCAACCTCAGCAAGATGCTCAAATGCGAAAGCGAATAGCGCAGGATTTCTTTGAATCACTCCTGACATTGCCTCAAGCTTTGGGTGTATTGAAATTACATCCCGCCGAAAAAAATCAAGATGGTTTTTACTTGGATATCGCAAATGAAGTGGGGTGCAGCAATTTTAAAATTCAGCATGATACTGATTTGTATGCGCTCATTGCGGCGTCAGATGTTGTGATTACGGCATTTTCAACAGTCGGAACAGAGGCCGTTTATTTCAAGAAGCCTATCGTGATTTGGGATCCATTGAATCTTGATTTGTTGGGCTTGATCAAACAAGATTTGGCTTGGGGGGTAAAAGATGTATCAGACCTTTCAGCTGCTTTGAATCGAATTATCAATGAAGGAGAAAGAAAAGAAGATGTTGTTTTCGATCGTTTTATTCAGCAATATGCTTTCAAAATCGATGGAAGTTCATCCAAGCGAATTTGTGATTTTATACAATCGCATTCCAAATAAATTGTCCGCCAACTGCAATCAAAATGATTGCGGTTATCCATTTGATCTGATGTGGCGTTAGTATTTTGATTCCAGTAATACTTCCCACAATTCCACCAAGCACACTCGCTAGCGGCAAAGTCCAATCGAAGTTGAAAGCATCTTGATTGGAGAAGAAGAAGATAATCGTCAAGCTTATGATTGAATTGGTTAGAATTAAAATGGAACACAATGTGGCAATGGATTTCGAATCCCTCCATTTGGTTAAGTGCAGAATAGGGGAGAGGTATATGCCACCGCCAATCCCAGTCATTCCGGCAAGTACGCCGACAACAGCAGAAAGAATTGTAAGATTGAAAGGATGTATAACAACCTGTTTTTTTTGAATTCGTTCTTGAAACAACATAATGAAACCAGCAGCAATCAAGGCTAGGCTCATTGCCCATTGCACAAAGCCCTCATTTCTAAAATAATATGCCGATGCTGAACAAGATAATGCGGCGCTCAATAACATGGGCCAACCACTTATTACAGCTTCCTTGTACGTTGATGTCCATTGAAAAGATCCTTGAAACGTCACCACTGAATTACAAAGCAATCCATTGATTTTATTTGCGATACCAGCTGTGGGATAGTAAGAATTCAATACCGCCAAATACATGCTTCCTCCACCAAATCCAGCAGACGAATAAATCAATGCGATAAAGAAGAAAACAAATGTCATGCGCTCTGATTGGGCTTCATTTGCTCAATCACACGAGCCACATCTTTTTCGGCTTGGCGCAATTTCTCTTGGCAAAAGTTGACCAATAAAGCTGCTCTTGCAACTTGTGTAGAAAGTTGATCAATGGAAATTTCATCACTTTCAATTGCTTTTGCTATTTGAAGCAACTCTTCATATGCCGCTTCATAAGTGTTGGGTAAAGAGTTATTTTGATTTTCCATGTGGTTCTATGGCTTTAATGGTTGTGGTGATTTTTCCGTCTTTCATTTCAATGGTTAAATCTTGGGTTTGATCTATTTGCTCAATCGAACTTACAAACTTTCCATTGGACGAAATTCTTGCGTAACCTCTCTGAATCCAAACTTTGGGATCTTTGGATTCAATGGTTTTATCCATCAAATCGAGCATTTGCCTTTTGACTGAAATGCGATGATTGGCATGACTTGAAATATGTTGAACGATGGGATCCAATGACTGCTTGGCGATTTTGATTCTTCCTTGGGCGATGTGCTTGATGGGAATGCTATTTACTTCTAATTGATTTTTTTTGTTGACGATGTTGCGAATCGTAAAGTTTTCAATGTTGTTTCTTAATCCGTTGATCCATTCCATTTGTTGTCTCAAGAGAGTATGTGGTTCAACACTAAAAGCCAAAGTGGTCAGTTGTAAATTTCTTTTGCAATTTTCAATTTGTTCCGATGAAGATGTGAGTAGTTCTGTCATTTTCATCATCAAGTTATTTTCAAATTGAGATTTCAAGTGAATCAACTCTTCAGCAACTTTCGTGGGCGCTTTAAAATTGGCTTTGGCCAATTCATCCGCAAGCGAAATGTTTCTGGTGTGTCCAATTCCAGTGAAGATTGGAATGGGACAACGAGCAATAATTTCAGCCAACTTGAAATGATCAAAAGCATGAAGGTCCAGGTTAGCTCCGCCCCCTCTCACAATAACGATCACATCATATTCCTGATTGGAATTGAATATTTGAATGATCGCATTTTTAATACTATCAGGAGCCTGATCTCCTTGCATGGTCGCAAAGAATGGGGTAATGTTCCAACGATAACCAAATCGATTGTTTTGCAACTCATGTAAAAAATCGATTCCTCCTTCTGCTTGTTGAGCGGTGATCAATGCGATGTTATCGATGACCAAAGGAACAGTCAAGGATTGATTGTATGAATGCAGCACACCATCGATGCGTTGTACTTTGTCCGGGTGCTTAGATAGTAGTTGAAGAATAGTCTTTTCTTTGGCTTGGGCAAGTGCCCCGATGGTGTATTGCGGATCGATGTGAATGATTTCAGCACTCAATCCGTACACCTGATTGAACTTAATTTGCAACTTGAACAAAACTTCCATTCCAGCTTTGAGCCGCTGTTGCGTAGCCGTTTCAAATTGTTGAATGAGTTCGAACTTTCTCCAAAGATTGGCGCTTAATCGGGCTTTGAATCCATTTTGCTCCGCCTCCTTTTCAACCAACTCAAAAAAAGCTTGCTTCTTGTCTTGTTTGATATTGACCTGACCAATCTCTGCGATAACATCGAATACTTGAGAGCGAAAAGTTTGCTCCAAAGTATTTTGAATAAGGGCAGTTAGTTCAGAAAGACGAATCATCAAATGTCAGTGGCGGATTTTACTTTTCGATGGAAAAGATTTTTCAGTAAACCACGTCGCTTCTTTTCTTTTTTGAGAATGGTTGCCTCGATTCCAAGCTGACCTTGCCAAGCAATCCCAGTGTTGTCCACTTGCCAAGCAGTTCCAGATATGGCTTTTTGCATGTCAGCACTGTTCCATGTTGGCGTCATTTGTATGTTTACAAATGGAGATAGCACACAACGTTGTCCAATTAAAAACATGCGATGTCCCATTCCAGCTGAAAAAGTAGGGTAGGCGCGTCTTTCACTGATATATGAAATTTCACCATTGACTTTTATCTTACTTTGCCAAAAATGATAACCTGCACCCGCCATGAAATAAAATCGAGGACCCAATGGACCTGTGGTCATTTTGCCTTTGATTGCTTTGGGGTTGAAAATCAATTGGGCATTTAATCCCAATTGAGATGTGTTGAATTTTCTATTTACTGTTCCCCATTGACTCCATTGATCCAATCGCTGATAAGGCATTTCAAGTCGCACATAAATACCACGTGGACCAGATACTTTGAGATACTTATTGAGCGCTATTCCATATCCATGATGCACATACTGGGTTCCCTCATCAAGAAATGAATGAGACAAATTCATGGCTTCGACGGCCTTGTTCACTTGTGTGTTTTGGAAATATAGATATCGAAAATCCACTGACCATTGTCCCAAAGAGTTCAATGCTCCAATCAAAAAGAAAAATATCAACCCTTTTTTCATGCTTCTTCTAATATGAGTTGAACAGCTCTAACTGCAGTTTCCATGGCTCCGTGAATGGTTCCATGATGTCCTTCCGTATGCGTTGCCTCACCGGCCCAATACAATTTCTGATTGACACTTTCTGCAAATCCATATCTCACTTGACTACCTCCAACAGGACTATAGCTCTGGGTTCCCTGAATCCAAGGATCTTGTCCCCAATCATAAGATTCTGAGTTAACCCATGAATTGGTGGCGATGCTATCGCCAAAATAAGTATCCAATTGCTGAAGCAATGCGGGCACTATCGGCATAGGACCTTCAAGTGCTGTCTCATAAGCGGTGCCATATAAATTGGCCATCAAGCTTAAGTTTTCATTGGATCTCCCTCCAGATCCGATAACCTCAAAGTTGGGACATAAACCATCCATCTGGAGTCGCTTGGCATCTCCAGCCCAAAAACGTTGGTTGAAAGTCAGCAATACTTGCATCCCTCCTCGCATGGCTGTACCATCAATGGCGGCTTGAGCTTTAGAAGGAAGGGTAGGGTAAAACTGAATATTGTTTTTCAAAATGGGAATGGGAGCCGTGACAATAACCTTATCATGTTTCCATTCAATACCATTTGCATCGGTTAACAACACAGTATTTCCTGAGTAATCTATATCAACAATGGGGGTGGAGTAGGTGATGGGGACGTCTCTGAAGGTGCTAAGAATCAAAGTTTCTAAATCACCACTTTTTACCAATCTTTCCGTTTTCCCCGATGAAGCATTTTGAATGGCTGAAGCTATACCTTCAATGCCCATGATATCGGTGGTCGCGCCATTATTTATTCCCAATCGTGCATTCCAAATATGTTGGGTTGAAACAGGGAGACCTTTGATGGTCGCATACAAATTGGCTGACATATCAGCACCCTGATAAGTTTTTAAACTATCCAGGATGGAATTCAATTTCTTCACCGATTGCTGCTCACCCATGATTGCCTCACTCAGCCAATATCCCTCAACAAATGCATAGTCTTGGATAGCTTGATCTACCCATTCCACTCCATTATTGGTAAGCAATTGAAACAAAGCGTGGTTTTCTCCCCAAATGCGATGTGCTCCCCATTCAACAGCATGATCAAGTAATCCTGATTGGGATTTGATTCGACCACCTTTTCTGTCTGAAGCTTCATAAACCATGACAGAGACCCCTTGCTGCTGCAACATGTATCCGGCATATAATCCAGCGATACCTCCACCAACAATTCCAACAGTTCCAGAAAAATTCTTTTCTGGCATAGGGAATTTGGAACAAGATGTTAAAGCAGAAATCGACAACAGGAGCCCGGGAAGTCCCAAACCTACCAACCGCAAAACCTCTTCGCGGGTGTACAATTTCTTATTTTCAGAATTTTCCATGGTTGAGATAGCGAATATGCAACGTAAAAAATTAGCTCATGCGGATGTTAATAAAAAAAAGCGAATGTGAATCGTCAAACCCACTATCCACAATACTTTCGTGGTTTCGACAACTTTGAAAAGATGGCAGAGAATGTAAGTTACACAGAGGATAATATCCGGTCATTAGAATGGCACGAGCATATTCGTCTTCGCCCGGGTATGTACATCGGTAAATTGGGAGATGGTTCTTCATACGATGATGGTATATACGTATTGTTAAAGGAAATATTGGACAACAGTATTGATGAATTTGTTATGGGCAATGGAAAAGTCATTGACATTACCATCAAGGACAATACTGTTTCCGTTCGCGATTATGGTCGTGGTATTCCTTTGGGAAAAGTGATTGATTGTGTTTCCAAAATCAATACTGGAGGAAAGTATGATTCAAGAGCCTTTAAAAAATCTGTTGGTTTAAATGGTGTGGGTACCAAAGCTGTAAATGCCTTGAGTACTTATTTCAAAGTTGAAAGTTTCCGCGAAGGTCAAAGCAAAGCGGCTGAGTTTGAAAAAGGAAACATCACCAAAGATTTTAAACAGGTACCATCAACATCCAAGGATGGTACAGCGATGACCTTTGTTCCAGACGCCACGATTTTTAATAATTTCCAATTCCGCATTCAACACGTTGAAAAACTGCTTTGGAATTATTGTTACCTCAATGCAGGTTTGACCATTGTTTTTAATGGGCAGAAATACAAATCTGAAAATGGATTGCAAGATTTGTTGAATGCCAATATGAGTGAAGATCCATTGTATCCAATCATTCATATTAAAGGTTCAGATATCGAGGTGGCCATTACCCATACACAAAGTTATGGTGAAGAATATTACAGCTTTGTCAATGGCCAGTACACAACCCAAGGTGGAACACACCAGGCTGCTTTTCGTGAAGCCTATGTAAAGGTACTTCGTGATTTTTTTCAAAAAGATTATGAAGCGGTAGACATCCGCGCTGGTATTGTCGCTGCAGTTGCAGTAAAAGTTATCGAACCGGTATTTGAATCCCAGACCAAGACCAAATTGGGTTCCAATGAAATAGAACCCGAAGGAAAATCCATCAAGGCCTTTGTTCAGGAATTCTTGAGCAAAGAGTTGGATAATTATTTACATAAGAACCCTGAAGTCGCTCAAAATCTTTTGAAGAAAATTCTTCAGAGCGAAAGAGAGCGTAAAGAGTTGGCGGGTATTGCTAAGTTGGCAAGAGAACGTGCAAAGAAGGCCAATCTGCACAACCGAAAATTACGCGATTGCAAATTGCATTTTGGTGACAAACATGAAAGAGCAGGGGAGACCACCCTTTTCATCACTGAGGGAGATTCAGCTTCCGGTTCCATCACTATTTCGCGCGATGTTCAAACCCAAAGCGTATTCTCTTTAAAAGGTAAGCCACTTAATACTTATGGGTTAACCAAGAAAGTGGTTTATGAAAATGAGGAGTTTAACTTGCTGCAGGCAGCATTGAATATTGAAGATGGTCTTGAGGGATTGCGTTACAATAATGTGGTTTTGGCAACCGATGCCGATGTGGATGGTATGCACATTCGATTGCTCATGATCACTTTCTTCTTGCAATTCTTCCCGGATTTGGTGAAATCAGGTCATTTGTATGTTCTCCAAACTCCTTTGTTCCGTGTCCGAAATAAAAAGGAAACCATCTACTGTTACAGTGATGAAGAAAGGGTCAATGCAATCAAGAAATTAGGAGCCAAGCCTGAGATTACTCGATTCAAGGGATTGGGTGAAATTTCTCCAGATGAGTTCAAGAAATTCATTGGAGCGGACATTCGTTTGGAACCTGTCGTGATTGGAAAGGAAATGCACATCAAAGACCTATTGGAATTTTACATGGGCAAAAACACCCCTGACAGACAAGAGTTTATTATCTCCAATTTGAAAGTGGAGAAAGACGATATTGATACTTTGAAATCTGAAAAAATTGAGGAGGAAATATGAGCGAAATGGATGAATTGAATGAAAATTTAGAGATGCCATCAGAGGAAACTCAATTGTCAGGTGTCACTGAAGTCAATGGATTGTACAAAAATTGGTTTTTGGATTATGCGTCATATGTAATTCTCGAGCGCGCTGTTCCGCATATTAATGATGGTCTGAAACCTGTACAGCGAAGAATTCTTCACAGCTTGTGGGAAATGGACGATGGCCGTTTCAACAAGGTGGCCAACGTTATTGGAAATACCATGAAGTACCATCCGCATGGTGATGCTTCAATTGGAGATGCCTTGGTTCAGTTGGGGCAGAAGAATTTGTTCCTTGATACACAAGGTAACTGGGGAAATATTTATACGGGAGATAGTGCAGCAGCCCCCCGTTATATTGAGGTGCGATTGAACAAGTTTGGTCAAGATGTCATTTTCAACCCCAAAACCACCAAGTGGTTGATGTCTTATGACGGAAGAAACAAGGAACCGGAAACCTTGCCAATGAAATTCCCGATGCTTTTGGCCTTGGGCGTTGAAGGTATTGCCGTGGGTTTGGCTTGTAAGATATTGCCGCACAACTTTAATGAATTAATTGATGCTTCGATAGACATTCTTAGAGGCAAAAAGACCCATATTCAACCTGATTTTCCTACGGGAGGATTGATTGATTGCACCGATTACAACCACGGATTACGTGGCGGAAAAATTCGTTGTAGAGCTAAAATTAAGAAAGACGATACCGGAAAATCTTTGATTATTACGGAGATACCTTTTGGAACTACAACCACGTCTTTGATTGACAGTATTCTAAAAGCCAACGACAAAGGCAAGATCAAGATCAAGAAAATTGAGGACAATACCGCGGAGCATGTCGAAATTATCGTTCACTTGGCTCCAGGTGTTTCACCGGATAAAACTATCGATGCCTTATTTGCATTTACAGATTGTGAGGTCAGTATTTCGCCCAACTCATGTGTCATTGAAAACGATAAACCACATTTCTTAAGTGTAGATGAGTTGTTGCGTCAGAGTACGGAACATACCAAGGAGTTGATCAAATTGGAATTGCTCATTGAGCTTTCTGAATTAAGAGAGGAATGGCATTTTGCATCGCTAGAGAAAATTTTCATCGAGAAAAGGATTTACCGCGATATTGAGGAATGCGAAACTTGGGAAGAAATTATCGCGACCATTCACAAAGGATTGAAACCTTTCACCAAACAATTTATCCGAGAGGTCACGGATGAAGATGTTGCCAAATTGACGGAAATCAAAATCAAGCGAATTTCAAAATTTGATGCCAAGAAGGCCGATGATCACATGGCCAAATTGGATGGTTTGATAGACGATTGTCAAGAAAAGTTGGATGCATTGACCGAAACGGCAATTGCTTATTTCAAAGAAATCAAGGCCAAATACGGTAAAAACAAGGACAGAAAGTCGGAAATACGCACTTTTGATACCGTTCAGGCGGCAAAAGTGGCCATTGCCAATGCCAAGTTGTTTGTGAATAAAGCTGAAGGTTTTATTGGCACAGGATTGAAACGTGACGAGGGGGAATTTGTTGAAGAGTGTTCGGATATCGATGATATTATCGTTTTCAGAAGAGATGGTAAGATGATCGTCACACGAGTTTCAGCGAAATCATTTGTTGGAAAGGACATCATTTATTGTGCGGTTTGGAAGAAAGATGATAAGCGCACCATTTATAATTTGATGTACAAGGATGGTCGTAACGGCGCCATGATGAAGCGATTTGCTGTTACCGCAATTACCCGTGATAAAGAATACGACTTGACCAAAGGAACTACTGGAAGTGAAGTCGTGTATTTCAGTGCCAACCCAAATGGTGAAGCCGAGGTGGTAACCGTTCATTTAAGAGCCCTGGACAAATTGAAGAAATTGACCTTTGATGTCGATTTTGCTCAGCTTGCTGTCAAGGGTCGCGATGCTGTTGGAAATATTGTAACCAAGTACGCAGTTAAGAAAGTTGAACTTAAAGAGAAAGGTGTTAGTACGCTAGGTGCCAGAACATTATGGTACGATGATTCAATTAAAAGATTGAATGATGAAGGGCGTGGTCAGAGTCTTGGTGATTTCTTGGCAAATGATAAATTGCTCATTTTGATGAGTTCTGGGGATTATCAATTGGTAACTCCAGAATTGAGTATGCACTTTGAAGAAACCACGACGCACATTGAAAAATGGATTCCCAATAAGCCCATTTCTGCGGTCTATTTTGATGGTGAAAAGGAACAATGGATGGTCAAGCGTTTCTTGGCGGAACCAAGCAAAGGTTGGGTACGTTTTATAACTGAACATCCCAAAAGCAAGTTGGTATTGGCAACGACTTTGAATTATCCTAAGATTTTTGTTCGTTTCAACAAGAAATTCAAACAAGCCCAGAATAAAATGGATGAAATGGTTGATTTGCGTGAATTCATTTCAGTCAAGGGCTACAAAGCCATTGGTAATCGTTTGACTCAATTGCCGGTATTAAATGTTGATTTGTTAGAGGCTGATCAAGAATTGGAAAATAAAGCCAACGCTGAGTTTATTGAACAAATGAGCGTTTCATCATCGGTGGAATCAGGAAGTGATGAGCCGTCGTTGTTTGATGCAGAGGCATGATAAGATCATCATTGTGATTAATAAATAAATAAATAAAGGGCTTCGGCCCTTTTACTTTAGCTACTTTCAAATCATAATTTACATTATGTAAAGTTGTATTTAACTGAAATATAATAGATTAAATAACATCTCATAGATCTGGACACAATTCATCCATATATAAACTTAATCCGTTCGTCTTCCCTTTTAACTGAATACAAACAAAAATGCCCCAGTTTCCTGAGGCATCATGTGTAAGCGATTAAGGTTGATTTGATTTATCTGTATTGATTGGCTTTCTCTTTTTGTCCACCTTTCAAATAACATTCTTTTAAGGCTTGTTTCAATTGCGCATCATTGGAATCTTGTTTGTAGCAAATTTCAAAGTATTCAGCTGCTTTTAAAAACATCGGCTTCAATTCTGTCTTACAAGCGTTAAATTTATCTGCTTGGTTCATAGGAATTGCATCACACTCTTTGTTCTTTTCAACAGCCTTGTTGTAATACAAAGCTCCAGCGTTGTATGCGGCATCAAAATAATCTGGCTTGATAGCAAGTGCTTTCAAATAACTACTTTCTGCGTCAGCCACATTATTTTCTTTTTCAAAAGTCACACCCAATACAAACCAAACACTTTCGTTATTGGGATCAGTATCAGATAATGCCTTTAGAACATCTTGGGCTTTCTTATAATCTTTGTCCTCGATGTAAATATTTACTTCGGCACGAAGCAAGTCAGCATCCTTTGGGAAAGCTTTGCGGGCGTCACTCAAAAATGTAATGGCCTCGGCCTTTTTGCCTTCAGCAATTAAAATATCGCTGATTCCCAAATAAGACTCTCTCAAATTGTATTTGTTCTGGATGCAAGTATTGTACTCCACTTTGGCTTTGTCATACATGTTGGCTTTGTGGTGGCAAAAAGCCGCATTGTAAATGAAAGCAGTATCCACAACACCATAAACTCCAGAAATCTGAGAAATATTTAAAAACAAATCTCCTGCAGCCCCTAAGTCATTTGCCTTGTATTTTTTTTCAGCACGCTGACCAATGATCACTTTTACATTATCCAACTCTACAGCAACCTCTTGCAAATAGTCTTTTCTTTTATCAATCTCAATTTGCTTTTTGAAGGATTCGAGGCAAATGTTGAAAGCATCTGGATACTTTGCGAACAAAACAGAATCCTTGACGATGTTCGAGTAAATATTACCGCGATATCTCCAATATTTTTCCTTTTCTGTTGCCTTTGGATCAGTCAAGGCTTCATCAATAAATCCTTTGGCTTCTTCGTATTTACCTTCCTTGTTCGCATTGTATGCGCTGGTAACTTTTGGTTGTGCCTGTGCTACCCATCCAGTTAGCATCAATGTGGCCATCATTACTAATTTTCTCATGCTTTGATTTTTTTTGTGCAACTCAATCATCTTGCCATTTTTTTATAGATGCATTCAGTTCACATTTTTCATAATTATTCTGCAGAATTTTCTTCAGTTGTTTCCTCAGCACCGGCGGTGTCAGGTGTTGCTTCAATTGAACCATCACTCTCCATTACAATATCAGAAGAAACCTCTTGGTCTTCATCATCCTTGATAACCGCTGTAACAGCTGCAATCTCATCATGTCCACGCAGACTGATCAATCTTACTCCTTGAGTGGCTCTTCCCATTACGCGAAGATCCTCTACTCGTAAACGAATCGTGATACCCGATTTGTTGATGATCATGAAATCCAACTCGTTGTCTACAGCTAAGATGGCAATCAGATCACCGGTCTTGTCTGTAATATTGATGGTCTTCACCCCTTTTCCGCCTCGGTTGGTAATTCTATAATCCTCCAAAGAAGATCGTTTGCCATAACCTTTGTCGGAAATTACCAGGATATCTCGTTCTGCGTTCTCAACGCAAACCATACCAATTACTTCGTCTTTGGCACTTCCTAATGTAACAGCCTTTACTCCTTGAGCAGTTCGGCCAACGGCGCGAACGGTACTTTCGTTGAAACGAATGGCCTTTCCTTCTCTTGTACCCATCAAAATCTCACAATTGCCATTGGTCAATTTTGCCTCTAGCAATTCATCTCCATCTACAATGGTGATGGCATTGATACCTGAAGATCTTGGACGAGCATAAGCTTGAAGCAATGTCTTTTTAATCAGTCCTTGTTTGGTACAAAGAATCACGTAGTTTTTACTTACGTATTCTTCATTCATCAAATCTTTGGTTGGGATGTAAGCCAAAACCGTATCATCCTGTTCTATTTGAAGCAAGTTTTGAATGGCTCTTCCTTTGGATGTTTTGGCACCTTCGGGAATTTCAAATACACGCATCCAGAAGCAACGTCCTTTTTTGGTGAAAATCAATAACCAATCGTGGTTGGTCGCTGTGAAAATGTCTTTTACAAAATCTTCTTGACGAGCTGACGTTCCTTTAGAGCCTACACCACCGCGAGATTGAGATCTGTATTCGGCCAGGTTGGTGCGCTTAATATATCCAGCATGGGTAATGGTGACTACCATAGACTCATCTGGAATCATATCTTCAATACTCAAATCAGCAGAAGAGAATTCGATAACTGAACGACGTGCATCTCCGAATTTCTCCTTCAAATACAACATTTCATCTTTGATAATGCCCATTCGAAGAACCTCGCTTCCCAAAATCTCTTTCAATTTGGTGATCAAAGCCATCAATTCATCATACTCCGCTTTGATTTTATCACGCTCAAGACCAGTCAATCTTTGAAGACGCATATCCAAAATTGCACGAGATTGAATTTCGCTCAATCCAAATTTGGACATCAATCCTTCACGCGCTTCATCTGGAGTTTGCGATGCACGAATCAATTTGATTACTTCATCAATATGATCCAAGGCAATCAAATAACCTTCTAAAATATGGGCACGCTCTTCCGCTTTTTTCAATTCATATCTTGTTCTGCGTGTCACCACCTCATGGCGATGCTCAACAAACAAGCTGATCATATCCTTCAATCCCAATGCTTCAGGACGACCTTTTACCAGTGCGATATTGTTGATCGAAAATGAAGTTTGAAGCGAAGTGAATTTGTACAAGTTGTTCAATACAACATTGGTGATGGCATCACGCTTGGTCTCATAAACAACACGCACCCCGTTTCTATCGGACTCGTCGCGGATTTCAGAAATCCCTTCGATTTTTCCTTCCTGCACCAATTCCCAAGTTCTCTTGATCATGTCAGCTTTGTTGACTTGATAAGGAATTTGATCAACGATGATGCATTCACGGTTGTCTACTTCTTCAATTCGAGCACGAGCACGAAGCACTACTCTACCGCGACCTGTGTTGTAAGCCGCCTTAACACCATCTACACCATGAATGACACCACCGGTTGGAAAGTCAGGGGCTTTTACAAACTCCATCAACTCATCGGTTGTGATTTCTTTGTTTTCGATGTAAGCCATTGTTGCATCACAAACTTCGGTAAGGTTGTGTGGTGCCATATTGGTTGCCATACCTACTGCAATTCCAGATGCCCCATTGATCAACAGGTTAGGAATTTTTGATGGCATAACAGTTGGCTCTTGTAAACTATCATCAAAGTTGGGTTGAAAATCAACCGTTTCTTTGTCCAAATCTTCTAAAAGTTCTTCCGCGATTTTTCTCAAACGCGCCTCAGTATAACGCATGGCCGCTGCGTTGTCGCCGTCCATACTACCAAAGTTTCCTTGACCATCAACCAATGGATATCGCAAGCTCCAATCTTGGGCCATACGAACCATGGTATCATAAACAGAACTATCTCCATGTGGATGGTATTTACCCAAAACCTCCCCGACAATACGGGCAGACTTTTTATAAGGACGATTGGACAATACGCCCAAGTCTAACATACCGTACAACACACGGCGGTGAACAGGTTTTAGACCATCGCGAACATCCGGAAGAGCACGACCTACAATCACTGACATCGAGTAATCGATGTAAGCTGTTTTCATTTCATCTTCAATATTGATCCGGACTATTTTTTCTCCTTCCATAATTCTTAATTTTTCTCGTTACCTCACCTATTAGAGGTAGCACGCGAATTTAATCAAACCCTTATCAATTCAGCACTTTTCACCATTAATGTTTTATTCACATTCACACAAAAAAGTGTGGATAATTATTGATCTGAATTGGCCTCGTTTCGTTTGTAAGGAATAATTTTGGTACAAATAAAAATTAAGAAGTAAAGCGCATGGAGGCAAAGTTTTCACCACAGGTTAAAGATGTCATTTCTTTTAGCCGTGAAGAGGCATTGCGATTGGGTCATTCATACATTGGCCCTGAGCATTTGATGTTAGGTATCATACGCGAAGGAGAAAGTTTGGCTGCCACATTGTTAAAGCGATTGAATGTGGATTTATCGCATTTGCGTAAGCAGATAGAATCGACGATGCGTTTGGCATCGGTCGGTCAAAATAATCAAGTATATCAAAGTATTCCTTTGACGACTCAAGCGGAGAGAATTTTAAAATTGACCTACTTGGAAGCAAAAAATTTTAGAGCCAACTTAGTTGGGACTGAGCATCTGTTATTGAGTATCTTAAAAGACAACGACAATGCAGCTACCCGAACATTGGCCAGTGCATCTATCGATTACAGATCGGTTCGTGAGGAATTAATTTCATCTGAAGGTTTGGAATCTCCAACAGATACACCGTTGAATACACCGAGAGCTGAATTCCCGCCAAATGAAGAAGATGATGAACCATTCATGGGCAGCGGTTCTGCTGGCGGTGGAGCTGGTTCTTCAGCTAAACGTCAAGGTGATTCGAAAAGTAAAACACCTGTCTTGGATAATTTCGGAAGAGATTTGACCAAGATGGCAGAAGATGGAAAACTGGATCCTATTGTAGGAAGAGAGAAGGAAATTGAGCGCGTTAGCCAGGTGTTGTCAAGAAGAAAAAAGAACAATCCCATTTTGATTGGCGAACCAGGTGTTGGTAAATCCGCTATTGCAGAAGGATTGGCCATTCGCATTGTACAGAAGAAAGTCAGTCGTGTTTTGTTTGGTAAGCGTGTGGTAACATTGGATGTTGCTTCTTTGGTAGCAGGAACAAAATATCGTGGTCAGTTTGAAGAGCGCATGAAAGCTTTGATGAATGAGCTGGAGAAATCTCCTGATGTTATTTTATTCATTGATGAAATCCATACGATTGTTGGAGCTGGCGGAGCTAGTGGATCTTTGGATGCGAGCAATATGTTCAAACCAGCATTGGCAAGAGGTGAAATTCAATGTATAGGTGCTACTACCTTGGATGAATATCGTCAGTATATAGAGAAAGACGGTGCTTTAGAAAGACGTTTTCAGAAAGTTGTTGTAGATCCTACAACCATTGATGAGACGATTCAAATCTTGAACAACATCAAAGACAAATATGAAGAGCACCATAGCGTGACCTACACCGATCAAGCGATTGCTGCTTGCGTTCGTTTGACAGCACGTTATATAACCGATCGTCATTTGCCAGACAAGGCCATTGATGCATTGGATGAAGTGGGCTCTCGTGTGCATTTGAATAACATTCAAGTTCCTCAGGAAATAATTGAGATAGAAAAGGCCATTGAGGAAGTGAAGGTTGAGAAATCGCAAGTAGTAAAGAGCCAGAAGTATGAAGAGGCAGCGAAGTTGCGTGACAAAGAAAAGCAATTGAATGAGCGTTTGGAAGCCGCCAAGAATCAATGGGAGCAGGATGCCAAAACGCATCGTGTGACTGTTACTGAGGCCAATGTTGAAGAGGTGGTTTCAATGATGACGGGTATTCCAGTGAATCGTGTTGCTGAAAAGGAAAGTGGTCGTTTGGCTAAGATGGATCAGGAGTTAGAGGGAAAGGTTATTGGTCAAGACGAAGCCATTAAAAAAGTGGTTCGTGCCATCAAACGCAATCGTGCGGGGTTAAAGGATCCTAATCGTCCAATTGGATCGTTTTTGTTTTTGGGACCAACCGGTGTCGGAAAAACACAATTGGCAAAAGAGTTGGCAAAGTTTTTATTCGATACAGAAGATTCTTTGATCCGAATTGACATGTCTGAATACATGGAGAAGTTTGCTGTGTCAAGATTGATTGGAGCACCTCCCGGATATGTGGGTTACGAAGAAGGTGGACAATTGACTGAAAAAGTAAGAAGACGTCCCTACTCTATCGTTTTGTTGGATGAAGTAGAGAAAGCCCATCCAGATGTTTTCAATTTGTTGTTGCAAGCATTGGATGATGGACAGATGACTGATAGTTTGGGTCGTAAGATAGACTTCAAAAACACTGTGATTATCATGACCTCCAATATCGGTGCGAGACAATTGCAAGATTTTGGTGCCGGTGTTGGTTTTGGTACTTCTTCTAGAGCTTCTGCAGAGGAACAGGATCGCAAGGGAATTATTGAGGCTGCTCTGAGAAAAGCATTTGCTCCTGAATTCTTGAACCGTGTGGATGACTTGGTAGTTTTTAATCCTCTGAAAAAAGAGCACATCCATCAGATTATTGATATTGAATTGGCAAAACTTTTCCATCGCATAACGGATTTGGGTTACAAGATTGAATTAACGGATGTTGCCAAAGATTTCATCGCCGACAAAGGTTATGATGAAAAATATGGCGCACGACCTTTGAGAAGATCTATTCAGAAATATTTGGAGGATCCCATTGCTGAGGAAATCATCAACTCTAATCTTCAAGAAGGTGATACTTTGGTTGTAGACTTTGATACGGAAGAATCAAAGATTGTGATGAAAGTCAACAAGAAAGAGAATGAATAAAACAATATACCCCAGTGCAATATCCTGGGGTTTATGGATTCCAGTTTATGCCCTGATCATTGGTCAGGGCATTTTCATGGCGGGAACAGTCTCGTGGGCATTTCTTTTCTTTCATTTTTCTTTGTCCATACTCATTTACTTTTTTGTTGTGAGAATCAAATATGTATTGGATGATGAAAAATTGGTCATTTTCATGGGACCAATACGTTACAAATCCATCGACATTCAAACCATTCGAAAAATGGAATTGAGCAACAATCCTTTGAGTTCGCCCGCCGCTTCATTGCGCCGCCTGGCGATTTATTACAACAAATGGGGATATGTTTTGATATCCCCTAAGAATCGCGAAGCGTTTATTAATGACGTATTGGAACGTCAGAAGAAATTGGAAATCTGCTGATATACGGCTTGAATAAAGTCGATATAAAAGTGGTAGTCCCAGATGCCAACAATCAAGATCCCACCCAAGGCGCCAAAAATATGTGCATCATGGGCAATTGGTCCTTGACCTTTTTTACTGAAATAATGCTCTAGTCCTAGGAATACCAAAGCGCCTATCCAAGCGGGCATTGGAATCAGCATCATAAAACCAACATCCATAGTGGGGAACAAAAGCATGAATGCCATCATAACCGCACTAACTGCTCCCGAAGCTCCAACACTTCTGTAGGCATAGTTGTGTTTGTGTTTTTTTAAGCTGGGCAAAGTAGCGATGATGGCTCCCAAAAAGTACAATGCAACAAAGAATACTTTTCCTGCAAGCGGTGTCCAAACATGCATATTGGGATGGAATTGCTGTAGGTATTCTGGATGGGTTAATACTGTTTCGAGCACCTCTCCAAACGAATAAAAAGTATACATGTTAAAAGCCAAGTGCATCCAATCTGCGTGGACAAATGCATGGCCAACCAAACGGTCCCACTCTTTCTTCTGAAAAACTACGTAAGGGTGAAATGCTAGCCTGTTGAACCAATCTCTGCGTTCAAATGCTAGGTAGGATATTAATACTGTTATGGCAATGATGCCAAAGGTTAATGGTGTTTGCATGCTAACTAGAATGGTCGGCGATAATTTGCCATTGATGATCTATCATTTTCCATAGCAATGAAAAGTGTCCGGACAAAGTGTCTTGAGCACGGAACAACGTCCATTTACCATCCACCCAGACAGCATCATTGTTGATTGAATTGAAATACAAATCTGTGAATTGAAGTTGCCCCATTTCACTGGGTTTGTAGTTTCTTTTGTATCTCTCAAGTGTTGCATTCCAACCGAGCGTAACACCTGATTTACCCATGAAGCGCAATGAGTCGCTATGCCAGTACGGTTGCATAAAACCTTCGATATCTTGGTTATTCCAAGCATCTGTTTGGCGTTGCATAATAAGACGAATGTCCTTTTGTACATCCGGCTTTTGTGTGTAGCTGGAAATACAAAAGGACAATATGATGAAGAAAACAAACTTATACATTGAAACGGAAATGCATGATATCGCCATCTTGAACAATATACTCCTTTCCTTCAACGCCCATTTTTCCGGCTTCTTTAACTGCAGGTTCTGATTTATAATGAATGTAATCACTGAATTTGATTACCTCAGCACGAATAAATCCTTTTTCGAAATCTGTATGTATTACACCAGCGGCCTGAGGAGCAGTATCACCTTTGTGGATGGTCCATGCGCGAACTTCTTTGACACCTGCGGTGAAATAAGTTTGTAAGTTCAATAAGTAATACGCAGACTTGATCAATTTAGAAACACCTGGTTCTTCTAAACCCAAATCTTGAAGGAACATTTGTCTTTCTTCGAAAGTTTCCAAAGATGCAATGTCTGCTTCAATGGCAGCGCCAATGATAATTACTTGCGCATTCTCATCTTTTACCGCTTCCTTTACTCTTTCTACATGCGCATTTCCTGATTGTACAGAACTCTCTTCAACATTACAAACATACATGACAGGCTTGGAGGTAAGCAATTGTAAATCCTTCATCAACTTTTCCTCATCGTCATTTTCAGGGACCACTACTCTAGCACTTTTACCTTGCTCCAATGCCTCTTTGATTTTGGTTAAAAAGTCAAATGTTCTTTTGGCATCTTTGTCCCCTGTCTTGGCCGCTTTTGCAACTTTTTGAAAACGAGCTTCTACCCCCTCAAGGTCTTTCAACTGCAACTCAATATCGATAATTTCTTTGTCACGAACTGGATCTACACTTCCGTCAACGTGAACTACGTTTGGATCTTCAAAGCAGCGCAATACGTGAATAATAGCGTCTGTTTCGCGTATGTTCGAAAGGAATTTATTTCCCAATCCCTCACCTTTACTCGCTCCCTTTACAAGTCCTGCGATATCCACGATTTCAATTGTTGTGGGGACAATTCTTTCAGGCGTTATTAATTCAGCCAATTGCGTTAAACGTTCATCTGGAACGGTGATCGTTCCAACGTTGGGTTCAATTGTACAGAAAGGGAAATTTGCAGCCTGCGCTTTGGCATTGGACAAGCAATTAAATAGAGTGGATTTTCCAACATTTGGCAATCCAACGATACCGCATTTTAATGACATAATAAAAATTTGAAGTGCAAATGTACTGACTCAAGCCACACTTTTATACATTTGTAAAAACAAATGATTATGGGACATCACGAAGAACATCACGGACATTCAGAAGCTCAACAAAATGAGATTGGCGGACCAGTAACCTTGGCTATTATGCTTTTTGCTGTAGCGGTTATTATTATTTATTTTTTGATTGAATGGTCGGATCGTTGATCGTGAGTTGCTGATATTAAAAAAGCGCCTAATTGGCGCTTTTTTTATTACTCTTGGTATCCTTTGGGCTTTCTAACTGTAAAGACCCGTGAAATATTAAATCCAAATTGGATGTCTCCTTTGTCCCATTGACCGGTGGTTTCCGTAATAAATCCTTTTTCATTCATGGAAGAACCATTGGTTAAGTGAAGTTGAAATACGTGTCCACCAGTTTCTATATCGACACCCAAACTCAAACTATTGGTAGCACCAGGAATATTGTCTTTCATCAATTTGAAATACTCTGCATTGAAAGCCAATCTTCTTGAAACTTTGTATCGTCCCCCTACACCCAACGCAAATACATCATGTGGTATATTAGAAGTAGCTACCAAGTTTCGGTGAACATGGGTTGGACTCAATTGCAATGAAAGTTTATCATCTACTTTTTTTGCAATCAACAATTGGTTGCAAAAGTAAAGACGAGAAGAAAAGAAATTATCTCTGGTTGGATCAGCCCACTCCGTTCCGCGCATCACTATAGAACCAAAATACGATAAGGAAATCGGCATTTTTTTGGGACCAGATTCTACTTGCTTTAGAAGTTTAATTTTGGTAAATCCATCAACCTCTTCATTAACATTGGATCGGCCAATTCCTACCATCCAATTGTCTGAGATTCCATATTCCAATGCCAATCGCATAGAGGCCATGTCCAATCCATAGAGCTTATGGATCCCTGAGTTTAACGTTCCAAAGCGGTGACTAATTCTAAAGTCCATTACCCCGCCAGCAACATTTTCAATTGATTGACCATTGATTACTCGGGTTGATTTAAAAGTAGCTGTGGAATATATAATGGGATCTTCATCACCGAGTAAAGAAAGCAAATCCGATGTAGAATCTGATTGAGACCAAGCCAGTCCCAATTGAAAACATAGTGCTGTTGTAATCCAGAGTTTAAATTTCATTTTATTTTTTTAATTCGGTAAGATCAGCCTTTGCTGAAACTTCTATGCTTTCAGCAATATTGTTCTTCAAGTTTGCTTCAATTTTGATGTTGTGGTCTGCACATTTAACATTGAATTTGGTTTCTGCTACAACGTGACCACCACTAACTTTGAATGTTGCTTTGGTGGTATAGTTTTTTGATACGCCATGAATATCAAGAGCTCCTGTGATATTGGCAGCGTATGTTCCGTCTTTCTTTATGTTAATGGCACTTACATTTTCTATTTTACCTTTAAAAGTCGCTTTTGGAAATTTGGTACTCTCAACGTAATTTTCATTGTAATGCTCTTGCATCAAAGCCTTTTCAAATTTGAAGTTGGTTTGAAGTGCCGAAATTTGGATTTCGCCGGTGCTCCAATCCACAATGTAGGTTACACTTTCATTGTTGGCCTTGATATCCTCCATATTGGTTTTTGAGAAGAATCCCAAATGGCCATTGCGGGTAAAATACTTTTGTGCTTGAGTGGCTGTGATCGATGCCAAAAAAGCGATTGATAGGATTATTTTTTTCATACAATATTTTTTTAAATTTATTTTCAACTATTGTGCCACTACTGCCTGATTCAATTGAATTTCACCACCCAGAAATTCATCGCCTTCCAAATATCCAGCGCACAAACCTTGCACTTTCACCATTTGATTGACAACTGGATTTTGAGGAAGAGGTTCTGAAAAAGTTACAGTGATAACACCTAAATCTTCTGATTGGGTGGACAATGTCCATTTGGTTCCGGCGGAATCCTGAACAAAAGATTCGAGATTACCGGTAATCAAGAGATTTTTATTGAGATAAGTGGTAAGCGCACTTTTTTGATCTGTCTTAAACTTGGCATATAAATCTTGAGCGCTCAATTCCTCAAACACCTCTACATCTGCCGCGGTCTCATGGGGTTTGTTGTACAAATAAAGGCCAATGGCCATTCCTAGCGCGATGAGTATGAGAAAGAATACAATAACTTTTTTAAGCATCTTCTTATTTTTGTGGTTATGAAAAAAATCTATCTATCGTTTTTCTTATTCGCTTTTGCAACTTTCAGTAGGAGTCAGAGTGACACAACTCGCGTACTATTTATTGGCAATAGTTATACGGGCGTTAATAATCTTCCCTCTTTGTTTCAGCAATGCGCGAACAGTACAAATATACCCACTTTTGTTTTGAGTAACAATCCTGGAGGTTATACTTTTAATCAGCATTTGAATAATGCCACTACCAATCAATATATTCATCAGGGAAATTGGGATTTTGTAGTATTACAAGAGCAAAGCCAAATGCCATCTTTTCCTCTTTCGCAAGTTCAAACAGATTGTTTTCCATATGCGGCGAGATTGAATGATAGTATTGTTAAATACTCGCCATGTGGAGAAACTGTTTTCTACCAAACTTGGGGAAGACAAAATGGTGATGCAAGCAACTGTCCCAATTGGCCTCCAGTGTGCACTTATGAAGGTATGGATAGTTTGTTGCGATTGCGATATCAAATGATGGCTGATGACAATGATGCCATTGTTTCTCCGGTAGGAGCTTGCTGGAGATACATCAGAAACAACTTCCCAAATTTGAATTTGTACAATGCTGATCAATCACATCCATCATTGTTTGGAAGTTACGTTGCTGCTTTAAGTTTCTATTCTACCATCTTTCGATTGAGTCCTGATGATGTTAGCTTCACAGCAGGCTTGAGCGCACAAGAAGTTGCCGCTGCTAAGGAGGCTGTCAATAACGTTGTAATGGCAGATCAAACGGAATGGAATATTGGAGACTATGATTTTAATCCAACAGCAGTTATTGATACCGTTGAATATACTGTTTTGGGTCAAATTGATTGCCTGAATTGCGACTCCATCATTTGGCATTTAAACACGGGACAAGAATATTTTGGCGATTCATTGGCGCATACTTTTACAAATCCAGGAATGTATAGTGTTACGTTGGTTGCCTATCAATGCGGCGAATATTACAGTCAATATTGGGAAGTTTGGATTGAACCCTCAACAGGAATTGTTGATCTAAAAAATCAGCCGATTTATAAAAAAGTAAGTGAAAGTCAATTTGAAATTTTTTCCAATGGGGCTGACGTAGATAGCATAGTTCTTTTGAATACAACAGGTCAATTGGTGGATCAATGGAAGTGGGTTAAAGGTGCTGAAAAAATCACCATTGACTTAAAGGACAAATCGCGTGGTATGTATTTTATTCAAATGAAAGGTGCGTATTTTCCCGGAATTAAAATTTATTATTAACGTAAATACGTCAATAAATTAACAATATAAAGTCTAGGATGTAAAAATAGAAGAAGTACTTTTGCCGCCGAATGACTCACCCATCATTGGGTAAATTTCATAGGTTTAAATGAGTCTTTTAGTTAAGGTAAACAAAGTCTGGAAACGTCCAGACTTTGTTGTTTCTGGGCGTAAGATATTAAAAAAGTTGATTGACAAATTATTTTTGTGCCTTCCTATACAAAAAGACGGACAAAATCATGAAAAAGATGTTGGGAATCCAAACGGCGATAACGACAGGAACGCCTATTGTGACTGCTGAAACAGCGGTTACTTTAGAAATAAAGACATAGACAAATCCCAATACTACCGCCAACAAAAGGTGAACTCCTGTGCCACCTCTGATCTTCCTAGAGGCTATTGTAACACCTATTAAAGTAAGAATAATGATTGCAAATGCATTGGAGGTTCTTGAATGAAGTTCTACCTCAAACTCTTTAACCCTCCCTGATCCGCTTAGTCTCTGTTCGTCTATAAACGCCATTAGCTCAGGAGTATCCATGGCGCTCATGATTTCTGCTCTAAGCGCAAAATCTTCAATGGTCATGGGTAAAATAGTATCGAGTTGGGGCTTGAAAATCAAATGTTCATTTCCATTTGTATCCCATGAACGAATCAATGCTCTTTCAATTTTCCATTGATTTGAATTGGGTTGAGATGACGCGCCATGCGCCGTTATTTTTTGAATCAACTTTCCATTCTGCCATTGCTCAAGTGAAAATTGTGATCCCGAACTTGTTGCTGCATTTACGCGATAGAAATGTGCCAAAGTTCCAGGTGCAACCTCGCGATGCAAATTGGTTTGTGATACCGTTAAAGCTTTTTTGATGTATTTTAATTCAAACTCGTATTTGGTTGTATTGGCCCATGGAACGATGAAATGACTCAGTAACATAGAAAGCAATGCCATAAAAGAGGCAAACATCAAATAAGGTCGTAGAATTCTCTTGTAAGAAATGCCACCACTGAGCATGGCAATCATTTCAGACTGTTGTGCCAATTTGCTGGTGAACCAAATCACGGTTAAGAAAACGATGAACGAACTTAATAGATTACCAAAATAGAAACAAAAATTCAAGTAATACTTGGTGATGATTTGCCAAAAGGTCGCATCCGATTGCAAAAAGTCGTCAATGTTTTCACTCAAATCAAAAATGACAGAAATGATGACAAATGCACCAATCATGAACACAAAATTGCTCACGAATTTTTTTATGATGAATTTGTCTAACGTTCCCATTTCTGTTTTTTCGCAATTACAATCGTTGCATCAATTGAGGAACCATTTTATTCTTCCATTCATTGAAAGTTCCTTCGATTATTTTTTCACGCGCAGTTTGCACCAAACGCAAATAGAAATTTAAATTGTGTGCTGTTGCGATTTGCAATGCCAATAGTTCATCGGCAACAAACAAATGACGTACATATGCCTTGCTGTAAAATTGATCTACATAACTTTCTCCATCTGGATCCAAAGGTGAAAAATCACTTTCCCATTTTTTGTTTCTCATATTGAGAATTCCATTCCAAGTGAAAAGCTGACCATTTCTTGCGTTTCTTGTTGGCATCACACAGTCAAACATATCCACACCTAGGGCAATTGATTCTAAGATATTGGCAGGAGTACCTACTCCCATCAAATAACGCGGTTTATCAGCAGGCAATATATCACAAACTTCCTCGGTCATTCTGTACATGTCCTCATGAGGTTCACCTACGCTTAAACCGCCAATGGCGTTTCCTTCAGCATTTTTTGAAGCCACGTACTCTGCACTTTCTTTTCTAAGGTCGCTGAATACAGAACCTTGAACAATAGGGAAAAGACTTTGGTGGTAACCGTACAAAGGTTGTGTTTCATTGATGCGCTCAAAACATCTATCCAACCATTGATGGGTGATGCGGAGACTATTCTTGGCATAAGAATAATCGCAAGGATAAGGAGGACATTCGTCAAATGCCATGATGATATCAGCACCGATGATTCTTTGAATATCCATTACTCGCTCAGGGGTGAAGGTGTGACGAGATCCATCGATATGTGATTGAAAGATGACGCCTTCCTCTTTGATTTTTCGGTTTCCAGAAAGACTATAAACTTGGTATCCCCCACTATCCGTCAAAATGGGGCGATCCCAACCATTGAATTTGTGCAATCCCCCGGCGGCTTGCATGATATCCAATCCCGGGCGCAAGTACAAGTGGTAGGTATTGCCCAAAATGATTTGGGCCTTAACATCGTTCTTTAAATCTTGTTGGTTGATGGCTTTCACGGTGCCTGCAGTTCCAACCGGCATGAAGATCGGAGTTTCAATCTTTCCATGATCTGTCGTTATCACTCCAGCTCTCGCTTTTGATTGAAGATCTTTCTTTAGCAATTCAAATGTCAATCCCATGCCGCAAAGGTAATACCTTTGTGCCATGTCAGAATTGAAACACCGCGCAGGATTTGTCAATATTATCGGATTGCCCAATGCAGGCAAGTCAACATTGATGAACGCCTTAATAGGTCAAAAGTTAAGTATCGTCACAGCCAAAGCGCAAACTACGCGTCATCGTATCATGGGAATATTGAATGGAGACGATTATCAAATTGTTTATAGTGATACTCCAGGTGTTTTGGACCCCAAGTACAAGTTACATGAGGGAATGATGAAAGCGGTTGGTAGCGCTTTGACCGATGCTGATTTGCTTTTGTTGGTAATTGATAGCGCGGATCGAACACCTTTTCACGCCTCCACTTTGGAGAAGATCAAGAAAATGGATGTTCCCATTTTTGTTGTTTTAAACAAGTTGGATTTGGTCGGCAATGAATCGGCAGATGCACTTTTTCAGTATTGGCAAACAGAATTGCCACAAGCAAAAATTTATCCTGTTAGTGCACTCACATACCTGTACACCAAAGAATTGTTGCAGAAGATTATTGATATTTTACCTCCCTCGCCGCCATTCTTTCCAAAGGATGAGTTGTCAGATCGTACAATGCGTTTCTTCTGTAGCGAGATTATCCGTGAGAAGTTATTGAAGTATTACAATAAAGAGATTCCATATTCATGTGAGGTTCAAATTGAATCTTATAAGGAAGAAGATCATGTCACCAAAATACGCGCAATCATTCTCACAGAGCGCGAATCGCAAAAGGCCATAATCATTGGTCACCAGGGTTCTGCTATCAAGCGAATGGCGACATCAGCAAGAAAAGAGATGGAAGCTTTTTTGGATAAAAAAGTATTTCTTGAAACATTCATCAAAGTTGATCCCGATTGGCGCAACAATGTCAATCGATTGAAATCAATGGGATATTGGGAACAATAAGATGGTAACCTTTCCAAATTGCAAAATCAATCTGGGTCTTTTCGTTACTGAAAAACGACCCAATGGTTATCATACTTTGGAGACCATTTTTTTACCCGGCTCCTTGCATGATATTTTGGAATTGGTCATCAATGAAAATGAAAGAGATGCCCAAATATTCATGCACAATGCATCATTTGAAATCGACAAATCGAAACACAGCTGTTACCAATCTTGGAAAGTGTTGCATGGTCGGTTTGGTATTCCTGCTGTTGACATTCATCTAATTAAAAACATTCCCAGTGGAGCTGGATTGGGCGGTGGCAGCGCTGATGCCGCTTTTACAATGACCATGTTGAATGAAATGTTTGCGCTCGCTTTACAGGAAGAGGAATTGATTGAAATGGCTTCTAAAGTTGGAAGTGATAATGCATTTTTCATCATCAATTCGCCATGTTTTGTAAACGGTGTGGGTCATGAATTGGAAAGAATGGATTTCTCGATAGATTTTAAAATAGACATTACTTCTCCACCCGTATCGATATCTACGGCTGAAGCCTATCAATGGATTGTTCCTAAGCCAGCTTCTTTTGATTTGCGATTATTGCCCACGATACCAAAGCATGAATGGAAAGATGTTTTGAGAAATGATTTTGAAGTAGGAGCTATTGCGAAGTATCCTATCATCCAAGAATATATACAAGCGCACTACAACAGAGGTGCCTTTTATGCCGCAATGAGCGGTAGCGGAAGTTCCGTTTTTGGGTTGTATTGAAATTGTACTCATAAAAAAAAGGGCCGGAGCCCTTTTTTTAATTTTCTATCTGGAGAGATTTAACCACTCTTGAAATTCGAATTCTTTCCCGTCGTATAATTTGGCATTTCCTAAGAATAAGTACTGCCCTTCATTGGCAGGTTGACCATTGATTTTGCCATCCCAACCTTTGTTGACATCTGTCCATTCGTAAACCACGCTACCCCATCGATTTAAAATTTTTCCGCTAAACTCACGAACTGTAAATTCTCCGCAATCGTAGTACACACCACCATAAAAGTTTTCACATGATACGCGGTATACATCGTTGTATCCGTCATTGTTCGGTGTGAAAAAATTGAATGATGCGATTTGTGCTGAATCATAAACGAATACGATGAAATCCAAATCGGAAGTACATCCACCTGGTCCAGTTACGGTTAAGGTTACATTGTGGTATCCCAATGAATCAAACTCATGGGTGATATCTGTTCCTGCACTGAATGTTTGTGTATCATCTCCCCAATTCCATGAAGACGAAGTACCATACAATGATTGGTCATCAAAACTTACTTCGAGTGGCAAATATCCACTAATTACTGTAGACAATGGATCAAACTCCGGTGTTGAAACAAATGAGGCAACAGGAGTTTCGATAACTGGAATATTGGCTGTGAAATTTTGAATACATCCATTGTTATCTGAAACAATGACTTGGATGGGTCCATCATTCACGTTGCTCTGGGTTGATGTCAAACTTGAACCTTGGTCCCAAGTGTATGAATAATTGGGCGTACCTCCACTAATCGTAACAGACGCCGATCCATTGGCAACCAAATCACCACAAACATCACCTGTAATATTGAAAGTTGCAGTCATAGCGGCAGGTTCGAACAAATTGAAATTTTGTACAACTTGACAACCATTGGCATCGGTAACTGTTACCGATTGATTTCCAGCAGTTAAATTGTTTACAATTTCGCCATTGTTACTTGAGTTGCTCCAATCTGCAGTGTAGTTGGGAGTTCCACCATTGATGGTTACTTCCCCTACTCCATCGTTTCCGCCAAAGCACGAAGGCTCGGTGATTCCAACTACTGCTGTCAACGGTTGTGGCTCGTCCATGTTATCGCTATCAGTAGCCGTACAACCGTTTGCATCGGTAACGGTTACAGCAATGTTTCCTTGGGGCAAAGCAACTGCGTTTACATTGGTTTCGCCATTGTTCCATAGAACTTGATAGCTGGTTGTTCCACCTGTTATGCCTGCAGTTGCTTGACCATTGGCTTGACCATAGCAAAGTACATCAACTATGTTTTGTATGTTAACAGCCAATACAGAAGGTTCATTGACGGTAACGTTTAAAGTCATGTCACAATTGTTGGCGTCGATTACTTGAACGACGTACAAACCTGCTTCTAAATTTTGAGCAGAATTTCCATTTCCAATAACTCCCAATGGCCAATTGACCGTATAGCCTGGTGTACCTCCTGAAATATTGATTGTAGCAGAACCATCATTTCCATTGAAACAATTGACATGGTCAACAGTTGATGTAAGGGTCATTGGATTACCTACTAACTCAACCGTTCCACTTTCCGATTCCGTACATCCATTTCCGTCGGTTACAGTAACGGAGTAATTTCCGGGTGCGAGGTCACCATTGATGGCTTGGTTCAAAGTTGCATTGTTTGACCACGCATATGATAGAGGATCCACAATATTGGCCACCACTGCTTCCAAAGAGCCTGTTGCTTGTCCCGAACAACCGATGTTGCCCACAACCAAGGAAAGGTCCATGGGTAGCGGTTCAAATATTTCTAAGGTATCTGGGTTCGAGCAAGTTTGTCCTTGTGGATTCAAGTAAGAAGCCGTTACAACATAAGTTCCGGCAACTAAGCTTCCAACACTCGGACCAGTTGCAAACTGCGGTCCGCCTATGTTTGACCATGTATAAGAAAATACTGCACCATTTGAACCACCTGTAGCTTGAACATCAATAACACCTGCAGCACCGCCATTACAAGCATTGTCTTCCATGTTTAAAACATTGATAACAATTGCGGGCGGTTCATTGATTGTCACGTTGATGGAGTCATAACAACCAGCTGCGTCTTGAACCATCAATTGATAAACACCAGCTGATAATCCCGAAACGATTTGAGAATTTTGGGTAGTTCCCGACCACTCGTAAGTTACCGCACCGATGTTACCATTGACAATTGCCGCGGCCTGTCCATTGGAAGAACCAGGGCATGTAACGTTTACAACAGAAGCGGAAACGTTCAGCGTATTTTCTTGCGGAACATTGAAAGCACCAGATACTTCACATCCTGAGCCTAAATCGATAACGGTGACATTGTAGTTACCGTCATTCAAACCTGTCGCATTGGGGCTATTTAATGTTGGCAATTGCGTCCATTCATAATCAAAAGGACCGATTCCATTATTCACTACCAAGGATATCGAACCAGCACCGTTGCCGCAACCCGAAGGTTGAATCGATGCTATAGTAGCAGTCGTATTGATTGCCACTCCTGTTAATTCAACATGGACAATATCAGAGTATGTTGCGCCACCACAAACAGCAGCTGTTGCGGTGAAGTCACCAGAAACAGGCGTATTGATTGTAATGGATGGTCCTGTTCCAACTTGCTGACCCGCTTGATTGGTCCACACAATGGGTGGAGATCCTGCTGGTGTATATCTCCAAGATTCATTGTTTGCTGTCCAAGACGCACTATTTCTTCCAGGTACCGTTACGGCTGATGTTCCGTTTGAATTGTGTATCCCTTGAACGGAGAAATTGGGATTGCCACCTGGCCAAGTGCCACAAGAAGGCTTGGTCCACAAGTGATTTTCAATGATGTTCGTAGTCTCATGCAAAACAATTTGGAATTTTCCTTTGGTTGATGTGCAAGAGAACATCGGAATTTGATCAAAGGTCACAACCAATTTTCTGTTGGGTGCCACACCAATCGTTTGGTATTTGATGTAAGGACCTTGTCCACCCGTACCTGGATGCCAGTCTTGCCAAGGACCAAAGATGCAATTCTTGGGGACGTTGGTTGCTGTGCTTGGAATAGAAGCTGAAACATAGCTTGTCGGCTGACCTCCAGAAAATGATACCCACCCGTTAGAACCTATCCAAAAATTGGTGTAGGTATTATTGTAGTAACAAAAAGAAAATCCAATCGGAAATGAAGCCGATACAGCATCATCCCCTAAAGTTACCCCTGTTCCACCAATGGCTTCAGGTGCAAAGGCTGGGAGTTGCTCTACAGTGTAGTTGTTTGATGATGTTACTCCATCAACGGTGGCATTCAAAATAACAGGACCCGAACATTGGAAAATGTCATCCCCCGCATCCACAGATTGAGCTAACCCATTAAAAGTAGAAAGGGCTACACAGAGCCCTATTCCCCATTTTTTCATATTGAAAAATTTATTTGTACCAAGCATCTGCGTTGTTCAAATCTAGTTTTTGACCATTTTTGGTAACACTGTTGATGCCCATTGCAGACATTATTTTTACGGCGTAGTTGAAATCAACTTCACCTCTAATGGTTAAAACACAGTTGTATTTTTCACCATTCAAAGGATCATTTTCGACACTTAGATAAGCACTACTTTTTACAGATTCAGCTTTGTCCATGATGGCCGCTAAGGCATCTTTTTCGCCGCAAAAATCGAAGCTAACTTGCATACCGTCCGTAAACTTCTTGAAAGAAGAACTACCTTCTTTTAAAACTACACCATTGCATTGTGACATGGCCCAATTGGAAATGGTGATCAAAGCAATTCCCAAGAATATTTTTTTCATATCGATAATTTTTACAATAATAGTAAAGACCTATATTTTCACCAAAAGTTGTCTCGTGTTATTCCTTTCTCCACTTACATTTGAAATATGAAAAATCTTTTTCTTTTGGGATTCATTATTTGTGTCCAACATGTCCTGTCTCAGACACCTTGCGAAAATGGTATGGCGGGAGAGTATCCGTGTTTGAATATGGACTTATTGGGGCATATGACCAATGCTGAGATTGGGGGATGCGACAACACCAACGACATTTGGGGATGGGTTTCTCCCAATACAGGTAAAGAATACGCACTGGTGGGTTGTTCCAATGGAACTGCATTTGTTGATGTATCAGATCCCATTCATCCACTCTATTTGGGACTTTTGCCCGCCCATGATGTTTCCAGTTTATGGAGAGATTTAGAAACTTTTCAAGATTATGTTTTTGTGGTGAGTGAATCTAGCAATCACGGAATGCAGGTGATGAACCTTCTCCAATTGGACACACTGACCAATGTTCCTGTAATCTTTAATGAGGATGCGCATTATGACGGATTTGGTCATTGCCATACTTTGAATATTGATCCTGTTTCTGGTATTCTCTGTGCGATGGGCACCAACACTTTAAGCGGAGGTCCGCATTTATTGAATATCGCGGATCCATTAAATCCAATCTTTGTTGGAGGTTATGCGGATTCTGGATATACGCATGATGGTTTTATTACAACATACAGTGGCCCTGATGCCAATCACCAAGGTGATTTGATTATCGTCCTTTGCAATGGATATACTGGATTATATATCGTCAATGCCACATCTACCAACGATATTCAATTGTTGGATTCATACTTATACGAAGAGACTGGATATGTTCACCAAGGTTGGTTCACCAAAGACAAACGCTATTTCTTGGTGAATGATGAATTGGATGAAATGAATTTTGGAAATAGTACCCGTACCCATTTGTTTGATTTGAACGATTTGGACAATATCGGATATATGGGTTTTCATGAATCTCAGAATACTTCTATCGATCACAATTTGTACATGGTGGATCAATTTGCATTTGAAAGCAATTACAGGAGTGGTGTTCGCGTATTGGATGCCATTCAAACATCTGAAGGATTACTAAATGAGGTTGCATTCTTTGATTTGGTACCCATGAATGATTTTGTTCAATTCTCAGGTACTTGGAGCAACTATCAATACTTGCCCAGTGGAATCAATTTGGCAACAAGCATGTATGATGGTTTTTTCATTACCCGTCCGACATTTTTACAATGGAACCAATCCCAATATGGTGTTTGTTTGAATGGTAGTTTTGATGCATCGTTGGAAATCAACACCAATTTATATTTCCCATTGCAAGTTTCACTCAACAACCCCAATTGGTTGTTGATGGAAGGTCCAATGACTCTTGAAACCAGCGGATCATATGATTTCCATTTTTCAGTTCAGAGCAATGCTCCTGTGGGAAAACATCGTGTCGCGATGGATTTGATTGCGCCCAATGGACAATCTTATACCATTGAATTGGTGATTGAAGTTGGTTCAGGATCAGCGCCAATGGCCCCTTCTATTGTTTCTCCATGGAATACTGAAGTTATTGGATTCAATCCTGTAGTCTTTTCATGGACGCCCTCCGTGGATGCTATCGATTATGAAATTACAGTTGCCACCGACCCTACATTTACCCAAAATGTTATTAGCCAATCAACTTCCTTGACGAGTTTGAGTATACCGATGCCCCAAACTGGTATCCACTACTGGAAGGTTGTTGCAAAAAATGAGTGTGGCTCTTCTTGGATTGATGATGGCGTTTTTTCGATGCTGAGCACTTCGATTAATGAAGTTGTTTCAAACGCATTCAATGTTTATCCTCAACCAGCGGATGATTTTGTTGTAATTGATGCAAAAGGAAAGGATATCGAAATTTTAGATGCGATGGGTCGTTTGGTATGGAAGTCAAAAGAAAAGATATCTCAAATGACTGTTCCAACTTCTGATTTCCCAGGTGGTTGGTATTTCATCAAGCAAATGGATCAAGTTCAGCCTTTGATTATCCGTCATTGAAATCCTGGTTCGTCTAGATAGCGACGAAGCCCTTCTCTACCCGCTTTGATAAACAACGCCTTTTCCTCTGGGGAGAGGCGTTTTACTTTGGGGCCGATGTTGCAATCGCTGATACTTACCGTTCTTTTCCAATCGTAAGGCGTTAGAATGAAGCGATTGAGATTTTCTTTCATGATGTAATAAACCGAGCCTACCAAATCCAGTGTACCATGAACAGTATAGTACAATGGAAGTTTCGTTTTGGTACGGTCCACTTGAATTTGATAATCACTATCAATTCTGAAACCGATCGTTTGGTTGGAAGAACAGTCAAATTGCGTGGAGTCATCAAAAACCCATATTGGAAAATTGGAAAGAAATCCACCATCCAAAAGCACGTGATCTTTGTCCTCGTAATTTTTCACATCCACCACTCCCCCGTTGTCATTGATAACCAAGGGTTCAAAATACAAGGGCACTGCCATGGAAGCACGAACAGCATCGACTACGCGCATGTTTGGATAATTCAAATAACTGAAATACTCAGCCTTCTGATGATTCATGCAGGTTGCAGTAACGATAAGTTCTTTATATTGATTGGATTGAAGATGGTGCTCATGCAATTGCATGAAGGTGATATCGGCATGACCTACTTTAGCAGAGATACATTTCTCCATCCATTTGGTAAAGCGTTGTCCTTTGTAATAGCCCATTCGACGAAATAATCGGAGTGTTCCGCCAATAAAAAAACCACCGCCATCGTTGAACTTGGCAAAATTGGTGTTGCCGATCAATTCAAAAATTTCTTGTGGCGTATATCCCACAGCCAACAAAGTCGCAGTTATTGCGCCAGAGGATGTTCCAGCGACGCGTTGTATATTTTGAAGTAGATGACGATCATCCATTTCCATCAATGCACCACAATACGCCAATCCACGTATGCCCGCTCCTTCAAAAACAAGATTTTCGTATTGAATGGAATCATTACCCGCTTGACCTAAGGTGGCGACGGGCACAACAATACCGATTGAAATAAAAAGAAAAAAGGTCTTAAGCATATTGGGTATATCTATTCTCTCTACAAAAACCAAACAACTGAATGCCCCATTCCTTGGCATAATCTACAGCCAAAGAGCTGGGAGCGGATACGGCAGCAATAGCTGGAATCTTGGCCATGAAGCATTTGGCTATGATTTCATATGAAATACGTCCACTCACCAGAATTATTGCAGGAGCATTTTCCGATTGATTGAGATAATAATGGCCGATACATTTGTCAACCGCGTTATGACGACCAATGTCTTCAAAGCAATTGATCAAGTTTTGATCTTGGTCAAAGAGAGCTGCCGCATGTAATCCTCCACTTTTGTCAAAATCGCTTTGCAATTTTCTCATCTCGTCAAACATCTTATCCAATTCCCATTCTTTGTTCAGCGGATTCAGCGCTTCGCCCTGCGGGGTTTCAAATGCAGTCTTGCCACAAATTCCGCAAGATGAGACACTCAAAAGCGATCGCTTATTGGCTATTGATGCGGGATTGGTAATCTCGAAATGAATGGTTGGATCTGTTGCATGTTCATCAAAATGGAATGGTACATGGGCTTGTTTTCTAGAAATGATTCCCTCTGAAATCAATAAACCTATTCCCAAAAACAATTCGTGCCCCGGTGTTTGCATCGTCACCGTGAGGGGATCGCCATTGATATAAATGGCAAAAGGTGATTCTACCACCAGTGCATCATTCACCGGTATAGAATCACCTTTTGAAACTTTCTTTCCTTGGTAGGAACGAATCATAACATTACTTACCGTAACGTTTTTCGGCCAAATCCAAAGCTTTGTACAAATTCACTATTGAACCTGTTCTTGAATATCTTCCGAAAGTATTCCATCCATCTAAAGTGTAGTTCAATGAAAGACTGTGTTGCAAATAGCTAGATCCACCATCGATGTCTTTCAAACCCCATTTGGCTTGTGACTGGGCACTAACTGACCAAGCACGATTCATTTGCACGTTCAATCCCAAACCGGTTTGAACCGTCCAATAATCAGCAGTTGGTCCTGCAGAGCGAGAGGTGTAGCCCAATCCTTGGATGGTATGGATATTCAACTTTTTACTACTGATCAAATTGTATTGGGTATTCAAGTCATAAGCATTCAAATTGCTCACTTGATCTGTAACCACATTGTTTTGAACGCGAGCGTTCAACTTCATGAAAGTAACAGCCAATGAAGCCGACCAATCTGCATTGATTTCTTGACCAATCTTGAATTGTACAGGCATAGCAGATTTGCTCCAGTTGTCGCCTACTTTCAACATGTCTTCAAATTTCTTTCCATCATCATCGATGGCAACCCAACCCACAGAGTATGTGCGTGGCATGTTACCAAAGAAAATCTTTTCTTTCCAATTGCGTTTACGATTCTCATCCAATGGCATTTGTTGACGACTGTAATCTACTGCTGATTCAAGAATCAAATTCTTTACTTCTGTTGCAGTCAATTGAGGATAGTACGACCAAATTGCAGCCGCAACACCAGCGGTAACTGGAGAGGCCATTGAGGTTCCGCTCATTGCCTCATATTTTTTACCAGGAACTGTTGAGTAGATATCTACACCTGGTGCAAAAACATCAACTGTCTTACGACCATAGTTACTGAAACTTGCCTTCAAGCTTTCTGGATTTCTATCACTGGCACCGATTTCCAACCAAGTGGTGCATTCACCACCAGAACTATATTTCGCCGTTGGGAAATTGTCTTTCTTATCGACGTTCTTGTTGTCATTACCAGCTGCATGTACCAACAACACACCTTTTGATTCTGCATATTTCACTGCTTCGTCCACGCGAGCTTTGAAAGGCGAATAGGCTTTACCAAAACTCATGTTGATCACTTTGGCACCGTTGTTTACTGCATAGATGATTGCGTTGGCAACGTCTTTGTCGCGCTCGTCACCATCTGGCACACAACGGATAATCATCAACTCTGCATTGGGACAAATTCCATCCATTCCTTTTCCATCACGAGATGCACCTACGATACCCGCAACGTGTGTTCCGTGCTCTCCAGCAGGACCATCGATGTGGTTGTTGCCGTAGTTCATTTCATTGATATCTGAATAATTGTCACCTACAATTGAACGAGAATCAAAATCCAAGTTGTATCCAAATTCCAAAGCTGATTTTACTTGATCCCCCCATTGTGGCAATACCGCATCAAAATTGTTTTCAATTCCAACAACAATCAATTGCTTGTAAATAGGAAGTGAATCATTGTCATTTTGGAATCCCATTACTTCGTCTTTGGTGTAATTGTCACCAATTTCTTTTTTAAAGAAGTTCTTGGCAGAAGCATACATCTTAACAAATGCCTCATATTCCTTAACATCGTTTTGCGCGTTGGTCAAACGAGATTGGAAATCTGCTTCAAGCTTTTGATAATATTTAAATTCCTTCTCTTTCCCTTTGATTGATTTTCCATCAGGGAACATACCCTTGTACATTTTATATACGCGAATAAATTCCATGTTGTCTTTCTCAACATCACCATTCTTGCCCCCCAAGAAACTCCAACCGTGAATGTCATCGATGTAGCCATTCTTGTCATCATCAATACCATTTCCTGCAATTTCACCTTTGTTGGTCCACAAACGAGTAGTCAAATCCGGATGATCAGTTTCTGTACCGCTGTCAATAATGGCAACAACTATCGGAGCAAATGAGCCAGAAGCTGGCGAAAAATCTTGAAGTGCCTTTGCAGCGCTCGTTCCAACTATGTTGTTGGTGCCGAAATCTGCGTGCTGCCATTGTTGATCAATGGGTGAATTTTGTGCTTGTGACAAAGTTGCCAAACAAGCCGTGGTTAAAGAAAAGATGATTTTTTTCATTTCAAATTATTGAATTGCGAATTAACGAAAAAAAAAGCAAGGTTGGACCATTCAACGTTTCATTCACTTTGAATAGTTAACAATGTTTTTTAAATAACATCTTAACCAGATGATAAGCACCTTTTCTTTGGCAGGTTGAACCATTAAATAGAAGAAGAAATGAGCTTCCCATCTGATTTAGAGATTGCGCAGAAATGCGAGATGAAACACATCAATGCGATTGCAGAAAGATTAAATGTTTCCGTTGATGACTTGGAACATTATGGTAAATACAAGGCCAAGTTGCCATTGAATTTGATCGATGATGAAAAAGTAAAGCAAGCCAAGTTGATTTTGGTAAGTGCCATTACCCCTACTCCAGCGGGAGAAGGAAAGACCACTACCTCCATCGGACTGACTGAAGGTTTGAATAAAATTGGAAAGAAAGCTACTGTTGTATTGAGAGAACCATCTTTGGGTCCAGTCTTTGGAATCAAAGGTGGAGCAGCTGGCGGTGGATATGCGCAGGTGGTTCCAATGGAAGACATCAATCTACATTTTACAGGAGATTTCAGCGCAATTGAAAAGGCCAATAATTTGTTGGCTGCATTGATAGACAACAATATCCAAAGCAAAACCAACAATTTGGGAATCGATCCACGACAAGTGTATTGGAAGCGTGTCATGGACATGAACGATCGTTCATTGCGTCAAATCATTATTGGTATTGGCGGAACTGGTAATGGTGTTCCGAGAGAAGATGGATTCAACATCACTCCAGCATCTGAGGTGATGGCCATTTTATGTATGAGCAAGAATATCGAGGATTTGAAAGAGAAGTTGGGCAATATTTTCGTGGGCTTTACCTATGACAAGAAACCGGTTTATGCGCGTGATTTAAAAGCACAAGGCGCAATGGCTTTGTTGTTAAAGGATGCCATCAAGCCCAACTTGGTGCAGACATTAGAAGGAAATCCTGCAATCATTCACGGTGGTCCATTTGCCAATATTGCGCAAGGAACCAACACCATCATCGCGACTAAAATGGGATTGAGCTTGAGCGACTATGTCGTAACAGAAGCTGGATTTGGTGCTGACTTGGGCGCGGAGAAATTCATGAACATCAAATGTGGATATGGACAATTGAAACCAGATGCCATTGTTTTGGTTGCTACGATTCGTGCATTGCGTCACCATGGAGGAGCGCCCAAAGAAGAGTACAATACCGCTTCAATGGAGCGTATTACTAAAGGAATTGAAAACTTAGAAAAGCACATTGAAAACTGTTTGCATTTTGGGTTAACACCTGTTGTTGCATTGAACCACTTCCCTACCGATACCGAAGAAGAAATTCAATTTGTGATTGATCGTTGCGCATTGAAGGGAGTGAAGGCCGTTGTTGCTCGAGGATTCTCACAAGGCGGAGATGGCATGCGTGATTTGGCGCGTGAGGTTGTTGAAGTATTGGAATCAGGAAGAAATGCTTTTGCACCCTTGTACGATTGGAATGCACCTGTTAAGGAAAAGATAGAGAAAATTGCCAAGACCATTTATGGAGCAGATGCGGTTCAGTATACCAAGGAAGCTGAAACCAATTTGAAGACCATCGAGAAATTGGGATTGTCTGCATTGCCCATTTGCATGGCCAAGACCCAAAAGTCTTTCAGCGATGATGAGCGCAAGATTGGTCGTCCAAAAGGATTTGTGGTAACTGTTCGTGAGTTTGAATTTGCGGTTGGCGCAGGATTTATCATTCCCATATTGGGCGATATGATGCGTATGCCAGGACTTCCAGTTGTACCCGCATCAGAAGGCATGGACATCGATGCCAATGGGGTGATCAGTGGATTGAGTTGATTGGTGAATCGGTGGATCGGTGGATCGGTGGATCGGTGGATCGGTGGATCGGTGGATCGGTGAAAAAAAAGAAAGGAAAGGTACGAGCAATTGTGCCTTTTTTTTATTTAGAAAAAAGGAAATTAATGAATACTAGTAAAGGTTTTGAAGCTTTCTTTTTCGAAAGAATATGCAATCATTTCTTTGGTGATAAATTCATTTTCAATTCCATTATTGAGGAAGACAACAAAAATGGAATCTTTATTTTCTGGTAAAATAGTTTCTTTAAAATTATTTGCGGCTTTTAGATCTAACGCTAAAATTACTATACCCAATTGCTTTGAATTGCCTTTGATTTTATCAATAAATGAAAGAACTTTATTCTTTTGACAGAGATTACAAGCGTTGGTATTGAAAACTGCTAGTGTGCCTGAATCGACATTTCGAACATACCGCTGTATTGCCTCATCTTTTTTGAGCTTTTCAAATCTGATTTTATAAAATGTATCCAATGCTGGAGGAGAATAGAATTTAGTATCTGTATTTTGGCAAGACTCTAAGGTGAAAAAAATTAACAAATAAAATATCGAATGTCTAGTCATAGGATGTGATGTATTGAAAGTTGTAATTATCGCGTTCCATACCCTTTTTGGGATTATTGATAAGAATTCCTTTTTCAGTATTTATTATTCGATAAAAATTTTGATTTTTATCCAAAATTATTTCGGAAGTGATTTTAAAATTTTCATCTAATTCCTGAAGGACAGCTGGTTGTTTAGAGACCGTGTCATTAGAATTATCAAAAGAAATTTTATCTAATTTGAGAACTCGATAAAAATGATTGTTGAATTGATTGTAGAAAAAGTCTGCGATATATGACGTTTTGTCAATGTGATCAAAAAGGATATTGAAATCGCTATTGGCAATTGAATCTAAAGGTGCAGTATTGATTCTTTCATCTTTAAGATTGAAAATCTCAATACCGTCACTTCCGAATTTGCTAAATTGAATTTCACCTGATACTTGATCGCAAGCATAGATTCCTGATTTTAAAAAGCCATAGAAAATTCTATTCATGCTTCCATATCGATTCGTAAAGAAAATGGATGGATATGAAAATGTAAGAACTTTGTATTGTTTCGTACTCAAATTCAAAATTGCCAAAATAGGTTTTTTGTAAAAATTGAGTTCGCTGGGGTTAATGCGTAAAGGATATATGCGAGTTAGAATAGTTACTGAATCAATTGCCACTATTGGAGCGTTTTCAGCGAAATCTAACGTATAATATTCTTCATTTAGGTATTTACAAGTATGAGATTCTTGAAATTCTTTGATTTCTTTTGTTATCAAATCAATACGTATGTAAGATGAATCAGTAGTGGTAAAAATGAAATTTTTATAATGCCCAAGAGACTTTAGATTTGTTTTGGCGTCAATTAAAACTTGAGTTTCCCCATTTAGAGAATTGCTCAACATTAATTTTGTAGTTGATGTATCAAAATAGATGTAATTATTATCTCCTAAGTATTGGGGACATGACATTAAATTATAATTCCTAAATTCTAATTGGACTTGGCTCTCAAACTTTAATGCATTTGATGAGCACCCATTAAACAAAGCAATTATTGATAGCGCCAATACAATTCGTGTTTTGGAAAGATCGGTTCTGAAATCAATATTTTTCATATGAGGTAATAACGTTTGAACTTAATTTAAACCAATATAAGAAAAGTATATGTAAAAGAAAAAATGCTATCTCAAAATAGCCACTGTCCCTTGGAGTTTTCGGACTTCGAGGTTGAGGAATTTGAGGTCCCTTTATTTTTTCAGTATTTCTATTAATTCACGGTTGATGTACAAGGTTTCTCTTCCAACTTTTTGAGATTCAACAATACCAACATCCGCCAATTGTTTTAAATATCTGGAAGCTGTTTTTCTTTCAACCCCCAACTTGTTTACTACAAATTCAATCTTTGAATATGGCTGTTCAAAAAGCAATTCTATGAGTTCTTTTCTATAAATTTTTGGAGCCTTTATCTGAACTTTTAATATGGTAGCATCAAGTAGATTTTTAATGTTTTCAATTTTTTCGATTGTATCCTTCGAAGTAATTTCAACAGCCTTGAGTATGAACATTATCCATTCTTCCCAATTTCCATTCAGATTTGTTTGATTAAGAAGTCGATAGTATTCAGATTTATTTGCAATGATGTATGAACTTAAATACAGAATGGGCACATCGATTAAATTATTGATTATTAAATACAGAATATTTAGAATTCGACCAGTCCGGCCATTCCCATCATAAAAAGGGTGAATACTTTCGAATTGATAATGTAAAATTGCCAAATTAATCAATGGTTGTAAATCATCTTGATGGTTAAAATGGTGAATGAAATTGGATAGTAAGTCTAATATCTCCTCTTTATCTTGAGGAGGGGTATAAACTATTTCTCCAGTAAGGTCATTTTTTAAGACTGTACCCGGTGTGCTTCTAATACCCGCATTATTATTAATTAAATCTTGCTGTATGCTAATAATGTCATTTACTCTTAAATAGCCTTGTTTTTTTGTTAGTTTATATCCATGAAATATAGCCTTTCGATAGTTGACTACCTCTTTTGCACTGGCTGATATATCCGTTTTGTTTATCGTTAGCGCTTTATAAAGTTCATCTTGAGTTGTAATGATATTTTCAATTTCCGAACTATCTTTTGCTTCCTGTAAGACTATCGCATTAACTAGCATAGCTTGATTGGGAATTGTTTTAGCAATACCTTTCAATTCAGCTAATGCCGCGGCAGATTTACTTGTTTGTTTTAGAATATTAATGGTTTCAACTTTTTCTCGGGGAGGAGGAAGTTTAACTAAATGATCATGTGGTACATTTTGTCCCATATTTTTTCCATTTGTACCAAAAATACGAAATATTGTACGCGTTGAAGATTTTCTATTTAGGAATTATCTAATTATAGCATTAAGTGTGATTTGAAATATTCCCCTAAAGAGCATTGACCTTTATCTCAAAATAGCCACTGTCCCTTGGATTTTTCGGACTTCGAGGTTGAGGAATTTGATGTTGCATTGGAAAGGGTAAATACCATTGGGCACGTAATATTCACCGTTGAGATGACTACCGTTCCAATAATGTTCGGGGTCGGTTGTTTTAAATACCACTTCTCCATCACGATTGAAAACCTTCATTTCAAATTCTAGAATGCGATTGTACTCTCCTTTCCAAGCATCGTTGATGCCATCGTTGTCTGGTGTGAAGGAATTGGGGATGTACGCGTAATTGTTGCAATCTTCGGTAAGCACCCACCAATTGGCTGTGTACGTGCCGCAAGTATTGGTGAGGGTGATCCAATATTGACCTGAGTCTTTGATAGAAGCAACAGAGTCTGTTTCCAAATCAAACCACAAATAGGCATCTGCAGGATAATTGCGCGCATCAAAAACGATAGAATCTCCTTCACAAATGATTTCCAACTTGCCTTCCCAATCGATGAATGGTGGTGACAAATAATCGACGGTTATTTCATCTTGAAAAAAACAAAAGCCATCATTGAATGTCGCTGAAATGGTAGCAGCTGATTGGACGTTATAGGAAGTCCCGAATAAACCTCCATTCCACATCACATCAATGGGCGTTTGCAATGTGATGATTTCGCCCACACACAATGTGGTGTCATTTCCCAAATTATAAGATGGAATGGTATGAACATCGATGTAAATGCTATCAACAGCAACGCATCCATTGCCATAAAAATACTGAGCACTCCAATATCCCGTCGTAGTTGGATTGGATGAAGTTGAATTGGTTCCATCTTCCCAGAGCACTTGTTCTGTCGAAACGATGGGAACAGGCGCATCTTCACAAAAAGCGACATCCATACCCAAGTCCCAAGTGGTTGTTGCTAACGACACCACCACCTCATCAGAAACATTACATCCATTGGCAAAAGCCTGAACCGTGTAGGTTCCGGGTGTATTCACCGTGTAATTGGCAGTAGAAGGTCCGCCTGTCCATTGGAGCGAAGTGAAATCCCCCGTTGCCGTTAATGTCACTGAACCGTTGTTACAAATGGTCACATCATTGCCTGCATTGACATTTAAATCCACGGGGTCGTAATAAAAATCAAAGACTTGCACAGCAGCATTTCCGCAAGCATCTGTAACTCCCCCATTGCTGTTGCTGATTTCAAGTGTGTAATTCCCTTCGCCAATATTGGAAACGGGAAGATTCAGTATGAATTGATTGTCATTTTGATTGGTGGCATTGTTCATGGATACACTGGTAATCGGAAGTGGTCCAGCGGGACCGGTCAAGGCAAAATCAGCCAATTGCACCGAAGTAGCTTGAATCACTTCATCCATTGTAACCACAAAAAATGTTTGGTTGCATTGCGCATCAACCGCTATTACTTGTGGGTTGTCATTGTCATACAATTCAGCTGTAGACTCGCTGAAGTTGATTTCGTAGCCATCAAAACTTTGGCTCCAGTTCATGACACAAAGCGCAAACGTCTGTCCCACTGCCGCGTTGATGTTACCATTGAAAGGAGGGCCATTGAGATCACCAGGTCCGTTGCTTGATCCAGAACCACCATTGGCGTTGGATATTCCTGTACTACCATTGGATCCAAAAGAGCCGTAGGAATTGCAACTCACTTCGGGAGCATTGTTACCAATTCCAGCACATCCCGTATTGGTGATATCAAAAAGTACCCAATCGTAGTCATCAAAATCATTCACTGGATTGAGGACAAAACCTAGATTTCCGGGAGTTTGAACCGTGAAAGTATACCACATGCTACTAACCTCACTAGCATTGCAAGACCCCACGTATTCCGGTGCTCCTGCAGTGAGCGAAGCATTAGTTTCGGCATATACATCGTTGCACAATTGAATGGCAGAGTTGCAATCGCTTTGTGCAAATAAGCCTGAGTTTAGGCCAACAAAAATGACTCCCCAAAAATGGAGTAAACTTTTCATAGGTTAGACTAAGATAAATCAAGATCCGAAAAGATGAAAAAATTAACATTCGCACATTGGATGTTCAGAAGCATTATTATTGTTGAATGAAATGGATGAAACGTATTCTTTGGATTTTGGTGGCTGTCATTCTATTGATTGGACTTGGCGGATATGCCTTCTTTAAACAATCGCAACCGCAATATGAAGGCGAGATAAAATTGTCTTGTTTGACTCAGCCGGTATCGGTTGATTTTGACGAATCGGGTATTCCCCACATTCAAGCGCAAAACAAATTGGATCTGATGCGTGCATTGGGATATGTACATGCGCAAGACCGTCTGTTCCAAATGGAATTGATGCGCCGTGTAGGCTCTGGAACCTTGGCTGAAATTGTGGGACATGATGCCGTAAAAGTGGATGTGTTGTTTCGCCATTTGGGACTTCCTGCTTATGCGCAGCAATCGGCTCGAGAAATTCAAGACTCTACTTCCCTACCCTACGTTCAAGAATTGAACGCCTACTTGGAAGGATTGAATACCTTTTTAAATGAAGGTCCAACACCTCCTGAATTTCATATCATGGGTATACCCAAAAAGAATTTCGAATTGGTGGATTTGTTCTACATCACGGGAGCCTTGAGTTACAATTTCAGTCAAGCGCCCAAAACAGATCCCATCATGGATTTTGTAAGTAAACAATATGGTGAGGCACATTTGAGAGACATTGCCCATTATCACGATAGCACAGAATCCTACATCCCCTCCAACAATAGGGAATTGCAATTGGCGAGTTTGAATGAATTGATACGGGAACTCGAATTGGTTAGTAAGCAAATACCCTATCCACCGCTTGAAGGTTCAAATTCGTGGGCTCTCTCAGGAAAGAAAACCAAATCAGGAAAAGCACTTTTTTGCAACGATACCCACATTGGTTATATGCTTCCTCAAACTTGGTATGAAGCGCACATTGCATGTCCCGGATTTGAGATGTACGGCCACTTCTTGGCAGGTGTTCCATTTGCCTTGATTGGAAGAAATGAACATTTGTCTTGGGGAGTAACGATGCTCTTGAATGATGACATGGATTACTATATGGAAACTGTGGATCCCAAGAACTCGGGCCATGTGCTTGTTGGAAATCAATCTTATTCACTCAAAGCAATTCAAGAGACCCTTCACATTAAGGGACAAGAAGATACAGTGATCACAAGAAAAATAGGTCCACATGGTCCCATTGTCAATGATGTCACGCAGCATCTTTCTGCACAAGTACCGATCAGTGTAAATTGGACCTATACCCAAAATCAAAACCACACCTTCAAAGGATTTTGGATGGTGAATCAAAGCCACAATTTGAAAGAGTTTCAATCGGGTTTGCCTTTGATTCATGCGCCAGGTATCAGTATGAACTATGCGGATGCAGAAGGAAATATTGCTTGGTTTGCAACAGCTGCATTGAAAATGAGAAATCCACAAGAAAATTCGTGGACCATTCTTTCAGGCAAAGATTCCAGTTCAATGGATGTTCACTACTACCCTTTTGCAGCCAACCCCAAATTGATCAATCCATCATCGGGATATATCTATTCCGCCAATGACTGGCCAGCACCCATTGAATGGGCAGGACAGAAAATTTGGTATCCTGGTTATTACAAGCCGCAGTATAGAGCTGACCGCATTCGCGACATTTTGGAATCCAGAAATGATTGGGATGCTGAAGGAATGAAAACGGTATTGAACGATGTTACCAATCCCAAGGACGCTGAATTGTGGATGTTGTTGGCTCAACATGTTCCAGATGAAAAAATATGGTCACCCTTAAAATCTCATCATTTGTGGAAAGGTACCTACACTCCGGAGGATATTGTACCTACTGTTTATAACACATTGTTGTATTACACCATGCGATTGGCCATGGAAGATGAAATGGGCAAAAAGATGTTTCATACATTTTTGACTACCCACCAATTTCAACGTTCATATGGCGTTTTATTGATGCAAAAAGATTCCAAATGGTGGGACAACGTATCCACTCCGCAAAAGGAAGATCGCTCGATGATCATGGCCCAAGCTTGGAGAGAGACCTGGCGAATATTGAATCAAGAATACGGCAGTGATTGTGAAAACTGGAAATGGGAAAATGCATGTAGGTTACAAATTCAGCATCCCATAGGGAAGGTGGCCATTTTTTCTCCCATCTTCAATACGCCTGAACACCCCATTTATGGAGGAAATGAAACCATTCATCAAAGCGGTTTTCATTTGGATAGTACAGGACATTTCAAGGTCTTTTTTGGATCTCAAATGCGCATTATCGTAGATTATCAGAATGTAAGAAAAGGTTGGAATATCACGCCCAGTGGACAGAGTGGACATTTGATGAGTCCCTTTTATGACAATCAACATGATACGTATGCTGAACAAGGATTTAGGGAGCAGCACATGAATACGGGGCCGCAAAAGAATGGATCTACGTTGTTATTAATTCCCTGAAAATTTTGAATCAATTGAATTGTTTTTGATTTAATCATTTAAAAATATTGAATTAGCAAGAACAGGGGCTATTTTTGCGAATCGCCAAAAATTGAAATGAGTCCTATACCTACTGATATCGAAACCCCAACTACTGAAAAAGTACTCTACGATTATCAGCAGCGCGCATTAGACAAAATTTTTGATCGCATTCAAAAATTCCCATCAGGTTACAACCTCTGTTTTCAGTTGCCAACTGGTGGAGGAAAGACCGTCATTTTTTCTGAGATTGCCAGAAGGTTCATTGCAGAGACAGGAAAGAAGGTAATGATTTTGACACACCGCGTAGAGCTTTTGGGACAAACCTCTCGGGTACTGAATGAGTTTGGTGTAAAGAACACCATCATCGTCAGTAAAGTCAAAGAATTGGATGAAGAAGAGAATCATGACTGCTTTGTGGCCATGGTTGAAACTTTGAACAATCGATTGAAAGATGAAAAGATGAAGTTTGACGATTTGGGATTGATCATTGTCGACGAAGCCCATTACAATTCTTTCAGAAAGTTGTTTAAATGGTTTGAAGAGCAAGTTATTTTGGGCGTTACCGCTACTCCACTGAGTAGCAATATTCTTTTGCCTTTGCATGAGAATTACAATGAATTGATTGTTGGTGAGAGTATTGCCAATTTGGTGGAGCAAAAGTATTTGGCCAAAGCCCAAACCTATAGTTACGATGTGAGTTTACACTCGCTTAAATTGGGTATCAACGGAGATTACACCGTATCATCTTCAGAGAAATTGTACGGCAATATTTTCATGCAAGAAAAACTCTTGTACGCTTATGAGCAAGTGGCCAAAGGAACCAAGACCCTCATTTTTAACAATGGTATCAATACATCCAAACAAGTTTACATGATGTTTCGCGAAGCGGGATATGATGTAAGACATTTGGACAATACCAATAGTGAGCAAGAAAGACGGGATATTTTACATTGGTTTCATACACAGCCCAAGGCTATATTGACTTCGGTCTCAATCTTGACAACAGGATTTGACGAACCCACAGTGGAAACCATCATTTTAAATCGAGCTACAAAATCGTTGACGTTGTACCATCAGATGATTGGTCGTGGATCTCGAATTATTCCTGGCAAAGAGACATTTAATGTCATTGATCTTGGAAACAACTCCAAACGTTTTGGCCTTTGGGAGTCTTACATCGATTGGCAAGAGATTTTTGCCCATCCCAATGCCTATATCGAGAGCATCATCTCCGATGAAGTAATGGAAAGAGAGACCAAGTATGAGATGACGCCTGAGGTAAGAGATCGTTTCAAAAATTCCCCTTTCATTGACTTTGATATCAAAGAACATTACTTACGAGTGATGAAATCTGGTGGAAAGGCCAAAGATGTTTTGGATGTTTCGATACAACAACATGCGACGATTATTCAAGAGAATGCGGAGGATGTATATGACGCTTTGGACTTGGTAAAGGTGTTGGAGCTAGATGTGAAAAGCCGAGTGAAACATTACAGTTATTGCATTTCCAAAAGCACAGAAAATTATCGGGATTGGTTGAAGAGTGAATATATGCGCAAGCTCAATTTGTTGGTACGAAAAATATATGAAGAGATGGACCAACAGAACGACTAAACCATCAACAAATGAAATTAAAAACAGAAAATATATTTCAGATTACTGAAATTCCAACTTCCAGAAGTGCTGTTTATGAGGCATTGACAGATGCCAAAGTTTTCTTTTCCATAACTGGTTTACATGCCGAATTTCACTCCGAGGCTGGAACTTATTTTCAATCAGAAAATAAGAAAGTTAGCGGTTATTATTTATCGCTTGAGCCTAATGAATTCATCGTCATGGCTTGGAGACACGAATATTTTCATCGAGGAATACATACCATTGTTCACATCGAATTGACGGATATGGAGAATGGAGGAACAAGGATTCATTTCAATCACATTGGTGTTCCTGAGGAGCATGCAGGATGGTTAACGGAGCATTGGAGAAAGGATGTATTGAATCTCTTGTTGGCTCATTTCAAAACACTGGATAAGTAATTTTTTTTGTAGGCTTCATTTCGTTGTAACTTAGGGACTGCTTTACACCCATAAAGTTTCGATTTGAAAAATATTTATTCCAATTTATTGCCATCACTACTGGTGTTTTTGGTGGCGTTACCTTTGTGTTTGGGCATTGCCCTCGGTTCTGGCGCTCCTCCCTTTGCGGGATTATTGGCCGGAATGGCTGGAGGAATTATTGTCGGTTTAATCAGTGGTTCCCATTTAAGTGTATCAGGTCCTGCAGCCGGATTGACAGTTATTGTGGCTGCCGCAATTTTGCAGCTTGGCGATTTCCATCAATTTCTTTTAGCCGTTATCATTGCGGGTTTACTTCAAATCATTTTTGGTTTACTGAAGGCCGGAAAATTGGGAGAGTATGTGCCTAATAATGTAATACGAGGTATGATGGCCGCAATTGGTCTCATCTTAATCTTGAAACAGATTCCTCATTTGGTTGGCTATGATCATGATTTTGAAGGAGACGAAGATTTTGTTCAAATGGATGGTGAAAATACATTTTCAGAAATTTTACAAGCTGCGTTTAAGATATCTCCTGGTGCTGCATTGATTGGTTTAATCAGTATGGCCATTCTACTCTTATGGGAGACCAAATATTTCAAAAAGAATAAATCTTTGAAATTCATTCCTGGAACTTTGGTTGTTGTAATCGTGGGCATTGTATATACCCTACTCTCTCAAGGTAGTTTGGGATGGGGAATTGCAGAAGAGCATTTGGTAACTGTTCCCAAAGTTGAAAAGTTTTCTGATTGGATTTTTGAATTGCGCTTTCCTGATTGGAATGCATGGACCAATATTCATGTGTGGACGATTGGTATCACGATAGCATTGGTGGCTAGCCTTGAATCATTGCTTGGCATAGAAGCTGTAGATAAACTAGATCCATTGAAGAGAAACACTCCCTCGAGCTTGGAATTGATAGCTCAAGGTGTAGGAAATATCACTTCCGGTTTGATAGGAGGTATTCCAGTTACAAGTGTTGTTGTGCGAAGTACAGCCAATATTTCAGCTGGTGCGACGCATAAAACTTCAGCCATCCTACATGGATTGTGGTTGGTGATTAGTGTAATCTTCTTCCCATTTGTTTTGAACCAAATTCCATTAGCTAGTTTGGCTGCGATATTGATTTTCGTTGGCTATAAATTGGTGAAGCCTTCTATTTTCATTGAGATTTGGAAACAAGGTAAAATTCAGTTTATACCATTCATCGTCACATTGGTTGCTATTTTGAGTATCGATCTTTTAAAAGGAATAGGTATCGGATTGCTGGTGGGTTTATTTTTTGTCATCAAAAGAAATTTCAAAAAAGGCATTGCGTTACATGAACATGACGGCAATTACTTGATTCGCTTTCAGCAAGAAGTTACATTTTTAAATCGTCCCTTACTCAAGGAAACATTGGCCAAAATACCTGCTCATGCCCATTTGCTAATGGATTTATCACGAAATGAAAGAATGGATGAGGATATTTTGGAAATGATTAATGATTATAAAATTCAAGCACAGCACAACCACATTGTCATTGAATTTAAATATAACGCAAAAGGAAACACGCATCAAAATCTGTAATATGGACAGCATAGATAAATTGTTATTAGAAAATAAGGCTTGGGCCAATGAGCAAATAGAACGAGATCCTGAATATTTCTCAAGGCTTTCAAAAATTCAGAAACCAGAATTTCTTTGGATTGGGTGCTCGGACAGTCGTGTTCCAGCTAACGAGATAACAGGAACTGCACCGGGTGAAATTTTTGTACATCGCAATGTGGCCAATTTGGTGGTTCATACTGATTTGAATTTGTTGAGCGTTCTTCTTTATGCTGTGGATGTTTTAGAGGTGAAGCATATTATCGTATGTGGCCACTATGGATGCGGCGGAGTAAAAGCCTCTTTGACCCAACATAGTTTTGGCATTATAAACAAGTGGTTGAGAAACATCAAAGACATATATCGATTACACGAAGATGAATTCACCGTATTAAAAGATGAGGAAGCGAAGGTTGATCGATTGGTTGAATTGAACGTCATGGAACAAGTGTTGAACTTGGCCAAGACCAGCATCGTTCAAAAAGCTTGGAAGGGTAGAAAAGGACCAACGTTGCATGGTTGGGTATATGGCTTGGAAGATGGACTTTTAAAAACGCTTTGTAAAATGGACCACGAATCCAAGCTGGATCCAATTTACACTTACGAGGATTAAAAAGCCATTCTGGGTTGAGGAACAATGTTCCTCTTTTGGTAACCATTCTGATATTGGAAGTATCCTGTGATTCCAATCATTGCCGCATTGTCTGTGCAATAATCGAATTTGGGAACAAAGGTTTTCAGTTTCTTTTTTTCCCCCATCATCAAAAACGTTTTACGCAAATATGAATTTGCAGAAACACCACCCGCTATTGCGACATTTTGCACATTCATTTTCTCCGCCCAATTAAAAAAGTTCTTGAGCAAATAATCCATTGTGGTTTTCTGAAAAGATGCGCAAAGGCTGTCTAAATTTTCCGCAATGAAATTTGGATTTTCTTTGACTTGAGATTGAAGGAAATAAAGCAAGGATGTCTTTAACCCAGAGAAACTGTATTGACCATCATCTATCCGAGGCGTTGAAAATTTGAATTTTGAATCATCCCCGTTTTGGGCATGTCTATCTACCCATGGTCCGCCAGGATAGGGAAGACCAAATAATTTTGCCGCTTTGTCTATGGCCTCCCCTGCCGCATCATCTTTGGTCTGAGCCAATATTCTCAATGAAACGGGCGTTTCTACATATACAATCTGCGTATGTCCTCCCGATACCGTTAGACACAAAAAGGGAAATTCTATTTCGTTTTCGTATTGACCTTCAATACAATGCGCCAAAACGTGACCATGCATGTGATTCACACCTATCAAGGGTAGATTCTTTGTCATGGCCACCGACTTCATCAAAGCAACACCAACATGCAAAGACCCCATTAAGCCCGGACCTTCAGTGACACAAAGCAAATTCAATTGATCCAAAGTTAATCCGGCATCTTTCAATGCTGTGTCCAATACAGGTATGATGTGAGATTGGTGCGCTCGGCTAGCCAACTCGGGCACTACTCCACCGTATTGCTCATGCACACTTTGTGTTGCTGTCACCAGAGCAATCACTTTTTTGTGATTGAGAATAGCTGCTGATGTTTCGTCGCAGCTACTTTCTATGGCCAATGTGAGGAAATCGCTCATTGAGGTTGAACTACGATCAATTTATCAAACTCCTCTGTAGTTGCGCGATCCATCTTCTCTTTGGTTCCATAAATAATTGAAGATTGAATGTCTGAATCACTGTGCTTCTCATACCAAGCGGCTACTTGATCCAAATTCATGCACATAAATGCTTTTGAAAAAACTTCAGATTCAAGCAATGTCGGTGCAGAAACTGAAACCCATTGAAAATCATTCTCAATCCATTTGGCTGTTTCGACATCTACAAACATGCGTTTGTCTTGCGCGCTCTTGTAAGACAAACCGCGGTTGACAATATTGACTTTGGGATCTTGCACCTGACCTGTGAATCCCATCGGAACTTGATTAAAGTCGCTTGGACCGTTTCCAACCACCAAATATTTTCCAGCAAGAGAAATTTTAATTGCTGAGAATCCATGGTCCTTTAATTTTTCTGCAATCAAGTCCATGGCCCAACATGCCACAGCATCTGTTACTTCCCACTCCGCATCGGGATGATGTTTGATCAATTGTACTTGATTCCCCATTTCCTTAAGCTCCATCAATGATGGTCCAAAGCCAACCGCATTTTTAAATCCTTCAAGATTGGGTACAAACTCAGGATCAGATGCAGCAAATTGCATTACTCGTTCCAATGCAATAGACGTAGGATCATACTTACCTTCTGATTTGATTTTCATCTCCTCCATCAAATGATAGAAACGAACAAAGTAATGCTGCGGATCTTGAATGGTCAGCGGCTCATTGACCTTTTTAAAATAGTTGAATTGATAAAGACTCGAGGTGGAATCTGTCAAACTGAATTGTTTGGACAAGCCATCAAGAATGGGGTCAATCTCTGCTTGATAATTGGTGGAATCACCTATTACTTCAATGCTATATTGCTTTCCTAAAAATACTCCTTGATATTCTCTTCCTTGCAAAGTACCTTTGGACTTCTCACCGCATGAAATGAGAATCATACCAACCATGAAAAAAAGAAGTTGCTTCATATCGTACAAAAATAGATTAATTCAAAGCTTACTACTTCTACTTTTCATCGTGTTAGCAACAGTTACCCGTGCACAAGAAATTCAAATCTCGCAAGTAAGTCCATTTCCAAACGCCATTAACGTGCGATCAGCCGTGGTTACTGACGCGCAAGGGAGCAACGCTTACCCCATGATTGAGTTGGGACAAACACAATCTTTGTTCTTTCAGTTTGATTTGATGCAAGAAGATCGAGAATGGTTGAAATACACTTTGATTCATACCGATTGGCAAGGCAAAGTTTGTGAGGTAGATCGCAATGAGTATACCCAAGGATTTGTTGAGCAGGAGATTCAGGACATGGAGTTTGGATACAACACCACCACCAATTACATCCATTACCAATTGCCTTTTCCCAATGAGTTCATGTCCCCTACTCAATCAGGAAGATATTGGATTTTAATTTTCAAGAATGATGATTGGGAGGATGCTGCCAACCACATCATAGCATTTCCATTATTTGTTGCAGAGCCACAAATGAATCTGATGGCCAAAATTGAAAAGGCTTCTGGTGCCAATTATTTCAGTCATGAATTACTGAAAGTTGAGTCTTATCCATCACGAAGCAATTATGCAGATATTCCTCGGGATATTCGAATTCAAGCTTTTCAGAATTTGGATTTGCAATCTTCATCCAAGTTCTTATTACCACAAGTCACTTTTATTCAACCCAACATTTGGACTTTTTCTAATCTAAATTCTACGGGTTTTCCCGGCGGCAATGAATGGCGAATGATCGATACAAGACAGATCATTAGTCCCGGATTGCACATTGACCAAACCTTGCCCAATCAAGATCAACCAGAGGTTTTTGTTCAATTGGATGAGAGCAATGCAAAGGGACATTATGGCTGGGATGACATCAATGGACGGTGTGTTTTTGGTACAACAATTAATGAATCCAAAGCTTTAAGTGCAGATTATTTGATGACACATTTTGAGTATAAAAGCAAGTCTTTTACTGATGGAATACTAGCATTGGAATTTTGCACTGCGCCGGGTATCAAAGAAATGGTTGCATGCACCTTCAACGAAGAAAAACATATTTATCAAGTAGATGTTCCTATGAAGCAAGGAATCATCAATTATCGTTATCGCTGGATGGGCAATCACGACACTCAGGATGAACTTCGATTTACCGAAGGGAACTTTGAGACAACTCGAAACGACTATCATTTGTTCTTGTATCAGTTGGATCCACTTTATCATTTGGATAAAATCATCGGCTACTATTTTTTAAAGGAGAAGTAAATGCGTCTGGTAATCATCGGCAATAGCAAAATCGCAAACGATTGTTTGCAAATGATCATTCAGGACAATGAGCATGAAGTTGTGGGTGTATTATATGAACCGCAAAAAAATCCAAGTCCTGCCGTATTGATTGATTCGATTGTGCAATTTCAAATTCCATTTCAGGAAGTCCAGGGATCCGTAAATGATGCATTTCATCTTGAATTTTTACTAGAATCCAAAGCCGATTGGATTTTCAATATCAACTGTTACCAGTATCTTAAATCAAGTTTATTAAGTATACCCAAATTGGGAGTCATTAATTTTCACAATGGACCATTGCCCAAATATGGTGGCGTAAATATTTCTTCTTGGCCCATCATCAATGGTGAGAAAGTACATGGCGTTACATGGCATATTGTAAATGCGGGAATTGATACCGGTGATATTCTATCCCAATCCAATTTTGAAATTCCTACCAATGCGACCGCTGCCCTATTGATGATCAAATGCATTCAAGAAGGTATTGATTTGTTCAAAGAGAATTGGAAGGCATGGGTAACCGGTGAGATATTGCCACAGCAACAAGTAGGTACAAGAACTTATTATTCAAAAAAAGATTTGGCGCCCAACAATGGTCTTTTGGATTGGATGATGGGAGCTGAAGAACTTAATCGATTGATTTTGGGTCTCCACTTGTTCCCCTACCCCAATGATTTTGCTTACGCTCATTTTAATTTGTTAGGTGAAACGTATTGGGTAATTGCTTCTGAAATTGGAGATTCTGAAATGGACATTACGCCAGGAAGCATCATCGAACGAAATAATAAATATTGTCATGTAAAGTGTGGAACTGGAAGCTTGAAACTAAAAATGATCGCAGCAGAGTTTGGAAAACCAATCAAGTGGAATGACTTCTATGAGTTGCTAGATGCGGCATCCGTGAATACATTGGGTTAATATTGCAAGTTTCAAGTGGAATAGTTTTCAACAAAATAAAGGCTTCGATTCACCAATTTCTTAAGTTTTCCCCATTTCATTAACACCTCTTTTTCGGGCCGTAATTGCCGATTAGTTTTACAAGGTTGAGCCTTTGCTCAGCCCTAAACAATTCTACATGATTACACGAATTATTGGTATCAACACAAGTACTTACGTGAACGCAGAAATGCGTTTGGATGATTGCGATTCATTGCAATTGGTGGGACCGAATAACGTAGGGAAATCCACATTGATTTATACCTTGAACTTTTTGTTTATTGTCGATGGATCTAAGATGTCCTTCTCAGGACAACGTCGCGGTGACAAAGAAACCATTCACCACTACTTCCCTACTCACAACCAAAGCTACATCATCTTTGAAATCAAGAAGAACGATGCCGAGTATTGTATTTTGGTGAAACGTGATAGCGATGGTGAGTTGGAATATTTTAGATTGAATTGCGAGTATCGCTCGCAGTACTTTTTTACAAAAGAAGGAGCACACCAGCGCATCCGCAAATGGGATGAAGTTCAAAGTACATTGGAAGCTGAAGGTGTTGAATTGTATTTGTACAAGAGTAAAACAGAAGTTTTCAATGCTGTATATGCTCGTGGTAAAAGAAACGAAGCAGTTATTTGGTTAGAAGACAGCGTTAGAACAGACGGGTTGTCCAACAACTTCTCTAAGGTGTATCGCTATTTGATCAATTCCAAATTGATTACCAACAAAACTTTGAAAGAGAGTTTGATCATTGCCGATAACCGCGAAAATGAAGGATTGTCATTTTCTCAAAAGAACAAAAAAGACATCAATGATCTTTTGCGCATCAATGATGAGATCAAAACCATCAAGGCCATTCAAAAAGATTTTGAAGAGTTCAGAGAAGTTGTCAATTTGTTCAAAGCCAAGAATAAAATTGTAAGCGACCTGGTTTATGCTTTTGACAAACAGTACAACGGCGTTATTCACGACTTGGATTCTGGAAGATTAGACAAAGAAAAAAATTTCCAAACGACACTTGTCACGGTCAATGAAAAATTGAAGCCGCAACAAGAAGAGTTGAACCGTGAGATTGGTAAGAAGGAGATTGAGGTAGAGATGTTAGAAAGAGAATTTATTCAACTTCAAACTCAATTGGACGAGATTAACTCTTTTGAAACCAAGAAATTTTTAGAGGAAGCTCTAGTAAATCTTGATGCGAAAAGAAAAGAAACCGAAGTCCGAATTACTACGGTTGAGAATAAAAAATTAGACACCAAGCAATTGGAATCTAAGCTAGGAAAATTGGATAGCGCAATTGCTTTGTTGGAGAATCAAATCAAGAATTACGATGATCAGTTGATTCAAAAAATCACCAATGATGACGATACGCGTAAATTATTGAATGCAGTTTTCTCACCAGAGTTCGCTACACTTCCTTCTAATTTGGTGAAAAAGAAAATCACCAAGGCGGCAGCATCCATGAACATCTTTGATGGTGAAGTGAAATTGCCAAAAGAATTGGTTGGAAAAGATCTTCCCTCGGTTAAAGTTCTAAAAGAAGAATTGGCTGAAATTCAAAGTGAGAAAGTTGAACTTGAAAAACTTTGGGCCGTTGCCATGCACCTGGATAAGGCGCAAAAGGAATTACAGAAAGTCAACGAGGATATTGAAGCAACCAAAGAGAAGTTGCGCAAATTGAAAGAAAAGCCGAATCTAGAAAAGAAAAGTTCTGAGTTGGGTAAGACGCTTCGCGAAATCAAAGGCGAGAAAGAGCAATTTGAAGACGCCTTGCGCAAATTGAAGAAAGAAATCAATGAGAAGACATTGGCCCTTGAAACTTGGAAAGAAGAGATTCGCAAATCTGAAGAGCGACTTATTGAGTTAAAGCGCAGAAAGCAAGAGATAGAGATGTTGGGAATTATTCCAACTGAGTTTGATACCACTGAGTCATTGGACGATATTTATCAGAAGATCAAATTGGTTAGCCAAGATCGTGAGACATTGAAAGCTACCAAAGACCGTTCTTTTGATCAGTTGCGATTCAAGACCAATTCAGCAACTGCTGATGAAAGTGAATTTATCAAGTTTGTAGAGGATGAGATTGCTTGTGTTCAAGACAAAGAAAAATCCATTGATGGCTTGTTGGCTTCTATTTCAACCCAGTTTGCCAATCCAGCTTACAACTTAAGAAAACGTTACGAAGAGTTCAAGGCTTTTGTTTACAACAAATTCAACGACTCATTGTCCAAGACACGCATCTCCAACATTGAGAGTTTGCGCATTGAATTGGTAGACAACAAGAGAGTACTGTTTGATTTGGAAAGAATTTCATCCATCGAAAACCTTACTTCTCAATTGGCATTTGAATTTGAGCAAGGAGAAGATTTGAAAATCTTGAATACTTATTTGGACAATGGAAAAACCATTGACTTTGAAGATCTTTTCGATATCGAGTTGCATTTGAATATCAAAGGGACATTGAAGCGTGTGGATTTGAAAGAGCAGGTTGAATCTGATGGTACAGATAGGATGATTCGTTTGGTTATTGTAATGGCCATCATCAATCGCCTTGCGATTAGCAGTCCCCAGAACAAGATTGCTTTGTTCATAGACGAGATTGGAACCATTGACGAACAAAACCGTCCACAGCTGGTGCAATTCTGTAAAGAACACAATTACTTGCCCATCTTCGCTGCACCACAGCCGTATGATGGATTCTCCAAGTATTACTTCATTTTCCGCTCAAAAGGAAAGATCAACTTAAATGACAGACAACACGCCGTAAGACGTGAAGAATTAAACTTATTGAACTAATGGAAACATTTGATATACAATACCAATATGCGCCTGAGCATTTAGAAGATGTTCAAGCCGTAAAATTGAAATTTCATTTGATCGAAAACGTCGAAAGCGACTACAATGATTAAGGCAGAACCACGGACCATATTAAACTTTTTGCATACCTACTTTGATGTAGTGCGTGACCTTTTTGAATTCCAATCGCATGACGGTTTGATTTCAAAAGAAGCTTTTGACATGATTGTCAAAAAGCATGGTCAGCAAAACATTGTAGGCAAGCTGAAAGAATATCGCATTGTCAGAAGCATTGGCAGTGATTTTGAAATGCGTGACGTGTATTTTAAAATGATGGAGTTCTTGTTATTTGAGTTCAAACCTCTTTTACCTGAAACCATTGAGAAATACAAAGGCGCCATTTCTGAATTGTACATGAAAATTCGTTTGGGAGAAAATCATGATCGTGATATTCTCATGGAACGAATTAAAAACATCTCTCATCAGATACGCGAGTTTGTTGATTTGGTGGAGCGAAATGCATTTCGATTGCTCAGTGAAACGCGCGATTTGAAATCCAACATTGAGCGCGTCGAGTATCGGGAGAAAGTGCACAAGGCTTCCTTCTGGATTGAGTATTACATCCTACCATTGAACAAAATTTTGGATGTGAATCACTCTGAATCTGTCACCAATAAGTTGATGGAGGTGAGTGAGTATGCCAATCGCAAGCGCCTTGATTTTGCAGATGAGACCATCAGAACTGAGTTTGAAAAGTTATACATGCAATTGATTCAAACCAACCAAGATTTGCTGCGTCAATCCAAAATATTGACCAATGAATTGTTGCCTTTGTTGGAAAGAATTAGAACTGAGTCCCTAATTTTAACTGGTTTCATTGAGTTCCTTCGTCATCCTTATCGCACACAAACTCCACCACTTTTAAAAGGTTCTAGAACCATGGTTTACGCCAAGGACATGCTTTTTAAAGTGAAAGAGTTCTTTGAGCAATTTGAAACCCAGGAAGCTGTGTATTACGAAGAGACGGATATGCAATTTGACAAATGGATATTTGATCGTGAACTGTTTTTGACACAACTCAATGCTGAATTACCTGTAAAAGACTTTTTTGGGTGGTGCTCGAAAATGCTACTCAAAGATTTTTCACATATCGAAACAGAAAAATTCTTTGCGATCACAGGTCTTTTATTCGATGAAGCATTGAATGTAGAATTCCCAAAGAAAGATGAGCGGACAACGATTGAAACATTGAATGCGCGAATCGATTTGCCTAAAATTAAGATTGATAATCCTGTAAAAATTTAAAGATGGTATACCCTAGTCACCATAAACGTATTGTAGAAGATTTGATGGGTGGTAAATTCATTTTAAGTAATGAAGACCACTACAATTCATTGAAAGAAAACGATAAATTCTACCAAGAGTTTTTCAAATTGAGTTTTGATCTTGATTTGATATTAAAACCTGAGTTCAGTTATTTATTGTCCAAAGAAACACAAGAGAATTTCTCTCGTGATGTTAGCATTTTCGTTGCGATTCTTTGTTATGAATTGGATAAGGATGGTCAGAACTTCATGGAAATGTTGGACTACCACGAGTTCAATTATGAAGAGATCGATCGATATTTTGAGAACAGTTCATTCATTGATTTGATCGAAAGCAACAAGGCGTTGAAAGACCAAGACAGCCGACGCACATTGATCAACGGTATGGCCAGAAGAAATATAGTTCACAAATCCTTTGAAGATCGCTTTCTATTTACACAAGCTCATCGAGTCTTCATAGACTTTGCGAAAGAATTGGCCATGAGAAAAATGGCCGTAAGTCAACCTGAAGAGAACGCCGGAAATTAATCCGAGAAAATTACCCGCTGCGTGAAGCTTTTTCCTTCCGCAGTAACAGTCATCAAATAAGTCCCACCAATCCAGTGGGACTTATTGCTTATTACATACTCATGTTTACCTGCATCTTGTGCGTTGAACGCATTTGTCTCAAGTAATTTTCCTTCAGCATCCCTCCACTCTACAATTACATCTGAACTATTGTCTAACTCAATACTTAGGTAAATACTTTCATTGAACGGATTGGGATAAACTTGCATCTGCCAACCATTGAAACTCTGCTGATTGATGACGGATTGTGCATGTTCAGGATGGTAGTAAACCTTAAAGACAGTAGGGGCAGCACTACTCAAATCACCATCATTGGTCCAAAAAATATTCTTAGCTGAACTTCGAATACCACCATACAAATAGCCAAGCAAAACAGAATCTTGATTGTTCCATTCCGGCAAGTATTCGATCACGCCGTTGCTGAATGTTGCGATTCCTTCAGCAGGAATAAATTCAGACCCCGCACCGAGGTAATCTGGCAATTGGAATGGTAACAAATGTTCTGTCCAGGCTCCATTTGCCGCTTGTTCAACTTTGGCGACTGTTCTAACAAAAGGCACATTGTTATCCTGAATCAAAACACCAGAGCTGTCGTAATACTGAGCAATGCCTCCAAAAAAGTAATGGGACATTTTCTGATTCGAGGAATTGAAAACACCGAAACTGCCACAATGATAATGATTGTAATATTGGGCAAAATCAGGCACTTCTGAAAAACCTTGAGGTTGAACACTTACTGCATTTAAGTATGGAATATCATTACCGATTTGAAAAACGCCTGAATAGATAGAAATGTTTTGTTGTTGTGAAACTGGAACAATAGTAGACAATACATTAAAGTCCCTGCGGTGCAATAAATTGGGATCATTCCATTCCGGCAACCATACTACTCCATTGTTGATATTCCATTCAAATCTTCTGATTGCATTGGTATAAACTTGTGTGAATCCTGGACCGTGGTCGGGTCCCATTGGATTGTATCTTCCATCAAATCGATGCCCTCCTATCAAATAAAAAATGTTGTCCATGACAACCAATTTTCCACCGGTCACGGCAAATCCATCTTGGTGATAAATACCTATGCATGATGGCAAAAGACTTTGATTGGTCTGAATGGCTTGAATCAAGGTAGGTATGTGAAAAACAAGGAGTCTAGGAAATGTGATATGATCGCCTTGTATTGCGGAGTATCCATATCCGCCCGCAACCAAAAGATATTCCCCTTGTTGGGTAAAATTGGCATTGGTACTATGAATTTGCTCTGCTATTGAATCCGGGAAGCTTGAAGTGGAAACTGAAATTACATTTTGGGTATTCGTATTCCAGAGTTGAATTTCAGTATTGTGACCCGCAATATCAAAAGCCGCAAAGGGTTGGCGACGATGTAAACCATCCAATCGCCCACCAAAAATCACTACATAATTCTGATGTTCACCATGCACAAATGATTGCAATCCACCCAAATTGGTGTTGTTCATTTCAACGATGCTCAATTCCTGCGCTTTGGCCATTCCAGAAATTAGTATCAATAAAAAAAGAAGTGATTTTTTCATGAATCTAAATTAATGTTTAGCGTGTGAACCAAATGTGATTGAAATCACTTGGTTAAACATTTTAGCAAGGACTGATTGAAAAGCTTAACGCCATTCGTATTCAAATGCTTCTCGTCATAGAAATGAAGACTGGTTTCAATTCCTTGCGTATTTGACAAATTGATTAACGTGGAATTGTACTTTTCCATTACTGGTAAGATTGAATCTAGCATTCTATTCATTTCCAATTGAGAACCAAAGGCAGATACGGGTGATACAATTGCCCTAAACTTTACATGATGCGCTGCGCAAATCTTTAAAATGGATTCAAATGCTTTTAAAGATTTTTCACCCACTTGGAAATCAGAACTTACATACGGATGAAAATTTTTCAACTTGTTTTTTAATTCAATGGATAAAGTTTGATCAACAGAAACATATCCATTTCTCTTGTAAGAAGCATTGGCCAATGGTACTTCGCCATTTTCACAAAAATACCTTTTCAATAATAAATTGATCATACGAAAGTCCTTATTCTCTTGTGCTATTTCAAAAGGGACTTCAACAAAGCCAATGTTTTGTATCAAATCTGCCGATGACTCTAAAGCATCATCTTTGAATAATGCTGGATAGACATCCAGCCAAATTTCCCTGGTACTGCATGAGCCCGCAAGAATATGATCTACCAAAATTCTTGAATTTTGAATACTCTGCGCGGAGGTTCCAAAATTGAATATTTCCATGCCATGATTCGCGAAAAATTGCGGATCATAACTTCTTTCCGCACGGGAGGCCCCAAGAATTACCGCATCCCATTGCTTGTATTTTTCGCAATGGCTATTCCATTCCTGCGATTTCAAATGTGTAGGTCCACCGTTAGAGGAATAGTAATCAGACCACAAATAAACCAATGGTCGACCATTGTAATTGATTGAACAACATAGTCCATAAATAACCAAGTATCCGAAGACGGTGAGTAACAATGTCGATATGAGCCAGCCCAATGTTCTCATCAAAACTGAAAATAGATAAATTCTTCTTTGCCCAAAACTCCTGCAACACCAATGAGTATGAGCAAGGTTGAAACGATTAACATTTGTATCCAACGAGATAATCCAACTTGCTTCATCGTTTGTTCCATCTTTTCTTCAAAAACTACAAACAACAATATCAGAGTAGCAATACCCAATAATTTCGATAGATTCTTCTCTGCTACATATTGCTTCAAAAGCATACCATCCCAGTTTAAAATTTCAGTACCAATGGAACTGACCATTTTCATGTCCTCCGCTCGGAATAAAATAAAGCAAATTGAAATAACCAGAAAAGTGAGTGCAATACTTATTCTCTGATAAATATTCTCTGAAATTTTTGATTGAATCTTCTCTCGTATGCTCTTTGTGAAATACTCAAATAACAAGAGGATCGCTTGCACCAATCCAAAAATTACAAAGGTCATTTTGGGGCCGTGCCATATTCCGCAAATCAAAAACGTAATCACAATGGCCAGAACTATTGCCCCCTCCTTGTATTTTTTAAATGCGAACATCACTGGCGTGTAGATATAATCACGAAGCCACCCCGACAATGACAAATGCCATCTCCTCCAAAAATCAGTGATGTTATTGGCCTTATATGGATACATAAAATTTTCAGGAATCTCAACGCCAACAAATCCAGCTATCGCACGCGCCATATCTGAATACGCGGAAAAATCTGTGTACAATTGAAAGGTGTACATGACCAATGTCAATGACCATACCCAAGCTCCTTGTCCTTGAGGATGGGCATAAATGGGATCAACATAGTTTCCCAATCGATCGGCTATGACCAATTTTTTCATCAATCCCCAGACAAAAAGCATTGTAAAATACCTCAACTTATCGTCGCTCAATGTAGGAATCGAGGACAATTGAGGTAAGATCTTCTTGCTTCTTCCTATCGGCCCTGATTGTATTTGAGGAAAGAAGGAAACGTAAAGTGAATAATGCCCGAGGTGCAATTCCGGCTTTCTAATTTTATAATACACATCAAAGACATAACCCATACTTTGAAATGTATAAAAAGAAATGCCCAAGGGTAAAATAAGTTTGGTCCAAGCGTCGTGCTGATGATGACCTGTCCATGATGAAAACAATTGAAATATCGATTCAAAAAATCCCATGTACTTAAAGACAGCCAATTGAAAGATTTGAATGAAAACGCTCAAAACCAAAATACGATATCGCTTTTTTTGGTCTTTTTCATTCCCCAACCACTTTCCTATTTGAAATGTCAAGAGCGTACTAAAGATCAATAGCAACAGCGGAATCCAACCTGTTAAAGAATAAAAGAAGTATGAAGCAATTAACAATATGAGCCATCGCCATTGCGGCAAAGTCCATCTTGTGGCGACTACCACCACAAGCAAAAACAAAATAAAATTCCAGGATTGGAATACCATCTTTTACTCGGCCAATTTATCGGAAAGCAAATCCAATAAGTCACCTACATTTTCCATATTCATCACTTCAAATCCAGTAATCTCAACAGAAAATTCTTCCTCCATTCCACTTATGATATGCAAATGAGTAATCGAATCCCAACCCTTGATATCTTGGGCAGTAGTAGTTCTATTTACTTGTATCGAATCATTTTTAAAAATTCTTCGGAATACGCCATTCACTCTTTCCTCTATATTGTGACTCATATCTCTAAGTATGTATTTCTCAAATTGGTCTTGTCAATTTTTCCACTTGCATTGACGGGCAATGAAGGTAATATGAAAACACTTCTAGGAACCATATAAGCCGGCAAATTTTTTCTTAGCGCATCAAGAATCTGTTCTTCACTTTTACCTTCAGACTCGATAAACGCGAATAATTCGGTTACATTCTCGTTGCTATGTGCCAAGACTACCGCGGCATCACTGGACAAACAATTTCTCAAGTGATGTTCTACCTCGCCGAGTTCGACGCGATAACCATTGATTTGAACCTGGTTGTCTTTTCTGTTGACATACATGATTTTATTGAAATCATTTTCAAAAACGATATCGCCTGTTTTGTACCAACGAATACCCTTTTCTTCAAATAATACTTCATTGGTTTTCTCTTGAAGATTAACATAGCCATGAAAAATCTGAGGGCCACCTATCCAAAGTTCACCACGTTCACCCTTTGCTACTTGATCCCCTTTATCATTTACAATTTGTATCTGTATGGTTTTTAGGCTTTGACCTATTGGACAAAGTCCATTTACCAGTTGTTGCTCAATGGAATCATCCAATGTATCGATCAAGGACCAAACGGTACCTTCGGTAGGTCCATATGCATTGTCAATTTCTGAATAAAACGCTGAGGTCTTCCAATCTTGAACGACATTCCAAGACAAGGCTTCTCCGGTAAATAAGGTTTGCTTTACCCATGGCATGGGCATCGCCAACAATTTCAACTTTTTGATATAGAACAATGCTGATGGCGGTAAAACCACAAAATCCACTTGATGATCGTAAACGGACTTAAATGCTTGAATGGCTGTGATGCCATTTAAATCAGCCACAACAAGATGAGCGCCTTGCGTCCAAGCTAGAAGGATACAGGCGATACTCACATCAAAACTCAATTCAAAAGCTTGTAAAACTTTGTTTCTTTGGCTCAATGGATATCTCAACCACATATCCTCCATCAAGGCATCCAAATTTTCGTGGCTAATGGGAATCCCTTTGGGCACACCCGTGCTCCCTGAAGTAAACAAGGTATATGCAGCTTCGAACGGAACGTAAGCATCATCTCCTAACTTTTCCGATGATTCAGAATAATTGATCCATTGAACAGAATTTAAATCCAAACGGATTTTTTCTAAAACATTGGCCCCCAACACAAGAGACACATTGCTTTCCTGTACAATTTTCTGAAGACGCTCTGATGGGAATTTGTGATTGATTGGAACATATGCATTCCCGGAAAGCCATATAGCTAAAATTCCAACATACATTTCAGTATTGTTATCTGTATAAATACCAACATTCTGATTACGTTGCTCTATTTTTTGAGCCATTGCAAATGCGCGACCCAACAGTTCAGAATAAGTCAATGAAACCTTTCCTACTGTCAGTGCTGTGGCATTAGGATGTGTTTGGATTTGCCGAATGATATGTTCTAATGTCTTGCTCATCTATCAAAGCAAATATAATGGTAATCATGAAATCGCTAGATTTAAAGAACCCAAACAACAAATTTGACTGATTAGTATTTTCATATTTCGCAATCTATATTTGCTTCATGAAATTGATCTCCTTCAATGTTAATGGTGTTCGTGCCATTACCAAAAAGACCTTTATCGATGATGTTCGCTTGATGAATCCAGACATTCTTTGTCTTCAAGAAACCAAAGCCAACGACCAACAAACGGAAGAAGCACTTCAAGCCTTTGATGAGTATTTTATCTATACTTCATCTGCTGTTCGTCCTGGGTATAGCGGCACTGCGGTTTTGACCAAAGAAAAACCTTTGAGCGTCTCCTATGGATTAGGAATTGAAGATCATGATCAAGAAGGAAGGTCAATCGTCGCTGAATTTGAAAATTTCATTTTGGTCAATTGCTATGTGCCCAACAGCGGTTCCGAATTGGCTCGTTTGGACTATCGTGAAAAATGGGATGCGGATCTTTTGGCTTTCTTGAAAAATCTTGAATCTAAAAAACCAGTTGTTTTTTGCGGAGATTTAAACGTCGCGCACAAGGCAATCGATCTCGCCAATCCCAAAAGCAACTACAATAAGAGTGCGGGTTTTACCCAAAGAGAAATCAATGGAATTGAGAACTTGCTTCAAGCTGGTTTTGTAGACACATTCCGTCATTTTTATCCAGAGGAAGTAAAATACTCATGGTGGAGCGCCCGATTTAATTCAAGAGCCAAAAATGTAGGTTGGAGAATTGACTATTTCTTGGTGAGCGAATCTTTCGTCCCCAAAATCAAAGATGCCTTTATTGAAAATGACATTTTTGGAAGCGATCACTGTCCCGTGGGCATTGTATTGTCATAAGAATGTTAACTTTTAAATCTGTAAAACTTCAGTTTTTCAGATTTAAACTGCTTGTGGTTGTCTATATCATTGTGTAAAATATTGAAAAATGGATTTGCACGAAATGGGAATACCAAGTGTAGACTTGGCACACTTTGTTCATGGTAATGCTCAACAAAAAGCGGAATTTATTCAATCCTTGGGTAAGGCTTACGAGCACATAGGTTTTGTTGCGGTAAAAAATCATCTCATTGATGAAACGACAACAAACCTATTGTACCAAGAAGTTAAGTCATTTTTTGATTTGCCATTGGAAACCAAATTGAAATATGAAATTCCCGGACTTGCGGGGCAACGCGGTTACACGTCCTTTGGTAAAGAACATGCAAAAGACTCTAATGCAGGTGACTTAAAAGAGTTTTGGCATTTCGGTCAAATTGTTGAAGGTGATGACCCCATCAAATCAGAGTATCCTGAAAATGTTTGGGTAAACGAATTGCCTGAATTCAATAAGGTGGGCAATAAAGCCTACAAAGATTTGGAGAACACTGGAAAGTACATGCTTCGTGCAATTGCACTTTACTTGAATTTGGACGAGTACTATTTTGATGATAAAATTCACCACGGCAATAGCATCCTACGCCCTATTCATTATCCGCCCATTACATCAGAACCCCAAAGCGCTGTTCGCGCGGGGCAGCATGAAGACATCAATTTGATTACCCTTTTGATTGGCGCTTCAGCTGAAGGTCTGCAGGTATTGAATAAGATGAACGAGTGGGTGAATGTCACTG